>Ga0081535_100748_pt1 | contig 16481 bp, 12 predicted proteins | sample HotLakmasection3_FD_71020 | JGI IMG/M metagenome (GOLD analysis project Ga0081535, IMG submission 71020) | Hypersaline microbial mat communities from Hot Lake, Washington, USA - Section #3 (SPADES assembly) (version 2) | ecosystem: Environmental > Aquatic > Non-marine Saline and Alkaline >... | reverse complement strand
CCCCCCCGCCCGCGGCCGCCCGGGCCCGCCCCCGCTGACCGCCGCGACCCCCGACCCCGACCCGAGGCGCGCGTCCTCGATCGGCGCGGGAACCGCGCCCGCCCCCTGGGCGTAGCGAGCGATCGCCCGCGCGATCGGGTGCGTCGATCGCTCCTCGAGCGCCAGCGCGATCGGCAGCAGCTCGCTCGGGTCGCGGTCGCTGAAGACGCCCGCCTCGACCACCTCGATCCGACCCGTCGTGAGCGTCCCCGTCTTGTCGAGCGCCGCGGCCCGCACCGTCGAAAGGCGCTCGAGCGCGTCCCCGCCCTTGACGAGCAGACCGGCGCGCGCCGCGCGATTCAGCCCGCAGAGCGTCGCCGTGGGCGTCGCGATCACCAGCGCGCACGGGCTCGCCACGATCAGGAGGGTGATCGCCCGGTACGCCGCGTCCGCGACCGTCGTCTCGACGCCGGCAAAGTCCCTCCCCGCGATCGCAAAGCCACCGAACACGAGGAGCGCCAGCGCGAAGATCGTCACGGTGTACGGCGTCGAGAACCGATCGATCAGGCGCTGCATCGGCTGACGACGCTCCTGCGCCTCGATCACCAGATCAAGGATGCGCTGCAGGCTCGAGTCGCCCACCGGCCGAACCACCCTCGCCTCGAGCGCCCCGTTCTGGTTGAGCGTGCCCGCGTAGATCTCGTCGCCGGGATCGACCGTCCGCGGCAGCGACTCCCCGCTCAGCGTGCTCTGGTCGATCGTCGAGTGCCCGCTCTCGACGACCGCGTCCGCGGGCACCGTGTCGCCCGGACGCACGAGCACCACGTCCCCCGGCGCCAGATCCCGCGGGTGCGCCGGTCGCCACGAGCCGCGCTCGCGCCGCATCGTCTCCTCGGGCATGAGCTGGCTCAGCCGCGCCACCGCGTCCCGCGCCTTGGTCAGCGCGCGGTGCTCGAGCGCCCCGGCGAGCGAGAACATGAAGAGCAGGAGCGCCCCCTCGCCCGGATGCCCGATCCCCGCCGCGAGCGCGGCGCCCACCACCATGAGCACGTCGATGTCAGGCTCAAGCTCCCGCACCGACTCCCACGCCGCCCGAACCCCGTGGACCGCCCCGAGGGCCAGGCTCACCCAGACGAGCACGTGCCCCGCGGCATGGAAGCCCGCGGCGAGCCGACCGAACTCATCGTCGATCAGCGTCTGAAGAGAAAAGCCCGTCAGCAGCGCCACGCCCGCCGAGAGCGCGATCGGCATCTGCCACTCATCGGAAGCCAGCCTGGCAAGCACCCCGCGCATCTTGCCGTTCATCGGCGAAGCGTACGGCGGGCGTCAGGCGTTTCGGGCTGAGAGTCGGTCGCAGTTGCGCCGGCGCTCGATTCGCCCCTAGAGCTCAACCAGCTCCATGTCCGGATCGCGAAGTTCCGGGCGGACCGGGAACGCGACGTCGGTCGTCAGGACGCTCAGCGCCGGCGCCCGCTCGGCAAGCTGCGAGCGGATCGTCGCGGCGTTGAACACCGTCCGCTTGGCGTCCTGGATCTCCGCGAGCAGGTCCAGCCCGATCTGCCCCTCGCTCCGCGACTCGCCCACCGGGCGGATCGCCTGCTCGAACGCCTGGAGCCGGCCGCCCGCGTTCTCGAAGACGCCCGCCTTCTCCGCCCACGAGGCGCCCGCGAGCACCACCTCGGCGCGCTTCACGAGCGGGCTCAGGAGCAGGTCGACGAGCACCACGCAGAGGCCGTCGCGACCGAGCGCGGCGTCCAGCTCCCGCGTGGCCCACTCGCTCGGGTAGCCGCCCGTCACCAGGGCCGCGCCGACGTCGCCCGACGTCGCGCGGCTGACGAAGCCCGAGAAGTCCAGCACGTCGCCGTCCGACATCGCCTCGAGCACGCGACGCACGCCGCGGGCGTTGGGCGCCTTCTCGGCGCGGATCACGAAGCGCTTCGGATCGTCCTCGCCCACGCCCGGCGGGTACGCGCGATCCTCGCCGCTGACGGGCACGGGCCCGACGGCGAAGACCGCCTGCGGATCGAGCGCGAGCCCCGCCGCCGCCAGCGCGCCGGCGTCCTCGCAGCTCAGCATGGGCGAGATCATCACCGCCAGACGCCTCCCGCCCTCGAGCGCCTTCCTCATCTCCTCGACGGCCTGCGAGATCGCCCGCGGCCACTCGGTCGTGACCAGGTCCTCGCCGCGCCGGCGCAGCGGCTGCGCAAGGCGCTTCTCGTCGTGCACGAACTTCCACCCGTAGCGGACCTCGTCGGTGATCCACCACTTGTTGACGTCCATGTTCTCGCGCGGCCGGACGCGGTAGATGCGGTCGTCCGCGACGTCCACGTACAGGTTGTCTCCCGAACTGGTGATCGGGTCGATCGAGGGGACCGGCGTCAGGTCCCACACGCGCTTCTCGAAGAGGAAGTCCTTGTCGAGCAGCGCGCCCACCGGGCACAGGTCGATCACGTTCGACGCGAGCGGGTTGTCGAGCGCCTTGCCCGGGAAGGTGTCGATCTGCTCCTGGTTGCCGCGGCCCTCGACGATCAGCTCGCCCGTGCCCGTCACCTCGCGCGTGAAGCGCACGCACCGCGTGCACATGATGCACCGGTCGGCGTAGAGCAGGACGTTCGGGCCCACGTCCTTCTTGGGCTGCTTGACCTTCGTCTCCTCGAAGCGCGACACGCCGCGGCCGTACTGGTAGGAGTAGTCCTGAAGATCGCACTCGCCCGCCTGGTCGCACACCGCGCAGTCGAGCGGGTGGTTGATCAGCAGGTACTCCATGACCGCCTTCTGGTTGGCCACGGCCTTGGGACTGTCGGTGTAGACGATCTGCCCGTCCACGGCCGGGCTCTGGCAGGTGGGCAGCAGCTTGGGAATCGCCTCGGGCTTGCCGTCGTTGCGAGGGTTGGGAGCCCAGACCTCCGCCAGGCAGATTCGGCACGACGCCACGATGCTCATCGCGTCGTGGTAGCAATACTGCGGGATCTTGATCCCGTGGTCGTTGGCCACCTGCAGGATCGTCTGCCCGGGCTCGAAGTCGCAGGCCACGCCGTCGATCGTGATGGTCGGCATACCGAAGCTCTTCCTCTCACATCGCCTCGCGCCCCACCGGCGCCGGGACTGGCCATCCTAGGGCGAGCCGCCCCGCGCGTCAGGACGCGCCGGTGGGCCGCTCGCGCCGGGACCATGACGACGGCACGCCGTGGAGCGCCACCGCCTCGCGCACCGCCGGGTGGCTCAGGTACGGCTCGAGATCCGGGTCCCGCACCAGCCCCTCCGGATCCAGGCCGCCGGCCGCGGCGGCCGATCGGAGCGCCTCCGCGACGCCCTCCGGATCCCCCAAGAGCGCCCGGCTCTTGGCGACCCAGAGCCACGCGTGCCGACCCTCCGGGCCCCGGCTCCGCGCCAGACCCTCGCGCTCGCCCAGCCGCCAGACCGCCCTCGCCTCGTCCGGACGCCTGGAGAGCGCCAGCTGATGCCCCAGCCGGTGGATGAACGAGTGGAGGCTTGGTCGCTCGTCCGCCCCGCTCCCGGCGACACGCCGCTCGACGTCCCGGGCCACCGCGAGCAGGAACACGCGGGCGGCCGTCGGCTCCCCGGTCAGGTCCCGCCACCGGCTCGCCTCGCGAAGGTACTCCCCGAGCCACCCGCGGACGTCGGGGCCCTCGAGGCCGCCGAGGAACTCATCGAGCAGCGCGCCCGCCTCGTCCTCCCGCCCGATCTCCGCCAGCGTCCGCGCCGCGGCGAGCCGAAGCGGGTCGTCCGACGCCTCGCGCGGCCCGAGCCGCTCGAGCGCCGCCGCCGACTCCTCCGCCCGCCCGAGCCGCATGAGCGTGCGCGCCAGGTAGAGCCGGTCCTCCCCCTCGAGCCAGGCCCGGTCCTCCGGGGAGGATCGCTGGTCCCAGGTCCGAAACGACTCGAGCGCCGCCTCCCACGCCGCGACCGCCTCGGCCCGCCGCTCGGACCGCATCAGGCCGAAGCCCAGGTAGTAGCCCGCGAACCCCGTGGCCGCCATCGACCGCTCCGCCTCCTCGGGCAGCCGCTCCCGGAGCCGCCCGAGCGCCTCCACCGGGTCGCTCTCGCGGAGCAGCTGCGCGCTGACGTCCTGCCACACCCGGTGATCCGCGTCCCGGCTCTCGAGCGCCCGCACGAGTCGCCGCTCGGCCTGCACGAGCGGCGGATCGACCGACCGGGCAAGCCCCCGATGCGGCGGCGGCGTGACGACGAAGTGGACGACGAGGGAGACGACGAACGCGAGGAGACCCGCCGCGACCGCGCGTTGCACCAACCGATCGCTCATCGCGTTCCCCACGCTCGTCCACGCGGCGGACCGGCACGCGCCGCTCGCCCGCCCTAGTCTAGAGCGCGATGAGCGAACCCACCCTCGAGCCGCGTTCCACCGCCTTCCAGGCGCCCCGGGGCACCCGCGATTTCTACCCCGAGGAGATGCTCCGCCGCCGATGGACCGAGAACCTCTGGCGCGAGGTCGCCTCGCGCCACGGCTTCGACGAGGTCGACGGCCCGCGCTTCGAACACCTTGACCTCTACACCGTCAAGAGCGGCGAGGGCATCGTCTCGGAGCTGTTCTCCTTCGCCCGCCACGGCTCGGACACGACGCTCGCCCTGCGCCCCGAGTTCACGCCGACGCTCGCGCGGATGGTCGCGGCGAAGGCCAGCGCCCTGCCCCGGCCGATCAAGTGGTTTTCCGTCGGCCCCTACTTCCGCGCCGAGCGACCCCAGCGCGGGCGCCTGCGCGAGTTCCTCCAGTGGAACGTCGACATCGTGGGCGACGAGACCGTGTTCGCGGACGCCGAACTCATCGCCTGCTGCGTCGATCACCTCGCCGCCTGCGGGCTGACGCCGGACCACGTCCGCGTGCGGATCAGCGACCGCGCCATCGTCACGCAGCTCCTGCAGGTCGCCGGCGTCTCCCGCTCGAACCTCACGCCCGCGCTGGATCTGCTCGACAAGCGCGAGAAGCTCGACGAGAAGGAGACCGCCCAGCGCGCCGCGGATCTCGACCTCGACCTCGCGGTCTATGACGAGCAGTCCGCCAAGATGCGCGACTTCTTCACGACCGGCGCCTCGAGCGCCCGCTTCAAGCACGCGGCGCACATCCGAAATCCAGACGACGCGACCCAGGACATCCGCGTCGTCGAGCGCACCGTCGACTTCTCTCGACTGCGCCAGCTCGTCTACACCCTCGTCGCGATGGACCTGACGCGCTGGTGCACCGTCGACTTCTCGCTCGTGCGCGGCCTCGCCTACTACACGAGCACCGTCTTTGAGGTCCACGAGATCACGGGCGCGGAGCGAGCGATCGCCGGCGGCGGGCGCTACGACCAGCTCGTCGAGCTCTTCGGCGGCCCGCCGACCCCCGCCGCGGGATTCGCCATGGGCGACGTCGTGCTCCAGCTCGTGCTCGAGGACCACGGGCTCATGCCCGACGAGAAGGCGCTCCGAGAGAAGACGGGCGCGACGTGCCAGGTCTTCGTCATCTCGGGCGGCGACGCCGCGCCCGACCGGCTCCTGCGCCCGGTGGTGGCGGGCCTGAGGCGCGTCGGCTTCCGCGCGCGTCACTCCTACAAGGCGACCAGGAACGTGGGCAAGCTCCTCAAGGAGGCCGATCGAGCCGGGGCCTCCGTCGCGGTCATCCTCGAGTCCGAGACGCAGGCCTCGATCAAGCGCCTCGACACGGGCGAGCAGGACCGCGCGCCGCTCGCGGACCTCCCGACCGCCATCCGCCGGGCGCTCGCCGCGATGCGCGAGACGGAAATGGATTGACGTCATGCCCTCCAAGCTCACCGACCCCCAGCGCGACGAGCCCAGGACGCCGGACCCCGAGGAGCCGGTCGTCCGGGGCGTCCCGCACATCGCCGACGCGATGGAGCACGAGGGGCCCCCGAGCCGCGACGAGGAGATCCGGAAGTTCCTCCACGGCCCGCAGTCTCGCGGCTCCGAGCTCTGGCGCGCCCTGCGCATCTTCGCCGAGACGATGAAGGGCTTCCGCCGCCTGCACTTCGTCGGCCCCTGCGTCACCGTCTTTGGCTCCGCCCGGTTCCAGCCCGAGCACCGCTACTACGAGCTCGCGCGGAGCGTGGGCGCCGAGCTCGCGCAAGCGGGCTTCACAACGATGACCGGCGGCGGACCGGGCATCATGGAGGCCGCCAATCGCGGCGCCCGCGAGGGCGGCGGACGCTCCATCGGCTGCAACATCGAGCTGCCCCACGAGCAGGCGCCCAACCCCTACCTCGACCGCATGATCGAGTTCCGCTACTTCTTCGTCCGCAAGGTCATGCTCGTCAAGTACTCCTACGCGTTCATCACGCTCCCGGGCGGCTTCGGCACGATGGACGAGATCTTCGAGACCGCCACGCTCATCCAGACCGGGAAGATCCGCGACTTCCCGATCGTCCTGATGGGACTCGACTACTGGGGACCGCTCGTCGACTTCGTGCGGAACACGATGATCAGCGCGGGCACCATCGACCCACAGGACGCCGAGCGCGTGATCCTCACCGACGATCCCGCCGAGGCGGTCAGGATGATCCGCGCGATCACCATCGAGAAGTTCGGCCTCCGCGAGGGCCCGCGACCGCGACGGCCGTGGCGCCTCTTCGGCGAGCACGCCTAGCCTTCTCATCCCCGCGAAGGCCCGACCGTGCCCGACCTCACCACGCCGGATCCCGTCTTCCTGATGTGCCCGCCGGAGCACTTCGCGATCCCCGAGCCCCCGCCGGGCGCGGGGCACGCCAACGAGATGTCGGTGCGCGGGCGCGAGGTCTTCGCCCGCGACCCCGGCGGCTTTCGCAAGCGCGCGATCGAGAAGTGGGAACGCTACCGCGCGATCCTCGAGCGCGACCTCGGCGCCGACATCCGCCTGCTCGAGCCGGACCCGGCGCTTCCCGACCAGGTCTTCGCGGCCGATGCCTCCATCTCGCTCACGTGGACGGGCGAGGACGCGCAGGAGCAGAGCGCCGCCCTCCTGAGCCGCTTCACCTACGCCGAGCGCCAGCCCGAGGCGGAGCTGCACGCCGAGGCGATCTCGCGCTTCGCGCCGGACCGGCGCGTGCGCCGGGCGGCGTTTCCGATCGAGGGCTGCGGCGACAACGTCTACGACCCGAAGCGCGACCTCTTCTGGTCGGGCTGCACGCCGAACCCCGGTCGCGCCAACGCCGGCGAAGGCCGCTCCGACGCTCGCGCCCACGCGCAGCTCGAGGCGCTCACCGGCGTGCGCGTCGAGAGCCTCGAGGTGCGATCGCCCTTCTTCCACCTCGACACGGCGCTCGCGGTGCTGCCCTTCGGGCACCTGCTCGTCTGCCGCGAGGGCCTGGCGCCGCGCGCGTACGAGACCCTGCGCGACCGCGCGTTCGAGCCGTTCGGCCTTGATTCCGAAACGCACCTCATCGAGGTGAGCAAGGCCGACGCCGAGCGCTACGCCTGCAACGTCGTGGCCCGCGGAGCGATCGTCGTCATGCCGATGGTGTCCGACGACCTGCTCGGGACGATCCGCGATCGCGGCTACGAGCCCGTCGCGACTGACTTCACCGAGTTCATCCACTCGGGCGGCGGCCCGCACTGCCTCGTCAACCACCTCAACGAGCGCCGCTCCCCCGCCAGGTTCACTGGCCCGGAGGCGCCGGAACGCCGGGCAACCGCTCGGCGCGAGTGAACGACCGCGCCACGACCGCCAGGTCGTACGCCCACACCAGATCGTTGAGCGCCTCGTGCCCCGCGCGGTTTGATTCGCGGTGAAAGTGCGGCCGCAGCGCCCGCAGGTCCACGATCGCCCACCCGCTCTCGTCGAGCGCCGGCGCCAGCGCAGCGAACGCCCCCGACCCCTCCGCGAACTCGGCGCTCGTGACGAGCACGTGAAGCGATCCGCCGCCGCGCAGCTCGCCAATGCCGTCGGCGACTGCGCCCAGATCAAGCTGGTTCAGCGGCGTGTACCCGCGCTGCGCGTGGTACGACCCGACCTTGATCACCACCCTCTCGCCCTCGTCGAGCGGCAAGCTCCGGCTCGTGGTCGACGAAGGCGGCCGTGAACGGGACCTCCGCCATGAGACGCGCGAAGCGATCCGCACGACCCTCGGCGATCTCACGCTCCGCGTGGGCCGCGATGCGCTCCCCGGTCTCGATCGCGAGGGCCGTGTACCCAGCCTCAGCGAGCGCCGGGAGCATCGCGCGCACGAAGGCCGGCGTCTCCGCGTTGAGGTGAGACTCGCCGATCAGCAGGAACGAGACGCGCGATGACTCGTCAAGCAGAAGATCCGCGCCGGGTCCGCCGAGAACGCCCCGCTCGAACGTCACGGGCTGGCTGTTCTCGGCGACGATCGCCGCGATCGTCTCTCCGCCGTCCGCCCCCGCCACGACCGCCCCGAGGGCCCACGCCGCCACCGCCGCCGCGAGTCGCACGATCATCACCCCGCCTCCGATCGATCAGGTGAAAGCCGACGCGCCCGCGCGGGCGCGCCGCCACCTATTCCGGAGGCGCGAGGGATTCCTTCCACGGGCGCCCAATTCCGGACGCCGCGGCGGAAGATGAAGTGGAGCCGGGGGGAATCGAACCGGACCCGATTCCGGGTCCGTTGACTCCGAACGCCGATTCCGCCCCCTTGCGCGCAACAGGGCGCGCAACGCATCCCTCCCGGCAGCTCGCCCGCCTCGTTGAACTCTGGTCGTCGCTGGCGCCGCCCGTCCGCGCGGGCCTCGTCGCAGCGGCGGAGGCCGCCGCGAACTCGCAGAGCCCGCCGCCCGACACGCAGACTGATCCCTGCCTTCTCGACGGGCGGAGCCATGCCCGTCAGGGCGTACCATGCGAGCACGGCGGGAAGGCAGGGGTCCGGCAACCCAACGCGCCCGATCGCGCGGCAGACGCGGCGGACGCCGGCGCAGCCGGCGACGCCGCGGTCGGCTCCGCCCGCGGGAGTGAGTCGTGAAGCCCTCCCAAGCCACCCATCCCCGGCTTGTACCACCGGGGATAGAGTCCCACCTGGCCGAGGTCGAGAAGTACGCCAGAGCACCGGATCCGGGCGTCTACTGCGGGCTCGACTGGATCCGCATGACCCACCACGAGCACAAGCTCGACGAGACCCGCGAGTTCCTCAACCGCTGGTTCGGTCGAAAGTCCAAGCAGACTCGCGGCGCCATCTTCTTCAGCGGCGGCGAGGAATGGGAGCCGGGCGTCCAGTTGAGCTACGGCCACAACGCCGGCGTGATCATGGTGGACATCCGCGGCGCACGCCTGCGCACGATGGACGCCGACGACGCGCTCAAGCTCCTCTTCGAGATCGCACGCATCGGCTTCAAGCCGACCCGTCTCGATGGGGCCATCGACTACGTGGACCAGAACGTGAACCTCGTGGAGCAGGCGCTCGCATCCTGCGAGCGCGGAGAACTCACCGGCCTGCGGTCGTTCGAGGTTTCGATGGGTCACACGATCGCCGGAGTGCCCGAGAAGCGGATGCTCCGCATCGGCAAGCGAGACTCGGCGCTCTGCGCCCGCCTCTACGACAAGAGCCTCGAGCAGAAGTGCGGCCCGGCTGGGCAGTGGGAGCGACTGGAAGTCGAGTTCAAGGACGAGCGGGCGGTCGAGCTGCTGCGCGCGCTTCAAGACGCCGGAAGCGATTGGGTCGATGTCCTCGCGTCACGCACGCTCGGAGCCTTTGACTTCAGGGAGAACACCGGGCGGCGAGAGATCGCGCGTCGGCCTCGCGTGGCGTGGTGGGCGGACCTGGTCGATCGCTGCGACCCCGAGAAGCCCCAGCTTCAGCGGCAAAAGCCCATCTTCGCTAGATGGGCGATCGGGTTCAGAACGAGCTATCTCGCCCGCGCGCGGCAACTCGCTGAAGAAGTCGGCGTTCCGCTCGGCGTGATGGTGGAGTGGCTTGCCGAGGGTGTGCCCGCTGACGATCGCGACGACCAGTTGCTGCAACAGTTTCGGGAGATCTACGCGGAGACAATGCACGCCGTGGTCTGACGGGGAAGGCCGCCTGATTACACTAAGCGACGGCCAGCCCGCACCGCGGGGATGGCCGTGGTCTGACGGGGAAGGCCGCCTGATTACACTCTCATCCCGGCGTTCACCGATCCGGTCTTCGGCCGTGGTCTGACGGGGAAGGCCGCCTGATTACACTTCCCTGCCCTCGCGGGCCTCCGCAGCCTGCGCCGTGGTCTGACGGGGAAGGCCGCCTGATTACACTCGCCGTCGGCGCGAACCTCTACGTCGACGAGCCGTGGTCTGACGGGGAAGGCCGCCTGATTACACTCCACGTCGCCCGCAGGCGCTCGCTGCCCTCGGCCGTGGTCTGACGGGGAAGGCCGCCTGATTACACTCGACCGCCTCGGCGGTAGCGACGAACGGGTGCCGTGGTCTGACGGGGAAGGCCGCCTGATTACACTGAGATCAGCCCGTGCGCTTGCGGTCGGCCTGCCGTGGTCTGACGGGGAAGGCCGCCTGATTACACTCTCGACGCCCTTGACGTCCTCGCACCACGCCGCCGTGGTCTGACGGGGAAGGCCGCCTGATTACACTGTCGGCTCCCAGACATGACCCGAGAACGGAGCCGTGGTCTGACGGGGAAGGCCGCCTGATTACACTGTCGGCGGTCACGCGGGAGGTTGAGTCGTTGCCGTGGTCTGACGGGGAAGGCCGCCTGATTACACTGCGTGAGATTGGCGGCCGTCTGGAGCGCCCGCCGTGGTCTGACGGGAAAGGCCGCCTGATTACACTCTTGTGACGCCTGAGCGTCCAGATCCAGACGGCCGTGGTCTGACGGGGAAGGCCGCCTGATTACACTGATGAGCTCCATCGTTCGCGGGACGATGCCGCCGTGGTCTGACGGGGAAGGCCGCCTGATTACACTCGTCGCTCATCGACCAGGCGCTCCGCGTCAGGCCGTGGTCTGACGGGGAAGGCCGCCTGATTACACTCCAGGCGTCGTTGGCGGCGTTGATCCCGCCGCCGTGGTCTGACGGGGAAGGCCGCCTGATTACACTCCTCGACCGCGCTGACGTAGCGTCCTCGCTGCCGTGGTCTGACGGGGAAGGCCGCCTGATTACACTCCGCGACCTCGCGAAGCTCGGCAAGTAAATGCCGTGGTCTGACGGGGAAGGCCGCCTGATTACACTGGACGTCGGACAGTTTCTGCGCCCGGTCATGCCGTGGTCTGACGGGGAAGGCCGCCTGATTACACTCCTCGGGCGTCTCGAGCGCCGTCGGCGTCAGCCGTGGTCTGACGGGGAAGGCCGCCTGATTACACTAGGTGTTCCGCAGGACGACGCCGCCGACGCGCCGTGGTCTGACGGGGAAGGCCGCCTGATTACACTGGGGCGTTGGCGTTGGTGGGGGTCAAAGACGCCGTGGTCTGACGGGGAAGGCCGCCTGATTACACTGCTTCTGCCGCAACCACTGTTGCGGCAGCGGCTTGCAAGGGAATCAGCCGATCAAAACAGCATGATCTGTGTCGGAGGATCCTCCGCGGGGTGCCGTTTACCGCCAAAGAACACCTCCATTTTCGCGAACTGTCGATCGGTTACGTTCAACAGCCGGACCTGACCTGCCGGCGGGAGCGCCGCGCGCACGTCGCTCCTGATCGATCTCGCGGAGTCCTCGCTGCGACAGTAGCGAGCGTACACGCTGTACTGGAGCATCGAAAAGCCACTTCGAATCAGGAACTTCCGAAAGCGTGCGTACTCGCGGCGGCGGCGGGTTGAGTCGACGGGCAGGTCAAACATCGCAAAGAGCCACACCGAGCGGTATCCAGACAGATCAATGCCCGGACGGTTCACGCCAGAGCCCCGTGGGGAAGAAGAGCGCACCTGGGTCGGGCTTCTCGGCAGTGTAGATCGCGGCCAGAGAACTCGCGGTGCGCCCGATCCAGTCAAACACCGTCCTGCTCTCGATTGAGCCGGCGCCGTGGTGAGCCAGCCGAGCGTGAAGGATCTCGATCAGGCGGCGCTTCACGTCCGGGGTCATGGCGATGTCGCCTCCGAGTTCGCCGGTGATGGCGACGACCTCGTCGTCAACAAGTGGGCGATACGGCTCCATCAGATCGTCCGCGAGCACCCAAGGGTTGTGCCGTCCGTGATGATGAATCGGGATGGAGGGGTGCAATCCGGCGGCACACACGGCGCGGCCAACCGCTGCGCGGAGCACCGCATATCCGTAGTTGAGGAAGCGATTCTGATCCGCCGCCTCCCGGCGTCTTCGAAAGCTCACGTCGCCGAATACCCGCGGCCAGTATCGTTGCGCCGCCGTGCTCTCAACGTTCTCGGCATCACCGGAACGAACTCGTCTGGCAAGTGCACCGAGCCCGGCGTCGTCACCCGTCGCGACCCGAAGGCTGAACGCCTGCGCCTTGATCTTGGAAGTAACGATCTGTCGCCATAGCCGTTTCCGCAGCGGCTTCGGAGCGTCGACCTGAGCGGCGATGCGCTGAGTCTGCGCCGTCGCAGCCGCGATCGGAAGCATCATCCCGACGGGATACTGGTTGTCGTCGCAGATTACGAGCGCCCCTTGGAATCGCATGAGACCCGCCAACGCGCCGCCCGTGAAGGAGACTTGATGATTCCCGACGACCGCGATCGCAACGTCTCCGAGTGGAACAAAGACGTCATTCTCACCCGGTCGTCGCACACGCAGGCGGCCCAGAGACAGCGAGAGACTTGCGGCGCTTGAGGAGAAATCCAGAACCAGCTCATCCGCCGGCATTGACGATCTCGCCGAGGTGCGTCACGCGAACCTTCCGGGCGTTGAGCTGGCGCAGGCGATCACCCCGACCGGTGATCCGAACCCTGTCCTTGCCGGAGATGGCGGACGCTCGACCATCCCACGTTCGGACGACCTTGATCTCGCCGTCGCTGATCGCGAGCACTCGGAAGACGTCTCGTCCCTCGGTCTTGTCGGGGCAGTCCATCTCCAGATAGTCGCCCTTCATCAGCGTGAAGAGCAGGCGACCTTCGGTGCGCGCCGGCGCCACCGGCGCGCCGCGAGCGACGGCTTGAGCGGCCTCAAAGAGCGTCACGAGACGATGTTCCCAAACCGTGCGGCCCTTGTTGTCCGTGACTTCATAGACCGCGGTCTGGAAGTTGCTCCCGCCCTTGACTCGCCGTTCGCTGGGACCGCGGCCAACGGCTCGTGGCGCGACGTTCGTCTCGACGCGCACGCGTCGCAGCTTGACCTGCCTTCCGTCGGCGCCTCGAACCTCCGGGAGGTTCGCGTCGTCACGGAAGGCCTTGGCGGGATTCGACTCGCCCAGCTGCGCAAGCCTCGCCTTGATGGCGCGGAGAGCTCGCTTGTCGACGACAAGCTCCTTCGCCAGATCGTTGGCCGACAGAGCCGCGAGTTCCTTCCGCACGCGGACGCGACCGTTATGGGGCTTGGAGTAGATCGTCTCTTCGTGAAGCGCCCCGCGGATGCCGATGCTCCCCCCACGGCCCTCGCGCGTGGCGAGGCGGCGGCTCTGGCGGTGAGAGACGACGAGAGACCGAATCGATTGGCGCGCCTCATCGATGAACCCGGCCCACGGGTGCTCGATGTTCTCGAACGGACGTTCCTTGCCAAGACGCTCCGCGCTCTCGGCGGCGCTGGCAAGGCGCTGGATCGCGGCCTGACCCGCGCACGCCACGACGAGCGCGTCGACGGCGTGGTGGCGGTGGTCTTCCCGCGTCTTCTCGTCATCCTCCGAGAGAACAGCGTCCAATCCCCAGCCGCGGCGAAGCCACGCCGTAAGACCGCCGGAAGGCGTGACGATCCGCTGCCGCGCGTTCTCTTCCCCGACGTTCTCGATTCGCCCGCCGTAGAGAAGCCCCACGTACTCGCAAACGAGTCGCCCGATGTACCGCGTCTCCTGGAGATGTCGGTTCGTGAAGCCCGAATCGAGTGGAGTGCTGAATCGACGCACCTTCTCCCGAATCACGAACGAATCGCCGCGAAAGCGGCTGACGCGCTCCACAATCTGTTCGAGTTCCTCGGTGGAGTAGGCGTCCAGAGGAGATCGCCCTTTCTTTCTGTTCCGATTCTCTTCGTGATAGCAGATGGTCTTGTTCAGGAACGAGTTGTCCAAGCTCTTCGAGAACGGCCAGATGTGCTCCACATCGAACTGTGAACTCGTTCCAAGCAGCTCACGTGGTCCAAAGTCGCGACCGGTGTACGGGCAGCGCCAGCCGCACTCCTCGGCGAGAAGCCATTTCTCGACCATCCAGCGCTTCGGCTGCTTGATTCCGAGCTCACGCGCGATCGCCTCGGCCGCGGTCGTACGCTCTTTCTCCCGGTCGCGCATCCGCTTGGCGGCCTTCTCTCGCCGTCCGCGACTCGCCTTCAGGTCGCGAGCGAGCTCAATATGAATCCGCTCTGGTTTCCCCCAGCGACGGATCACAGCGTTGACGAGCTTGCGGACTTCGGTGAGCGCTCGAGCGACCGATGGGTTGCGGAGGTCCGGCTCGTAGTCAGCGAGTGGCGGGAGTAGGTTGTGCGGCTTTTCGCTGCGAAACGACTCGGGAAACTCGTCCTTGCGGGCCTCGGCGTAGGTCAGTCCATCGGTTTCCATGCGTGAAACCAGACGCCGAAGCGCATCGCGACAGTGCCGTGAATGTCCTTCCTCGAGCAGGGTGTCCGCGAATTCCTCCGCCGCTTCCTTTGCGAGCCCCCAGCGGCGCTCGCCGATTCGCCTCAGCGCGTCGGGTTCACGCACCGAGCGGAGATCATGCACCACCCGATCCTTGTCGTCTTCAGAGAGGGCGTCCCATTGCGTCTCCCCAAAGATCCGGCGCATCGCGGCATCGGTGCGGTGACCGATCAGCCGTTTCTCGCCGCCTTGCTCAATGCTGAACGTGGCGCCTCGCGGCAAATCCAGGGCTCGTCGAGCTGCAGCCACCGTCAGATCCCCATGCTTCACGAGCGTGTCGAGCAGCGTGTCCCGCTCCTCGGGAGTCAGCGGACGCTCGGTGTAGCCGTCGAACACCACTCGGAGATGGTTCACCTGCTGCAGCACGCGAAACTTCTGCGCGATCCGCTCCGCGATCGGTGCGCGCTTTCGCCCCTGAATGAGAGAACAACGACCAACAAGGTGGCTCTGATCCTTGAGCGGACGCTGCCAGAAGATGGCCTCAAAGACGCCCCTGCGGTCCTCCTCGGAGAGGTCATGGTGCTTTGATTGCTCAGACCAGATCCGCTCAAACTCGTCGACGTACATGTGGCGCGACGTCCATCGCCCGCGGAGCCGCTGCTCGTCTGGGTGCAAAGAGCCGAGATAGGCGCCAAGCGTCGGCGGCTCGTGGGAAGCCACCTTCTCCGCAAGTTCGCCGATTGCCTTCTTGACCGTCGACGACTCCTCGTCCCGATCCGGCGTCTTGCGATTGGAGAGGAAACCGCGTCGCTGCGCGAGATGGTAAAGCGCCCGTCCCAGCTCGTCGGGCTCGATCCGCGCGGTGACCGCGGCTTCGCGGAGGCGGTAGGGCAGGAGCTGACGCGAGCGGTGCGAGCTCTCTCGCTCCCAACGGTCGCGGAGGCGTGCGTCAAGCTCTTTCAAATACTGATCGATCGATGCCGGGGTCGACGTATCGCCGTGCGGCAAGAGACCGGTTCTCATCAAGCTCCGAAGCACCTTGCGCTTGCGTCGTGCACGCCGCCAGGTCTGGCGTCGCATGGCGCGTGCGTCGCGTCGCGGCTTGGCCCGGCTCTGCTCGCGGCCCTGCAGAAGCGCCGTCTCCGGATCCGCCTTCCCGCCATCGACGCCGGCGTCGAAGAGATGCACGCCCGTTCGGACGATGCCCGTTGGAAGTCCAGCCGAGTCGAGGGCGACCAGCGCCCAGCCGATTGATGAGACGCCAATATCGAGACCAAGCACGAAAGGCGTCCGGAGGTCCTCTGCGATCATCTGGCCATAACTCCGTGCGGAGCCTGCAGACGTGTGAAGCAGGCCGGACTTGACAATGTACGAGAAAAGGTTACCGTTAAAGGCGTGTAATCAGGCGGCTTTCCCCGCTTATCACGGTAAGTGGGCTTAGCCCGCGCAGGGCAATGCAATCTCGCATCCCTCGACGCCCACCAGTGGGCGTTTCTTTCGCGCCAATGTTGACAGATTCCAACTAGGCTGCTAATAGTCATGCATGGCGACGCGCAAACCCTTCAGTATCAACCTCGACGAGGGCCTGATCGCTCAGTACGACGAGCTGGCGGAACTCCGTCAGGAATCCCGGTCAGCCGTCATCGAGCGAGTCCTCCGCAACGGCCTGGAGGACGAGCGCCGGTTTCTTCGTGTGATGGGCAACCCGATCGCAGGAAGGCTCATCGAGAAGATCCTCGCGAGTCCGAAGCTTGCTGAGATGATCGGTCGCGTCGTCCAGGAGCAGGTATCGCCGGAGGAACTGGCGGAAGCCCAGCGGAAGGCGCCGACCCTCCGTGACCTGCCCCCCTCAACCTGATCCATTTCCAGTCTCGTAGTCTGGGATCTGGATCACGGAGGACCAGGCATGGCTCGGAAACGGCATTCGGCGGAGCAGATCGTCAACAAGCT
>Ga0081535_100747_pt1 | contig 16501 bp, 13 predicted proteins | sample HotLakmasection3_FD_71020 | JGI IMG/M metagenome (GOLD analysis project Ga0081535, IMG submission 71020) | Hypersaline microbial mat communities from Hot Lake, Washington, USA - Section #3 (SPADES assembly) (version 2) | ecosystem: Environmental > Aquatic > Non-marine Saline and Alkaline >... | reverse complement strand
CGTGGCGGTGATCGTGGTGATCGACGACCCGGGCCCGGAGCGCATCGCGTCGCGCACGCACTTCGGCTCGGCCGTCGCGGGGCCGGTGGTCGCGCGCGGGCTGCACCGGACGCTCGAGTACCTGGGCGTGCCGCACGACCTCCCCGAGGCGCCCGGCGAGGAGGACCCGCCCGCCGTCGCGGCGAGCGCGGGACCGGGCGGCGGAGTTTTTGCTCCCGCGGCTGCGGGTCCCTCCCCCTGATCACGCGTTGGGTAGTGAGCGGGACGCCTTGCGTTGGCGGCGGAAGGCGACCCGCACTCAACCCGTTCGCGCCGCGCGGCCCTCACACGCCGCGGCGTCGACGGAATTCACGCTGCCGGGCGAACGCTGGAGGAGGCTCGCCCGGCAGCTGTTTTTTTCTTCACGCGCGGCCGGCGAGTCGGGCGCGCAGGAGCCGCTCGAGTTCGCTCGCGACCGCACGCTTCGCGTCGTCCATCGCGGGCGGCGAGCCGAGCTCACGCTCGAGGCTCGTCACCTCGCGACCCGCGAGCCCGCAGGGCACGATCAGGTCAAAGTGGGAAAGATCGGTCGAGACGTTCAGCGCGAGCCCGTGCATCGTCACCCACTTTCGCACGCGCACGCCCATCGCCGCGATCTTCCGCCCCCCCGCCCAGACGCCGGTCGCCGGCTTCTCACCGCCGTCGCGCGACGCGCTGACGCCGAGCCGCGCGCAGGCCGCGATCACCGCGTCCTCGAGCAGGCGCATGTACGCGTGGAGGTTGAGCCCGAGTCGGTTGAGGTCGACGATCGGGTACGCGACGAGCTGTCCCGGGCCGTGGTAGGTCACGTCGCCGCCGCGATCGGTCGCGCGGAGCGTGACGCCCGCCGCGGCGAGCTGGGCCGGGGTCGCGACGACGTGTCCCGCCGCGGTCGGGCGACGGCTGACCGTGACGACGGGCGGATCGTGCTCCAGGAGCAGGAGAACGCCCGCAGGGCGCTCGGCGGGCGAATCGCGCCATCCGAGCACCTCGTCGCGACGCTCGGCCTGGAGGGCGTAGGCGTCGTCGTAGGAGACCCGGCCGAGATCCTCGACGCGGAGCACGGCGGGCGGCGCGGAGATCGTCTTTTTCGCCGCCATGGGGAACCGCCTCGTGCCGGGGTGCGAACCTCATCGCGAGCCGTGAGCCGTCCGCCCCCGGGCGGGTCCGCGGCGCACCGTGACGCGGGCTGAACGACCCGGGAGGCGTTCGCCCGCGTTGCTTTTTGACCGCCCGTGATCGTAGGGCGCCGGGCTAGACCGCAGCTCGTCTGGAGGCGGCGACGGCCTCCTCGTAGACCGCGGCGCAGCGCGTCGCGGCGCCCTCCCACGTGAGCCCGCGCACCTCGAAGGCCCCGTGCTCGCGAAGCATCTGCGAGAGCGGCGGGTGGCGGAGCACCGCGAGGATCTTGTTCGCCATCTCGTCGGTGTCCCAGAAGTCCACCTTCAGCGCGTGGCTCAGGACCTCCGAGACGCCCGACTGCTTGCTGATGAGCACGGGGGTGTCGTGGCACATCGCCTCGAGCGGCGCGATCCCGAAGGGCTCGCTCACCGAGGGCATGACGTAGAGATCCGCCATCTGGAAGACGCGGGAGACGTCGTCGCCGCGCAGGAAGCCGGTGAAGAGCACCTTGTGCCCGATGCCGCTCTCGGCGGCGAGCTCGATCATGCGGCGGGCGAGGTCGCCCGAGCCGGCGACGATGAACTTGACGTTGTCCATCTTCTCGAGGACGCGCCTGGCGGCGGCGATGAAGTACTCGGGGCCCTTCTGCATCGTGATGCGGCCCAGGAAGAGCACGATCTTGTCGCGCGATCGCACGCGGTCGAGCGACGCCTCGGGCTGGGCCCACTCGACGCCGTTGTAGACGACCTTCACCTTGTCGGGCTCGAGCCCGTAGCGGCTCAGGCACGTCGAGCGCGTGAGGTAGCTCACCGCGATGACGCGCGTCGCGCCGTGCATGCCGCGGCGCTCGATGTCGTAGATCGCCTGGTTGACGTGCACGCCCGAGCGGTCGAACTCGGTCGAGTGGATGTGCGCGACGAGGGGCTTGCCGGTGATCCGAGCGATCGCGAGGCCCGCGGGGTAGGTCATCCAGTCGTGCGCGTGGACCACGTCGAAGGGCTCGTGGCGGCAGCGCGAGAGCACGAGCCCCGCGTAGCGCGCCGCGATCTCCGTCGCGTCTCCCGAATACTCGTCGCCCTCGCGCGTCAGCGCCTCGCCCTCGATCCCCGCCGCGGCCGCGTCGACGCCGGCGGCGCGCAGGGCCTCGCGCACCGGTCCCTCCCGACCCGCGGGCGGGAGCGGCGCGCCGCCCGGGCGCGGCTCGCGCTCGAGCGACAGCTCGCGCCGGGCGATCTCCGCCTCCAGGGCGGGCGGCTGGCTCTCGGGGCCCGCGACGTCGCCGTAGACGCTCGGCGCCCGGACGCCCAGATCGAGGATGCGCATCTTCTCGAAGACCGTGCGCTCGGCGGCGTCCCGAGCGTCCTGCTCATCGACCTGCCCTCGCGCGGCCTCGCCCGGGTCGATCGGCGGCGGGGGCTCGCTCGGGGGCGGCACGGGCGCCGCACCCGGGGGCGACGCGGGCCGCGGGGCGGCGGAGGGGGGCTCGGGGCTGATGAGCTTCACGTGCGAGGCGTGGGAGGCGTCGACCGGGCGCGGGAGGACGAAGGTGATCTCGTGCCCCGCGGCGTCCAGCGCGCGGGTGAGGCCATAGCAGGCGGTGCCCAGCCCTCCCGAGATGTACGGCGGGAACTCCCACCCCAGCATCAAGACGCGCATGCCCGCCGGCCTCTCCCTCCGCGCGCCGCCTCGGCTGCGCGACGGCTTAGTCCTCGTCGCCCCCCGCGAAGTCCCCGAGCTGCGCGAAGGCCCGCTCGTAGGCGAGGAGGCACGCGGTGGCGACCTCCACCGCCTGGTCGCCGCTCACGTCGCCGTCCTCGATCGGGACGGGCGAGGCGAAGACGTAGAGTCGCTCGTCGTCCCGGTAGTGGCGGATGGGGAGCGGCCCCTCCTCGCACCCGAGGTCGACGAGCTCCTCGTCGACGAGTTCCTCGAGGTCGTCGCCCGAGTTGACGAGGTCCGCCTCGACCGACTGGCTGAGCCACCGATCGGGCGTCTTCATGCAGACCTCGAGCCCGATTTCGGTCCACTCGAGCCGGAACTCGGCGTCCACGTCCTCGTCGATGTAGCGGCAGGCGACCGATTCGTCGTCCGCCTCGACGGAGGCGAACGCCTCGCTCTTCTCCGCTCTGTCCGCGATCTTCCGGAGGAGCGCCTTGACGTCCCCGGGCGCCGCCTTTCCGCGTGTGCTCATCGCACCGCCTCCTTCCCTGGCGAGTCCTTCGGATCATACCGAAGCGGCCCCAGTATGCTCTGGCCCATGACGCCCCCGTCGCACGCGGCCGATCCCGCCTCGCGCGGGTCCCGGGGCCCCGCCCGCTGGACCACCCGCGCCCTGCTCGCGTGGATGCGCGACGCCTTCACCAGGGCGGGCCTCGACGCCCCTCGCCTGTGCTCGGAGATGCTGCTCGCGCACGTCATCGGGTGCGAGCGGCTTCGCCTGTACATGGAGGCCGATCGGCCCGCCTCCCCCGAGGAGCGCGACCGCCTCCGCGACCTCGTCGCCCGCGCGCTCCGCCACGAGCCCGTGCAGTACCTCGTGGGCGAGGCGTGGTTCTACTCCCTCCCGCTCGCCGTCGACCGGCGCGTCCTGATCCCGCGCCCGTCCTCCGAGACGCTCGTGGAGCTCGTCCTGCGCCACGCGCGGGCCGAGCCCGGCTTCGACCGGGCCCTGGTCGCCGACGTCGGCGTCGGGTCCGGGTGCCTCGCCGTCGCGATCCTCAAGAACCTCCCCCAGGCCCGGGCGATCGGCGTGGATCTCTCCGCCGACGCCCTCGAGGTCGCCCGCGCCAACGCTGAGCGGCACGGGGTCGCCGACCGCCTGGACCTGCTCGAGGGCGACCTGCTCGAGCCGCTGGCCGATCAGGCGGGGCGCGTGCACTACCTCGTCGCCAACCCGCCCTACATCCCCGACCGGGAGTGGGCGGAGGTCGAGCCCAACGTGAAGGACCACGAGCCGGAGGGCGCCCTTCGCGGCGGGGCCGACGGGCTCTCGCACGTGCGGCCGATCCTCGAGGGGGCGGCGGCGCTCCTGCGACCGCGCGGGCTCCTGGCGGTCGAGATCGCGGCGTCGACGAAGGCCGAGGCCCTGGCGATCGCGCGCGAGCAGCCCGAGCTGCTCGGGCCGCGGGTCGAGGACGATTCCGACGGGCTGCCCCGCGTGCTCGTGGCGACGCGGCGCTAGGCGCTCTCCGGGGCCCCGAACGCCTTGTGGATCTCATCGAGGAGCTGCTGGGCGCGGAAGGGCTTGAAGAGGACGCACTGGAGGCCCTCTTCCGAGGCGCGGACGATCGAGTGGTGCGGGTCGTAGCCGAAGCCGGTCATGAGGATCACCGGGATGTCCTCGGACACGCGCTTGGCGGCGCTGAAGACCTCGTAGCCGTTGCGATCGGGCATGTGGATGTCGGAGATGACCAGGTCGAACGCCTCGCTCCCGGCGCTCCAGGCGTCGAGCGCCTCGACGGCCTCGACCCCGCTCGGGCAGGTCAGGACGAACCCGCCGCGACGGGTGAGGACGTCGCGGATGGTGTCGCGGATGGTCGGCTCATCGTCGACGACCAGGATGCGCCGTCCGGCGATGAGGGGGTCCTCGGCGGCCTCCCGGAGGAGGAAGTCCGACCCGAGGATCGACTTGGGCCCCGCGGCGACGTCCGCCATGCGTTTTCGGATGGACTCGACATCCGCGACGATCTGGTCGGCGTGCTGGCGCGCCGCCTCGTCGGCGCCCGCCGTCTCGCGGAGCCACTTCGCCTCGTTGAGCAGGTCGTCGAGGGGTTCGGAGATCTCTCCCGCGACGCGCCCCGAGAGGGCCTCGTTGGTGGTGTAGCGCTCGACGACGAGGATGTCGAGGAAGTGGAACGCGAGCGCGACGTACCGCGCGAAGATCTCGAGGAACTGGCGATCCTCCTGGCTGAAGGCGCTCGTCTTGTCGCTCTCGACGTTGAAGACGCCGATGAGCTTGTCGTGGAGCTTGAGCGGGACGGTGAGCGCCGAGCCGGGGGACTCGATGCCCTGGATGTAGCGCTCGTCGTTCGTCACGTCGGGGCAGAGGTAGCTGCGCCCGGTCGCCGCGACGTGCCCGGTGATGCCGCTGCCCTCGCGCGCGGCGTAGAGGTCCATGTGGCGAACCGCCTCGGGCAGGCCGCGAGACATAACGAGCTCGAGCCGGTTCGTCTTCTCGTCGAGCAGGTGCACGGTGAAGTGGTCGAACTGGAGGAGGTCGTGCGCGAAGCGGACGATCTTCTCCTCGAGGAGCCCGAGCCGCTCGGCCGAGTTGAGCTCCTTGACCACCTGCGCGTCGAGCTTGACGAGCTCGGCGCCCGCCCGGTCGATCGCGTCGATCTTCCGGCGGGCCCGGGCGGAGCTCGTGATGTCCCAGAGCACGGCGATGACCTGGCTGACGGCGCCGGCCTCGTGGAGCGAGTCGTCGCCCGGGGCGAAGACGGGCGAGGCGATGAGCTCGTAGAACCGTTCGTCGCCGCCCTCGATCGTGAACTTCCGTCCGACGACGCCCGAGGCCGCGACGGTGAAGGAGGAGGCGGCCTCGCGGCAGCACGCCGCCGCTCGCTCGCGGGTGGACTCGTCGAGGCCCAGGAAGCGATCGTTGGCCCAGACGACGGAGCCGTCGGCGGTGGAGACGCAGATCCCCTCGCCCACGGCCCCGAGCAGGGCGTGGTCGCTCGACTGGCGGAGCATCTCGCAGAGGGAGGCGAAGGCGCGGGCGTCCATCACGACCGCGGAGGCGTCCTCGCGGCGGACGGCGTCCTCGAGGTCCCCGGCGGCGGCGGACACGACGCGGGAGTCACCGCCGAGCGTCTCCGAGATGGCCTTGGCCTCATCGGAGGACGACAACGAAACCACGATGGTCTGTCGGTCCATGCCCGGCATGCGTGTGCTCGGCTCGCGCCGCCCCGGTCGTTCTCCAAGTCTAGTGTCGGCCCGGGACGGGTCCAGCACCCAAAAAGCCCGATCGCCGGGCCGCATCCGGGGCGGTTCAACCACGGGCCGCCGAGACGCCGATAGGCTGAACCTGTGATCGAAGCCCGAGAACTCACCAAGACCTACGGCTCCTTTCACGCGCTGCGAGAGGCGTCCTTCATCGCGCGCCCGGAGCGCGTGACGGGGCTGCTCGGGCACAACGGCGCGGGCAAGACGACGTGCCTTCGCATCCTCACGGGCGACCTGACGCCGTCGCGCGGGAGCGCGTCCGTCGGCGGGCGCGACGTCCTCGCCGAGCCCCGCGCGGCGCGCGGGGCCGCGGGGTACCTGCCCGAGTCTGCGCCGAGCCACCCGGAGATGCGCGTTGAGAGCTACCTCCGCTATCGCGCGGCGCTCGACCGGGTCCCGGCGCGACGCCGGGCGGCGGCGGTCGACCGCGCGATCGAGCGGTGCTGGCTTGGCGAGGTCCGCCGCCAGCGCATCGGGCGTCTCTCCAAGGGGTTCCGCCAGCGCGTCGGGCTGGCGGGCGCGATCCTGAGCGACCCGCCCGTCATCATTCTCGATGAGCCGGCGTCGGGCCTCGACCCGGCGCAGATCGTCGAGACCCGGCGCCTGCTGCGGGAGCTCGCGGCCGACAAGACGGTCCTCCTGAGTTCCCACATCCTTTCGGACGTGGAGGCGGCGTGCGACGACGTGGTGATCCTCGCCCGCGGGCGCGTCCGCGCCGCGGGACCGATCCGAGAGGTCGCCGAGCGTCACGCGCCGCCGCCGACGCTCGTCGCGGAGGTTCGGGCCGACGCGGAGGCGACGGCCGCGCTGGCTCGCGAGCTGCCCGGCGCGGCCCTGATCGCGGCCGAGAGCCACGGGGAGTGGACGCGCCTGACGGTGCGCACCAGCGGCGACGCGCGCGAATCCTTCGCCGCGGCGGCGCGCGAGCGGTCGGTCCCGATCCGCGAGCTCACGCTCGAGCGACCGAGCCTCGAGCGGGTGTTCCTCGACCTCCTCCAGCCGCCGCCCGCGGAGGGCGCGCCGGCGGAGGCCGCGGCGTGAGCGCCTTCGCCTCCACCGGCGCGATCGCGCTGCGCGAGCTGGCGTCCTACTTCCGGGTGCCGCTCGGGTGGGTCGTGATCGCGCTCTTTGCGCTGCTCTCGGGCGTGCTCTTCTCGCTCACGCTCGCGCCGGGCGCCCCGGCCTCGCTCCGCACCTTCTTCAACCTCGCGACGTGGACGATGCTCTTCATCGCGCCGGCCGTCTCCATGCGTCTGGTCTCCGAGGAGGCGCGGGCCGGCACGCTCGAGACGCTCGCGACGAGTCCCGTCGCGTCCGTCGCCGTCGTCACGGGCAAGTATCTCGGGGCCTGCGGCTTCCTCGTCGCGATGCTCGCGCCCACGCTGGCCTACGTCGCCGCCCTTGAGGTGTACGCCGATCCGGACTACGGACCGATCCTCACCGGCTACCTGGCGCTGATCCTCTCTGGCATGATCTACCTCGCGGTCGGGCTGCTCGCCTCGACCCTCTCGACGAGCCAGACGTCGGCGTTCCTGGGCTCGCTCTTTACGCTTCTGCTGCTCCGCCTGGGCGCCGCGCAGGGCGGGCGACTGCCCGAGCCGTGGTCGCAGATCGCGTTTGCGCTCTCGCTCGACCTGCGGACGGACGACCTCGCCAAGGGCGTCGTGGATCTTGGGGGCGTCGCGTTCTTCCTCGCGGGCAGCGCGTGGTTCCTCGCGCTCGCGGCCGTTGCGCTGGAGGCCAGGCGATGGCGATGAGCCCGAGCGCCCACAAGCGGCGGTTCGTCCTGCGCTCGGCGGCGCTGCTCGTGCTCGTCTCCGTCGGCGCGGTGCTGGCGACCGTCGGCGCCGAGCGCCTGCGCGGGCGCTTCGACCTCACCGCCACGCGCCAGCACGCGCTGGCGCCCCGAACGGAGCGTGTTCTCGAGAATCTCTCGACCGATTACGAGGTCGTCGTCGTCGCCGACTTCGCCCGGGTCTCGGCGCTCGCCGAGAACGCGGTGGAGGACGTGCTCACCGAGTTCACCCGCGCGAGCGACCGCCTGCGCGTCACGACCATCGACGCCGGCCGGCCCGATCAGGAGGCCGACTTCGTCGCGCTGCTCGACCGCCTCGCGAGCGTCTACGCGAGCGAGATCGAGGCTCGCGAGACGGCGCTCGACCGGTCGCGAGAATCGCTCGATCGCACGATCGCGCTCCTGGGCGACGCCGCGGCGTCGCTCGATCAGGCCGCCAGGGCCGCGGACCCCGCGGGCCAGGCCCGCGCCGCGCTCGAGGACCTCGCCGCCACGCTCCGGATCCGCGTTCGCGACGCGGAGCGCGCCCGCGACGGCGCCGCCGAGCTCCGCGCGCAGACGCTCCTTGGTTCGACGCTCGCGCCGCTCGACCGCGCGCTGGGCGCCGCCCGCGCCGAGCTGGAATCCCTCGCCGCGGACGCCGGCGCCGTGCTCGCCCGTCTCGAGCCCGCGGGGGCGGAGCTGCGCGAGGCCGGGCCCGCCCGGCGGGCGCTCGAGCTCGCTCGGGACGCCGCGGCCGCGGCGCACGGATCGCTCGCGGACCTCCCGCCTTCGGAGCTCTTTGCCGTCGTCCGCGCGCTCGAGAGCGACAACGCGGTCGTCGTGTTCTCCGATCGCGGCGTCACCGCCGTCGCGTTCAGCGCGCTGTTCCCGTCGGCCGAAAGCGAGACGGTCGACGATCGCGGCGTCGCGGAGTTCCGCTTCGTCGGGGAGGAGCTGCTCGCCACCGCCATCGCCTCCCTCGAGCAGACGGCCCGCCCCATCGTCGTCATCACGCACCCGTGGCCGGTGCGCCTGCTCGACGCGGCGGGCGCCCCGAACCCGAACGCCGGCCCGCTCGCGATCGCGGGACTCGTCGCCCGGCTGCGCCTGCGCGGGATCGACGCGGCGGAGTGGCCCGTCGCGCTGGCCGACGCGGCGCCCGCGCTCGCCCGCCTCGACCCCGAGGGCGAGCGGCCCGTCATCTACGCCGTCCTCGGCACGGTCGCGACGTCGGGCGAGGCCTCGCTCGCCAACGCGAAGCTCGCGACCGCGATCGAGGAACTGGTCGAGGCGGGGGCCCCGACCATCCTCAGCTTCTCGCCCTCGACCCTCCCGGGCGCCGGCTCGCCCGACATCCTCACCGCGCCCCTCGAGCCGCTCGGGATCGATCCGGACACGGGGCGGCCGCTCGTGCGCGCCGTCCGCACGCCCGAGGGCGTCGTGGCGGACCCCGGCTTCACGATGAACGTCGGCGCCTCGGACCACCCGATCGCCCGGGCGATCACGGGGCTCGCCACGCGGCTCGGCTGGGCGACGCCGATCGAGATCGAGGAGACGCCCGGCGTGAGCGTGTGGCCGCTGCTCGAGGTCGCGGACGCGGACGACGTGTGGGCGGAGTCGGAGTGGATCCGGCTCTGGTCGTCGTCGGCCGCCGCTCGCCGGCGCCAGGCGCCGCCCGAGCCGACGCCGGGCCTCGACGACCTCGACGGGCCGTGGACGCTCGCCGTCGCGGCGCAGCGGGCGCACCCGAGCGAGGCGGGCGAGTTGCAGCGCCTCGTCGTCGTCGGCGCGACGGCGTGGTTCTTCGACGCGTCGATCCTCCCGGCGAGGCGCGTCGACGGGCGCGTCGCGGCGGCGCTTCCCGGCAACGGCGAGCTCATCGACGCGTCGATCGCGTGGCTCGCGGGGCAGGACGAACTCATCGCGCCGGGGGCCGTCGCGCGCGACATCCCGCGCATCGGACCGATCGACCCCGGCGCCCTCGCCGCGATCCGCTGGACGCTCGCGCTCGCGCCGGCGCTCGCGGTGCTGCTGCTCGGCGCGGCTCTCCGGGTGATCCGCGGGTGAGGGCGAAGGTCGCGGCGCTCGTCGTTCTCGGCCTCGCCGTCGCGGCGGGAACGCTGTGGCTCCTTCGGTCGCCCGCCCCCGCTGACGCGCCTGCGGCGGCGCCGATCGTGCCCGCCGAGATCGTCTCGATCCGCGTGACGGGCGAATCGTCCGGCCTCGCCCGCCGCCGAGCCCCGGGCGACTGGGTCGTCACGCTCGGCGCCACGGGCGTCCCGTGGCCCGCGTCGACGGGGGCCGTGCGCAGCGCGCTCCGCGCGGCCGCCGAGATCGTCGCCATCCCGGGCGAGCCGCCGGCGGGGTTCGTCCCCGAAACAACGCTCCGCTTCCTCGACGGGAGCGGCGGCGAGCGGGTGTTCGAGTTCGCGGGCGCCGTCATCGGCGGGCGGCGCGCGGTCACGATCGACGGGGCGGTCACGGTCTCCGCGCCCGCGGCGCTGACGGACCTCCTCCTCGCGGGCGCCCCCGCGGGGTGGCGCGACCGCGCCGCGTTCCCCGGCTTCGGCGCGGAGATCGACCGCCTCCTCATCGAGCAGCCGCCCTCGGGCGACCAGCCCGCGCTCGAGATCGACCTGACGCGCGCCGGAGGGCGCTGGCTTTTGGCGAGCCCGCACCTGGCGCGCGCCGACCGCCAGGCCGTCGACGCCGCGATCGCCCGCGTGCTCGGGGCGACGATCGAACGCTTCATCGACGAGCCCCGCGACGGCGCGCTCACGGGCGTGGGCGATCCCGTGTTCGTCATCACGATCGAAGCGGGCGACGCCTCGCGGCGCGTGCGCTTCGGCGCCCAGGCCTCGGCGTCGGGTCTCGAGCGATTCGCGACCACGGGCGAGGAGGGCGTGCTCTTCGTCGTCGACACCACGCTCCTGCGCGAGCTGCGGCTCGATCCGGCCGCCTACACGGACCGGCGCCCGACGGCGGTCGTCCCCGCGGACGTCGCGGCGCTCTCGGTCGCTCGCGAGGGCGGCGCCCCGCTCTCCCGCGCGGAGCGCACGCTGGACGGGTGGAGCGTCACGGGCGGCGAGCTTGAGCCGGCTCGACTTCTCGAGCGCCTGACGAGCGAGTCGGGCGTGACCGTCGCCTTCGAGACGCCCGCGGGGTGGGCGCCGATCGCGACCGTCACGCTCGAGGACCTCGCGGGCGACCCGCTCGACGTGCTCACGGTCGGGCGCGATGAGAGCGGAGGCCTCCACGTCGCCGGCGCGATGCCCGGCGGCGGCCCGGTCTACTTCCGCGCGCCCGGACTCGCCGCGCCGTCGCTCGGGCTCGAACCCGCGCGCGAGTAGAGGCTCATCACGTCGTCCCCGACGCGCCGCGTGAGCGTGAGCGAGAAGCGCGGCGCGTCCGCGAGCGCCGGCGTCTCTCCCGTCTCGAGCGCGGGACGCGCGGCGGGATCGCCGAACGCCATCGGGCCCGTGAACACGAGCAGCTCGTCGGCGAGACCCTCCCGGACGAGCGTTCCGGTCAGCCGCGCCCCGGCCTCGCACAGCGCGTTCGCGACGCCGTGATCGTCCGCGAGACTCCGCAGCACGGCGTCGAGTTTGAGGCGACCGCTCGCGTCCGACGGGGCGGCCTCGACGACCACCCCCGCCCGCCGGAGCGCGTCGCTCCGCTCGCCCCGCGCCGACTCCTCGCTCGCGTAGACGATCACGCTCACGTCGCGCGCGGTGCGCACGAGCCTCGACTCGAGCGGGAGGCGCAGCTCGCGATCGACGACGACGCGCTTGGCCGCGCGGCGCACGCGCACGCCGCGGGCGGTCAGCATCGGGTCGTCCGCGAGCACGGTGCCGATGCCGACGAGGATCGCGTCGACGCGTCCGCGGAGGCGGTGGACGAAGCGGCGCGACCGCTCGCCGCTGATCCACTGCGACTCGCCCGACCGCGTCGCGCTGAACCCGTCGATCGTCTGCGCCCACTTGCAGACGGTCCAGACGCCCGTCGCGGCGGCGCCGATGACGCGCGAGCGGTGGGCGATCGAGGCCGCCGGTTCGCGGACCAGGCGCACGCGCACGCCGCGCTCGCGGAGGCGATCGAAGCCGCCGCTCGATCGCTCGCCCAGGTCCCGCTCCGCCGCGACCACCTCCGCGACGCCCGCGCCGAGGAGGGCGTCCGCGCAGGGCGGCGTCTTGCCGAAGTGCGAGCACGGCTCGAGGGTGACGTACGCCGTCGCGCCGCGCGGGTCGCGCCCCTGGCGCGCGCAGGAGGCGAGCGCCTCGACCTCCGCGTGCGGCCCGCCGAAGGCGCGGTGGTGGCCCATCCCGATGATCTCGCCCGAGGGCGCGACGATCACGCACCCGACCATCGGGTTGGGGGCGGTTCGCCCCGCGCCGCGCCAGGCGAGCCTCGCGGCCGTCTGAAGGAAGCGTTCGTCCGTGCTCACGCGAGGCGCACCACCGGGTCGACGATCTCGCGTCCGAGCCGCTCGCGCGCCTCGCGGATCCATCGCGCCGCGTCGGTCCCGTAGCCGGCCGTGGGCTTGAGCTCCGGGCACAGCTCGCCGAAGGCCCGGTTGAATCGCGCCATCACGAGTTCTCTTGACCACTTGGCCGCGATCGACGCCAGCGCGGTCGGGTACCGATGCCCGTCGCCGCCCACGAGCGCCTCGACGTGCAGCTCCCGCCCGCCGCCGCGCACGCGGTGGACCACGCGCGTCGGGGTGCGCACGACCTCCAGCACCTCGTCGGCCTGCGGGAGCGCCTCGCGAAGGGCCTCGCCGTAGCGCGTGCGACCGCCCAGGCGGTCAAGCGTGACGAGCCCGCCCTCCTCCGCCCGCTCCCACGCCCAGCGCAGGCGCGGGCCGATGACCTCGAGCTCGATCTGCCCCTTGGACCGCGTCCGCCGCCACGCCTCGTTGAAGCGAGCGGCCCCGATCGAATCGACCGCCAGGTGCGCCATGCGGACGCCCGTGGCGGTCGCCCGCCGGCGGAGCGCGTTGGTCGCGATCGCCGCGGTCGCCTCGTCGAGGAGCAGCCCGAGCGGCCCGAGCGAGCCCGCGGGCGCCTCGCACCCGAGACGGGCGAGCGCCTCGACGTCCGACGCCGCCGCGAGGCCGAGCAGGCCCAGGTGCGCCCGGCACGATCGCTCGTGGGGCTCAAAGGGGCGATCGTTGGCCCGCTTGAGCCGCTTGGAGTCGTCCACCTGCACCGCGGACTTGCGCGACCGCGCCCGGCCCACGACCGGGCGCAGCGCGGCCCACAGGTTGGGCGGGTCGAGCGGATCGAACGGATCGACCTCGAGCGCCGCAAAGCCCACGCACAGCGGCCCAAGCCGCGGCCCGTACCCCGCTTCGTCGACGCCGGCGAGCAGCATCCGCCCACTGTCACGGCGCGAGGGCCGCCCGTCAACGCCGGCGGGCGTCCGCGCACGAAAAAGCGGCGTTCCCGGGACGGGGAACGCCGCGTGAAGTCATCCCTCGGGCCCGTCCCGCGGCGTGCGCGGGATCGGGGAGGCTTAGAAGTCGCGGCCGAGAGGACCGCCGGTCGTGTGGATGAAGTAGGCGCGGTTGAAGGCCTCGGCGTTGGTGCCCGACCACGTCTCGATGGTGGAGACGAACTCGCCGCGCTCGGCGGCCTCATCGAGGGTCCGCTCGTCGTACTGCGAGAAGATGTCTTCGAAGCAGCGGATGAGGCGGGCGGAGCCGTCCGCGAGCGCGATCGCGGACTGGTTGCCCGGGTTGAAGTTCATGGCGAAGCCGCCGCCGCTCGAGGCGTTGATGGCCTCGAGGTCGTTGAAGATGACCTTGCGGGAGGGGTAGCGGAACTCGTCGAGGTCGACGTAGGTCGCAAAGCCCTGCCAGCTCAGACCGCCGGTGCCCAGGCCCTCGGAGAAGAAGGAGCTGTTGCCCTCGCCGCCCAGGCCGCCGTCGCTCGTGGTCCGGTCGAGGAAGAAGTTGCGGCCGGTCTCGTCGAAGCCCGGGGTGTAGAAGTCGCCCATGAGGCAGGAGAGGCTGTAGCGCCAGCTGCTGCCGAGCGAGTAGGCGTAGGAGTCGTCGACGAGGGGCTCGCCCTCGCTGTCAACGCCGTTCCACGGGTAGGCGGGCGGGGTCGCGCGGCCGCCGACCGCGAGGGCCAGGCGCGGGTCGTTCATCGGGATCTGGAGCTGCTTGATCTGGTTCCAGGCGGGCGAGTAGTAGGAGTCGCCCGCGGCGACGAACACGTCCTGGAGGAGGCCAAAGCCCTCGCCCTCGGTGATGAAGTCACCGAAGACGATCGGGTGCGTCTTCCAGAACTTGTCGTAGCTGATGCCGCCCTGGATGGCCCAGCCGTTGTCCTCGAACTGGTTGGCCCAGGCGATGTTTCGGGCGGGGCGGGAGATGTCGGAGCCGCGGACCGCGTTGCCGCCGCCGCGGGGGCCGTTGGGCATCTTGCCCTGACGCTCGGCGACGTGGTTCAGCGCGCCCTTCATGTTGTCGGCGATGCGGGTGACGTCGATCAGCTGACGCGAGCGACGGCGGGCCTCGCCGAGGGCGGGCAGCAGCAGGCCGATCAGGATCGCGATGATGCTGATGACGACCAGCAGCTCCACGAGCGTAAAGCCTTTGCGACGGTGGATCATGAAAGCACTCCTTCTCCCGGGTTGACTTCACAGGGCGGCGCGGGGCTCGCGACTCGGAGAGCCGGCCGGCCGGCGGGATTCCGTGACTATAGCAGCCTTTCGCGACAACCCCCACGATGCGGGTCTCTGGAAAGGCGGGTGGACTGATGGGCCGAGGGACTCCCCACGCGAGCGGTCGCCGCCGCGCCCCGGACCCGACCGGCGCCCGGAGGGGCGATCGGGACCGACGGCAGGAAATGCGGCTGAGAGGAGTCGAACCTCCACGGGGTTTTACCCCCACTAGGACCTGAACCTAGCGCGTCTGCCAATTCCGCCACAGCCGCAGCGAGAAGGCCGGAGAGTGTACCGGGCGCTCCGAGAATGACAACCGCGGCTCGCCGCAGGGGGGCGCAGGCCCGCTCGAGAATCCGCGCAGGGTGGTCCATCACCCTCACGATTCGCACCCCGCCCCGACCGGTTCCGGCCGCATGGGCGATTTTTTTACCCTGACCACGCCGTCGGGGCCGTCCGAGGCCCGGTCACGAGGCCTCGACCGCCTCCTCCTCGGACGGATCGAGCTCGGCGCCCGCGGCGACCGGGCGGGCCGTGACGCCCCGGGCCTCGAGCACCTTGCCTCGGATCTCGCGGATGAGCTCCGGGTTCTCCTTGAGGAAGCGCTTGGCGTTCTCGCGTCCCTGCCCGAGGCGGACGTCGCCATAGCTGAACCAGGCGCCCGACTTCTCGATCACGCTCTCGGCGACGGCGAGGTCGACGAGGTCGCCCGTGAGGCTGATCCCCTCGTCGAACATGATGTCGAACTCCGCCTGGCGGAAGGGCGGGGCGACCTTGTTCTTGACGATCTTCGCGCGGACGTGGTTGCCGATGTGCTGGTCGCCCTCCTTGAGCGCGCCGACGCGGCGGATGTCGACGCGGACCGACGCGTAGAACTTCAGGGCGCGGCCGCCGGGCGTGGTCTCGGGGGAGCCGAACATGACGCCGATCTTCTCGCGGATCTGGTTGATGAAGATGACGGTGCAGTGGCTCTTGGAGATGGCGCCCGTGAGCTTCCGCAGCGCCTGGCTCATCAGACGGGCCTGAAGACCCACGTGGGAATCGCCCATCTCGCCCTCGATCTCGGCCCGCGGGATCAGCGCGGCGACCGAGTCGATCACGATGATGTCGACCGCGTTGGAGCGGACGAGCATCTCGCAGATCTCGAGCGCCTGCTCGCCGGAATCGGGCTGGGAGACGAGCAGGTCGTCGATGTTCACGCCGAGGCGCTTGGCCCAGGTGGGGTCGAGCGCGTGCTCGGCGTCGATGAACGCCGCGACGCCGCCGCTGGCCTGCATGTTCGCGACGGTGTGCAGCGCGAGCGTCGTCTTGCCCGAGCTTTCCGGACCGTAGATCTCAATGACGCGGCCCCGCGGGAAGCCGCGGCCGCCCAGGGCCAGGTCGAGGGCGAGCGAACCCGTCTCGATCCCCGGGATCGAGAGGTGCGCCTCCTCGTCGAGACGCATGATCGAGCCCTTGCCGAAGGACTTCTCGATCTGCCCGAGCGTCCGCTTGAGGGCCTCCGCCCGTGCCTTGGTGTCCGTGCTCGCCATGATCATCACGCTCCCTTTCAGGCGCAGACGCCCTCGCCCGACGCTTCGCGAGGCCCCCGCGTCCCGTCCCTGGAACGCGCGCCGGCCCCGCCTCGACCTGCTGTGGACCGACGGTATCGCTCCGGCGACACCCCGTCCAATGATTGGTCGTTGATAGGTTTACCAGATCCCAAACGTCGAGTCAATGCCCGACTCGCGGAGTCGCTCGCTCCGCCACCCACGCCCGGAACCGCTCCCCCCGCTCCTCGAAGCTCGTGAACTGGTCCCAGGAGGCGCAGCCCGGGCTCAGGAGGATGGTCTCGCCGGGCCTGGCCGACGCCGCCGCCCGCTCGAGCGCCGCCTCGAGGCGCCCGCACGCGTCGCCGCCGACGGCCCTCGCGGTCGCGCCGATCGCGTAGAGCCCCGCGAGCTCCCCCTCGAGCCGCGCGATCGCCGAGAG
>Ga0081535_100744_pt1 | contig 16593 bp, 16 predicted proteins | sample HotLakmasection3_FD_71020 | JGI IMG/M metagenome (GOLD analysis project Ga0081535, IMG submission 71020) | Hypersaline microbial mat communities from Hot Lake, Washington, USA - Section #3 (SPADES assembly) (version 2) | ecosystem: Environmental > Aquatic > Non-marine Saline and Alkaline >... | reverse complement strand
GCCTCTGAACCCGGTTCGGAATCAGTGTAGATAGACCAGAGCAAGCGTAGATAGATCGGAATGCGGGGCAACCGCTTCATGGTGAACTGCAGCAGTACAGTTGCAGCGGGGACAATCACCCCAATAAATAACTGCTTGAGGCCGGGAACGACTGCTGTGAGCATGAAACCGAGCATGGCTGGTAAAGGCATTTTTTCCCCTGACAAAAATGAACTTGTGTTGTCGTGACCGTTAGGCGCTGTGTTGGGCTAGAAATCGTTACCGATGCCGCTCAAATGTGAGCGTCTTAGGCATCTAGTTTGAGTTGCAGTTGGGCAGCAGCGCCGGGGCGATCGCTTGCCTGTGCTCTGGTACTTGGCTTGGCGGAAATATCGGTTTCAGGGGCGGTGAAATCGAAGCCAGGAATATTGAGCGTCAGTTGTTCTGAATGGTCGGCATCGACGGTAATGCGTTTGTGAGCCGTCATGGACAGTACCTCTGGAGCGAATGGAGTCTGCTTTTTCAGAATGCCCATCACAGGTTGGCTCGGCACCAAAAAATCAACTTATCTACATCGCGCCGCCTCAGTGCACTCACAGTTAGCTCACTGAGGCTTGACCTGGTAGCCAAACTTGATAGCGCCCAGATATTCAGGTTGGTGCGTATGAATCCAGCAAGCGGCAGAACTATATCCATGGCGATTGAGAGCTGACACTATGTGTGCTGTGAGGAGGAGCTCGTGTCGCTGGTGGACATGGTTCCTCATGAATTTAATGGCCACATCAACATAATTGGGAACTTTGACCTTTTTAGGGATGCGTAATCTGTGTTGACCTACTCGATACATGTCGTTTTGATAAACGAAATCCTCGCCAACGTTTTCGAGCTCTGGAAAAGGGCAGGCGGGTTTCTGAGACAGCCGGATCAAGCCATGCCCGAAATGGGGGCCTAGTCCAACTTTGTGCCAAAAGAATTTAAATTCCTGGGACTGAAGAAGGATCGGCGATTTTTGAAATAGGGTGCAGCTATTGGAGCGGGCTCTAATTTCATGGTTAAAGCCGCCATATCGTTTTTCGGCTACTTGGTCCCATGATTTTGGAACGAACTTTGACCAGAGGAAGAAGCACTGGGTTTGGTTCTCAATCTCTGGCAGCACTGATGGAGGCAGTCCACAGTCAATCAATGGTGTTTCACGAGGGCGTATGCTGACCAGGATGAAAATGACGTCTTTACCAAGCTGTAATGGACTCTGAGAACTGGCAAGATCAGTGCAAATCACCCCCGGTTTGGGCGGTCCTTGCATCGCTTCGTAAGAATGATATTGAATCCAGTATCGTTTGGCCATGATGGGTCTTAACGCTCAAAACGGTTGTGTTCTTGTCGTTAGCGCAGCTCAAGATGGTCAGGCGACCGTTGGGAGTTGCTGCCTGAGTGAGCTTTGAATTTGGGGGCTGAGGATTGCTGGGTGTGAAGCGCTTAATCAATCAGATGGAGCGGGTCGTCAGGATGGCTGATGATGGTTTCCAGCACTTCGAGGCGCTGTTGGAGGGCTTGGATATCTGGGTCGGGTCGCTGGGGGCGCTGGCCGAGGAGCCAGATGCCCACGGTGGTGATGGTGGCGGCGGCGAATAGGCCGAGGGGCAAGCGCCAGGCTTGATCGGCCAGGGCCATCAAGGGGAGGCAGGCGAGTAAGGCGGGGGTAAGCAGCGCCCAAATCCCGATGGTGGCGCGCAGGCGAAGGTCTTGGCTCATGGTGGCGACGTTGAGTAGGGTGGGCGCTGGCATTGCAGGAGGGGCGATCGCTCTCGATCGCCCTATTTATGAAAGTGCTGCCAAACCTTGTAGGCTCCGTAGCCCACGCTAGCGGCCCCGACGACTGGAGCTGCTGCGGTGACGGCAACCCCAGCGACCATGCCGCCACCCACAACGCCCCCGATCGCAGCTAACCCAGAGGTCACCCCGGCAGCGCTCAGCCCAGTCACAGACCCCGCAGCGGAAATCATGCCGACGGTGGTCGCGCTACCGCCGATCGCGCCCGTGATGACTCCGGCAAAGAAGGCTTCGGCCTTACCCGCGTCTGACTTTGTGGGTGGGGGTTCGATGATGATTTGGCGATTGTCGTTATTCTCAACGACTATTTTGCAATCCACTTTGCCCAGACCTTTGTTGATGCAATAGGGATCAGAGGTGTAGGAGCTATCGGCCAAGGCGGGTGCAGAAACGGACGTAAGCGTGGTCAGGACGATCGCGATCGCCGTAAAACAGGCGATCAGTCGCTGGCTGATGGTTTGATTCACTTTTAGAAATCCCTAGTGGTGTTGATGCTGAATATCAATACAGTCTTTAAGTGATTTCACAGATTTAGTTGAAGGGGCGACTCTGTGAATGGGGACGTTTGGGGCAACGTCCTATTCCTCATGATGCAAGTAAAACAAACCGTGTGGGCAAACGAGGTGCAGTGATCCGAACTGACCATCCGGCGAAAACCGAACGTTGTATCTATGTTTTAAGAGATACCTTCAAATGGTTATTGCTACTTAGGTGGCTCGGATGAAGCAAGTTCCTTGCCGACGGGCTGTCTCTCTTTTACTGCCTCTAGAAGCCGGAGACTTGAGTTTCTTTCTTCATCTTTCGATTAGTTTTTAGTGAAGTACGTCTCTCGGTTAGGGAAGATACCTGGCTGAGTGGGATGTATAAGACCGTAAAGCCCCGTTTGTTTGAACTGATAGCTCATAAGTCGATCCGTTTTGACTTATGACATACCGATACGTTTATCAGGGGTAATTCCAAAAATGAAAACGCTTCAAGAGCTTCAGAATGATGTCGATCGCATCCTTGATGAAGTGAAGTCTCAGCAAGGGCCTCTCAAGTACCATGCCTTGAGAAAGATTGCGAGGCATCAAGGCTGGAAAGAAGTAAAGTCTGGCGGTAAAGGCGATCATCGTTGGTTAAGAAGGCAAGGCTACGCCAACATTACTGTTGATTGTCCAGGCGAAGGTAGTGAGCTGAATGCCTATGTGGCTCGGCTGAAGCTGCGAGAAGTTTATCAGCCTGCTATTCATCAGCTTATTCGGAAGTTTTGGGACAGTGCGGTTGAGCAGGAAATTGACCAACGCCTGGGTGAGGTCGCCGATTTGCTGGATGGCTTCTCTGCCGATGCGCTGCGAGTGCTTTCTCAAGAGGAGAGTGTTCTCGCGATCGCAACGGAAGCAGCAGAGGACGCGCAACAGAAGATAGCAGCCGCGATGGCTGATTTGGAATTGATTCGGGCGGACGAAGAAAAAAAATGCGTTCAAGCCGCTCAGGGCCTTATAGAAGGAGAGGGACGCAGATATCGTGAGGAAATCAAGCAGCTCTCGCACCAGCTTGCTAAATCCACCCAAAATAACCAAGTTCTGTGCCAAATGATGCAACTGATGGCTCAGGAAGCAGATACTAAGCAACAAAGTTATCAGTTAGCCTCGGCTCAATTTTTGGAAGATATTGAAGGGCTAAAAGAGAATTTGGAAAATGCGGAGCATCGTAATCAAAAACTTTCACGGGCTCTGAAAGGTCTGAAACGTCAGCAACGGATAAAGGAAATTGCTGCCTTAATTGGCATTGGGCTAGCAATAGCGTTAGGAATCACAGGTCTTAGATCTCTGGTGGTAGTAGCTACGCCGACTTCGGCCAATTCTCTATCAGAGACTGTTAGTTTTCCCCAGTAGCGATGTTTAGGCCTTAGGCTATGTCTGCCTACAGTTGGGGACTGCACCTATACAAAATCGCCAAGAATATTGACGTCTTTGCTGATTGCTGTATGGAAATCGTCTAGTTGGTCGAACTCTACGAAATCGAGGAGGAAATATTCGTTTTGAGGTTGCTGACGTGCATCAATATACGCATACAGAACCTCTAGTTGAAAGTTCTTTTGTAGTGACTGAGGTGGTGAGTTGCTCTGGAAGTCAGCAGAAAATATTTTCTCAAAAGAGTTACAAACAACGACAGGGAAATTTAACAATTTCAGTAATGGAGCAGGATAGCCTTTTGCCTGAGGCGTTGATGTAGGGTGACTTCTCATGGAAATCATGGCATTAAGTGCCTGGTTTAACGCCTTATAGAATAAATCATTCTCTGGCGATTTTTTGCTACTTGCGAATAATTTGGCTACTCTTGGGCTGTTTCTCAGATAATGGTGCTTATCAATGTAAGTATTGCTCGCTATCCGAGGCACATCTTTGCATATTAGTTGTTTAGTTGCCTCATAATCTCTGTCTGAAAACCAAAAAACTGAATAGGATGGGATGTACTTGCATTCAACAAAGAGCCGAGTAACAATGTAGCCTCGTCCTCTGCCAAAGTCATTCATTACTGGCCAGAGTTTCTCAACTACTAGGTCGATTTCACGGGCTTTACCTTGGGTTTGGTCCATATAATATGGACTGACAACGACATGCCAGCCGTTATTGGTAAACCAACGGGCTACCTTGGTATGGAAGTTATTGCCGTTACTTTCGATGAGGTCAAAGACTTCTCTTGGAATGTTGTTGAGATCTTGCTCTTCCATTTGACAGTCCGCAATAGATATCGAGGAAAAAGGAGATGAAAATTTAATTATTTTCTTCTTCTGATTTACCTGGTTTTTGATTTCTTGATGTCCACCTACTTATCGCGGTACCAATTGAACTTCTCTCACTAATTTCCCGTTGCGTCATATCTGCAGGAAGTAGAGTTAGTATTAAGGACCAAATCTGTAGGATTGTCAGGATTGAGAGAATAGAAAAAGAAATTCCACGCAGCACTGAAGCATGGCTAGCAAAGAAATTTATTTGCTTAGCAATGGGTGAAATTATGCCAATAACAAGCACCAGTATAAGGATTATAGTAGAGTATATTAAAGGCTCCAGCAGTTTGCTATATACTTCCGAGCCGGATTTCGTTTTCCCCTTTATCACATTCTCTAAAGCCTCAGGATAAACGATTGCCAGCCACGCACCCATGACACCAAAAATAATAGAAGCTGTATTTCTTAGAGCTTCGTATAACACCCATTGTTCAGAATAAGGAATGCCTCTGCCAAATCCGTACAGCAGCACGGATAGACAAGCAAGAGCTATGAGAACCAACCAGTGTAGAAGTCTGAATTTCATGGTCGCCTCATTGGATTAGTTCTAGAAGAGAATCTCTTTGCTCTAATAATTTTTCTAGTAAAGACTCAGAGTTAACTACTTCTTCATTATCCCTTAAGACATCTAGTTCGATCTCTTTCCTGGCAAGGCTATAGCTTAACCAGCGGATATTACTTTCTCCTTCTAACTGAAAACCTGTGTCATCCCACTTTGTATGAAGTGTTTCATTGTTCCATGTCGCGATAATGTCTTCTAGTTCAGCTTGGCTAGGACAATGATTGACTTCAAATCTGAATTTTACTTCTGTATTTATCGTTCGATTTTGCTTAGATACCCCTAATCCACCAAGCATGACTTGCCACCACTTTCTATCACGATGGATATCCAAATCGAGCTCATCTTTGCGTATTATTTTTCTGATATTTTCTCTTTGTGCCCTGATGTAGTTAATCGGTGCTTGATTTCTATGTAGCAGGGAGTTAAATTGCGGATATAGTTTTCTCGCTGTATCATTTATGTCTTTGATATAGCCAACTATTTCATCATTATCTCTGACAACATGTTCAGTAGCCTTTGCTAAAAATTCTCTCAGATATTTTTCTAGATTTCTTCTGCCGTTCATTCGATGATGGAATTGGAGACACGCGAAAACATTTCGAGAAGGAATAAACCAGAAGTAAGTTGCATAGCCAGGAATTGAACCATCTGGAAGTTCTGTAAGACTGACTTGAGCCTCACCTACGGCTTCCAGGCTCGGCACTGAAGCAACTTGACCTCCAATTGAAGGGACTCGATTCCAGGTAACCAAAAGGTAGTCTTCTTGGTTATTATTGACTAAATCAAAACAATATGTCTCAGACAGGTTCTCATTGTAATCATCTGGACTAAAAGTACAGGTTTGCCCTAGAGTCATGCCCGTTTGAAAAGCCCAAGCTTTCAATTCCTCGAGCGCATCCTCAATTTCGCAGAACTCCGCTTCTGTTGCATTTCTGCTGTAGTATCCGCATCTGTCGATTCTATAGAATGTAATTCTACAAGTTTCCATAACTGAGGAGATCTCCTATCCATAAATATGGATTTTTTAGATTAACTTGATTACTCGCCGTGGATAATTTTGAGGTCGTCGGGGGTGAGGCCATAGAGGTGGGCGACGCGGTCATCAATCTCGGCTTCCCACTGGACGACGCCTTGGCCTTTGGCATCGAGGCACTTTTGGACGAGAGCGGTGATTGTGGCTTTGACGGTGTTGGGCTCTAAGGAGATAGGGGCTTGTTGCATATCAAAATATCGCAATCACTATGTTATGCATTGATTAATTCATTCCGATTCTATTAGCATTATTTCATCTTCACTTAGGCCATATATCCCATAGATTATTTGATCTAATTCTTGACTTATCGTGCCAAAATTTGAGCCGGGAACTGGCGAAATATTACTCATGATTTCATTAACTTTGTTTTCGATGTATTCTTCTTTTTCTAGAAAGCTTTTAGGAATTGGGAAAGTTGCTAGTTCGTTAACCTTAAATTGAGGAAAGGTTTTTCTTTGCATTTTTCCAAATTTTTTCCTAAACCACCAAGAAATGAGTTTTGAGTTTAAAACAGCTAGTATCAGCTTGGGATTGATCTTGCAATCAATGATGTTCATGGAATTTAGATCATTGAGGATGATTTCTTTTACAAGACAGGCATTGATGCAATACGGAGGTGGGGAAGGAATTTGTCTTACGAGTATTCTTTCAGATGAAAAAAGATTGAATTTTCTTGGCCGAGAAAGATGCTTGCCATATTTTAGGAACTCTCCACCCCAAGTCAAATAATACCTACACACATCTTTTCCATCTACATATTTATGGTATGTATCATTGATTTTTGCTCGACTGTGGAACTTTCGCCTCTCTTTGATATCAATAGTTTGTGGAGGCTTACCAGCACCTACTTCATACGCCTTTAGACCTGATTTAACATTGGCTACTTCTTTAAGAGGTGAAGAACTTTCGTCTACCTTTTTTAAGATTAAGGGGATGGCCTCTCCCCTTAAAACTTCAATGTTAATGACATAATCTTTTTCTCGTAAAAATACATCGGTAGAGCCTTTGTATAGTTCCTCTAAGTGATTCTTATATTCAAAGATATGAATTTTGCTATTGCGCCTTGCAGATGAGAAAATCAAGATAGAGCTGTCAACAGACGCACTTTCAAAAACTTGTGAATAAAAAACAACCAACTTTATGTCCGATCTCTCAAGGACAAACTTTCTTAGTTTGCTGTTTGTGTTAATTGTTAGCCAGTTATTAGGCGTTATAAAAGAAAGAATGCCTCCGGTTTTGAGAAGCTGGGATGACTTTTCAATGAAAAGTGGATATAAGTTGACCTGAAATTCAATTAGATTATAGTTTTTTTGAAAGTACTTTTTGTCTTCTTTGGTTAACCCTTTACCTTCGCTGTTCCTCGCAAAAACATATGGTGGATTCCCAATGACAATATCAAATCCCTCGTCGAGTCCAAACATCCAGTGCGGGTCAAAGAAATCCGCCTCAGCCAGTTGGTCATAGGGCTTCCAGTAGGCGATCTTCTCTGCCGAAGACTTCGAGACATTTTGGGTTTGCAGCAGGGTGGCAATCTCCGCCCGCAATGCCTCATCCTTTTCCTTCAGGCGGCGCTTTTTGCCCAGGTCATAGGTCTGGAAATAGTCATGCCGCAGTTTTTCTAGTTCCTCCTCCTTGGCCTTCAGCTCAATGCCACCACCCAACAGCGATAGTTGTTCCGCCTTTTCCAGCGCAAACAGCGTATTTGCCGCCACAAACTTCATTTCCAGGTTCGGCAACGGAAAAATGCCACGATTCGGCTGGCCGTCATCCACCGTTTGCTCCACAATCAGGGCAATAAAGCAGCGCAGCTTAGCAATTTGAACCGCAATGTTTTGAATATCGACCCCATAGATGCAGTTCTCAATCAAAAACAGCTTGCGGGGGTAGTCCATATCCTGGTTGGCAAATTCTGCCTCCAGCCGCTCTAACCGCTCTTGCAGTTGTCGGATCGCCGTTTCTCGCACCTCCTCATCGCTAATTTGCTGTGCAAGGGCCACGTCCTGCTTAATTTTGCGCACCTCATCACCAATCAGCTTTTCCCGTTGCTCATGCTTCCAGATGTGGTTATCCGGGTCGAGCTTACGCAAAATCATCACCAGCTTTTGCAGCATCCCCATCGGAAAAGCTCCCGACCCCACCGCCGGGTCTAGTGCCTTGAGCCGATTGATCGCCGCAATCAACTGAATATTCGTCATCGGGTCGTCCGCAAAGGGATTACGTTCATCGCTGTAATCCACCAAATATCGAAGCTTACTATCTAGTTCGGTTAGCTCTGCTTCAGTGGCCTGTTCATCAGCGACCTCTGACTTGAAATAGGTCACTAATGACTGATCAACCATGTAATCGACAATTTCACGGGGGGTATAGAACGACCCGGTCTTTTTGCGCGCCGTGGTCTGGGTTTCTGGGTTATAGGCCGCCAGCAGGTTTTCAAACACCTGACCCAACAATTCTGGATCGAGGGCGATTTCCTCTTCAATGGGGGTATTTTCCGTGACCGTGAACTTGTAGCTGTTGAGGATGGACAGCAGCCCCCGCACGGTATAGCGCTTGCCCTTGGTGTCGTAGGTGGCATTGAGATCAACCGTTAACGGCTCTTCTTGGAAGAACAAGCGATTGGGCACCTGGGCGGCTTCTTTGGGATTGCGCGAAAAGCCATCCACCCGCTGCACTATCGTTTCACCATTGCGCTTCACTTCCTCATCCAGGCATTCAAACAAGCCCCCATTGAGAAAGGGAATGTCTTGAAACAGCCCTAAAATCTCGGCTTCATCCGCCGCTCGAAACAGATCCTGATGGCGATACAGGTTCGTGCTGAGGCGATTGGGGTTGTAGCCCTTGCGGAATTTGGCGTTCTCGCAAAACTGGCGGTTGTCGGCCTCCTGGTTCAACGTGGCAAAGAACAGGTTTTGCAAAATCGCCCAATAGTAGGTCGATTCGTCAGCCTTCACGCTCTTGAGAATGGACTGGAGTTCTCTGGGGTTAAAGAGGCGATCGCTCACCAGTCCCTTTTCCTTCAGGAACCAGACAAAAATCAGCCGGGTAATCAGGCGAATCAGGCTCATCTCATTGCTGTTGCGGCCCTCCAGCCCTTTTGGAAAGGCCACTTTATCCGTGGCCCAAAAATACCAATCGGCAACTTCTTTAAAGAACTTCTTGTTCAGTTCCGAGCTGTCGAGCACCGTTTGCCAGGCCCGGTGCAGTTCTTCAAACGTGGCGAAGCCATAGACCCGATGCAGCTCATCGCTGGCCAGGTCGGCCAAAATCTCCAGATGCGCCCGGTGGGGGTGAGCCACGTTGATGTCTTTGATCAACGTCACCTTTTCCAGCACATCCCGCTCGGGGTAGCGCTTATTCAACCGCCGATTAATCACTGACAGGGTGAGCGTCTGCCCCTGCTGAAAGATCACCATCGCGGGCATGGGAAACAGCTTGTTCACCTCGCGGGTGATGTTGGCCAGCTCCGTGCGGGTGTAGGGGCGATCGCGATCGCGCAGGTGAATGGCAAAGAACAGATAAGACTGCCACGCCGACGCCGACGTATCCACCGCCTGACTGCGCACCAGCGGCAACTGCCCGCCGATGGCCAGATCATCCCCCGCCAGCTGAAACAGAAAGTCCACCGACTGCCACTGCTCCACCAGCGCCTTCTCATCGTTGAACGTGACATGCTCCGGCACCTCAAAGGTGTCCTTAAAGGTGGCGACGGTGTTCGGCTCCAGGTCGATCTGCTTGTCACTGCGGTAGCCCAACTGCTCCAGTAGCGCCAGCGCATTCTCCTTCAGGCTCCCCTGCTGAAAGCCGTGGAGGGTTGATTGCAGGTGTTCTCGAAGTGCGATCGTTGCCATCATGCCTCTCCTCGCGTAACCAGGGCTTTTAAGATTTGCCCCACCCGCTGTAGGTTTTGGTCGGGGGCAGAGAGCAGGGTGAAATTATGCGATCGGGCATATTGCCGCGTCGGGGTGGCGGTGGCCTTGAGAAACAGGTAGTCATAGCCATTGGTGACCAGCCCAAAACTGGAGCGATCGGCGATCGGGTTGCCCATCATATAGCCCAACGCCTGGGGCACTGCCCGCAATACGTTGAAGCCCCCGCGCTTGCCTTCGATCACCACCAACCACACATCGTCTTGCAGGGTTAAAGCATCAATGCGTCCCGTCAGCGTTGAGAGCCCATCCGGTGTATCGACGGGCATCGCCACCTGCACCCAGGCTTCGCCCCGCACCCGATAGGGCGGATCACAAAACCCCAACGCATTCAACAAGGGGGATACCACAATGAGATTCAGCGTGCCCTCGCTAACTTCTCCCGCTTCGATATACGTGAGATATCGCTGACTCAAATGCTCCAGCTCACTGGTTTCCGTCGCCGATAGCGTCGGCAACGGCGACTGCCATTCGGGAAAAAAGGCTGGGTCGTCTGTCCGGCTGAGCCCTAACTGCCGCTGCACATCTTCGTAGGTGAGCAGCGTGTCGGTAATGGCGGCAACGGTCATGGGTTGACCTCCGGCGCTAACAGCACTAGCCAGGTGATCAACTCAAAATCGTCCAGGTCTTGGGGCTGCTCGCTTTTGCCCACTAACAGCCCCCCCCGCCCCATCTGGAGCTGCTTCGTATTGCGACGCTGAAAGGTTTGCTGAATCGACTTCACCGCTTTTTCGAGTTGGGGCGTGTAGGCCGACATATCCGCGCCCTGATTCGTTTGGCGATCGAACAGCCGACAGAGATCTTCGTAAGGGGTCGTGCGTCCGGCACAGAGTTCCCGATAGATATCCAAAATTTGCTTCGGCTGGGTAAAGCGGTAGCGCACTTCGCCATCATCGCGGATGTAGACCAAATAGTAGGGCTGGAGCGGATTCACCGTCTCGCTGGCCTTAGCCTCCGATGTCTGGCGCAGGCAGAAGATGATGCCCGGTTCCACCACCTTGCGGTAAGCCGACTCCGCTGACACCTCCGGCGGCACCAGGGCATACAGTCCCAGGGGTGCTTCCCGCAGAGCATCGCGATTGCCCTCAATGTACTTGCTCAGGTCAATGCGAAAGTCGTCCAGGGTGAAATCGGTAAAGTCAACGCTCTCGTTCAAATCCTCCAGATCCAGCACTTCTTCCTGCAGCCGCAGCAGTTGGCGATCGCGGTATTTCAAATCCCCTTCAATCGTGCCCATCAGGTCTTCTTCCAGCAGATTATCCTCGCCGGTGGCGGTAACATCCACCAGGGCCATGCGGGCCTCGACGCGGTTCTTGAGGTTGATGTACTGGTTCAAGTCTTCCGTCGGCCAGAAGTTCACCATCTGCACCGTAGTGTTGCGGCTACCAATCCGGTCAATCCGCCCAAACCGCTGGATGATGCGCACCGGATTCCAGTGAATGTCATAGTTCACCAAATAGTCGCAATCCTGAAGGTTCTGCCCTTCGGAAATACAGTCCGTGGCAATGAGCAAGTCAATTTCGGCATCCTGGGGCATCGACTCAATCTGCCCCCGTTTCTTAGCGCGGGGGGAGAAGTTGGTCAGCAGATGGTTAAACTCACTGCTGCCCAGCGTCGTCTTGTTTGGCCCGCTGCCGGTGACCAAAGCGGAATGGATGCCTAACTCGGTAGCCCATGCCTGAAGTTGGTCGTACAGATAAATCGCGGTATCTGCAAATGCCGTAAAGACCAGCACTTTACGGTTGGGTTCCCCCTCCTGGTTCGTTGTGTGTTTTGTCACCTTTTCGTGAATCAGGGCCTTCAGCTCGGCCAGCTTGGCATCGCGATCCGGGTCCACATCCTTGGCAGAGAGCGCTAATTGATGAAGATTGCTTTTGTCATCTCGCAGATCTTTCAGCCACTCATCCAAGTTCAAATGAGCCAGGTTGAAGGATAAGCTTTTGCCCACCTGCATGGCATCGCGGAGGTCATCATCCTCTAGGTCGTCCATTTGCAATTCGGCGAAGTCACGATTGGGGTTTTCTGCCTGTTGACGCTGAAAGTCCAGGATCTGTGCTTCCAACTCCTCGATTTTCTCAACAGTACGCTCCATCGTCAGGCGAAAGGCATGGATGGAACTTTCCAGTCGTTTGAGGAAGTTCACCCGCATCATGCCGATCAGGTAATGCTCCCGCTTGCTCTGAGAAAAGTTGGCAACAGCGCTGCCTTCGTAGCGATCGCGGTAGGCTGGCTGCACATAGGCCGTGGGATTAAACAGCGCCAGCTTGTACTCAGAGATCTCGCGATTCAGCCGTTCATAGCCTAAGAACCGATGCTCTAAATCTACATCTGGGAACAGCGATATCGGCTTCAAGCGCTCTGGGAACCCACCCAGCTCGTCAATGGTGGCGCGGTAATAGGTCTGGATGTGGCGGCGAGATCGGGCAATGGTCAACTCATCCAGCAGCTTAAAGAACGCCGAGCTGAGGCTTTCTAGCAGGTCATTGGAATGGCGCTCACTCTTCTGTGACCACTGGGAAAACGTTCGCTGCGCGGCTCCCAGCATGTCTTTGAGACTACGAATGCCCAGGGATTCTTCAAAGGTGCGATCGCTGCCTTCGGTCAGAAAGTAGAGCTGGTTACGCAGGTCGGTCAGGTCGTTATTCACTGGAGTCGCCGACAGCAGCAAGACCTTGGTTTTGGGGCCGCTGCGAATCACCGCATCCATTAAGCGCTCATAGCGGCTCTGGCGGATGACCTTGCCTTCTTCATCCTTCTTGCCCTTCGTGTTGTTGCGGAAGTTGTGGGACTCATCGATGACTACCAGGTCGAAGTTTGCCCAGTTAAACGTCTCCAAATTGATGTCACCGGAGTGGCCCCCCTCACGGCTCAAGTCTGTATGGGAAAGGACGGTGTAGGAGAAGCGATCGTCCACAAATGGATTGAGAGTGCTGTTATTGACGGCTTGATAGACCGTCCAGTTCTCCCGCAGTTTCTTCGGGCACAGCACCAACACCTTGTCGTTGCGGATTTCAAAGTATTTGATGATGGCCAGGGCTTCGTAGGTTTTTCCTAAACCCACGCTATCAGCGATCACACAGCCGTTGTAGGTCAGGATTTTCTTGATCGCCCCCTTGACCCCGTCTTTCTGAAACTCAAAGAGCGTCTTCCAGATTTCCGTGTCGAGGAGGTTTTGCTCAGTTTTGCGATCGGCCTCTTCCTGCGATGACAGCCCCGACTCAAACAGATGGAACAGCGTCTTGTAGTAGATGAACTCCGGCGAATGGTCTTGATAGAGCTTTTCCAGGTATTCAATGACATCGGCTTTGACATCTTCTACCAGGTCTGGGTCAGTCCATAGCTCATCAAACCAGCGTCGCAAATCTTCCAGATCGCGTTTGTCGGTAACCTCTAGGTTCAGTTCGATGTTGCTGTTCTGTTGAGAAAAGCCTAATCCCCTCACCGTAAAGTTAGAGCTGCCCAGAATCGCATCGGTACTGCCATTTTGAGCAATGTGGTAGAGCTTGCCATGCAGGAAGTTGGTCTTTCTGACCGAGCGAATCTGGACATTCTCTTGGCGCATCCAATCCGCACAGGCCCTTGCTTCGGCCCGCTGCTGTAGTCGCTCCATCGAGAGGGCTAAGCCGTCATCTTCAATCCGAAAAGCTTTCTTCTCCGTCTTTTCTGGATCCAGAGATTTAATAAATCGCGGCTCGCCAAACAGAAACCGGAGTCCTTGAGCCCCCAGTAACTGGTCTTGGAGCGCCGCAAAAGCATAAATCGTAAAGTAGGCGGACACAATGGATAGATCAGCGCCCGGTTTAATTTTGTCTTGGAGAAACTGCCCGACACTGCCCCGCGTTTCGGAGTTGTCACGAATGCCAGATACGAACGTCGAAAGGCTGGTTTGTTGCATGATGGCGGCGCTACTGGATAGCAATATCAGACATTAGGCTTGACTCTTCAACTCATAGACCCGCTTCCACTCCTCGGGAGAGACCTTGAAGTTAGTGGAGTTGGGTTGCCGAATCACCGTCAGGGATTTGAGGACAGGGTCTTTTGCTAGCTCACGCTTCAACAACGGGCGCTCTAGGAACTTATCGGTAAAACGGATAATGGCCTGGGGTCTTTGTCCAATGAGGGACTTATCCAGCCAATATCCAATGTCGGGAGGTTCAGGGATCAACTGGGGCGTTTCTAGGATTTCCGCGATCGCATAGATACCAGCGTCTTTACCTGACATCCATACAAGCACCCCATCACCCGGTTCCATAAGCTTGGCGTAGCGCGTGACGAGCCACGGCATCTGCACAAAGTCACGAATGCCATCAAGGATGCGGTAATACTTGGGGTTGCCCTGGAAGAGCCAGTAAGCCATGATTGCGAGCGTTTAATACTTTTCGTAACTGTAGAATCAACCTCCAGACCCGCTTCACGGCGTTAAACAATCGACAAGAAGAGTCTCGATACCTACTGAGGAGAGCGCTTTGACGCGCTGCCCCGACTTTTATGCGTCTGCAGAATAGAGTGCCCAGGTAGTTGCTCAGTAGAAACACTCACTGAATGTTTAATTGTGATCCCAAAAGTTAAGAACGCCAACCTAACAACATATGTTGACCAGTTGACGTTCTTGGCACTACGGATTGAGTCGGGCTCAAACGGTCACTGAGTGTAGACCTCTTAAGTCTTGAACGAAATAAACATCGTCTGGCAGCAGGCGCAGTAAACGATGGTTTACATACCCTTGCCATCCGATCACAACGACTCTGATCCCCTCTTTACGCAAGGAGCGAACCAGCGGGGCGTAATCGCCGTCGCCAGAAATGAGCACCACGATATCAGGGCTCATGTGCTGAAAAGAGCGCTGATAGTCCTGAATCAGATGCTTATCCACAGCGTTCTTCTCTGTGAACGGAACATCGATACAGGTCCATCCTTCTGTAGTCAGCAGTCTTTCGTTCTCGATGCCAAGAGCACGCCAGTGGTTGTACGCCAGCAATAGGCAAATATTGCCTAAGCGTTCAACAAAACTCACGATGGCACGACCGTTGATGTTTCTCCGTCGTTTGACGAGAGGAACATTCTGGTAATCCGCAAGGACTACGATTTTTCGAGATTTTTCAGGTTGTTGTTGCATTGAAAATCACCATAATCAATCCGCTTTGGTGATGAATCTCGCAGCCTTACACAAGCCATTCCAAATATCTGAAGCGATCGCTCGAAAGCCATTCCAAATATCTGAAGCGATCGCTCGAAGCTGATACAGCCTTTCCCCGCTGGATGAGGTACAAATGCAGATCTGAAACTTAGGCGTGGCAATGACTTCAGGACTTTGGCTGTACCTCATGGGCTCAGGAACCGCTGTACTACTAGAGCAATTAATTACAGGTATTCAGTGGAATTGCGTTTCTAAGACTACGTAGTAACCTAAAAATGGCTAACATCTGCACTTCTATGATGCAAGATAGCCATCTATGGTCTTAGGTAGCTATGTAGTCTTAGAGCGTAGCTAGTTAGCTAGCTCTTTGTGTGGTTTGTAAGATCCTCCAAAGCTTACGAAGACAATAGCCTGAGATTTCGGCACCTGTCATCAGTATTCATGGATCGTTGTTGCGCGATCGCCTCTGTGCAACACCTCGCCTGTTGAGAATTTAGGGCTAGCTGCAACAAGCCGGAGCGCGATATCACTGCGGTAATGCCGAACCGTAGAGGACTACCGCCATGAACCCCACCGCCATCTCAACCACTCGCCTAACTGCTCGCCAGCGCCGCCTGCGGGCCATCACCAAACGCCTGGTCATCGAGCTGGGATACCTGGAGCACTGCTTAGCCGAGGGCCTGCAAGATGCCAACGTGCAGACCGCCGCCGCTGGCATTGATACCGCGATCGATTGCCTCAACGAACACCTGAGCGATTAGCGCCCCACCGCCCTGGTCACTTTAGCCCTAACCATCCATGGGATGGGCTCCTGATTGAAAGGTCATGCCTCCTCAGCCGCGACAGTCTGGAGAGGCTTTTTGCTGCAGAGAGCGATATCACCTCTCCCCGTGAGCAAGAACACACTTTTCGGCCAGCAAGTTAGCCAAAAGCGGCTGTTTCTATCCACAACAACGCACCCACAATGATGGAGTCCCCACCATGAAACTCTCTTTCCTCGGCCAATCCTACGAAGCCACCGTCACTCCCATCGAAGCCATGGAAACTGGTGAAACCGCCACCTTCCTCGGTCAGCAGTACAGCCGCAAACAAGTCACCGCCGCCCTGCGCCAACCCACCGCCGAACTGACCTATCGCGGCGTCCGCTACACCGCCTAAGCCCCGACCGTTCTTGTTTTCCTCCTGCTCAACTCAAACCAGACAGTCAACACCCCCTACCAGGCTGGTAAGGGGTGTTTTTTAGCTATCCATGGCTTTGTTGCATAAATGATTTCTGATGACTGATTTCCGGAATGGGGAGTAATTTTTAAGCATCCAAGACATAGCTATCCGGCATGCCTAGATGAGTCATGC
>Ga0081535_100742_pt1 | contig 16676 bp, 14 predicted proteins | sample HotLakmasection3_FD_71020 | JGI IMG/M metagenome (GOLD analysis project Ga0081535, IMG submission 71020) | Hypersaline microbial mat communities from Hot Lake, Washington, USA - Section #3 (SPADES assembly) (version 2) | ecosystem: Environmental > Aquatic > Non-marine Saline and Alkaline >... | reverse complement strand
CTTCTACGACCAGCTGGCGATCTTCGACCACGCGGAGAAGACGGTGACGGCGGTGGCGGTGGCGATCGTCGAGCCGGGGGAGGACGCGGGGGCGGCGCACGACGCGGCGGCGCGGCGCGTCGAGTCGCTCGCGCGGGAGCTCGAGACGCCGGGCGAGCCGCTCGCGACGGCGCGCCTGCCCGAGACGGCCGACGCGCCGGGCGAGCTCGAGTCGAACCTGACGCGGGAGCGTCACGCGGCCATGGTGGCGCGGGCGAAGGAGTACATCGCGGCGGGCGACATCTTTCAGGTGGTTCTCGGGCAGCGGTTCTGCGCCCGCGTCCCGGTCGATCCCTTCGAGGTCTACCGGGCGCTGCGCGCGGTGAACCCCTCGCCGTACATGGTGTATTTGCAGGCGCGGGGCTGCATCCTGGTCGCCTCGAGCCCGGAGATCCTGTGCCGGGTGCGGCGGGACGCGGAGGGGCGGTCGGTCGTGACGAACCGCCCGCTCGCCGGGACGCGCCGGCGCGGGGCGACGCCCGAGGAGGACGCGGCGCTCGAGGCGGAGCTGCTCGCGGACCCGAAGGAGCGCGCCGAGCACGCGATGCTCGTGGACCTCGGACGCAACGACGTGGGGAAGGTTGCGGCGCCGGGGACGGTGCGGACGCCCCGGCTCATGGAGATCGAGCGGTACTCGCACGTCATGCACATCTCCTCGACGGTGACGGGGGCGCTGCGCGAGGGGCTCGACGCGTGGGACGCGCTGCGGGCGGCGCTCCCGGTCGGAACGATCTCGGGCGCGCCCAAGATCCGCGCGATGCAGATCATCGACGAGCTCGAGCCGGTGCGCCGGGGCCCCTACGGGGGGGGGATGGGCTACGTCTCGCTCTCGGGGGAGATGGACATCGCCCTGACGCTCCGGACCATCGTGGCGCCGACCGAGCTTCGCGACGGCGGGGACTGGACCTACCACGTTCAGGCGGCGGGGGGGATCGTGGCCGATTCCGAGGCCGTCGCGGAGTATGAGGAGACGGTCAGCAAGGCGGCGGCGCTGGCTCGGGCGATCGAGCTGGCGCGCCGGTCGTTCGCCGGCCCGCCCGCGGCCCTCAAGATCCCATAACGCTGGTCCGATGGACGGGGTGAAAGGTACAATGCGCCCATGAACGCCACCCCCGCCAGACCTCGGGCCGCGACGCGGACCGAGACCCGCACGCAGCAGCCCTGGCTGTGGAACGTCGTGCTTCTTGACGACGACGAGCACACGTACGACTACGTGATGACGCTCGCGCAGGAGCTCTTCGGCCGCACCCTCGAGTCGGCGTACCTGATCGCCCGGACGGTCGACACCGAGGGTCGCGCGATCCTCACGACCACGCACCGGGAGCTTGCCGAGCTCAAGCGCGACCAGGCGATCGCCTTCGGGCGGGACGTGCTGCTGGCGTCGTCGACCGGGCCGATGCGGGTGATCCTCGAGCCCGCCGAGACGGGCGACGAGGACGATCAGGGCGAGTGACGCGGCCGCGGGTGGTCATCGCCGAGCCGCTCGCTTCCGAGCCCGTCGCGTGGCTTCGCGAGCGGGCGGAGGTGATCGACGCCCCGGACCCCGAGAGCCTGGAGCGCGAGCTGCCGGCCGCGGAGGGTCTGGTCGTGCGCACGTACACCAAGGTGACGGGCGAGACGCTCGCCCGGGCGCCCCGGCTCCGCGTGGTGGGGCGCGCGGGCGTCGGGCTCGACAACATCGATCTCGACGCGTGCCGGGAGCGCGGCGTGGAGGTCGTCAGCACGCCCGACGCGAACACGACGGCGGTGGCGGAGTACGTGCTCTCGGCGGCGCTCGCGGCGCTCCGCCCGCTCAAGCCGCTCGACCGCGCGGTCGCCCGCGAGGAGGGGGAGCGCCTTCGGCGTGAGGCCGTCACGCCCAAGCAGCTCGCGGACCTGACGGTCGGCGTGCTCGGGCTCGGGAAGACGGGCCGGGGCGTCGCGGCGAGATTCCGATGCCTGGCTCGGCGCGTGATCTACTTCGACGTGGAGGAGTTCGCGGAGGCCGAGCGTCACGGCGCCGAGCCGGTGACGTTCGACGAGTTGCTCGAGTCGTCCGACGTCCTGACGCTTCACGTCGACGCTCGAGCGGAGAACCACGGGCTGATCGGCGCGGCGCAGCTCGCGAAGATGAAGCCGGACGCGGTGCTCGTGAACGCGGCGCGCGGGGTGATCGTCGACGAGGGCGCGCTCGCGGCGCATCTCGGCCGTCACCCGCACGCGCGGGCGGTCATCGACGTCTTCGAGCCGGAGCCCTTCACGGAAGACTGCGCGCTGCTCCGGCGCCCGAACGCGCTGCTCACGCCGCACATCGCCGCGGCGACGGCGACCGCGAAGCTCGCGATGAGCTGGGTGGTTCGGGACGTGATGGACGCGCTGGAGCGAACGCGCGGCTGAGGGTTACGGGCAGTCGCCCCAGGCGCCGACGAGGAGGGCGAGGTCGGCGGGGTCGACGGCGCCGCTGCCGTCGAGGTCGGCCGGTCCCGGCAGATTCCACAGGCCGATGAGCGTGGCGAGATCGTCGGCGCCGACGGTCTGGTCGCCCGTGAGGTCGGCGGGGCAGGGGGTCGCGACCGAGAGCGCGATGTCCCACCCGATCGCGGAGAAGGCGATGCGGTCGGCCTGGGTGAGGTAGCCGGGGCTTGCGCCGCTGCCCGGTCCGCTCACGCCCTCGTAGGTCGGATCCATGACGCCGATGTTGGGCGCGATGTTCAGGAGCACGTCGTCCTTCCAGTGGCTCGCCTGGCGCCCGTCGCCGAAGAACGAGCCCGTGGAGAAGCGGAAGGCCTCGCCCGGGCCGACGCCCGGGAGCTCGTCGACGGGGTCGAACGCGGCCTCCTCGCCGACGCGGGTCTCGCGCTGGACGGAGGGCCAGTCGGCGAGGGTGGCGGGGTCGTTGGAGGCGCCGAGGGCGCCCACGCGGAAGACGTCGAGCCCGGTGATGGAGTCGCCGCCGAAGAAGCTGTCCACGCTGCTGATGAACCCGAGCATGTGCCCGATCTCGTGGGTCATCACGTAGAGCGTGTCGATGGCGTCGGCGGGGACGCCGTCGCTCGGATCGGTGTCGAAGGTGAAGTCGGTGTTGAAGACGATCGAGGCGTCGGGGACCGCCTCGTTGTTGAACGTGTCGAACCCGAGGGCGCGGGCGTTGGCGGTGGTGAGGTCGATCCCGTCGAAGCCGCTGCTGTTCGAGGTGTAGCCGCCGCCGTTTCCGATGATCGAGAGCGTGGCGGGCAGGCTCGCCACGTAGAGGGCCTCATCGGGCGAGGCGTCGGCGGAGGCGGCGTTGCGGAACTCGCTGTAGCCGACCGTGATCTGGTCGCTGCTCGCGGCGGCGATGAAGCCCTGGTCCGAAACGAACGAGACCTCGATGTAGATCGTGATGGGGTCGTCGATCTCCGCCTCCCAGATCGCCGCGGCGGCCTCGAGGGCGGCGACGAAGTCGGGGTCGTTCGCGACCGCGGGCTCGAGGATGTACACCACGTCGAGCCCGCTCCCGCGGGCGGCGGCCCGCCGTCCCACGATCACCGGCTCCTGACTCGTGAAGCGCTCGCGGATCGTGCGGGAGAGCTCGTCCGCCTCGCTCCTGACCACGACGCGGCCCTGGGCGTCGAGGGCGGAGGTGTGGGACCCGCCGCAGACGAAGCCGCCGAGCGGGGAGGGCTCGACCGTTCGGACGGTGACGGCGGTGGGGGCGAGGGGCGCGGCGGCGGCGATGGCCGCGGCTCCGAGGGGAAGCGCGGGAACGAATCGAAGCATGGCGGATCTCCTCCAGGGCCGCGGCGCGTCGGCGGTCAGGGCCTGGTTTGGGTGCGTCTCTCAGGACGACCCTACCACGCCGCCCCCCGAGGTCCAAGCGGGTTGCGATCGCGTAGGCTGACCGCATGCCAGAGCTCTCGGTGAACATCGATCACGTCGCCACCCTCCGCAACGCCCGCCGAACGGTCGAGCCCGACCCCCTTCGCGCCGCCCACGAGGCGGAGATGGGGGGCGCTCAGGGCGTGACCGTCCACCTGCGCGAGGACCGGCGGCACATCGTCGACGACGACGTGAGGCGGCTGCGGGAGTCGGTCAATGTTCGGTTCAATCTGGAGATGGCCGCGACGGAGGAGATGGTCGAGCTGGCGCTCGAGATCGAGCCTCACACGGTGATGCTGGTGCCCGAGGGGCGACAGGAGGTGACGACGGAGGGCGGGCTCGACGTCGCGGGTCAGCGGGATCGTCTGGCCAGGGTCGTCGAGCGGCTCCGCGCGGGAGACTTCTTCATCTCGGCGTTCATCGACGCCGAGCGGGACCAGGCGGACGCGGCGGCGGACCTGGGGTTCGACATCTGCGAGATCCACACGGGGCCGTACGCGGCGATCTTCCGGGCTCTGGGCGGGGATCTCCGCAAGGGACGCCTGGCGGCGGAGCTGGCGGCGATCTCGGACGTCGGGGCGCGGATTCGGGAGCGCGGGATGCGGTTCAACGCGGGTCACGCGCTCAACTACCACAACGTGGGCCCGGTGGCCCGCCTTGAGGGCGTTGAGGAGCTGCATATCGGGCACGCGATCGTGGCGCGATCGGTCTACGTGGGATTGCGGTCGGCGGTGCGCGAGATGGTGGAGCTGCTGCGGGTCTGATCGCACTTTGATCGGGTTGTGAGCGGGCGATCATTTCGTCTAACGCCTTGATTGACAGGGTTTTTCCGGACCAGCGGTTCCGCCGTGATTGGAATCGATCGGGCGTTCTGCTAGTCTGGCCCGACTATGAGCCAGACCGCCTCAACGTCCGCCAAGTCTCGCCGACTCGCTCGGCCGCGACGCGGCGCCTCCCAGCCTCCCGAGACCCTTGAGAACTACACCGCGGCTCTTCGCTATCTTTCCTCCCTGACCAACTTTGAAACCACGCGGGCGCGCCGGCTGCACCCCGAGGTGTTCACGCTCGACCGCATGCGGGCGCTGCTCAAGAAGCTTGGCGACCCGCAGACGCAGTTCAAGAGCGTGCACGTGGCGGGCACGAAGGGCAAGGGCTCGACGTGCGCGATGCTGGACACCGCGCTTCGCGCAAGCGGTTATACGGTGGGTCTTTACACCTCGCCCCACCTGATGGACGTGCGCGAGCGCATCCAGATCGACGGGCAGCTGATCCCGCACCAGGCGTTCACGGGCGCGCTTCAGCAGGTCGCGGCCGCGGCCGCCAAGCTGCCCGCCAAGCTCGGGGCGCCGACCTACTTCGAGGCCCTGACGGCCATGGCGCTCCTGCGGTTCGCCGAGCAGGCGGTGGACGTGGCGGTGATCGAGACGGGCCTGGGCGGTCGGCTCGACGCGACCAACGTCATCACGCCCGAGGCGTCGGTGATCACCGCGATCGGCCTCGACCACATGCAGATTCTGGGGCCGACGCTGGCGGACATCGCTCGCGAGAAGGCGGGGATCATCAAGCCGGGCGTCCCGGTGATCACGATCGAGCAGGAGGAGAGCGCGGCGGCGGTGATCGCGGAGGCCGCCGAGCGGGCGGGCTCGCCCCTGCGGGTGCTGGGTCGCGACATCGATTTCTCCTACCGGTTCGAGGCGTCTCCCAAGCTGGGCCCGCACACGTGCGTGTGCCTCTCGACCTCGCGCGTGGCGTTCGAGCACGTGTCGGTTCCGCTGCCCGGCGAGCACCAGGCGCTCAACTGCGGCCTTGCGCTCGCGGCGATCGACGCGCTCTCCGACCGCGGTTTCGCCCTCAACGAGACGTCGATGATCGAGAGCCTCGAGCACGTCTCGCTCCCGGGGCGGATGGAGCTCATCTCGACCTCGCCGCGCATCCTGATCGACGGCGCCCACAACCCCCTGAGCCTGCGGGCGCTGATGCGGTCGATCGGGGCGCACGTGCCGTACGACTCGATGGTGCTCATCTTCGGGTGCGCCGAGGACAAGGACATCGACGGGCTCCTGCGCGAGATCGCCCTGGGCGCGGACAAGGTCGTCTTCACCCGCGCTCGCGGCAACCAGCGCGCCGCGGACCCCGAGGAGCTGGGCCGTCGCTTCGCGAAGGTGTCGGGTCGGATGAGCCAGACGGCCCCCGACTACCCGGCGGCGCTCGAGACGGCGGAGCTCGCGGTCGGCCGCGAGGACCTGATCTGCGTCTCGGGCAGCTTCGTGCTCGCGGGCGAGGCGAAGAAGCACGCCCTCCGCGTCGCGTCGGCGTAGCCGCGGGCGTCTCCGGTACACTCGGTCCATGAGCGAAGCCACGCCAGAACCCGCCGCGACGGGCGCGCCGCAGCGCGCGGTCCGCGACGAGAACCCGCACCGCTACACGCCCGAGCTCGCCGGCGCCATCGAAGCGAAGTGGCAGGACCTCTGGCGCGACCGGGGCGTCTTCGAGACGCCCAACCCCGCGGGGGGGCTCGCCCGGGGGTACGCGGATCTGGCGGGGCGCGAGAAGCTCTACGTCCTCGACATGTTCCCCTATCCCTCCGGGGTGGGGCTGCACGTCGGGCACCCGCTCGGGTACATCGCGACGGACATCTTCGCCCGCTTCCAGCGGATGAACGGGCGCAACGTCCTTCACGCGATGGGCTACGACGCCTTCGGCTTGCCGGCGGAGCAGTACGCGGTGCAGACGGGCACGCACCCGCGCGTGCGCACCGAGCAGAACATCAACAACATGCGCCGCCAGCTCCGGCGGCTCGGGCTCGGTCACGACGATCGGCGCTCGGTCGCGACGACGGACGTTTCGTTCTACCGGTGGACGCAGTGGATCTTCCTGCAGATCTACCACGCGTGGTTCGACGTCGAGCAGAACAAGGCGAGGCCCATCGCGGAGCTCATCGCGGAGTTCGAGTCGGGCCAGCGCGAGCCGGTGAGCAAGGCGAACCCCCTCGACATGCCGTGGGACGTGCTCTCTGACGCTGTCCGGCAGGAGGTGGTCGATTCCTACCGCCTCGCGTATCTCGAGGAGGCGCCGGTGAACTGGTGCCCCGCCCTCGGCACCGTCCTCGCCAACGAGGAGGTCACGAGCGAAGGGCGGAGCGAGCGCGGGAACTTCCCGGTCTACAAGCGCCCGCTCAAGCAGTGGATGATGCGCATCACCGCCTACGCGCAGCGCCTGCTCGAGGACCTCGCCCGCGTGGACTGGCCCGAGCCGGTCAAGCACATGCAGCGCAACTGGATCGGGCGCTCGGAGGGCGCGCTCGTGGATTTCCAGACGACCACGGCGAGCGGGTCGACCGAGAGCATCCGCGTCTTCACGACGAGGCCCGACACGCTCTTTGGCGCGACGTACATGGTGCTCGCGCCGGAGCACCCCCTCGTCGATCGTCTGACGCCCGCGCGCTGGCCCGAGGGCACGCCCGAGGCGTGGAAGGGACGCTTCCCGGGCGCGGGGCGACTCGAGCCGAGGCAGGCGATCGACGCGTACCGCCGGTTCGCGGCGTCGCGCACCGACGTGCAGCGGCAGACCGACGAGAAGGACAAGACGGGCGTCTTCACGGGCGCGTTCGCGCTCAACCCGGTCTCGGGCGAGCGAGTGCCGGTGTTTGTCGCGGACTACGTGATGATGGGGTACGGCTCGGGCGCGATCATGGCGGTGCCTGCGCACGACGAGCGGGACTTCGCGTTCGCTCGCCAGTTCGACCTTCCGATCCAGGACGTGGTCTACTCGCGGATCCAGCGCTACGTGCGCGAGTTCGTGCGGCTCGTCGACAACCCGGACGTGTTCCCGCAGGGGTGGTTCGCGGCGCTCGCGGACTTCATCGGGCTCGCGGTCTCGCGCCAGGCGGAGATCAAGGACCTGCCCGAGCTGCTCCAGCGCGTGCGGCAGGGACGCGGCGGCGATCAGGGGCCGGAGGAACGCGCGGGCCAGCCCGGCGCCGGCGTGCGCGGCGCCGTGCAGACCGAGTGGCTCGAGGCCCTCGCGCCCTTCGAGAACGTGCCCTTCGACCAGCTCCAGGAGCGCTTCGAGTCGGCGCGGATCCACCAGGAGATCGGCGAGGCCTTCACCGGGCCCGGCTTTGCCGCGAACTCTGAGCTCATCGACGGCCTGAGCACCGACGACGCGAAACGCGTGGTGGTCGCGTGGCTCGAGAAGGAGCTCAAGGGCACGCACGCGGTGACCTACAAGCTGCGCGACTGGCTGTTCTCGCGGCAGCGCTACTGGGGCGAGCCCTTCCCGATCGTCTACGACGCCGACGGGCGTCCGCACGCGCTGCCCGAGTCGATGCTCCCGGTGGAGCTGCCCGACCTCGAGAACTTCCAGCCCGAGTCGTCCGACGATCCCGACGCGCCGCCGCGCCCGCCGCTCGGGCGCGCGGCCGACTGGGCCACGGTGCGCCTCGATCTCGGCGCGGGCGAGCGGACGTACCAGCGCGAGCTCAACACCATGCCGCAGTGGGCGGGGTCGTGCTGGTACTACCTGCGCTACCTCGACCCCGAGAACAGCGAGCGCTTCGTCGATCCGGAGAACGAGCGGTACTGGATGGGCGACGGCGAGGCGAACGCCGGCGGCGTCGACCTCTACGTGGGCGGCGTCGAGCACGCGGTGCTGCACCTGCTCTACGCCCGCTTCTGGCACAAGGTGCTCTACGACCTCGGGCACGTCTCGACGCCGGAGCCCTTCCAGAGGCTCTTCAACCAGGGCTACATCCAGGCCTTCGCGTACCGCGACGATCGCGGCGTGTACGTGGAGGCCGAGGAGGTCGTGGACGCCACGGGCCGGCGCGTCGGGCACGACGCCGGCGCGAGCGGACCCTTCCTGCACGACGGGCGCGAGGTGACCCGCGAGTACGGCAAGATGGGCAAGAGCCTCAAGAACGCGGTCGCGCCCGATGAGATCTGCGAGCGCTTCGGCGCCGACACGCTCCGCCTCTACGAGATGTACCTTGGCCCGCTCGACCAGTCGAAGCCCTGGAACACCGACGACATCGTGGGCGTGCACCGCTTCCTCCAGCGGCTGTGGCGGAACGTCGTCGACGAGCAGACGGGCGGGCTGCGCGTGACGGACGATCCGGCGGCTGAGGAGGACCGGCGCGCCCTGCACCGCACGATCGCGGGCGTGCGCGACGACATGGCGGCCATGCGGTTCAACACCGCGATCGCCAAGCTCATCGAGCTCAACAACCGCCTCACCAAGCTCGTCGCCAGCGCGGGCGCGCTCCCGCGCGAGATCGCCGAGCCGCTGGTGCTCATGCTGGCCCCGCTCGCGCCGCACGCCGCGGAAGAGCTGTGGCAGCGGCTGGGTCGCCCGGACACGCTGACCTACGAGCGGTTCCCCGAGGCGGACGAGTCGCTGCTCGCCGAGGAGACGGTGGAGATCGCGGTGCAGATCCAGGGGAAGGTGCGGGCGCGGATCGACGCGCCGGCCGGCGCGGGCGCCCAGGAGCTCGAGGCCTTCGCGCTCGAGCACGAGAAGGTGGCGCCGCTCATCGAGGGCAAGACGGTGCGCAAGGTGATCGCGGTGCCCGGGCGGCTCGTGAACATCATCGCGACCTGAGCGGGCCTACTGCTCGACCTGGATGAGCAGGCGCTGGAGCTGCAGGCGATCGACGCTCATCTGGCGCTCGAGGCTCTGGACCTCGTTGCGGAGCCGGATCGCCTCCTTGGATTCGGCGAGCGCCGCGCGAAGGTCGCGCCGCCGCTCGGCCAGCAGCTCCTGCGTCTGGTTGAGCCGCGTCTCGAGCTGGCGGATGCGCCCCTGGAGCACGAGCGCCCGCTTGTCGACGCCCCCGCCCTCGGCCTCGGCGAGCGCCGGGACGCTGCGCTCGCCCGCCAGGGCGGCCGCGGGGCGACCGGCGGGCGCCAGCGGCGGGATGTCGCCTCGGAGGCGCAGCTCGCTGCGCCAGCTCGCCTCTTCCGTCGCGGGGAGGCGGAGCGTGCCCCCGGGCTCGAGGCCCATCCGATCAAGGCGCCAGCGCCAGGCGCCGTGGAGGAGCCGCACGTCGGGTCGCTGGGCGTCTCGGAGCTGCGCGAAGGAACCGGTCGGGACCGAGAGCTCGAGACGCTCGTCGTCGCGCTCGACGACCAGGTCGATCGCGTCGCCGGGCTCCCGCGAGAGGATCGCGTGCCGGAGGGCGGTGTCCGAGCGGAGGCCGTCCATCTCAAGGAGCGATCGCCCGTCGATCCCGACGATGACGTCGCCCGCCTCGAGCATCTCCTTGGCCGGGAAGCCGTCGACGACCAGCTCGATGCGCACGCCGAGCGAGACCCCGTCCTCGATGAGCGGGCGGAAGCTCACGCCGAGCCCCGCGCGCGGGCTCGCGAAGAAGCGCTGGCGGAGGATCGTCTCGACGCGATAGCGCTGCTCCGGGGAGAGCGCGGCAAGCCGCTCGGGGTTCAGGCGCTGCGCGAGCGCTTCGCTCATCTGGCTCAGCGCGAGCGTCGCGGCTTCTCGATCCCCGAGAACCGGCGAGTTGAGGAGCTCGATCCATTCCTCGAGCGTGCGCGCCCGGTCCTCCTGCTCGCCCTGCGCCGCGTCGAGCTTCTCGCGGGCGGCGGGGGGGCGGTCGGGATCGGCGCCGGGACGGACCGCCGGCTCGAGGCGGCGGGGCTGTTCGGGCTGAGCGGCGGCGGCGCCCGCGAGCGCGCCCGCGAGCGCGCCCGCGGCGATCAGGACGGCTCGAGCCAGACCCGCACGCGCCGGTGTTCGCTTTCGAGCCATCGCGCCTTCCTCTCAATCATCGCCAAGAACGCCGCTCCCTCGTGGGGCCCGAAGCGACCCGTGTCCGCGACCGGGCCGGCGGCCTCCGCGATGAGCGACTCAATCATGAGCCAGGGCGACGCCTCGATCTCCGGATCGCTCAATCGGCACCCTTCGACCTCATCATACCCCCGCAGGAACCACCGGAGGCGCCCCTCATCGGGGGACGACTCCCAGGTGGACAGATCCGCCCCGCCCCGATGGAGGCTGAACTGCAGGGCCCCCGAGGCGACGTCGGCGATGCGGGCGTCCGCGTGGGCCGCGTCGTAGTCAAGGGCCGCGGACACTTCTCCCTCCCGGAACACGACGTTCCCGGGGTGCCAGTCGCCGTGGACCACCTGCTGGGGCCATCCGGGGAAGCCAAGGGCCTCAACCCGCGCCGAGGCCGCGCGGTAGAGGGCCTGAAGACTCTCCGCCGGTCCCGCGTCCCGGAGCCGTTCGCGGGCGGCCTCGAGGCGCTGGAGCACGCGCTCGCTCGCGTGGTAGCCGAGGCTCGCGGGGGAATCCGAGGCGTCGAAGTCGGCCGTGAGGCGATGGAGGATCGCCAGGGCCCGGCCGGCGGCGCGCGTCTCGCGCTCGCTCCCGGCGTACGCGTCGCCCGCGACGTACTCGAAGAGCTCGTAGAGGTGGTCGCCCAGGCGCAGCACCGAGTTGTTCTCGTCGCGCGTCCCGAGCAGGCGCGGCAGCGGATAGCCCCGAGCCGCGAGGTGGAGCTGCAGGCGATGGCAGAAGGCGACGCGCTCCGGCCGGCTCCGATTCCTGCCGCGCCGCTTGAAGAGCAGCAGCCCGCGATCGGTGCGGAGCAGCGCCTTGGGGGCGTCGCCCGATCCCCGGCGGACCGCGCGCATCTCGCGGATCACGCCCACGTCGTAGTGAGAGAGGGCCATCGCGAGCTCGAAGGGCTCGAAGCGCGCTGCGCCTTCGCTGGGTTCGCCGGAGCCGCTCATCACTCGACGTTCTGCACCTGCTCCTTGATCCGGTCGATCGCGCCCTTGATCTCGACGATCTCGCGGGAGATCTCCGCGTCGTTGCACTTGCTCCCGATCGTGTTCGCCTCGCGGAGCATCTCCTGGGCGAGGAAGTCGAGGGTGCGCCCGACCGGGCTCTCGTCGGGGGACCCGATGAGCTCGCGGAACTGCGCCATGTGCCCGCTCAGGCGCTGGATCTCCTCGGCGATGTCGCTCTTTTCGGCGAAGACGGCGACCTCGCGAACGAGGTCCTGCGGCTCGACCGTGAGGTTCGCGTCGGCGAGCATCGACTCGACGCGCTGGCGCAGGCGCTGGTTGTACGCCTCGACCACCCCGGGCGCCCGCTCGCGGATCCGCGCCAGGCGGGACTCGATCGAGGAGGCGAGGTCCTCGAGTTCCGAAAGGAGCAGTTCGCCCTCGCGCCGGCGGCGATCGATGAGCTGGCCGCAGGCCGTCTCGAGAAGGGGCCCGACGGCGCGCCGGGCGCGCTCGAGGCGACGCTCGTCATCGGAGGGGGGCTGAAGGACGCCCGGAAGCCCGAGGAGCGAGCCGAGGTCGAAGGCGACGCGCCCCAGGGCGACGCTCGGGGCCCGCAGCGCCTGCTCGACGTAGCGCTCGAGCGCCTCGGCGTTGATCACGTGGGCGGCGTCGCCCGAGGTGTCGGTGCACTTGATCATGAGGGTGACGGTGCCGCGGATCAGGCGGCGGCGAAGCGAGCTGTCGAGCTCGGCCTCGAGCGCCTGAAGATCGTCCGGCAGGCGCAGGACGCTCTTGAAGTACTTCGCGTTGATGCTGCGGACCTCGACGAAGTAGTGGGCGCCGCCGATCTCGCCCGAGGCTTCGCCGAAGCCGGTCATGCTCCGGATCATGCGTTGCTCCGCACGATCATCCGCCCTCGGGTCCCGGTGCGGGCCCCGGGTCGGGGTTGGGCTCGGGGGCGGGCTCTGGGTTGGGCTCGGGGGCCATCTCGCTCGGGGCGTCGGGGTCGATGGGCGCGGGGACGGATTCGCCGTCGCCGGGCGCCTCGGTGGGGACGCTCTGGCGATCCTGGGCGTCGCCCGGCGCGGGCACGCCCGTGGCGGGGGCGGGCTCGTCGGTCCCGCTCATGACCGGGAGCGTGGGCTCGGGGGGGCGAACGGCGAAGTTGAGCGCGATCGCGATGCCCATGAACACGACGAAGATGACGATGGTGGAGATCGTCAGGGCGTCGCCCGTGCGGGCGCCGAAGGCGGACTGCCCGCCGCCGCCCGCGCCGAACGCCCCGCTCAGCCCGCCGCCCTGCGGGCGCTGGATGAGCACCACGAGGATCATCGCGAGCGAGACAATCAGGAAGAGCACCACGAGCAGCGCGATGCCGATCTGTCCGTAATCCATGTCGTCGGGTCCGTTTCCGTTGCGTGTCCGCGGGTCAGCTGGCCCGCTCGGTCCGTGAAGCGAAGGCGTACTAGGCGGCGCCGGTCATCGTCGCGGCGGCCGAGCGGCAGATCGAGAGGAAGTCATCCGCCTTGAGCGAGGCTCCGCCCACGAGCCCGCCGTCGATGTCGCGCTGGCTCATGAGCTCGCCCGCGTTGTCGGGCTTCATCGAGCCGCCGTAGACGATGCGGACGCGCTGGGCGTCGTCCGCGCCGATCAGGTCGCCCAGCGTCGCGCGAAGGCTCTCGTGGGCGAGCTGGGCGTCCTCGGGAGTGGCGGTCTTGCCGGAGCCGATGGCCCAGACGGGCTCGTAGGCGATGACGAGGCGCGTCTCGAGCGAGCCGGCCGCCACGTTCTCCTGAAGCGCGAGCCGGAGCCCCTCCCGGAGCTGGCGCTCGTTGACCGCGTCGGTCTGCCCCGCCTCGCGCTGGTCGATCGTCTCGCCCACGCACAGGACGACGCCCAGGCCCGCCTTCAGGGCGCCCTCGACCTTCTGGCCGACCAGCTCGTCGCTCTCGCCGATGACGTGGCGCCGCTCGGAATGGCCCGCGAGGGCCCAGGAGGCGCCCAGGTCCAGAAGCATCGCGCCGGAGACCTCGCCCGTGTAGGCGCCCGCGGTCTCGAAGTGGACGTCCTGGCCCCCGAGGCTCACGCCGGAGTCCGCGAGTTCGCGCCGAGCGGTCTCGAGGTGCACGAACGCCGGAAAGACGGCCGCGTCCACGCCCCCGGCGCTCGCGGCGCCCTCGCCCACGCGGCGCGCAAGCTCCCCCGCGCTCTGGAGCGTGAGGTTCATCTTCCAGTTGCCGCCGACGAAGGGGCGTCGCGCGTGATCCATCTCGCCTGCTTCCAATCCGCCCCTCGCGGCGCATCGCCCGGGGCCCAGAGCCGAGCCCCACAATATACAAGGCAGACTCCTGAGCCGGGTTTGCGGGCGTCCGGGCGTGAAAAAACCCCGCGCCGGTGGGGGGGCGCGGGGTTCAACCCGTCGCGGACGCCGTGGTGGGACTCCTCGCGCGGCGCGGCCTCGGAGGACGGGCGTCCGTAACGCCTGTGGGCGGCCGCCCCGCTCGGAGGTTGGCGCGCCCGAATCGTTCGGCGTGGCCCTCGCCAGACCGAACACGCCGATGTGCGGCGGAGCCCCGGCCCGATCACGAATGCCGGTTGCGGCGCGTCCGTGCGCCTGGCCGCCCGCGTCCATGCGAGCGACCGGGAATCCGTTCCGTCTCCGCGGCACGCATCCGTCCCGGCGCCCGACCGTCCTTGGCCGGCCGCCGGATGCTTCCACTCACTCCCGCCGCCGCCCCTTCGAGCGGCGCCAAGGTCGCGGGCTACGCCCGCCCGATCACCCCTCTCGGGGACCCCGCTCCTTCTGCTCGACCCGAACCATCAGCGCCTGAAGCTCCTCCATGCGCGAGCGCATGCTCGCCTTCCACGCGGCCCGGTCCCGCACCGTGAGCCATTCGCCCGAGCCCACCAGCGCCACCTCGCCCGAAAGACCCGTGAGCGAGAGCGTCTCGTCCGGGAGCCGGACGCGTCCGGCCGAGTCCATCTCCACGCGCCGGGCCAGACCGAAGAGGGTCGTGAGCATCTCCGCCCGGTCGGGGTCGGGCGTCAGGGAGGAGGAGTAGCGGCTCGAGCGATCGACGAAGGTCGCCTCGGTGTAGAGCCGGATCTGTCCGCCGGTCCAGGGGAGGGCGTACCACGCCTGCCCGTCGACCTCGGGGCGCCACTGCGATCGGATCTCCGCCGGGATGGCGAGCCGATTCTTCGAATCGATCGTGTGCTCGTAGCTGCCTGTGAAGAGCACTCATGCGTCCCCGTCCTGCACATGAAGCGTTGATGAGGGGAGACTAGCCCACTTCGCCCCACTCTGCAACACGATTCGTCCCGGGAAGACACGTCAGGGGCGCCCTTTCCACACTTCAGCCCGTTCCTCCCCCGTGGGCGTTTCGCGTAATCGTGAGCAGGGCCTGATCCGTGCGTGAACCGGATCGAAGTTCTGGCGAATGAAGATCCGATAACACAGGCCCTCCCGGAGTCATCTCGCTCCAACGAGCCCCCGCGCTCCAAACGCACGTCAGGAACGACGCTCCATGCACTCCGCCTCCGCACCCGCCGGCCAGACGCCGGCCCGGGCTCATGATCCGAGTCGCCTCACGTTCCTCCCCGCTCGCGCCCGCCTCTTCCGCGGGCTCGTGCCGATCGTCGCGATCCTCGCCGCGACCGCCGCCGCTCAGGAGGGCCCGCCCCCCCACGCCGGTCCCGGCGGGGTCTTCGGGACCATCGATCGCATCGCGATCGTGTTCCCGAGCCTCGAGGCCGACGCCGGCGCCGGCGCACCGACCGTCTCCGCGCGGGTCCAGTGGATCGAGGGGCCCTTTGTCACGCCGGTGATGGCCGGCCCGGGCGGCAACGCGCAGCACCAGACGCACCTGACGATCGCCGTCGACGACCCGCGCTACTACCGCTGGGACGGGCCGATCGACCGCCTCCCCGAGTACCTGCCCGCGGACATCACCCGCGACGGCGTCGTCGACATCGCCGACTTCTCCGCGCTCGTGGCGGCGTGGGGTCACAACCAGGAGCTGCCCCCGCTGCCGCTTCCGCCGCAGTAGGGCCGAGCCATCGTCCGAGAACCTCTCGTCCTCCGCCCGCCCTCCGCCGCCGCCCGCAACGGGTCGAATCTCAATGAAGATTCACCGCCCTTTTTTTCATTCGGGCGGTAGGCTGATCCGCGGAGAGAGCTCGCCCGCGCCGCCGCGCGAGCGAGGCCGCGCGCCGGCTCGCCGGCGTCCAGCGGCACGCGAGGAGAGAGACAACCATGGGTGATGACGCTCTGTCCGTCTCGTCGGACCTTGGCATCTCGTCGGGCCGGCGCTTCGTGATGACCGCCTCCTTCGAGGACGACCGCGCCGCGGTCCTCGTCGAGTGGGTGCAGCAGTGCGCGCAGTCGCCGCCGATGGTCGGGGTCGCCCTCCACAAGGGCCGGCCCATCGAGCCGATCATCCGCGACTCGGGCGCCTTTGCGCTCTGCGAGATTCCGCGGGACGACTCGTTCCTCGAGCGGGCGCTCCGGCGCGCCTGCGAGCACGATGACGACGTGCTCGAGTCGATCCCGCACGAGACGCTCGTGACCGGGTCCCCGTGCATCACGCGGGGCGGTCGCGTGTTCGATTGCCAGGTCATGCGGCACATCGACTTCGAGGCCGACTACGAGCTGTACATCGCGCAGGTCGTCGCCGCTCGAACGTACGCCCCGTGCCGACTGAGCGCCTCGCGTCAGGCCCGCCGCCGCCGCGCCGCGGATCTTCAGACCTTCTGAGGCCTCCGCGCTGTTCCCGCGGCCCGGCTAGCCCCACGCGCCGATGAGGGCGGCCAGGTCCGCGGTGCCCACCACGCCGTCGCCCGAGAGGTCGGCGGCGCAGCCGCCGCAGGCGCCCCAGGAGCCGATGAGCAGGGCGAGGTCCGCCGCGCCGACGACGCCGTCGCCCGAGAGGTCGGCGGGGTTCCCGGCGGGCGCGCCGGCGAGCAGCGCGAGGTTGCTCGCGGGCTCGCCGCCGGCGGTGGTGAAGCTTCCGCCGACGGCGACGCCGCCGGAGACCGGATCGATCACCAGGG
>Ga0081535_100741_pt1 | contig 16750 bp, 14 predicted proteins | sample HotLakmasection3_FD_71020 | JGI IMG/M metagenome (GOLD analysis project Ga0081535, IMG submission 71020) | Hypersaline microbial mat communities from Hot Lake, Washington, USA - Section #3 (SPADES assembly) (version 2) | ecosystem: Environmental > Aquatic > Non-marine Saline and Alkaline >... | reverse complement strand
GCGCCCTCGGAATGCCAGCGCCGGGGCGCCATGTGCGGCATGGCGCCCGAGGCGCATGAGCCGGCGGCGGGTTGACCGCCCCGCGTCCGAGCGAGCCGCGGCCCCCGAGATCCGCCCGCGATCGACCTATACTGCGACCGATGACGGTTCGCGGCGTGTTCTGGTTCCTGCTGATGACCGCCATGGCGGCGAGCGCCGCGCTGGCCCCCGCCGGGGCGGCGGAGAACGAGCCTGCGCGCGAGCGCCCCGAGGCCGCGACGGCGGCCCCCGCCGTGGTCGCCGCCGCGGGGCAGGCCGACAACCTCGCCATCCTCCCCATCGAGGATGAGATCAACCGCTACACCGCCCTGAGCGTCGAGCGGCGCCTGCGCCTGGCCGAGGCGTCCGGCGCCGACGCCGTCGTCTTCGAGCTCGACACGCCCGGCGGCGAGGTGGGCGCGGTCCTCGAGATCTGCAACCTCATCAAGTCCACGCCGCTCCCGACGGCCGCCTGGGTCAACCCCGACGCGTACTCCGGCGGGGCGATCATCGCGCTGGCGTGCGACGAGATCCTCGTCGCCCCCTACGCCACCATGGGCGACGCCGCGCCCGTCGCGATGAACCCCGTCGCGTTCGCGCAGGGCCTCGAACGCACCGAGCGGCAGAAGATCCTCCAGCCGCTCATCACCGAAGTCGTCGACTCGGCCCGCCGCCACGGCTACGACGAGCGCCTCGTGCAGGCCTTCCTCACGCTCGGGATCGAGCTCTGGCTCATCGAGAACGTCGACACGGGCCGGCGGGTGCTGGTCACCGAGACCCAGTACCGCGCCCTCTTCGGCGCGGATCCTCCGCGCGAGAACGTCCGCGCCGCCTCCGGCGTCACCCAGGCCGATCGCGCCGAGAGCGCGGGAGATCCGCTCGACCCGTCGATCCGGGCCGCCCTGGAACAGTCCCAGGAGCTCCCGCCCGCGGTGCCCGACCTCTCGGGCGAGGATCCCGCCGGGTGGCGCCTCGTCGAGTACGCCGTCGACGGCGAGTCGCTCCTGACGCTCAAGACCGAGGACCTGCTCCGCTACGGGCTCGCCGAGGAGACGATCGCCGATCGCCAGGCGCTCCAGACCTATTTCGGCGCCACCAACGTGAGCGTGGCGACGATGACCTGGTCCGAGCACCTCGTGCGCGCGATGACCAGCCTGTGGGTGCGCGGCATCCTCATCGCGATCTTCCTCGTCGCCGCGTTCACCGAGATGATCGCCCCGGGCGTGGGCCTGCCGGGCGCCGTCGCCCTCGTTGCGCTCGGGCTCCTGATCGGGCCGCCCGCGCTCGTGGGCGCCGCCGCCTGGTGGGCGCTGGCGGCGATCCTCCTCGGGATCGGGCTCCTGGCGATCGAGCTCCTCGTGCTCCCGGGCTTCGGGATCTTCGGCCTGGGCGGGCTCGTCGTGCTGTTCGTCGGGCTCGTGGGCTCGGTGATCGGGCCGGGCCCGCTCTTTCCCGACTCCCCCACCGAGCGGAGCGACCTGCTCCACGCGCTGGCGACCGTCATGGTCTCGGGCGCCTCCGCGGGCGTCGCCATGTTCTTCATCTCGCGTTACCACGGCTCGCTCCCCGTCCTGAGCAGGCTCGTGCTCGCGACCCGGAGCGGCGATCCCCTCGCGCTCGAGGACGGGGCCGCCCCCTCGACCCTCACCCGCGAGGAGGCCAAGGCCCTCGTGGACCCGGGCGACCTCGGCGTCGCCACGACCCCGCTCCGGCCCTCGGGCGAGGCGGAGTTCGCGGGCGAGCTGATCGACGTCGTTTCGGGGCTCGGCTTCATCGACGCGGGCGAGCCGGTCCGCGTCACCAAGGTCGAGAAGTACCGCATCGTGGTCGAGCGAGCCCCGGAGGGGGCCGAAGGGGACGCGACGGCTTGAACGAGGCGATGCTGCTGTGGGGGTTCGGACTCTTCGCGCTCGGGGCGCTCCTGCTCGTGCTCGAGCTCTTCATCCCGTCGGGCGGGCTGCTCGGCGTGATGGCGGCGCTCGCGGGCGTCGCGGGCGTCATCGCGTTCTTCCAGCACTCGGTGACCTGGGGCCTGACCTCGCTCGCGGCGCTCATCGTGCTCACGCCCGTCGCGATCGGGATGATGATCAAGATCTGGCCCTACACGCCCGTGGGACGGGCGATGATCCTGGGCTCGCCGGGCACCGAGGGCGCCGAGCACGCGCGCGCCGACGCCGAGCGTCGCGAGCAGGAGCGCGCCTCGCTCGCGGCCCTCGTGGGCAAGCAGGGCGCCGCCCTCACCGACTGCCGCCCCGTGGGCGAGGTCGAGATCGAGGGCCAGCGCCACGAGGCGCTCGCCCAGGGCTCGGTCGTCGCGCGCGGCGACCTTGTCCGCGTCATCGGCGTCGACGGCATGTCGCTCCGCGTCAGGCGGATCTGATCCGGCCCTTCCGGCGAAACCGCGACCGAACGGCGGAGGAGATAGACTGACCCTACCCTCCGGCGCGAGCGGCCCTCGTGGGCCCGCGACGCGCGACGAACCCCGGGAGCGATTCTCTCGATGAACGACACGATCCTCATCGGACTCCTGATCGTGGTCGGCCTCGTCGGCCTGATCATCTTCTTCGTCCTCGCCCAGTTTGCGAACCTCTGGCTCCAGGCCCTGCTCTCGGGCGCGAAGGTCAGCTTCTTTGAGCTCATCGGCATGCGCCTCCGGAAGGTCGACCCGCGCGTGATCGTCCTGAGCCGGATCAAGGGCGTGAAGGCGGGCATCGATCTGTCCACGGCCGACCTCGAGGCCCACTACCTCGCCGGCGGCCGCGTCCCCTACGTCGTCAACGCCCTGATCGCCGCCGACCGCGCCAAGATCGACCTCCCGTGGATCCAGGCGTGCGCGATCGACCTCGCCGGCCGCGACATCCTCGACGCCGTGCAGACCTCCGTGAACCCGAAGGTGATCGACTGCCCGAACCCGGCCCAGGGTCGCGGCACCGTCGACGCCGTCGCCAAGGACGGCATCCAGCTCCGCGCCCGCGCCCGCGTCACCGTCCGCGCCAACATCCAGCGCCTCATCGGCGGCGCCACGGAGGAGACGATCATCGCCCGCGTCGGCGAGGGCATCGTCTCGACGATCGGCTCCGCGGACTCCCACAAGGCGGTGCTCGAGAACCCCGACTCCATCTCCAAGTCCGTGCTCAACCGCGGGCTCGACGCCGGCACCGCCTTCGAGATCCTCTCGATCGACATCGCGGACATCGACGTGGGCGACAACATCGGCGCCAAGCTCCAGGCCGACCAGGCCGAGGCCGACAAGCGCCGCTACCAGGCCGAGGCCGAGAAGCGCCGCGCGATGGCCGTCGCGCTCGAGCAAGAGAACAAGGCCAAGATCCAGGAGAACCGGGCGCTGGTCGTCCTCGCCGAGGCCGAGGTCCCCAAGGCCATGGCCGAGGCCTTCCGCTCGGGCAACCTGGGCGTCATGGACTACTACCGCATGAAGAACATCAACGCCGACACCACGATGCGCACCAGCATCGCCGGCGGCGGCGACGGCTCCGGACCCACGCCGGGACAGAGCCAGAACAGCACAAACTGAAGCGCGGCCTCCGGCGGCGTCTGAGAGGTTGGCGTGAGCGATTCGAGCGGCGACGGGTGGAGCTGGCGGCTGCTCCGCGCGGGCGCCTTCCGCCTCGACGGCGGAGCCATGTTCGGCATCATCCCCAAGCCCCTCTGGGTCAGGCTCGTCGAGCCCGACGAGCACAACCGCATCCCGCTTGAGCAGAACTGCCTGCTGCTCGAGCGCGACGGGAAGCTCGTGCTCATCGAGTGCGGCATCGGCGACAAGTTCCCGAAGAAGCTCCGCGACATCTACGCCCAGGACGACCGCACCGTCGTCGACGCCCTCCGCGAGATCGACTGCGATCCGAAGGACATCGACGCGGTCATCGTCACCCACCTGCACTTCGACCACGCCGGCGGGCTGACGCGCTGGGGCGCCGACGGCCGGACCCCCGAGCTCAACTTCCCGAACGCCGAGGTCGTCACGCAACGGCTCGAGTGGGAGGACGCGCTCGCGAACAAGTCCACGATGCACAGGACCTACCTCCGCGAGCATCTCGACCCGATCCGCGAGCGCGTGCGCCTCATCGAGGGTGAGGCCGAGATCCTCCCGGGCGTCCGGTCCATCCCCGTCCCCGGGCACACCTGGGGCCAGCAGGCGGTCGCCTTCGAGGACGCCGCGGGCGGGACCGTCTGCTACCCGGGCGACGTCATGCCCACCGCGAACCACGTCGGGGCCGCCTTCAACCTGGCCTACGACGTCGAGCCCTACACCAACATGGGCTCCAAGGCCGCGCTGCTCGAACGGGCGAACCAGGGAGGCTGGACCCTCGCCCTCGACCACGAGCCGGATCACCCCTGCTTCCGTGTGCAGCCGTCCGAGGACAAGCCGGGGCAGTTCGCCTTAGAGCCCGCTCATCCGGCGGGCGCTCTGAATTGATCCATCCGGTAGGATCGACAGCCGTTCCGGAGCCGGTCCCGCGGCCGTAGACTTGGGGGTCCGGGAAGTCAGCGCAGGGGGCGGGCAAGCCCCCCGGAAAGGCGACGCCGTGCCGAGCACCCTCGACAGCCCGAAGACCCGCGAGTCCGGGGCGTCCGAGCGCGTGGGCGCCGAGTTCGTCGACACCCCCGCCGGCGTCGAGCGGGCGGGCGAGCGCAAGAAGTCGTTCTGGGAGAAGCTCGAGGCCTGGGTCTCGCGGCTCAGCACCCGGAACAACTTCTGGCACAAGGTCTGCTCCTGGATCTGGCTGCCCATCGCCTACCGCAGCGGCATCAAGAAGGTCCGCCAGGACGCCGAGGGCGAGGGCCCCGAGCCCTTCGTCGCCCTCCTGCCCTTCCGGCGATTCAACCGCAACTGGTACAGCGCCATGGCCGGCGCCGCCCTGCTCGCCAACTCCGAGATCGCCGGCGGCATGTACGTCTTCGACGTGGTGGGCGGCGACTACACCGTCGTCTGCAAGGAGCTGCACTACAAGTTCCGCCTCCCCTGCTTCGGCCCCGCCGTCTACCGCGTCACCACCGACGACGACCTCGACGAGCTCGTCGCCAGGGGCGGCGAGTTCAACATCACGGTGGAGATCAACATCTACCAGGCCCTCAAGCAGGCGGGCGAAGAGACGAAGGAGCGCCGCGTCGGCACCAGCACCGCGACCTTCCACGTCACGCCCAAGGTGATGGCCAGGGAGCGCGCGAAGAAGGCCCGCGAGCGCGAGCGCCGCAAGCGCGATCGCGCCATGGCCGAGCGAGCCGAGCGGGAAGCGGCCGAGTCCGGGCGGGGCTAGCCGGAGCCGCCGCGTGACCGCCGACGCCCCTCCGTCGACCACCGCCAGCGTGCTCGGTCAGGCGGCCTTCCTCGCCTGCTCCTGGACGTGGTGCATCGGGATGTGGCTCCCGGTCTATCTTATCCACGACTTCGGCGCGGCCGGATGGATCGCCTTCGCGATCCCGAACGTCGTCGGGGCCGCCGCCGTCGGGTTCGTCCACCGCGCGCCCGGGGCCGCCGCGCGCTTCCGCGCCCGCGGCCTGACGCCCATGCGGTGGTTCAGCGCCTGGACCGTCCTCTTCCACGTCGCGTTCCTCGCGTGGCTGTTTGCGAGCGACGTCACGCGCCCGGTCTTCGTGCCGGCTCCCGCGGCGCTTCTTGTCCCGCTGCTCGCGCTCGGCGCGGGCCTCGCCCTGAGCGGGCTCGGGTCCCGCTCGTGGCGCACGATCGCCCTTGCCCTCGTGCCCGTCGCGCCGCTCCTGATCCTCGCGGCGCTCCGCTTCTCGGGAGCCGGCTCGGTCGAGACGCCCGAATCGACCGGCGTCGTGACGACGCCGTGGGCCCTCACGTTCTACACCGTCGGCCTCGCCTTCGGGTTCCTGCTGTGCCCGCACCTGGACCTGACCTTCATGCGCGTGCGCGAGGAGACCCCCTCGCCCGCGGGCGAGGCCGCCTTCGCCCTCGGCTTCGGGGCCTTCTTTCTCATGATGATCGTCATCACCGCGGGGTACGCGGCCGCCTACCTCCTCGGCGTCATGAGCTCCTACGTCTACCTCCACATCCTCCTGCAGGCGACGTTCACGATCGGCGTCCACCTCCGTGAACTCCGCGATCACGGCTGGCCCCTCGGTCGAACGGGCGCGTGGGGGTTCTGGATCGCCGCCGTCGCGCTCGCGGCCTCCGGTTCCGTCGTCGCCGGCGCGCCCGACGTCCTGGGCCACGCCTCCACGCGCTTCGCCTACGAGATCTTCCTGTTCGCCTACGCCCTGCCGTTCCCCGCCGCCGCGTGGTTCCTCCTGACGCACCCGCGGCGCGAGCGCCTGGGCGCGGCGTTCTGGCTCGCGGTGGTCGCGGGCACGCCCACCGTCGCCGCCGCCGCGTGGTTCGGCGAATACTGGGCCGTTCCCCTCGGCGTCGCGATCCCGCTGGTCGTCGGCGCGCTGGCCCCCGCGGCGCCCGCTCGCGCCGGCTAGGCGACCCGTTTGGTCCTACAATCACCGCTCGCCGGCGTCCCTCGGGTTGAGGCGCGCCGGCGGCGAGACCCACGGAGGATTCGATGCCCGATCCGCTCCACGGAGCCGACGGGGGCGCCGGCGAGGCTCCCGTCGTCGGCGGGGGCCGCGTGCTCGACCAGCACATCGACCGCGAGCTCCACACCAACTACCTCACCTACGCCATGAGCACGATCATGGATCGGGCCCTGCCCGACGTCCGCGACGGGCTCAAGCCCTCCCAGCGTCGAATCCTCGTCGCGATGAACGACCTGAACCTCCGCCCGGGGCGCAAGCACCTCAAGTGCGCCAAGATCGCCGGCGACACCTCGGGCAACTACCACCCCCACGGCGAGTCGGTCATCTACCCCACGCTCGTCGGCCTCGCCCAGCCCTGGCGCATGCGCACGCCGCTCATCGATCCCCAGGGCAACTTCGGCTCGATCGACGGCGACCCGCCCGCCGCCATGCGATACACCGAGGCGCGCATGACCGCCGCCGCGGTCGACCTCCTCGAGGACATCAAGCTCGACACCGTCGACTTCCAGCCCAACTACGACGACCGCCTCCAGGAACCCACCGTCCTCCCCGGCAAGTTCCCCAACCTGCTCATCAACGGCGGCGTCGGGATCGCCGTCGGCATGGCCACGAGCCTCCCCCCCCACAACCCCTCCGAGATCTTCGACGCCATCGTCGCCGCCATCGACAAGCCCGACATCGACCTCGCCGAACTCCTCGAGATCGTCCGCGGCCCCGACTTCCCCACCGGCGGCGTCATCGTCGGGCGGCGCGGCATCGTCGACGGCTACGCCACCGGCCGCGGCAAGGTCTACGTCCGCGGCAAGACCCACGTGGAGACCCACGCCGGCGGCCGCGAATCCCTCGTCATCGACCAGATCCCCTACAACCTCGTGCAGCGGACGCTCGTCGAGAAGATCGTCCAGTGCATCAAGGAAGAGCGGATCAAGGACATCGCCGACGTCCGCAACGAATCGGGACGCAACGCGCAGACCCGCATCGTCCTCGACCTCAAGAAGGGCGCCTCCCCCGAGGTCGTCGAGAACCAGCTCTACCAGTTCACGCCCCTCCAGCAGACGTTCTCGATCATGAACATCGCGCTGGTGGGCCGCCAGCCGCGCACGCTCACGCTCAAGCAGCTCATCGAGCTCTACATCACCCACCGCATCGAGGTCATCGAGCGGCGCACGCGTCACCTCCTCCGCGAGGCGCAGAAGAAGGCCCACGTCCTCGAGGGCCTGATCTACGCCGTGTGCGACATCGACGAGGTCATCGCCCTCATCCGCTCGAGCCAGACGCGCGAGGAAGCGATCGCGAAGCTCATGGGGTGGCGCTTCCGCATCCCCGCGGGCCACCCGAACGCCCCACTGATCCCCGAGCGCCTCATGAGGGTCGCGACGAGCGACGCCGGCGTCGCGCTCACGCGCGTCCAGGCCGAGGCCATCGGCTCCTTCCGCCTCATCCAGCTCGTCGGGCTCGAGATCGAGAAGCTCACGGGCGACTACGCCAAGCTCGTCGAGGAGATCGAGGGCTACGAGCGCATCCTCGCCGATCGCGGCCTCGTTCTCGAGATGATCAAGGCCGACTGCCTCGAGATGAAGCAGCGCTACGGCTCGCCCCGCCTGACCTCGATCGAGGAATCCGAGATCGACATCGACATCGAGGCGCTCATCAAGGAAGAGGAGATGGTCGTCACCATCTCCCACGAGGGCTACGTCAAGCGCGTGCCGCTCGAGACCTACCGCGCCCAGGGCCGCGGCGGCCGCGGCGTCATGGCCTCGCAGTCCAAGGACGACGACTTCATCGAGCACCTCTTCGCCGCCAGCACGCACGACGACCTGCTGTGCTTCACCGATCTCGGCCGGGTCTTCAAGCTCAAGGTCTACGAGATCCCCGCGATGAGCCGCACGAGCAAGGGACGCTCCCTCGTCAACCTCATCGAGCTCCGCGACGGCGAGAAGTGCGTCGCCTTCATGCCCATCAGCGACTTTGAAAAGGGCGAGTACTTCCTCACCTTCGCCACCGCGCAGGGCCAGATCAAGCGCACCGCGCTCGCCCAGTACCGCAACGTCAACCGCTCCGGACTCATCGCCATCAACCTCAACGACGCCGACGCGCTCGTCGGCGTCGAGTGGACGAGCGGGCACGACCACCTCCTCCTGGGCACCCGCTCGGGCATGGCGATCCGCTTCTCCGAGGACGACGCCCGACCCATGGGCCGCGCGACCGCCGGCGTCCGCGGCATCGACCTCCGCGACGGAGACCAGGTCGTCGGACTCGTCAAGATCGAGATGCGCCCCCCCTCGGAGCTCGAGCCCCCCCTCGCCATGCGCGAGGGCTCCCTCCTGACCGTCACCGAGCGCGGCTACGGCAAGCGCACCGACCTGGGCGAGTACCTCGTCTCGAGCGAGAACGAGGACGGCACGGTCACCCGCCGGGCCCAGTCCCGCGGCGGCAAGGGTCGCATCGACATCCGCACAACCAGCCGAAACGGGAAGGTCGTCGCGGTCCGAGCCGTCGCCCCGGGCGAGGACGTCATGTTCATCACCGAAAAGGGCATGCTCGTCCGCATCGCCGCCGACTCGATCTCCCAGATCGGGCGCGCGACCCAGGGCGTGCGGGTCGTCAACGTCAAGACCGGCGACCGCCTCATCAGCGCGGCCCGCGTCATGGAGAAGGACGCCGACGACGACGCCGAGTAAGCTGGCGCCCGGAGGCCCCCGTGGCGATCGAATGGTCAAGCGGCATCGTGATCGCGTCGCTCGCCGACGAGCCGGAGCTGTCCGATGAGCTCCAGTCGCTCGCCGAGCGGCTCGAGCAGGCCCCCCCCAGCGAAACCCCCGCCGCCATCCTCAACTTCGGCGACGTCACCTACCTCAACTCCTCGAACATCGCCCAGCTCCTCCGCCTCCGCCGGCGCCTCGAGGACTGCGGCCGACCGCTCCGCCTCTGCTCGGTATCCGACGAGGTCTGGTCCGTCATGCTCCTGACCGGGCTCGACAAGGTCTTCGACTTCGCCCCCGACCCCGCCACCGCCATCGCGTCGATCCAGATCGACGGGGACGCGGGCGGCGGCGGACGCAGCGCCTAGGCTCGCCATGGGCGTCTTCGGCTGGATCCACGACTCGCCGTTCTCCGAGCTCGCGGCGCTGACCGCGCTGGCCGCCCTTGTCGGCCTCGCCGGGCAGTTCCTCCGACAGCCGATGATCGTCAGCTTCATCGTCGTGGGGCTCATCGCGGGCCCCTCGGCGCTCGGGATCGTCAAGTCCCACGAGAGCATCGACCTCCTCGCCGAGCTCGGGATCGCGGTGCTCCTCTTCCTCGTCGGGCTCAAGCTCGACCTCGGGCTGATCCGCACGATCGGCGGCGTCGCCCTCGCCACCGGGCTCGGACAGGTGTTCTTCACCTCCGCGTTCGGCTTCCTCCTCGGGCTCGCGCTCGGGCTCGACACGGTGACGTCCCTCTACGTCGCGGTCGCCCTGACCTTCTCGAGCACGATCATCATCGTCAAGCTCCTCTCCGACCGGCGCGAGGTCGACTCGCTCCACGGGCGCATCGCCATCGGGTTCCTCATCGTGCAGGACCTCGTGGTGGTCATCGCGATGATCACCCTCTCGGCGATCGCCGCGGGCGAGGAGGCCGAGGGCGGAGGCGCGGCCGCGACGCTCCTGCGAGTCCTCGGCTACGGCGCGCTGGCGCTGGCGGCGCTCGCCCTCTTCATCCGCTTCGCCGCGGACCACCTGGCCACGCGCGTCGCCCGCTCCCCCGAGCTGCTCATCGTCTTCGCGATCGCCTGGGCGGCGATCCTCGCCGCGATCGGGAGCCAGCTCGGGTTCAGCCTCGAGATCGGAGGCCTGCTCGCCGGCGTCTCGCTCGCCTCCACGCCCTACCGCGATTCCATCGTCGCCCGGCTCTCCTCGGTCCGTGACTTCCTGCTGCTCTTCTTCTTCATCGCCCTCGGCGCCAAGCTCGACCTGAGCGCCCTGGGCGCCCAGGTCCCCGCGGCGCTCGTCTTCTCGCTCTTCGTCCTCATCGGCAACCCCCTCATCGTCATCGCGATCATGGGCGCCATGGGCTACCGGAAGCGCACGGGCTTTCTCGCCGGACTCACGGTCGCCCAGATCAGCGAGTTCTCGCTCGTCTTTATCGGGATGGGGCTGACCCTCGGGCACGTCGAGAGCGACGCGCTCGGGCTCGTCACCCTCGTCGGGCTCATCACGATCGCGACCTCCGTCTACATGATCACCTACGCGAACGGGCTGTACCGCATCGTCGAGCCGGCGCTCGGCGTCTTCGAGCGCGCCAGGCCACGCCGAGAGGAGCGGATCGAACGCCTCCGCGCCTCGCGCGCCGCCCACGACGTCGTGCTCATCGGGCTCGGACGCTACGGGAGCGCGATCGCCGAGCGACTCCACGAGCGCGGGCTCCGCCTCCTCGCCATCGACTTCAACCCCGGCGAGGTCCGCAAGTGGCGGCGATCCGGCGTCGACGCCATCTACGGCGACGCCTCCGACCACGAGTTCCTCGCCTGGCTCCCGCTCGACGGCGCGCGATGGGTGATCGCGTCCCTCCCGCAGCACGACGTCGGGGTCACCCACCACGACCCGCGCGAGACGCTCATCGAGGCGCTCCGCGAGCGGCGGTTCGAGGGGCGCCTCGCCGTCGCCGCCCAGCGCGCGAGCGAAGCCGAGGCGCTCCGGGCCCGCGGCGCCGACGTCGTCCTGCTGCCCTTCCACGACGCCGCGGATCGCGCCGTCGAGCGCCTGCTCGACGCCGAAGAGGGAGAGGAACCGCCGGCGTCCCCGCCGGTAGGATCTTCCTCATGACCGCCCTCGAGACCCGCACCGACGTCGCCTCCGCCGACGCCACCCCGGTGGCCGAGCTCCGCGGCGTCCGCAAGATCTACTACAAGCCCGACGGGAGCGTCCTCGTCGAGGCCCTCCGCGGCGTCGACGTGAAGATCCCGCGCGGGCAGTACGTCGCCATCATGGGACCCTCGGGCTCGGGCAAGTCCACCATGATGAACGTCCTCGGATGCCTCGACCGACCGACCGAGGGCGAGTACCTCCTCGACGGGCGCGACGCCGCGAAGATGGACGACGAAACCCTCAGCCAGTACCGCGGCCGGAAGATCGGCTTCGTCTTCCAGGCCTTCAACCTCATCAGCCAGCTCACGGTCGAGGAGAACGTCGAGACCCCCCTCCTCTACCAGCACGTCCACAAGCACGAACGCCGCGAGCGCGCCATCGAGAAGCTCAGGATGGTCGGCCTCGGCGACCGCCTCGGGCATCGCCCCAAGGAGCTCTCGGGCGGCCAGCAGCAGCGCGTCGCCATCGCCCGCGCCCTCTGCACCGAGCCCGCGATCCTCATGGCCGACGAGCCCACCGGCAACCTCGACTCCAAGACCGGCAACGCCATCCTCGAACTCTTCGACGAGCTCCACGCGGGCGGCATGACGATCGTCATGGTCACCCACGACGAGGAGGTCGCCGAGCGCTGCGAGCGCGTCATCCGCCTCCGCGACGGGCTCATCGAGATCGACGAGCGCGGCGGCAAGCCCGCCGCGCGATCCGGCGCCTGATCGTGCGCGTCCTCGGGATCGACCCCGGCTCCCGCATCGCCGGCTACGGCTGCGTCGACGTCGCGCCGGGCGAAACGCGACTCGTCGAGGCCGGCGTCTTCCGCCTCGACGCCGGCTCCGCCGCGCTCGGCGCTCGCCTCGCCGCGCTCGACGAGGACCTCCGCGAAACGATCGACCGCCTCCGCCCGACCGCGATCGGCGTCGAGGCCGCCTTCAGCCACGCGAGCTGGCCCGCCTCCGCGATCACCATGGCGCACGCCCGCGGCGTCGTCCTCCTCGCCGCGCACCGCTCGGGCGCCGAGATCGTCGAGCTCCCGCCCGCCACCATCAAGAAGGCGCTCACCGGCTCCGGTCGCGCCAGCAAGGACCAGGTGCGCCGCGCGGTCGCGCAGGCGCTCAACGTCGGCGCGCCGCTCGAGCCCGCGGACGTCTCGGACGCCCTCGCGGTCGCCATCGCCGCCGCGTCGCGCCGGGCGGCCGCGAGCGCCCCCGGGCTACACTAGACCTCCATGAGCGAAACCCCCACCGCCCAGGTGCTCATCGTCGAGGACGAGCCCGATCACGCCGACGTGATGGCCGACGCGCTCCGCAAGCTCGGGCACGTCTCCACCGTCGTTCACGGGCTCGCGGCCGCGATCGAGGAGCTCCAGGGCGGCGCCTTCGACGTCGTCGTCACCGACCTGCGCATGCCGGAGTCCGGCGGCCAGCACGGCGCCGCGCCCGACGGGGGCGACGCCGGCTTCGTCGTCCTCCGGGAAACCCGACGACTCCAGCCCCGCGCCGAGACCATCATCGTCACCGCCCACGGCGACGTCTCCGTCGCGCGCCAGGCCTTCAAGGACGGCGCCTTCGACTTCGTCGAGAAGCCCATCGAGCTCGAGCTCTTCCGCTCCGTCGTCGACCGCGCCGCCGAGAACGTCCTCCTCCGACACCAGTCGGGAGAGATGAACGAGCTCGTCCAGCACGACGGCTTCGAGGGCATCATCGCCGGCTCCGAGCCCATGCGGCGCATCCTCGAGACCGTGCGCACCGTCGCGGGCGCGAAGATCCCCGTTCTCGTTACGGGCGAGTCGGGCACCGGCAAGGAACTCATCGCCCGCGCCGTCCACGACCACTCGCCGCGGGCCAAGAGGCGCTACGTCGCCTTCAACTGCGCGGGCCAGAGCGAGAACCTCCTCGAGGACGAGCTCTTCGGCCACGTCCGCGGCGCCTACACCGGCGCCGAGCGGGACCGCGAGGGCGTCTTCGAGTACGCCGACAACGGCACGCTCTTCCTCGACGAGATCGGCGACATGCCCCAGACCATGCAGGCCAAGCTCCTCCGCGTGCTCGAGTCCGGCGAGGTCGTCCGCCTCGGCGCCAACGACGCCCGCCACGTCGACGTCCGCCTCGTCTCCGCGACCAACAAGGACCTCGACAAGGCCGTCAGGGAAGGAGCCTTCCGCGAGGACCTCTACTTCCGCATCAAGGGCGCCCACGTTCACCTGCCCCCGCTGCGCGACCGGCGCGACGACATCCCGCGCATCGTCCGCCACGCCGCCGCGCGCTTCGCGGGCGAGATGAACGTCCCCGTCCCCGGCGTCACCGACGCCGCCATGATGCGCCTCACCAGCTACCACTGGCCCGGGAACGTCCGCCAGCTCCTCTCGGTCGTGCAGAACATGGTCGTCAGCGCCGTCGGGCGCGGGCACGCCGAGCTCGCCCTCGACCACATCCCGCCGGACATCACGAGCGAGGACGCGCCCGACGAAGCCCCCGCGCCCGGGACGCTCGCCGGCGCAAGCCTCGAGCAGATCGAGAAGCGCGCCATCCGCGAGACGCTCCGACTCACCCAGGGCAACCGCGAGCGCGCCGCCAGGATGCTCGGCATCGGCGAGCGCACGCTCTACCGCAAACTCAAGGAGTACGGCCTGCGCTAGCGCGGCAATTTCTCAAGGTCGCGCTTGGCAACCGCGCGCCTTTCGCGCATCATCTGGGCGATGGAGGCGTTGCTGCTCGCCCTCGCGTCCGCCGCGCTCCTCACGATCGCCTACCTCACGTACGGCCGGTGGCTCTCACGCCGCGTCTTCAAGCTCCGAGAAGACGCGGCGACCCCGGCCGTTTCCATGCGCGACGACCGCGACTACTGCCCCACCAAACGCTCCGTCGTCTTCGGGCACCACTTCACCTCCATCGCCGGCACCGGGCCCATCGTCGGGCCCGCCATCGCCGTCATGTGGGGATGGCTCCCCGCGATCGTCTGGGTCGTCTTCGGCGCCATCCTCATCGGCGCCGTCCACGACCTCGGCTCCCTCGCCGTCTCCCTCAGGAACAGGGGACGCACCGTCGGCGACATCGCGGGCGACCTGCTCGGCCCCCGCGTCCGCACGCTCTTCCTCGTCATCCTCATCGTCGCGCTCTGGATCGTCCTCGCGATCTTCGGCCTCGTCGTCGCCGCCGTCCTCCGCCAGTACCCCGGCGCGATCTTCCCCGTCCTCGCCCAGATCCCCCTCGCCCTCATCATCGGCGTCCTCATCCACCGCCAGGGCCGGTCGATCGTCCTCCCCTCCATCATCGCGCTCGCGCTGATGTACGCGAGCGTCTTCTGGGGCCACGCCGGGCCGCTCCACGCGGTCAACGAGTTCCTCGCGGCCCAGGCGACGTGGGCGTGGGTGCTCGGGCTGCTCGCCTACGCGTACGTCGCGAGCGTGCTGCCCGTGTGGACGCTCCTCCAGCCGCGCGACTACATCAACGCGCTCCAGCTCATCACCGCGCTCGGGCTGCTCGTCGCGGGAGTCGTCGGCGCGGCGCTCCTCGGCGGTCAGCCCGTCGCCCCGGGCGCCGAGCGCCCCGAGCTCGCGCTTGTCGCGCCGGTGATGAACCTTCACCCCGCCGGCGCGCCGCCCATGATCCCCGTCCTCTTCATCACCATCGCCTGCGGCGCGATCTCCGGCTTCCACTGCCTCGTCTCGAGCGGCACCACCAGCAAGCAGCTCCAGCGCGAGACCGACGCCCACGCCGTCGGCTACGGCTCCATGCTCACCGAGAGCTTCCTCGCGACGCTGGTGATCATCGCCTGCGCCGCCGGCATCGGGCTGGCGGGCGCCGGCGCCTTCGAGGCCCGCTACGAGAACTGGTCGTCCGCCGGCTCGCTCGGGGCCATGGTCGGCGCCTTCGTCGACGGCGCCGCCAACATGATCGCCTCGATCGGCGTGCCGAGATCCGCCGCCCTCGCGCTCATGGGCGTCCTCGTCGCCTCCTTCGCGAGCACCACGATGGACACCGCCTGCCGGCTCCAGCGCTACGTCATCCAGGAACTCGCGAGAGGCTTCCTTCCCCCCTCTCCCCGAGGGCGAGGGGCTGGGGGAGAGGGAGCCGAGCCTCACGACGGCGAAAACAAGCCAATCCCTCCGCACTGGCTCCGCTCTCTTCGCCTCCCCTTCCGCTGGCTCGCGACCACCCATGGCGCCACGATGTTCGCCGTCTTCACCGCCGCGGGTCTCGCGTTCATGCCCGCCCCGGGCGCGCCCTGGACGCTCGCCGCCGCGGGCTCGGGCGGGCTCCTCCTCTGGCCGCTCTTCGGCGCGACGAACCAGCTCCTCGGCGGCCTCGCCTTCATCGTGATCGCCGCGTGGCTCATCACGAACCGGCGCCCGTGGTGGTTCATCGTGCCGCCCGCCGCGCTCATGCTCGTCATCCCCGCATGGGCCCTCGTCATCCAGGCTTTCGTCGGCGGCGAGAATCTCGAGTCGTGGTGGAGCCGCGGACAGTGGGTGCTCGTCGGCGTCAGCGTGTTCATGCTCACTGTCGAGGCGTGGATGATCGTCGAGCTCGCGATCAGGCTGCGACGGGGGCTCGGCGCCGCCGCGCTCGAGCCGGGCGCCGAGGCCCCGCGCATGAAAAATCCGCCGATCGAGGCTCCGAGTTCTCGACCGGCGGCAGACGCGGCGCAGCCGCGTGGATAACCTGTTGATGGCGAGCCCGTGAAGGACTTCGGAGGGTAGCCTATCCGGTCCCCCGCGGAGGTCCAGCTTCGGATCGCCGCGAATCGTGTCAAAGCTCACAAGCTCATGCAGAGCAAGAACTTATGAAAAACGACACCTCAGACGCCGGGTGTGGACAACTTGTGGATGTCGCCCTCGGCATCCTCCTTGAACAGGGGCGGCCGGGCGTGGGGAAAAGCCGTCGCGTCCTCGTCACCCAGAGGCGGCGTGAAGCCGTCTACGGCGGGTGGTGGGAGTTCCCCGGCGGCAAGATCGAACCGGGCGAAACGCCCGAGGCCGCCGTGGTCCGAGAACTGTACGAAGAGGTGGGCGTCAACGCGAGGCCGATCGCCCGGCTGACGTGTCGCACCCACGTCTATGAGCACGCCGCCGTCCGCCTTCACCCGCTCATCTGCACCCTCGCCCGAGCCTCCCGCGACCCGCGCGCCATCGAGGTCGCCGGCTGCCGGTGGACCGACCCGGCCGACCTCGACCGCGACTCCTTCCTCCCCGCCAACGGACCCGTGCTCGACGAGCTCGAGCGCTGGCTGTCCGCCGAGCCGGCGCCCGCCGCCGCAACCCGCGGTTAACCCCGCGCGCCCCTTGGCCGATGTCCCCGCGTGGCGGCCGCTCGCCCCACGGGAGACCGCGGTGCCAGACGCGCTCGAACCCTCTCGCCCGTCCTCGCCCCCGCGGGCCCCCG
>Ga0081535_100740_pt1 | contig 16755 bp, 12 predicted proteins | sample HotLakmasection3_FD_71020 | JGI IMG/M metagenome (GOLD analysis project Ga0081535, IMG submission 71020) | Hypersaline microbial mat communities from Hot Lake, Washington, USA - Section #3 (SPADES assembly) (version 2) | ecosystem: Environmental > Aquatic > Non-marine Saline and Alkaline >... | reverse complement strand
CCGCCCCGCGCCCCCCGGGCGCTCAACACCGAGCGGGACGACGGGGTCGCGGTGTATCTCGAGACGCGGCGGCGCCCCAACGCGCTGTGCGAGCCGCTGTCGCCCGAGGACATGACGGTGCAGGTCGCGGCCGTGGCAAGCCCGGCAAAGTGGCATCTGGCGCACACCACGTGGTTCTTCGAGACGTTCGTGCTCGAGCGGTTCGAGCCGAACTTCGCGCCCTACGACCCGTGCTTCCCGCGGCTCTTCAACAGCTACTACACGCAGCTTGGCGATCGTCACCCGCGCGATCGACGCGGGCTGCTGACGCGCCCCGGCGCGGGCGAGGTGTTCGCCTTCCGGGATACGGTGGACGAGCGGCTCGTGCGCCTCGTCGCCAGGGCGGGCGAGGACGAACTTCCCGAGATCGCGCGGCTGATCCGCCTCGGGCTCGAGCACGAGCGTCAGCACCAGGAGCTCCTGCTGACGGATCTCAAGCTCCTCCTCCACGAGAACCCGCTTCAGCCCGCGTACCTAGCGGGCGAGCCGAGGGCGCACGCGGATCCCGGGCCCGTGCGCTGGCTTGGCCTCGAGGAGGGCGTGCGCGAGATCGGGCGCGAGCACGCGTGCGCCTGGGATGACTTCGCTCACGACAACGAGGCGCCGGCGCACCGGGCGTTCATCGAGCCGTGCGAGATCGGGTCGAGGCTCGTGACGAACGCCGAGTACCTTGAGTTCATCGAGAGCGAGGGGTATCGCGACCGTCTTCTGTGGCTCGACGAGGGGTGGTCCACCGTCGAGCGAGAGGGATGGACGCGCCCGCTCTACTGGGATCGGGACGCCGGCGGCGGGTGGACGGAGTTCACGCTGTTCGGTCGGCGTCCGCTCGATCCGAACGCGCCGGTCGCGCACCTGAGCTTCTTCGAGGCGGAGGCGTTTGCGCGGTGGGCCGGCGCGCGGCTGCCGACCGAGGCGGAGTGGGAGGCGCTGGCGGGTCCGTCGTGGGACGAGGCGATCGCGCGGGACGGCGGGTTCCTGGAGAGCGACTCGTTCCATCCGGAGGCCGACGCGACGGGCGCGACGGCGTCCTCGCTCGCAGGGCGGCTGTGGCAGTGGACGCGCTCGTCGTACGAGCCGTACCCGGGCTACGCGCCGCCGGCGGGGGCCGAGGGCGAGTACAACGGCAAATTCATGTGCGGGCAGTTCGTGCTTCGCGGCGGCTCGTGCGTCACGCCCCGGGCGTCGATGCGTCCGACGTACCGAAACTTCTTCCATCCGGACGCGCGCTGGCAGTTCACCGGCGTGCGTCTCGCCCGGTCCCGGGCCTCACACTGAACACACGGGATCCTCCGCCGTGCCCGCACATGCCGATCCGTCGTCCGCGATTCCCCCGGTCAATCTGCGTCCGATGGCGCGCGACGGGCGCGAGGGGGACACCTTCGCGGCCGACGCGCTGGAGGGGCTGACGCGCCCGAGAGGCCAGAAGGCGATCCCGGCGAAGCATCTTTACGACGCGACGGGCTCGCGGATCTTCGAGCGCATCCTGGAGATCGACGAGTACTACCCGGTGGACGCGGAGGCGTCGATCCTCGACGCGCGCCTGGCGGAGATCGCGGAGCGGATCGGCCCCGAGGCGGTGCTCGTCGAGCCCGGCGCGGGAGACGGGCGGAAGCCCGAGCGACTGCTCGAGGCGCTCGAGTCGCCGGCGGCGTTCGCGCCGCTTGAGATCTCGGAGACCGCTCTCGTGGAGTGCGCCGAGCGGATCGCCCGCCGATTCCCCGAGGTCGAGGTCCACCCGGTGTGCGCGGACTTCGCCAACGGCTTCTCCCGCCTGAGCGATCTGCCGCGGGAGAATCGCGTCGCCTTCTTCCCGGGCTCGACGATCGGGAACCTTCGTCCCGAGGAGCGCGTCGACCTGCTCACGAGCTTCGCGCGGTTCGTTGGGGAGGACGGGAGCGCGCTCGTCGGTTTTGATCTCGTCAAGGAAACGGACACGCTCCTCGCGGCGTACGACGATCCGCAGGGCGTGACCGCCGACTTCAATCTCAATCTGGTGACGCGGCTCAATCGCGAGCTCGGGGCGGGGCTCGACGAGTCGGCGTTCGCGCACGAGGCGGTGTGGGTCGAGGGTCTCGACCGGATCGAGATGCGGCTCGTCGCGGAGCGCGCGCAGCGCGGCGAGATCGCCGGACGCGCGATCGAGCTTGCGGAGGGCGAGCGGATCCACACGGAGGATTCCCACAAGTTCACGCGGGAGCGGATCGCGCGGGAATCGGGCGAGGCCGGTCTCGAGGTCGAGACCATCTGGACCGACGAGCGCGACTGGTACGCGCTGGCGCTCCTTCGGCCACGGGCGAGGACGGAGCGCTAGGGGAGCGGGTTGGACCAGTGCGGGGCGGGGGCCTCCCAGGAGCGCGCCGAGCCGTCGAAGTGGGCCGCGTTGAACCGGCGGCCGCTCGCGTGGATCACCGCGAGCCGTTCGCGGACGTGCGCCTCCTGGCGGAAGTCGATGACGCTGAAGGTTCGGCTCGGCGGCGGCAGCCCGGGGCCGGCGGGCGCCGGGAGCGAGTCGACGAGCATCGGCGTGTCGCTCGGGCGTTCGACGAGGGAGAAGCGATGGTGGGCGGGGCGGTCGGGGTCGTCGAAGCTGGTCGGGTCCGGGAGGCCGCCGCGGCCGGCGGACTCGGCGGGGAGGCCGGCGTGCCCGGTCGCGTTGATGGCGTAGGCACGGGTGAGGTCCTGGGCGGTCAGCGTCTGGTGGGTGGGGCAGACGAGGACGGAGTCCCGCGTGAGCTGGTCGGCCGTGGCGCCCTCGCGTCCCGCGACGCGCTGCACCACGAGCGCCCAGTTGGGAAGGCTTGCCCATGGCACGCCGAGCGCCGGGCCGACGCCGTCGTTTTCCTGGGCGTAGATCAGGCACGCGCTCGCCGCCTGTCGGAGGTTCGAGAGGCACGCCATGGAGCGACCGGACTCCCGAGCCGCGCCGAGCGCGGGCAGGAGGAGCCCGATGAGCGTCGCGAGGACCGCGACGACCACGAGGAGCTCGACGAGCGTGAAGCCGGCGCGCCCGCGCATCACTTCTCGCGCGTCAGGCGCAGGAGTCGTCCGTTGCGCTCGTCGGTCAGGACGTAGACGGCGCCGTCGGGCCCGACGCGGACGTCTCGCACGCGGGCTCCGATGTCGATGCGGGTCTCGCCGCGGACGCGGCCCGAGCCGTCGAGGTCCACGCGGCGCACCTCGCGGACGATGAGCCCGCCCGAGAGCAGGTCGCCGTCCCAGTTCGGGAAGACGTCGCCGCGGTAGATCGTCAGTCCGGACGGCGCGTTGTTGTCCATCCAGACGAGTTCGGGCTCGTTGAACTCCGGCCCCTCGACATCGTCGGAGATCAGCGTCCCCGTGCGGTAGTTGCGGCTGAAGGTGACGGCGGGCCAGCCGTAGTTCTCGCCACGCTCGAGCTTGTTGATCTCGTCGCCGTTGAGGGCGCCGTGCTCGTTCGACCACACGTCGCCCGTCTCGGGGTCGACGACGAGGCCCTGGATGTTGCGGTGGCCGAGGGTCCAGATCTCGGGGCGGGCGTTGTCGCGATCGGCGAAGGGGTTGTCGCTCGGGACGGAGCCGTCGTCGCGGACGCGCACGACCTTGCCGAAGTGGGTGCCGAGCATCTGCGCCTGCTGGCGAATCTCCTCGCCCTCGAAGGAGACGGGCGGGTTTCCGCCGTCGCCCACGCTGATCAGGAGCGTGCCGTCGGGGAGCCACGCGAGGCGGGAGCCGAAGTGCTGGCCGCCCGACTTGGTCTCGCTGTTCTCGAAGATGACCTCGAAGTCGCGGAGCTCGCCGTCCCGGAGCGCGCCGCGTCCGACGCGGGTGCGATTGGCCTGGCGGTCTCCGACGGTGTAGCTCAGGTAGACGAGGCGGTTGTCCTCGAAGTCCGGGTGAACGGCGACATCGAGCAGGCCGCCCTGACCTCCCGTGAAGACGTCCGGAACGCCGCGAACGGGCTCGGGATCGAGGCGTTCGCGCTCGATGACGCGGAGCCTGCCCGGGCGCTCGGTGACGAGGATCGTGTCGTCCGGGAGCCAGGTCAGGCCCCAAGGGTGGACCAGGCCGTCGACGACGCGCTCGATCGCGACGTCGGATTCCTGCGGGAGCGCCCCCCGCGACATGTGGGGCGCCGCGAGCGCCGCTCCGCTCACGCTCGCGACCACGGCGATCGTCGCCGCCGCACGCTTCGTCCAACGCTCGCTCGTCATCGTGACGTCCTCCTGTCCCAGAGGGGATTTCCCTGATTCGGGTTCGGGGGACTCTAGCCCCCCGGGGCTTCAGCGGGCGGGCGCCCGGCGCTGGCTCGGGCCGCCCTCGAGATCGCGCACCACGTCCGCCGGCGGGCACCCGAATCGCTCGCCGTCCTTCCATTGTTCCGGCTGGTTGCCGTGCGCGGGAATCCCCCCGGCGGCGCGAAGCATTCGCGCGAGGTGAAGGAGGTTCCAGGTCATGAACGTGGTGTTGCGGCGCGTGAAGTCGTTGTCAGGTCCGGGAGAGTCGTCGCTGCGGAAGGATTTCCCGGGGCCCGCCTCGCCCAGCCAGTAGGCGTCGGCCTGGGGCGGGATCACGAACCCGAGGTGCTGGAGCGAATAGAGCACGTGCATGGAGCAGTGCTTGGCGCCGTCCTCGTTGCCCGTGACGAGGCACCCGCCGACGCGCCCGTAGAAGACCGACTGTCCCTGGTCGTTCAGGTCGCCCGACTGGGCGTAGAGGCGCTCGATGACCTTCACGCACTCGCTGCTCATCTGCCCGAGCCAGATCGGGGTGGCGACGACGAGGATGTCCGCCGCCATCACCTTCGTGAAGAGCTTCGGCCAGTCGTCGCGGTCCCAGCCGTCGTCGGTCATGTCGGCCTGCACGCCGGGGGCGACCGCGTAGTCCACGGGCCGGAGGGCCTCGACGCCCACGCCCTCGCTCTCGAGGATCCGGCGCGAGAGTTCGATGAGGCCGTCGGTGTGGGATTTCTCGGGCGAGCGCTTGAGCGTGCAGTTGAGGAAGAGCGCGCGGAGGGGTCCGTCGTCGGGTTGATTCATGGTTTCCGCCGTTTCCGCTCGCGGCCCCGGCTCCCGGGGCGTCGGGGTGGGTTATCGTCGCCTTCGCGCGTTCGATGGGTGCATCCGCGAGCCAGCCGCAGGCTAAGAACGAGGCATGAGCGAACCTTCAGACGAATCGCCGCGTCCGCGCCGCCGCCGACGGCTCCTCCGGCTTGGGGCCGTGGGAGCGCTGGTCGCGATCGCGGGGGCGACGATCATGAGTTGCGTGGCGCTCCCTCCGGCGCCCGGCACGATCGACGGGGTGGAGCGGCTCGACGCGCTCGACCACGACTGGCCGGGGCTTGGGGGTGAGGTGACGATCTCGTGGGATGAGCGGCTCATCCCGTCGATCACGGCGGAGTCGGACGCCGACGCGGCGTACGCGATCGGGCTCGTGCACGCGCACCTGCGGCTCTCGCAGATGGAGCTCTTCCGCAAGGTGTCGCAGGGGCGGCTCGCGGAGATGGCGGGGGCTCTGGCGGCGGGGATCGACGAGGGCATCCGCGCGCTGGATCTTGACCGCGCGACGCCCGAGATGGCGGCGAACCTGCCGCCCGAGACGCGGCTCTGGATCGAGCGCTACGTCGCGGGCGTGAACGACTATCGCGCGACGGTCAGGCGGCGACCGGCGGACGCGGTGACGCTCGGGCTGACGCTCGATGAGCCGTGGACGGTCGAGGACGTGCTCACCTTCGGGCGCCTGGCGAGCGTGGACGTGCACTGGGGGCGGTGGGTCTCGCTTCTCGGGCTTCGCGACGAGCCGGGGTACGCGGACTTCATCGCGAGGCTGTGGGGCTTCGGCGACGCGGGCGTTCCGAGCTTCGGTCCCGAGGAGCGGACGGACCTGTCGATCCTCACGGACCTCGGGCGCACGGGGAGCAACGCGGTCGTGGTGTCGAAGGATCGCTCGGCGACGGGGAGCGCGCTGATGGCGACCGACCCGCACCTCGGCATCCCCGTGCCGAACCTGTGGGTCGCGATCGGGTATCGCACGCCGGAGCGCTCGGCGGTGGGGCTGACGATCCCGAGTCTGCCGTTCGTGCTCGTCGGGCGCAACGAGGCGATCGGGTGGAGCGGGACGAACATGCAGGCCTCGAGCAGCGTGCTGTACCGGCTCGAGGACGGGTGGGAGCCGGTGAGCGTGCGCGAGGAGGCGATCGGCGTGCGCTTCTGGTTCGACCGGACCGCGACGATCCGCGAGTCGGCGCTCGGCCCGGTGCTGACCGACGCGTCGCTCCTGGCGGGGCGCCTCGGCGACGGCGACATCGCGTTCGCGTGGCGCGGGCACCTGCCGAGCGACGAGGCCTCGGCGTTCCTGCGGGCGAGCCGCGCCCAGGATTGGGAGGCGTTCCGCGAGGCGTTTCGCACCTACGCGGTGAGCGGACAGAACATGCTCTACGCCGATCGTGAGGGCGCGATCGGGCAGATCATGGCGATCGAGGCGATGCCGGCCGCGGCGGCGGCGAGCCGCGTGGCGCCCGTGAGCGCGAGCGACGAGGCCTTCGCGTGGACCCCCGGCGTGGCGAGCCCGAGCCTGCCCGCGGCGTTCAACCCCGAGGCGGGGTTCCTCGTCTCGGCGAACAATGTCCCGGTGCGCACGAGCGACCCGCTCGTGCCGCAGGGCAACTCCAACGACCGCGTCGAGCGGCTGAACGAGCTGCTTCGGTCGAGCGACGCGGTGACGCTCGATGATCTCGCGGCGCTGCAGCTCGACGTGCATTCGATCGCGTCGCACAGGACCGCGGGGGCGATCGCCGCGCGGCTCGAGGGAGCGGGGCTCTCGGCGGACGCGAGGGCGCTAGTCGGGGCGATCGGCGCCTGGGACGGGCGGTACGACGCGGACTCGACCGGAGCCGTCGCGTACCAGAGGGCGCTCGGCAAGCTGATCGATCGGCTCTACGGCGAGCGCTACGGGGAGCGGATTCGCGGCACGATCCGCAGCGGACCGTACGTGCACGACTTCGTGCGGGTCGACCTCGACGCGGCGCCGGTCGAGACGGTCGCGGCGGCGGTGGAGGCTGCGGCGCCGGGGTGGTCGCGCGAGCAGCGGTGGGGGGACCTGCACCGCCTGCGTCTCCGCCACCCGATCGGCAATGCGCCCGTGCTCGGGCGGTGGTTCCGCTTCGGGGACCACGCCTACGCCGGGTCGACGACGACCGTGATGAAGGCCGCCCACGGCGCGGGCGAGGGGGTCCACGGGACGCGTTTCGGGGCCAACGCGCGCCTCCTGATGGATCTGGGCGGGCTCGATGACAACCGCGTGGTTCTCATGGGCGGGCAGGACGGGTGGCTCGGGAGCGACCGCCTGGTCGACCAGATCCCGGAGTGGCTCGCGGGGAGGACCGTCCCGCTCCCGCTCAGCGCGGAGGCCCAGGCGGCGCGGGCGGTGCGCACGTTGCGGCTCGGGCCTCGGGGCGGGGCGGGGGCGGTCCGATAACGGGCCGGGGATCGGGGGTTCGCGGCGTGTTTCGCCGCGTTTTCGCTTCGGTTCCCGGCGGTTGCGGTGTAGGATTCGACGATCGGCGGAAGGGAAGACCGCCGGGGGAGAGACACGCATGAAGTACGCCACGATCGCGGCGGCCGTCATCGCCGCCACCGCCGGAGTCGCTCACGCCGTCGATTACGACGAGGCCGTTGGGGGCGATCTCTCGGGCGACCGCCTGAACCCCGACGCCTTTACGCTCGACCTCGGCGCCAACACGTTCCGGATGGATACGGTCAACGCGAACGACTTCGTCAACGGCGACATCGACTATTTCTCGGTGACGATCCCGACGGGCCTTCAGCTGGACTCGATCATCCTCAACGAGTCTTCGGCCCCGATGGGCGGCGACAACCGCGCGTTCATCGGTCTCGCCTTCGGCGACATCATGCCCGTCGACCCGATGTTCCCCGACCCGAGTCAGCTCACGGGCTTCGTGATCACCGACACCTCGCAGGTCGGTTCGGACATCCTGTTCGAGCTCAACGGCTTCACGCCCGGCCCGATCGTGGGCGAGCAGACGCTGACCTTCTGGGTGCAGCAGACGGGGCAGGACCTGACGACGCTCGACCTGACGTTCAACGTCGCGATCCCCGCTCCGGGCGCCGCGGCGCTCTTCGGGCTTGCCGGCCTCGCCGCGACGCGTCGCCGCCGCTGAGACCCGACCGCCCGATCATCTCCTGACCGCGCCGCCGCGGCTTCGCCACGGCGGTTTCACGCGCGCCCACCGTCCGCCGCTCGCGGCCGGGCGGCCGTCGGCGCCTCCCGAGGCGAACCAGACCGATTCTCCCGCGGGCTGGGCGACGGCGGAGTAGATCGTCCGCAGGTTCACGGGCGTGCGCATCTCGACGCCCGGGTCGGCGAGCAGGTCGATCAGGTCGTCGGGTCCCCGCCGGGGGGCGCCGTCGCGCAGGCGGGCGCGGATGGCGCAGAACCGTCCGACCGTGCTGCCCGCGCGCGACTTGGCCTCGCGCTCGGCGTCGATCTCCTTGACGATGGTGTGGTTCGTCGCGAACACGGGGCGCTCGAGGTCCGCGTCCCGGCGCACGTGCCCGCCCTTGGAGCACTCGAACACCGCGGCCCCGTTGGTCTTGCCGTCGCCGACGATCGCGAGCACGCCCCGGTCGCGGGCGGTGCGCTCGATGAACCGCTCGACCTCGTCGATCGTCGCGCAGGTCTCGAGCGCCTCGCGAGCCCAGAACAGCCAGCTGATGCACGTCCGGTCTCGCGGCGGGTCGTCGAGCGCCGGGAGCGTGTGGAGGTGGAGCCAGAGGCGCTCGGCGTTGATGCCGGTGTCGACGTCGATGTCCCCGCGGATTCCGACCGCCATGATCGGGATGCGGTTCGGAGCGGCGTGGGCCACGGCGGCCGTCCCGCGCGTCAGCGTCGCGATGAGCCAGTCGCAGTTGCGGGCGATCCACGCGGCGCCGTCGTCCAGGCGCGCGGCGACGCCCGAGCACATCGGGCCGCCGGCGCTCTCCCGCTCGGCTTCGGCGTCGTCGTCGGCGGGAAGATCGTGCTCGCCCGGCGGGGGCTCGGGATCGGCCGCGGGATTGAACCGGCGAGCCCGGGCGCCCGGGGACTCGGCGCCCGTGGGTCGAGCGATGTCGGCGTAGAGGAATGCGGCGACGGGATCGGTCCCGAGCCCGCATCCGTCACCCATCCCCTCGATCTCCTCCTGGAAGTGGGCGGGCAGACCCGCGAGCCACCGGCGCGACTGGGCGCGAAGGTCCTGCGGGTCGCACCGGTTCGTCTCGGCGAGCCGGGCGACGTAGGCTTCGACAAAGGGGCGGGTGAGCAGGTCCTCCAGCGCCCGCCCGTGAACAAAGCCCGCTTCGCCGGGCGGGCCCGGGACGTGGTACACCGGCAGATCGCTCATGGCGGATCATTGCCCGGTCGACCGCGAACCTCCACCGCTGCCGGCTCCGGAACGTCCCGGAAGGGCCCGACCCCGTCCTGCCCGACCCGTCCTGCCCGACTCCGTCCTGCCCGACCCGTCCTGCCCGACCCGATGAGACCTGAACGATGAGCTCCAAGGCACGCAACGTTCTCGGCACGCCCCTGAAGGACTGCTCGCACGAGCCCAAGACCGGCTTCTACCGCACGGGGTGCTGCGAGACCGGGGCGGGCGACCACGGGGTTCACGTGGTCTGCGCGGTGATGACCGAGGCGTTCCTCGAGTTCACCCGGGCCCGCGGCAACGACCTGTCGACGCCCCACCCGGAGTGGGGCTTCCCCGGGCTCCGTCCCGGCGACCGGTGGTGCCTGTGCGCGGCGCGGTGGGCGGAGGCTCTGCGTGAGGGGGTGGCGCCGCCGGTGGACCTCGAGGCGACGCACATGGCGGCCCTGGAGTTCGTGGACCTCGAGGACCTGCGCCAGCACGCCCGGACGCCCGGCGGGGCGTGATCCCCCTCCCCGCGTCGCCCGATGAAACGGGCGTCGGCGGGGCGTAGCATCCCGGCCGCGCGGGCGCGTGCCCGCGCCGATTCCCTGACCGATGCGCGGCCCGCCGGGCCGCCGATTGAACAGAGACCGCTCCTTATGTCCCAGCTCAGAACGCTGCCCCATCCGCCCAACTACGAGTGGAAGCCTCAGCCCGAGGCGCAGGCGATCGTCACCGACCTGCTGCGCGCGCACCTCGAGTCGAGCGCGCTGTCGCGTCGGCTTGCCGAGCGGATGCGCGACGCCGCCGGCGCCCGATTCGGCGACTGGGTCGATTTCGTCGTCGCGCCGGCGAGCGAATCGCTCCGCGCGCGCCTCGCGTCCACGGGTTTCGTGAGCGGGTTCGAGGCGGCGCCCGGCTACGAGCGCTTCGAGCACGAGGGCGCGCTCTTCCCGACGGTCCTGCTCGCGGAGACGCCCGGCGTCGAGGTCGGGATCAAGGTCGACGCGGTCGTGGACTTCCTCGCCGCGTGGGATCTCGAGGACGTCGTGATCGAGGGCGCGCCGCTTGCGCCGATGCGCCGCGCGTGCGTCGCGCGCGCGGACGGCGCGGCGCTGTGGGTCGTCGAGCGCCGCGGCTACCCGAGCATGCTCGTCCCGGAGTGGTCGGACGAGAAGGCGGCGGCGTCGCTCGAGCATCTCGAGGCGTTCGTGCGTCGTCCCCGCCGCCTGCAGGACGAGGCCCGGGCCTTCGCCGAAACCAGGGCGCTGATCGACGCGGCGGCGGCCGAGCTCGGGACCGACTACGCCGCGGATCTCTTCTTCCGCGCCGAGCGCCGGTACTGGCAGAAGCGCAACCGCGCGGCTCGCGTTCAGTTTGCCCGTCAGGACGCGCTGGGCCTCGGGTGGGCGAACCACGACCACCACACGTACCGGTGCACGCGGCGGAACTTCCCGCGGGTGATCGAGACGCTCGAGGCGCTGGGCTTCGTCTGCCGAGAGCGGTTCTACGCGGGCGCCGAGGCGGGGTGGGGCGCGCAGGTGCTCGAGCAGCCGGTGGCGAAGTTCGTGATCTTCGCGGATGTCGACATGGACCCGCACGAGGTGCAGGGGGACTTCGCCCACGAGGGCTTCGTCGAACGCGACGGGCTCGGCACGGTGGGCCTGTGGTGCGCGCTCCACGGCGAGAGCATGCTCGAGGCGGGCATGCACCACCTCGAGTGCCAGTTCGACCACGCGGCGCTCGTCGAGCAGCTCGGTCGCGAGGGCGTCGGCACCATGCCGCCCTTCACGAACTTTCCGTTCCTGCGCCAGGCGTTCACCGAGGGCGAGCGCTGGCCCGTCGATCCCGCGCGGATCGAGGCGCTGGTCGCCCGCGGCCTCATCAGCGTCGAGCAGGCGGAGGGCTTCCGCCGGCACGGCGCGATCGGGTCGCACCTCGAGAACCTCGAGCGAAACGACGGCTACAAGGGGTTCAACCAGCAGGGGGTGAGCGACATCATCTCACGGACGGACCCGCGGAAGCATGGTTCGCCCGCGGGAGCGTGACGCCGCGGGCCGGAGCGCCGATAAGGTATGGCCATGTTCGTCGCTCCCGACCAGGCCGTTCTTGACGCCGTCCACCGCGAGATTGAGCGCGAGCCCCGGGCGGGGGCGCTGCCGAACTACATCCCCGAGCTGGCGCTGGTGGATCCGGATCGTTTCGGCATCGCCCTCCGCGCCGTCGACGGCGCCGAGTTCGCCGCGGGCGACGCGGACGACCGCTTCAGCGCCCAGAGCATCGCGAAGGTCTTCGCCCTCGCTCGCGCGATGACCGTGGAGCCCGAAGCGCTGTGGTCCCGCGTCGGCGTCGAGCCCTCGGGCTCGGCGTTCAACTCGCTCGTCCAGCTCGAGCACGAGCGGGGGGTGCCGCGCAACCCGCTCGTCAACGCCGGGGCCCTCGTGGTCTGCGACGTCCTCGTCGAGCGGCTCGTGGATCCGGCGGCGGACCTCCTGTCGTTCGTCTCGGCGGCGGCGGGGGTGGAGGTCGCCTTCGACGAGGCGGTCGCCCGCTCGGAGCTCGAGACCGCGTACCTCAACCGTGCGCTCCTGAACCTCATGAGGTCGTTCGGGAACATTCGGTGCGACCTCGACCGCGTGCTCGACTTCTACGTGCGGATCTGCTCGCTCTCGATGAGCTGCCGGGAGCTCGCGCGGGCGACGGCGTTTCTCGCCGATCACGGACGCTCGCTGCCCCGGGACGAGCGCGGGCTCTCGAGAGCGCAGGTGCGTCGCATCAACGCGATCATGCTCACGTGCGGGTTCTATGATGAGTCTGGCGACTTCGCGTTCCACGTCGGGCTCCCCGGAAAGAGCGGCGTGGGGGGCGGCATCGTCGCGGTCTGCCCCGGCGCCTTCTCGGTCTGCGCGTGGAGCCCGCGCCTCGGGCCCAAGGGCAACTCGCGCCTCGGCGCCCGCGCGCTCGAGCTCCTGGTGCAACACACGGACGCCTCCATCTTCTGAGGATCATCGCGCGTCATGCTGTTCCAGACCGAAGCCGAGGCCGCCGTCCCGACGGTGATCCAGCGCGATCAGTCAACGCAGCTGCCGCTGCTCGCGGAGGGCGACGATCTCCGCCAGATCATTCTGGCGCACCTCGCGCTGCCCTACTCGGTCGCGGAGTACGGGTGCAGCACGAAGGCGAACATCATCATCGATCTGCTCGTTCGTCACGGCGTCCCGGCGTGGGCGATCGCGCGCGGGCTCGCGATCGAGGCGGACCTCTCGCCCGCCGCGCTCGCGGAGCACGACGCGTCGAAGCGACCGCACGCGATGACGGTCAGGAACCCGCTCTACGAGCTCGGCGATCTGCGGAACCAGCGCCTGCGCGACATCCTCACGTCCGACTTCATGCAGATCGTCGTCGAGGAGGACGACGAGGTGCACGCCGGCCCCTTCGTGCTGCACCACCAGCCGGTCGTGCAGTTCGCGATCGCCCGGAGCCACGTCTTCACGATCGTGCGGTTCTGGGACGACGAGCGGATGGCGGTCGCCGAGCGCGTCGTCGACCTGACGCTCGATCCCGATCGGCTCGTCGAGGCGCCGCGGATGCGAGAGCTGCTCAACGCCTCCGACTGCTGGATCTTTCGGGCGCCGATGCTCGGGCGGTTCCGTCTCCGCGAGGAGTACCTGACGGAGAACCAGCGGCGAGTCGTCCGCGACCGGCTCGGCGATCGCCGGCTCGACGACCTCGACACGTCCGCTCACACCGCGCTGGTCCGCGAGCTCACGGGGGCCGAGCCGGGCTCGATCGGCGACCCCGAGACGTGGACCTACGCGAACAACATCCCCACGGGCGTCCGCGAGCAGGACGCGGCGCGACGCGCGGAGACGGGGCTCGGCGACTCGCTCCGCGCGCTGACCGAGGACCTGCTCGCCTCGCGATTCGATCGGCGCGCCGAGACCTCCGAGCGCTACGAGAAGCTCGTCACGCTCGTGCAGCGCCTGGGCGTTCACGCTTCCATCCGGCGCGACGCCACGTGGGCCCGCGCGCAGCTCGAGCCGCTCGCCAACGTCGCGATCGGCATGCACTACGCGCAGTCGCTCGAGCACGTCGCCGGCGCGCTGCTCGCCGGCGAGGAGCCCGCGCGTTACCTCGCGAGCGCTGGCGACGAGCGCCCCCTGCGCGGATTCGGCGTGCGGCTTCGGCGTCGCCTCGGCGTGCTCGCGGAGCTGTCAGAGGACGACCACGGTCGCATCGACGCCCGCGCCCTTGGCGACGGGTTCCGGCTCGCCGCGATCGAGACGGCCCGGCAGATGGGCGAGGCGGGACTGCACGTGTGCGTGGATCGCGTCGGGAACCTGCACGGCCTGTCGATCTCGAGCGAGGAGCGCGACGCCATCCGCGCCGGGATCCTGACGATCCCCGAGGTCGTGGACGGCGCGCTCGCCTACGTGTCGCACATCGACACCGTGCTCGACGCGGGCAAGTTCGACGGGCGCCTCGGCGTGCTCGCGGGCGTCGAGATCGCGCAGGTGGTCCACGACCTGAAGCAGTTCTACGACCTTGACTTCGGCGCACCGGAGTCCCGGGTGCGGCTCGTGGTCTCCGCCTTCAGCAACGAGGAGATGACCTTCGCGGGGCTGGGCGTGGCGATGTCCGGGAGCGCGGCCGTCGCGGGGCTCGCGTCCGTCGAGAGCGTCGATCGCCTGACCGATCTCGAGGGGCGCCGCTACCGCGACGAGCTGCTCGAGATGCTGAGGTTCTTTCGCCGGGAGGCGCGCCGCGGCGGGCTCGTGCTCGTCAACGAGCTCGACGTCGAGGGCGACGACGAACTCCTGAGCGCCTGCTTCGACCCGAGGCTCTTCTTCACCCCGCACACCTACGAGCGGCACATCGAGCAGGGGGCGGAGCTCGACCGCCGTCAGGCGCCGCTCGCGCTGGTCGAGCGCATCATGGGCATCCATCAGGAGGACGTGACGCTCGAGGGCTTCAGCGCCGAGGCCGCGGCGCTCGAGCTTGATCTTCGCCTGCGCGAGATGGCGCGTTCGGAGGGGTCCGACCTCACGCGCGTGACTGTCGGGGTGATCGAGGCGGACGGAGAGATCACCCATCACCCGCGCCCCGACTTCGGCGTGCGACTCGTGTTTCACGGAGAGATCAACCACGCGGGAGCGACCTCGATGACCGACCGTCGCGACCCCGGCGTCGCGCTCGCCCGCGTCGCGCGGGAGGCGGCCGAGTGGATGCGTCGCGCCGGCCGCTCGGGCCGCACGCACGTGGGCGAACTCACGCTCCATCCCGGCGCCAACCGCAACGTCATTCCCGAGACCGCCGTGGGAACGATCGCCGTCCTCGAGAGCGACATGAGCGAGGATGACCAGCGCGACCTCATGTTCCACCTCAACGCCTTCGCCTTCGGCGCGCTCGTCCGTCCGGTCGAGCAGGGGGGAGAGGGCCTGGTCGGGCTGCGGCTCGAGCCGTCCAGCATCCTGTCGACCGCGGCGCGGACCACGCTCGCCTTCGACCTCCGCGACCCGGATCAGGCGGTGATCGACCGCTTCGCTTCGGCCGTCGATCAGACGCTCGCGGAGATCGAGCGGCGCTTCGGGGTCAGGGCCTCCCGCCGGACGATCCAGCGCACCGCGCCTCGATCGCTGGCGCAGACGGGTCAGGTTCTGCTCATGGAGCGCAGCTACGGCGGGAGCCACAACCTCCGGGAGACCGAGCTGACCGCGGATCTCGTCCGCGCGACCGCGCTGCAGCTCGCGGTCGCGCACCGTCTGCTCAACCGCGAGTCGCTCGACGGCGTCAATCTCTTCGAGCAGACCGACGCGCTGATCCCCGCGCGATGGAAGGATCGCCTGCCGCGATACGTCTCGGGAGCGCTGCACGACACGTCCAACATCGCCGCCCGCATCGCGCACGACTCCGCGCGCCGTGCGGGGAAGAGATGAAGCCGAATCCCTTCGAGCTCGCGACGCTTTCGCGAGACGAACGCCGAGCCGAGCAGGTGGCGGATCGTCCCGAGCGACGAACACTGAGAGTGGTGCGATCGAAGCGACCTTGAATGAACGCGAGTTCGTGCGCACCGACGGGTCGACTCGCCGGACCTAGGTCAGGAACGCGGCCTCCGCGGCGAGGCCGGGGCCGAAGGCGAGCGCGGCCCACGGTCGCGGCGCGTCCGCCATCCAGAGCCGCCGAAGCACGAAGAGCACCGTCGCCGATGACATGTTCCCGTGCTCGCGCAGGACGTCGAGCGACACGCGGATCGCGCCGTCATCCAGGCCGAGCCCGTCCGCGAGGGCGCGGACGATGCGCGCGCCGCCCGGGTGGATCGCCCACGCGCCGATCGAGTCGCGCGTGAGCCCGCGCGCGGCGAGCGCGTCGTCGACCCACGCAGGAGCGGCGACGCGCAGGAGCTCCGGCGTGCGCGGCGACAGCGTCATCTCGAACCCGTGATCGCCGATGCGCCACCCCATCGCGCGCTCGTCCGGGAAGACGGTGGACGCGAACCCGGCGAGGCGCGGCGCGGCCGCCGAACCGCTCGCTCCGACGACGGCGGCGGCGGCGCCGTCGGCAAAGAGCGCGTTGGCGACGAGCTGATCGCTCCGATCGCTGAAATGATGGTGGAGGCTGCAGAGCTCGACGCAGACGACGAGCGCGATCGCGTCGCGATCGGCTTGCGTCTGCGCGGCGGCGGTCGCGAGCCCGTTGATCGCGCCGTGGCACCCCATGAAGCCGACGATGGTGCGTCGGACGGTCCGCGGAAGACCGAGCGCCTCGATCAGGCGCAGGTCGACGCCCGGCGCCTCGAACCCCGTGCACGAGACGGTCGTCAGATGGGTCACGCGAGAGGCCGCGACCTGCGCGCGCTCAAGCGCGGCGCGAGCGGCGCGAACGGCCAGGTCCGTCGCGGCGTCGGTGTAACGCGCGAGCCGCGCGCCGGTGCTCGGCCCGCGCCCCGACGGGTCAGGCGCGTAGAGCGGCGGGGCCCCGTTCCGCGCGAGGATGGAGACCCCGCGGGAGTCGACGCCGCTCCGCCGATGCAGCGCCGCGAGCGTTGAACGCCGGACCGTGACGGGCGCGAGTTCGGCGCTCATTCGCTCCGCCTCGTCCCGCGTCAGCGCCCGCTCCGGCGTCGCCACGCCGATCGAGAGCAATCGAGGCCCGCTCATGAGGCAGCCCCCGACGCCGGACGCCCGACGAACGACGCGAGGCGCTCGGCCACCGAGGGTCGCCGCGCGGCCAGCCCGCACACGCCTCGCACGATGGCGGGCGATCGCGCGGCGGCGCACACGCCTCGGCCGAGGCGTTGGCGGCGGCGGAGCGTTGCGGGTGCGGGGGGCCCGAGCGGG
>Ga0081535_100738_pt1 | contig 16774 bp, 15 predicted proteins | sample HotLakmasection3_FD_71020 | JGI IMG/M metagenome (GOLD analysis project Ga0081535, IMG submission 71020) | Hypersaline microbial mat communities from Hot Lake, Washington, USA - Section #3 (SPADES assembly) (version 2) | ecosystem: Environmental > Aquatic > Non-marine Saline and Alkaline >... | reverse complement strand
CCCCCCGCACCCCCCGGGCCCCGGGGCCGCCCGGCCGCCCCCCCCCTCCGGGCGGCCCCCCCCCGCCGAGCCCGCGCCGTGACGACGGGCCCGTCAGCCTTCGATTCCGCGAGGTCCCGCGCGCCCTGAGCCTTCCATCCGTGCGCTGTTGAACGCTCTTGGCGATGCCGAGGCGCTCGAGCGGGCGATCGGGGACGCGCGAGGCGGATCAACCCGACGGCCGCTCGCCCTCGCCCGGCTCGTACTCGACCTCCTCGATGGTCGTGCGGCGAAGCGTGACTTTCCCGCCGGGGGCCGGCTCGGTCCGCTCCTGCACGTCGTGGCGCAGCGTCCGCTTCGTCGGGGCGGGCGCCTTCGGGTCGGCCTTCACGCCCGACCAGAGATGCCCGAAGAACTCGCCGAGGTTCCGCGCGAGCGACTTGTTCTGCTTCCCGCTCACGACGCCCGTCAGTGCCCGCCGCCGACGTCCTGCGTCAGATCGCTCGTGGTCATCCTGACCTCGGGCGTCCGGCCCGCCTTGGCGTCGCGGATGATCTCGCGCATGCGCTCCGGGGTGACGAACTCGTGAAGATCCTCGTCGTAGAGCGCGACGGGCGCCGAGCCGCACGAGCCCAGACACTCAAGCTCGACGAGCGTGAACTTCCCGTCCTCCGTCGTCTCGTGGAGCCCGATCCCCAGCTCCTCCTCGCACACCCTCGTGATCTCCGGCGCGTTGCAGAACTCGCACGCCATCGACCGGCACACCGCGATGATGTGCTCGCCCCGCGGCTCCGTCCAGAACTCCTCGTAGAAGCTCGCGGTGTCGAGGATCGTTCCCGGGTCGGTCCCGAGGAACGACGCGATCTCCTCGATCGCCTGCGGCGGGCACCAGTGGTACGCGTGCTGGATCATGTGCAGCGCCGGGATCGACGCCGCAAGCCTCGTCTCATACCGAGGCAGGATCTCGTCCGTCAGCCGCCTCTTCATCTCGTCGGTGAGGTAGGGCTCGGCGCGACGCTCGAAGCTCGCGGTTCCAGATGGCTTGGCGGTCCAGGACATCGCTTCTCCTGCCTCTCCCGCGCCTCGATCCTCGAGCCTCGCGAGAGGTTCCCTACGTTACTCGTTCCGAGGCGACGGCCCCACCGGGACCGGCTCCTCGTCGTCGGCGATCTCGGGCGCCGCCGTCTGCTCCGTCGGGACCTCGCCCGGGCTGAAGCGCCGGCCGTCGACGTCCGGGTGCGGCAGCATGAGGCCCCACGCTCCCAGGCGCTGAAGCCCCGCCGGCACGTGCGCGTCGACCCGCATCACCCTCATCGCGTCGCTCGGGATCTCCTGATCGGGCGCGCCCCACGCCACCACGTCCACGGCCTGCCCGTCAGGCGCCATCAGGACCACCAGGTCCCCGTGCTCGTTGAAGCTCCGGCTCGGGAGGATCGTCTTGGCGGAATAGACGAGCGCCCCGCCGAACGCCTCGTTCGGGCCGGAGGCCGGCGTGCGGACGTCGCCGTAGGGCTCCGGCATCGCGCGAAGCTGCGCGTGCCCGTTGAACACCACCGCCGCCTGCCCCGGCTCGAGCCGAGTCGGCTCCGGGAAGGCGAAGCGGAAGCGCATCCGCTCCTCGGGGTGCAGATCCGTCACGACATACCCCGCGAGCTCGATCGCCTCGTCGTGAGGGTTGAAGAGCTCCACGAACTCATCGCCCACCACCGCCGCGAAACCGTCGCGGTTCGCGTCGCCCGGGCCCGGCGCGGGAACGTCGTAGAACACCTCGGTGATCACCGGGTGCGGCGACGGGATCGGATGCTCCGCCTCCAACTCGCCGAGCGACGCCCCCGCCGCGGCCGCCCCGATCGCGATCGCCAGCGTCCGCCTCATCGGTCAAGCTCCGCCGCCACGATGTTGAGCGAGCCAAGCACCGCGGGGATGTCGGAAAGCAGGTGCCCCTCGGTCAGCCGCGCCATCACCGAGTAGTTGATGAAGCTCGGCGGACGCGTCTTGACGCGCCACGGCCGCGGGCCACCGTCGGCGACCACGTAGTACCCAAGCTCGCCGTTGGCCGTCTCGTTGGCGCCGTACGCCTCCGCGATGGGCGCCTCCCACCCCCGGTTGGTCATGATCAGCTCGAAGTGCTGGATGAGCCCCTCGATCGAGCCGTACACCTCGCTCTTGGGCGGCTTGACCACCTTCGAGTTGCTGTCCGCGTTCGTCGGGCCCTGCGGGATCGAGTCGATCAGCTGCTCGATGATCGTGATGCTCTCGCGCATCTCCGCCAGACGCACCACGAACCGGGCGTAGCAGTCCCCGCTCTCGGCGATCGGCACCTTGAAGGTCACCGGCTCGGCGCCCTGGTCGTCCCAGTTGTCCGCGTAGCACAGGTACGGCTCGTCCTTGCGCAGGTCCCGCCGCACGCCCGACGCCCGCGCGATCGGCCCCGTCAGCGAGCGGGCGATCGCCTCCTCCCGACCGATCACGCCCACGCCCACCGTGCGATCCATGAAGATCCGGTTCCGCAGCACCAGCTTCTCGAGGTCGCCCAGCGCGTTCGGGAGCGTCTCGCGGATGAACTTCTTCACCATCCGCTTGAACACCTCCTCGTCGGGGATCTCCTTCATGATCCCGCCCACCCGCGTCCAGTCGGGGTGGTAGCGCTGCCCCGAGATGTAGTCGCAGATGTCGTAGATGTCCTCGCGCGGGTTGAACGCGTAGAGGAAGCCCGTGAACGCCCCAAGGTCCAGCCCCGCCGCGCCCACGCACAGCAGGTGGTCCTGGATGCGCGCCAGCTCCGCCATGATCGTCCGCAATACCTTGCAACGCGGCGTCAGCTCGACGCCAAAGAGCGTCTCCACCGCGTGATGCCAGCAGATGTCGTTGGCGATCGGCGAGAGGTAGTTCATCCGGCTGACGATCGTGACGTACTGGTTGTAGTCGAGCGCCTCGGCCAGCTTCTCGAAGCCCGAGTGCAGGTAGCCGATGTGCGGCGTGCACCGGACGATCCGCTCGCCGTCAAGCTCGAGGACCAGGCGCAGCGTCGTGTGCGTCGCCGGGTGCTGAGGCCCGAAGTTGAGCACCCACCGGTCCCCGGCGTCCACGCGACGGTCCAGATAATCCATCGTGTCGGCGTCGACGTCCGTCGGCGGAGCGGGCTTGAGCGTGTACGGCATCGCGTCCCTCGCGGAAATGAACGGAAGGCGGGTCCCGCCAGCGGATTCGGGGCCGCCCCGGGCAGGGATGCAGTATAGAGACGCGGTCGCCCGCGGCGCGGTTCACCCGGATCCGTCGCCCACGCCGCTCGTCGCGGGCTTCCAGCCCCCGCACTCCGGGCACCGCGGCTCCGACACCCCCGCCCACGCGTACCCGCACCGCCAGCACGCCGCGTCGATCGTCGCCTCGCACCGCGGGCACGCCTCGCCCGTCCTCGCGTCCACGATCCGCAGGCATGAGTGGCACACCCTCCGGCTCACGCCGCACGCCGGGCACGCGCCCGCTTCGGTCGTCTCGATCGACCCGCGCTCGCGCCCGCAGGAGAGGCCCTCGCCCCGGTCATACGCCGCGAGCCGCCGCCGCCGGGCGATCGCCGCCGGGTACAGCGCCGCCGCCGGCCCGGCGCTGTAGACGAGCACCGCCCCGAGAGCCGCAAACTCGCCGAACCGCCCCGGCCACGCCGCCGCCGCCCACCCCCACGTCGCCCCGGAGACCAGCCCCGCCAGCGTCATCGGCGCCACCGGCCCCGGCAGCGGCGAGAGCCTCCGCATCACGAGCCCCATCGAGAAGCCGCACGCCGTCAGGATCGGGATCGCCGCGATCGCCACGTCCCGCGCCTGCGAGATCCCCCCAAGCTGACGCCGGATGATTAAAAAGACCACAACGAACCCCGCCGCCCACTGCGCGCCGATCACCGCGCTGCGAAGGAAGTACCGCGCCGAGCCCGCACGCTCGCCGCTCCAGAGCGACGCCGGGGCGAGCAGCGCCGAGAACACCCCCGTGTTCCACAACGCGAAGATCAGGAACGCCAGAACGACTATTGAGGCGACGGAAACGCTGATGCCGCACCCTCCTCCCGCGCAATCGCGCTCTCGCCCGCGTCAGTCGTCTCCGGCGCCGGCTTCCACACGCCGCACTCCGGACACCGCCCGCTCGCCCCCGTCCAGTCGTACTGGCACCGCCAGCACCGCCGCCCGATCACCGCCCGGCAGGAGGGGCACGCCTCGCCGAGCCGCACGACCGAGAACCGCCGGCACCGGTGACACAGCCTGGGCGGCGCCGCCTCGCAACGCGGGCACACCGCGCCGAGGCTCCCGCCGCGCTCCCCGCACCGTGCGCACTCGGCTCGCTGATAGCGACGAAACCGCCGCCGCGCCCTCGCCGCCTCCAGATAGAACAGCCCCGGCGGCGCGACGAGCCACGCCAGCGTCGAGAGCGCCGACCCCGCGTACCCGCCGCCGCTTCCAAAGGCCGCGAACGCCTCCCCGAACAGCCCCAGGGCGCCCGCCCCCACTCCCGCGAAGCCGATCAGCCTCGAGATCCGCCCCGAGAGCGGCGTCCCGCCGCGCATCGCCTCGCCAAGCACGTAGCCCCCGCCCGCATAGGCGCTCAGCGCAAGCCCGCCCGCCACCAGGAAGGAGACCGGGCCCCCGCCGGCCGCCGCGACCGATCCCGCGCCGATCGCCGCGAACAGGACCCAGGTCACATAGCTCAGGACGACCGACCCGAGCCCCGAGGCCCAGCGCCGCCTGGACGTCCCCGCCATCCGCCGCGCCGGATAGAGCGCGAGCCCGATCGCCGCCGCCGGCAGCACGACCCACACCATCACAAGCGTCAACAGGACGAACAGCGCGGCCACGGCCACCACTATAGAGGCCGCGCTGCGCAGCCCGTCCTACTCGTCAATCCCCAGATCCGTCTTCGTAAACAGCGCCTCAAACCGCACGCCCGCCGCCTCCACGTTCGCCCGCGCGCCCTCCTCGCGGTCGATCGTCGCGATCACCGCGAGCACTTCCGCGCCAAGCTCCCGCAGCACGCCCACCGCCTCCACCGCCTGCCCGCCCGTCGTCGCCACGTCCTCGAGCAGCACCAGCCGGTCGCCCCGCTCGATTCGCCCCTCCGTCTGCTTCGCCGTGCCGTAGTCCTTCTTCTGGTTCCGCACGAACACGCACGGCAGCCCCGTCGCCATCGCCGCGACGGTCACGAGCGGGATCCCCCCAAGCTCGGCGCCCGCGAGCCGGTCCGGCTTCCCAGGGAGCGTCGCGATGCGCTCCGCGAACAGCTCGCCAAGCTTCGTCAGCACCTCGGGCCGCGTCGTGAAGAGGTACTTGTCCAGGTAGTAGCTGCTCCGGCGCCCCGAGCGAAGCGTGAAGTCGCCCCGCAGCAGCGCCGCGTCAGCGATCAGCGCGGCCAGCTCGGCCTTGGTGGAGTCGGTCGTCATGGCGGTATATTCCCCGAAATGAAGCCTCCCGCCACCATCCTCGGCTTCGACCTCTCCACCGGCGGCGCCATCGACGCCCCGCCCGCCGATCGCCCCTACTGGTTCCACTTCAACCGCACGCGCGACGATGTCCAAGCGTGGACGCGCGAGCGCGCAAACATCCCCGACACCGCCGTCCGCGGCCTCCTCGCCGAGGAGACGCGACCACGCGCCGACCCGATCGAGAGCGGCCTCCTCGTCAACCTCCGCGGCGCCAACCTCAACCCGGAGTTCGAGGAGGAGACGATCGCCCTGCGCCTCTGGCTCGAGCCCACGCGCCTCGTCACCTACGAGAAGTTCACCATCTTCGCGGCCCGCGACGTCGCCGAGCAGCTCACGGCCGAGCGCGCCGCCGTCCGCCCCGAGCGCGTCTTCACGCGACTCGTCGCACGAATCATGGAACGCCTCGAGCCCATGATCGACGACCTCGACGAGACGCTCTACCGACTCGAGGACGAGGCCATCGACCCCGACGTCAGCGTCGATCGCCGACAGCTCGCGGGCGTCCAGCGCAAGGTCATCCACCTCCGCCGCTACCTCGCGCCCCAGCGCGAGGCGATGCTCCGCCTGGTCCGGGGCGACGGCTACCCGCACTTCGAGAAGGCGGAACTCGCCCGCCTCAAGGAAGCCGCCAACCACCTCGCCCGCCTCGTCGAGGACCTCGACGCCATGCACGAACGCGCCAAGAGCGCCCAGGCCGAGGCCGCCGCCCAGCTCGAGGAGGCCTCGGGCCGCAAGCTCTACCTCTTCACCGTCGCCACGATCATCTTCCTGCCCCTCTCGTTCCTCACCGGCGTCTTCGGCATGAACGTGGGGGGGCTCCCCTGGGTCGAGACCGCCAGCGGCTTCCTCTACGTCTGCGGCCTGATGCTCGCGACGCTGGTGGGCGCGACGGCGGTGCTGGTGTGGAGGCAGTGGGTGTGAGCGATATCGACGCGTCGCAGATTCGCGACCTCTGGGAGAACGGCCGAACGAGCGAGGCGATCGACGCCATCCGCGACGATCCGCACGCCGCCGGGTTCTTCGACCAGCCCATCGTCCAGGAACTCCTGCAACTCGCCGCAACGGATGGGCGATGCGAGGAGATCCGCCAGCTCGCCGCGCTCGGCGCCGACGTCAACTTCCGAAGCGGCGCGGGCGAAACGCCGCTCCTCGAGGCCTGCGACGCGGGACAGGCCGAGGCGGCGCGCGTGCTCATCGAGCTCGGCGCCGACCCGAACGATGAGGACTACCTCGTCGTCTGGCCCCTCTTCGCCGCGGCGCGCTCCGGGAGCGTGGAGACGCTCGACGCGATCATCGCCGCCGGCGCGCCGGTCGATCACGAGAACTTCGAGGGCGAGACGGCCGTCGCCTACGCCGTCCGCAGCCGCGAGCTCGCCACGCTCGAGCGCCTCATCGCCCTCGGCGCCGACATCACGGAAGGCCAGCCCCACGACACGCCGCTCCGGAGCTGCATCCTGAACGCCTGGCTCCCCGGCGTCCGCGCCCTCGTCGAGGGCGGCGCCCCCATCGATCGCCGCGCGGAATACACATGGTTCAACCCCGGCGCCGCCGAGCGTCTGGACGACGAACGGAGCGACTTCCTCTTCAGGCCGGTCGTCCGCGTGATCGGACGCTTCTTCTTCGTGCGCCGCCTCCTGAAGGACATGCACACCGAAGACGAACTGACTGAACTCGAACTCGCCCGCCTTCTCGTCGAGCGTCCCGAAACGCGCCAGCAGCTCCATGTCGAGGACGAGCCGACGCCGGACGCGGCCTACGAGGCCGTGCTGGCGTATCTGGAGTCGCGGGCGGGCGAGAAGACCGCTACTCCTCCACCCGCCGCATGAAGGGGAACAGGATCACGTCCCGGATCGACGGCTGGTTCGTCAGGAGCATCGTCAGCCGGTCGATGCCGAGACCCAGCCCGCCCGCCGGGGGCATGCCCACCTTCAGCGCCTCGATGAAGTCCGCGTCGAAGGTGCGGAAGGTGCTCTCCTCGTCGTCGGCGCCCGCGAGCTGTTCGCGGAACTTCTCCGCCTGCACGTCCGGGTCGTTGAGCTCCGTGTACGCCGGACCGATCTCCATGCCGCCGATGAAGAGGTCCCACCGCCCCGCCAGCTCCGGGTTGTCCGCCAGCGGCCGCGTCAGCGGCGACAGCGCCGACGGGTAGTCCAGCACAAACGTCGGCTTCGCCGGGTCGATCGTCCTCTCCGCGACCTCCTCGAACAGCTCGTTGACCACGAAGACGTCCGCGGTTCTTCCAAACTCATCCGCCTTCTGCGGCCACCGCTTCGCGGCTTCCTCGCGCGCCCGCGCGACGTCCGTCATCGGGAAGCCGAGCGCCCTCTCAAAGAGCTCCGCGTAGGTGATCTGCGCAAAGGGCGAGCCGTAGTCGATCTCGAGGTCGCCAAACGGCAGCCTCACCCGCGAGGGTTCGATGTCCTCGCCCTCGCTCGAGAGCGGGATCTCGGCGACCGGATGCCCCGTCACCGCGACCGCGTGCGCCAGCTCGCGGATGAGGTTCTCCGCGAGATCGAGCATGTCGCGGTAGTCCGCGTACGCCCAGTACACCTCGAGCGAGGTGAACTCCGGGTTGTGCGAGCGGTCGACGCCCTCGTTGCGGAAGTTGCGGTTGATCTCGTACACCCGCGGCATCCCGCCCACGAGCAGCCGCTTGAGATACAGCTCCGGCGCGATGCGCATCGACACCTGCATGTCCAGCGCGTTGAGCGTCGTCAGGAAGGGCCTCGCCGCGGCGCCGCCCGCCTGCGGCTGGATCATCGGCGTCTCGACCTCGAGGAACCCGCGCTCGTCGAGGTGCCGCCGGATGCGCGCGACGATGCGCGAGCGCGTCGTGAAGACGCGCATCGTCTCGGGCGTCGCGTAGAGATCGACGTACCGCTTGCGGTACCGCGTCTCCTTGTCCTGCAGGCCCGCCCACTTCTCGGGCGGCGGCGCCAGGCTCTTGGCGCCCATCCGCAGCTCGCTCGCCCAGATCGTCGTCTCGCCCTTGCGCGTCTTCATGATCGGCCCGGTCGCCACCACCAGGTCGCCCAGGTCGCAGCTCTTGGCAAGCTGAAACCCCGTCTCGTCGCAGTCCTTCTTGCTCGCCGCGATCTGCAGGTCGCCCGTGTCGTCGCGCAGGTTGAGCCACACGAGCTTCCCGTTGTCGCGGTGGAGCATGATCCGGCCCGCCACCGTCACGACGGGCCGCTCGTCGACGAACCCCTCGTCCTTGCCGCGCTCCTGGTGCTCGCGGTCCGCCTTCTCGTCGTAACGCGTCAGCGCGGTCGCCACGGGAACGACCCCCTCCGTGCGCACGCCGTAGGGGTTGAGCCCGAGCGCCGCGATCGCGTCGCGGTTGGCGCGGCGCTGGCGCTCGAGCTCATGGAGGGATTCGGCGCCGCCCGGACCCTCGTTCGAGGCGTCCGCGGTCGCGTCGGTTTCAGGCGTCTGGCTCGTCTCGGGCATGGCGGTCATCCTACCGCCGCCCGGGCTACACTGGCGATCATGACGCCGGCGTGACGAGCCGCCGGACGAAAGAGGGGTCTCATGAGCAGCGTGTCGGACAAGGTCGTGGTGGTGACGGGCGCCTCGAGCGGCATCGGGCGGGCCACGGCGCTCGAGCTCGCCAGGCGCAACGCCAAGGTCGCGTGCCTCGCCCGCCGCACGGACCGACTGAGCGACCTCGCCAAGGAGATCAAGGAGGCCGGCGGGAAGTCCCTCGCGATCGAGTGCGACGTCGCCGACCGCGCCCACGTCAACCACGCCGTCGAGACCGCCGTCGAGACCTTCGGCCCCGTCGACATCCTCGTCGCCAACGCCGGCGTCATGCCGCTCTCCTTCATGGATTCCTGCGACGTCGACGGCTGGGACCGCATGATCGACGTCAACATCAAGGGCGTCCTCTACGCGATCGCCGCCGTCCTCCCCTCCATGCTCGAGCGCGAGTGCGGCCACATCGTCCCCGTCTCCTCCGTCGCCGGCCGCCGCGTCATGCCGGGCGCCGCCGTCTACTGCGCTACCAAGCACGCCGTCCACGCGATCGCCGAGGGCCTCCGCTCCGAGGTCGCGACCAGGAACATCCGCGTCACGACCATCGCCCCGGGCTTCGTCGCGACCGAGCTCCAGAAGGGCGTCACCGACGAGCGCGTCCTCAAGCGATGGGAAGAGAACTCGAGGAAGAGCGCGATCGAGCCCCTCGAGAGCGAGGACATCGCCCTCGCCATCGCCCACGCCCTCGAGGCCCCGGCGCGCGTGAGCGTCAACGAGATCCTCATCCGACCCACCCGGCAGGAGATGTAAGGCGCGTCCGCGTGTCCCTGCTCGACCGCTACATCGCGCGCCTCTACATCGCCAACGTGCTCGCCCTCGCGGTCGCGCTCGCCGCCTTTATGGTCGGCGTCGACATGATCCTCAACATGAAGCGCTTCGTGGAGGCCGCCGATCGCGTCGCCCCCGACGGCGCCTCGGGGATCCACCTCGCCGCGCTCACCGCCCTGGGCGTCATCGACATCTGGGGCCCGCGCCTCGTCCAGCTCCTGACCTACCTCTCGAGCCTCGTCCTCGTCTCCGCCATGGGCTTCACGTGCGCGAGCCTTCTCCGCCGCCGCGAACTCGTCGCCGCCCTCGCGAGCGGCGTGAGCCTCCACCGCCTCGCCGTCCCCTTCGTCGCCGTCGCCGCGGGCGCCCTCCTGATCTCCTTCGCCGCGCAGGAGATCGTGCTCCCCAAGGTCGCTCACCTCCTCCCGCGCAGCGCCCGCGAGGCCCACCAGCGCACCCTCGAGACCGTCCGCGTCCCGCTCCTCGCCGACGGCGCAGGCCGCCTCTGGTACGCCGCCGAGTTCGACCCCGCCCGCGAGACCATGACGAGCGTCTCGGTCTGGGAGCGCGACGAATCGGGCGAGGTGCTCCGCCGCATCGAGGCCGACAGCGCCGAATGGGACGGCCGCCGATGGGCGCTCCGCCGCGCCGTCGAGGAACGCGCCGGACGCCCCGCCGCCGCACCCCTCCCCGCCGACTTCGCCCTCGCCACCGACCTCGACCCCACGAGCGTCCTCGTCCGACGCGTCCGCGGCTACGGCCAGAACCTCTCCTGGCGCGAGATCGGACAGACGCTCGACGTGGGCGAGGCCTCGATCGACCCGGGCGAACGCCGCCGCCTCGAGACCATCCGCTGGGGACGCCCCGCGCTCCTCGCGACGAACCTCCTCGGGCTCGTCATCGCGCTCCCGTTCTTCCTCCGCCGCACCCCGGGCAACATGGCCGCGCAGGCGCTCAAGTGCGCGCCCGTCGTGCTCGCCGCGATGGTGGGGGGGGCCGTCGGCGCCGCCGCCCCGCTCCAGGGCGTCCCGCCCCAGATCGGCGTCTTCATCCCCACGCTCGTCCTGCTCCCCGTCGCGATCGCCGCCGTGAGCCTCGTGCGGACCTGACCAGCCTCACCGCCTCGGCGCCGGCTCCGTCGTCTCCTCCGGGGCCATATCGCCCTCGCCCTCGCCGTCCGACTCACGAAGCGCCGGCGCGTCGGGCGCCGCCGACGGTTCCTCCTCCTCTACGATCGCGCCCATGTTCATCTGCTGCGCCGCCGAGCGCCCCGGCCCGCTCTCGCGAAGCACGATCATCTCCTGGTTCGAGAACTGCAGGAACACGTCGATCACCTTCGGGCTCGTCTTCGGCCCCCCCGCGAGCGTCTGCTCGTCGAACACGAGCCACGCGATGAGGCTCCCCGAGTCGCCGATCACCCCCACCGGCACGACCGCATCGGACGTGTTCTGGTTCACCGTCACCGAGCTGTTCGGCGACTGGTTCCGCCCCGCCGGACCAAACACCGCGCCGAAGGCCTGCCCCATCGTGTCAAACGACGTCGCCGCGCCCTGCACCGGACCGATCCGGCTCTCGATCTCCTCGGTGAACCACAGCAGACGCTCGTCGGTAAGCGATTCGTTCGCCTCGACCGTCAGCTCCGCCCGCGCCGCGTCCAGATCACGCGCCGTCAGCGCCTGGAAGAACCGATCGCCCACCGGCGTCATCCGCTTCGTGTAGAACGTCCACCCCTGCAGCCCCCCGAAGACCACCGCGCCCCACAGCACCGTCGTGATCAGCCCCAGGATGATCCCGGACAACGCCGCGCCCTTGCCCTCGAGCCGCCCGTCCGAGCGACCGATCGCCGCGAGGGCCCCGATCCCGAGCAGGATCCCGATCAGGCCCGTGCCCGGCAGGATGCAGATGAGCGAGAAAACGATCGACAGGATCGCCATCACGCTCGTGCGCGTCGGCGCGTACTCGGCTTCGATGGCGCCGCCGTAGGGATTCTGGGCGTACGGGTTCTGATTCATGGAGATCCCCCTCGCGTGGAAAGCTAGCCGCGGGGGCCGGCGCTCGCCACCGCGGGCCCCGGCGTCGCCCGTTCTTCCGCACCGCCGCCCTTCGATTCCGGGCGCCCGCCCTCGATCCGCCCCGTCGCATCCTCGCGCCGCCCGCGCCTGTACCATGAAGCGTACACCGCAACTTTCCGGAGGCCCGCTCATGCACCGCCGATCACGCTCGGCTCTCGCCGCCTGCTCCGCTCTCGCGATCGCCCTCACGGGCCCCCTCGCCCCGGCGCCCCTCGCCGCGGCCCAGGCGGACGAGGCGATCGACGACCAGCCCCTCGCCGATCGCGACGACGTCCTCATGGGCCGGCTCGACAACGGGCTCCGCTACATCATCAAGGAGCACGCCAACCCGCCCGGCCGGCTCAACATGATCCTCCACATCTCCTCGGGCTCTCTCAACGAGACCGAGCGGCAGCGCGGCATGGCCCACTTCCTCGAGCACCTCGCGTTCAACGGCTCGGAGAACTTCCCCCCGGGCGAGACCATCAAGCTCTTCGAGAAGCTCGGCCTCACCTTCGGGCTCCACCAGAACGCCTTCACCAGCTTCGATCAGACCGCCTACATCCTCCAGGTCCCCGAGACATCGCCCGAACTCGTCCAGCCCGGCATGCTCTTCCTCTCCGACGTGGTCGGACGCCTCCTCCTCCTCCCCGAAGAGGTGGAGAAGGAGCGCGAGGTCGTCCTCGAGGAATACCGCCGAGGCCGCGGCCCCGAGGCCCGCGTCTTCGATGAGCTCATCGAGCGCATCACGCCCGGCTCCCGCCTCGCCTCCCGCCTCCCCATCGGCACGCCCGACCACATCCGCGACTTCACCGCCCAGGACGCCCGCGACTACTGGGACCGCTGGTACACCACCGGCAACGCCACCCTCATCGTCGCGGGCGACATGAACCCCGAGGCCGTCGTCCCCTACATCCAGGAAGCCTTCGGCGGGATCGAAGGCGCCCCGCGCCCCGCCGACGAGGACGCCGCCGTCGAGCCCTACGACCGCTCCTTCCCCGTCGTCATCACCGACCGCGAACTCTCCGAGACCGAGTTCGCGCTCTACTCGATCGACGAGCCGGGCGAACCCGCCACCACCAAGGGCCGCTACCGCGCCGAGCTGGTCGACCAGGTCGCCTCATGGATCTTCAACCGACGCCTCCAGCAGCGCGTCGCCGAGGGCGCCGTCGCCTTCCGCCAGGGCGCCGCCAGCTCGCAGGACCTCTTCAACGCCATGCGATTCGCCTCCGCCTCCGTCACGGGCGACCTCGCCGACTGGCGCCCCATGCTCGCCGACCTCGTCGCCGAGATGAAGCGCGCCCGAGAGTTCGGCTTCACCGAGCGCGAGCTCGAGGACGCCCGCAAGGCCATCATCGCCCAGACCGAGCAGTTCGCCCGCATCGAGTCCACGCTCCCGGGCGCCGTCATCACCCAGGTCATGCTCCAGTCGGTCAACGAGGAGGAGCCGCTGCTCTCGGCCGAGCAGAGCGCCGAGCTCATGCGCGAGCTCCTGCCCACCCTCACCGCCGAGGAGGTCTCGAGCCGCTTCGTCGAGCTCCACACCCCCGAGCGCGCCGCCTTCGTGCTCACCGCCCCCGAGGGCGACGGCGTCCCCACCGAGGACGAGCTCATGTCCGCCGCCCTCGAGGCCCTCGCCGCCGAGGTCGAGGCCGAGCACGACGACGACCGTCCCACCGAACTGATGGCCAGGAAGCCCACGCCCGGCGCCATCGCCGAGATGCAGCTCCACCCCGAGTCCGGCGTGTTCAGCGCCTGGTTCGACAACGGCGTCCGCTTCCACCACCGCGAGATGGACTATCGCGAGGACTCCGTCACCGCCGTCATCACCGTCGCCGGCGGGCTCATCCAGGAAACCGAGGACACCCGCGGCCTCTCCGAGTCCGCCGCCGTCGCGCTCCGCACCCCCGCCACGAGCGAACTCTCCTCGATCGACATCCGCGACCTCCTCACGGGCAAGAACGTCTCCGTCTCGGGCGCCGCCGCCCAGGACCATTTCACGATCGTCGTCTCAGGCTCCCCCGAGGACCTCGAGGAAGGCATGAAGGTCGCCCACCTGCTCCTGACCGATGCGGTCCTCGAGGGCCCCGCCTTCGAGCAGTGGAAGCAGGGCGTCCGCCAGGGCATCGAGGGCCGCAAGACCCAGCCCCAGCGCTACTTCGCCGAGGTGCTCCGCCGCGAGTGGTTCCCCGCGAGCGACTCGCGCCACGCCCTCCTCGAGCTCGAGGACGTCAGCCGCCTCACCCGCGACGCCGCTCAGCAGTGGCTCACGGAGCGCCTCGCCGAGGGCGCGATCGAGGTCTCCATCGTCGGCGACATGCCCCGCGCCCGCGCCGCGGAACTCGCCGCGACCTACGTCGGCTCCGTCCCCGGACGCGACCGCATCACCCCCTCCACCCTCGCCTCCCGACGCGACGTCGAGCGACGCGACGGACCCGTGAACGTCGACCTCACCATCGAGTCCCTCGCGCCCACCGCCTTCGTCTTCGGCGGCTTCTACGGCGCCGACGAGGCCGACGTCGACGACGTCCTCAAGATGAGCCTCGCCGCCCAGATCCTCCGCTCCCGCATGGTGCAGGAGCTCCGCGAGGAGCGAGGCCTCGTCTACTCCATCGGCGCCTCCAGCCAGCCCGCCGACGCCTACCCCGGCTTCGGCCGCTTCTTCGCCGCCTCCCCCGCCGACCCCGGCAAGGCCGACGAGCTCGCCTCCGCCATCCACGAGATGTACGCCGACTTCGCCAACGACGGTCCCACCCAGGAGGAGCTCGACACCGCCAAGCTCCAGCTCGCCAACATCCTCGATGAGACCATGAAGGAGCCGTCCTTCTGGACGCAGCGCCTCAGCGACATGACCTACCGGGGCCGCGCCCTCTCGGACGTCCTCGACGCCCCCGAGCGCCTCCAGACCTTCTCCGCCCGCGACGTCCGCCGCGCCTTTGCGGACTACTACTCCCCGGACAGTCGCTTCACGATCGTCATCCGCCCCGAGGCGCCCGCCGCGGGCGACGACGGCGCCGGCTGATCGCCCGATCACCGTTTCGCGCGAGAAATCAAGACCCGTTCCGGCTTCCCGGAGCGGGTTTTCTTTTCCAACGCGTCAACCCCTCACGGCTACACTCGGCCCATGACCATGCTCGACATTGTTCTCATCGGATTGAGCGCCGCCCTAGCGGTCTGCTGCGCCTGGCTCCTGGTGGAGCGCTCCTGGCAGAGCGCGGAGAAGGCCCGCCTCGCCGCCCGCGCGGGCGAACTCGAGCGCGACCTCGCCGACGCCGCCGACCAGCGCACGCGCCTCGAGACCCGCGCCGCCGAGATCGACGAGAAGCTCGCGTCGATCAACCTCGAGGCCGCCGCCCTCCGCGCCAACCTCGAGAACGCCGAGCGCGCCCGCAAGGAGGACGAGCAGAAGCTCAAGATGCTCCGCGAGACCTTCGACTCCTTCGCGTCAGAGGCCCTCGACAAAAGCACCCAGCGATTCCTCAAGCTCGCCGGCGAGACCTTCGCCAAGCACCAGGAGACCGCCCGGAACGAGCACGAGCAGCGCCGGCAGGCCGTCGAGAAGCTCGTCGCCCCCATCGCCGAGAGCCTCAAGAAGACCGACGAGCAGCTCAAAAAGCTCGAGGCCGACCGGCTCAGGACCAGCGCCACCCTCCTCGAGAAATTCGAGGCCGAGGAGCGACAGCGCCTCCTCCTCACCGCCGAGACCCGCAAGCTCACCGACGCCCTCCGCAAGCCCGAGGTCCGCGGCCGCTACGGCGAGATCCAGCTCCAGCGCGTCGCCGAGATCGCCGGCATGGCCAGCTACTGCGACTTCGACACCCAGCGCACCATCAGAACCGGCTCCGGCGCCGCCCTCCGCCCGGACATGGTCGTCCGGCTCCCCAACGACCGCGTCGTCGTCGTCGACGCCAAGGCCAACATCGAGCCCTACCTCCGCGCCATCGACGCCGAGAGCGAGGCCGATCGCGACGCCCTCCTCGAGCGCTTCGCCGACGGCATCGCCCGCCAGGCCAAAGACCTCGCCAAGAAGGAGTACTGGTCCCAGTTCGACCGCTCCCCCGAGTTCGTCGTCATGTTCGTCCCGGGCGACCAGTTCGTCGACGCCGCCCTCGCCCGACGCCCGAACCTCCTCGACGACGCCGCCCAGTGCAACGTCATCCTCGCCAGCCCCTCCACCCTCATCGGGCTCCTCCGCGCCGTCCACGTCGGCTGGCGAGAGATGGCCATCTCCGAGAGCGCCCGCGAGCTCATGGCCCTGGGCCAGGAACTCCACGAGCGCAGCGCCAAGGTCCTCGAGCACATCGCCAGGGTCGGGCGAGGCCTCAACGCCGCCGTCGGTTCCTACAACGACCTCGTCGGCTCCGTCGACGCCCGCCTGCTCCCCACGCTCCGCAAGTTCGAGGACGCCGGCGCCAAGTCCGCCAAGGACCTCGAGCCCCTCCCCCCCGTCGAGGTCCGCACCCGCGAGCTCGCCGACGCCGCCGCCCTCGCCGCGCCCAAGTGACCGGCGCCCCCGCGCCGCCCCTCCCCTAAAGGCCGAGCCACGTCGTCAGGTCGATCGTCGCCCGCCCCGGCGCCTCCTCCCACGGCAGGAGCGCCACGGGCCACGCCGCCCGAAGCCGACGGCTCGCATCCAGCTCCATCTCCCGCGTGAGGCCGATCAGCACCGTCCCGTCGGGCCTCACCGCCTCCGCCGGGATCGTCACGAGCGCCGACCACCGATCCGCCGCCCGGTCGTGCCGAAGCAGCTCCACCCGCGCTCCCCGCTCCGTCTCAAGCCGCCCCTCCGCGTCCCCCGTCCCCACCGATCGCTCCTCATCCCGCGCCCCGAGCCACACCGTCACCCGGTCGCCCCCGAGCCCCGGCGGCGCCTTGCACTCAACGTACAGCTCCCACGCGTTCTCCCGCGCCCGCCGATGCAGGAGCGCCGCCGTCGCCAGCTCGGCGGGAAGCGAAGACGCCTCGCGCGCGATCCACT
>Ga0081535_100735_pt1 | contig 16859 bp, 11 predicted proteins | sample HotLakmasection3_FD_71020 | JGI IMG/M metagenome (GOLD analysis project Ga0081535, IMG submission 71020) | Hypersaline microbial mat communities from Hot Lake, Washington, USA - Section #3 (SPADES assembly) (version 2) | ecosystem: Environmental > Aquatic > Non-marine Saline and Alkaline >... | reverse complement strand
GGGGGGGGAGAGGGCGGCGCGGCTCGTAGAGGGGGCGAGGCGGGCGGGCCTGGACGCGGCCCGGGCGGAGCGGCTCGTCCGGGTGATGGACCCGCCGGAGGCCGAGCCGGGCGGGTAGAGCGGCTTTACAGCTTCGGGGGGATTCGGTATCGTCCTCGGCTCGCTCCTGGGCGCGGTGGGCGCCGGAGCGTGAGTCGCGAACACCGTTTGAACCACCACCCGCCCGGGGCGCTCTCTGGCCTGCTTCCGGACGCACGCGGGGCGTGGGAGGCAGGAGCAGCATGGCCGAGAAGGAAATCACAGCGCAGTTCAAGATCCAGGCCATCGGCGGCCAGGCGACGCCTGCCCCGCCGCTCGGTCCGGTTCTTGGCGCCAACGGCGTGAACCCTGGACAGTTCATCCAGCAGTTCAACGCGATGACGCAGGACAAGACCGGCAAGCTCGTCGCGGCGGTGGTCACGGCGTACAAGGACCGCTCGTTCTCGATCGAGCTGAAGTCCTCGCCGGCGCCCGCGCTGATCAAGGACGCGGCGGGCATCGACAAGGGTTCCGGCGAGCCGAACAAGAACAAGGTCGGGACGATCACGTTCGAGCAGTGCCGGGCGATCGCGCAGGAGAAGATGGCCGATCTCAACGCGACCGACGTGGACGCCGCGGCTCGGATGATCGCCGGAACCGCCCGCTCGATGGGCGTGAAGGTGGAGGGCTGATCCATGGGCGCGACCACCAGAGCGAGCCGCAAGTTCCGTGATTCCCGCCGCGTTCGCGACAACGATCGCAAGCGTCCTGCCCAGCCCCAGCCGGTGGACGTCGCGGTCAAGACGCTCAAGGCGTTCAAGTCGGCGAAGTTCGACGAGACGGTGGAGCTGGCGTTCCACCTGGGCATCGACCCGAAGCAGGCGGATCAGGCGATCCGCGGCTCGGTGGCGCTGCCGAACGGCATCGGACAGACCAAGCGGGTCGTGGCGTTCTGCGGCGCCGACAAGGTGCAGGAGTGCCTGGACGCCGGCGCGATCAAGGCGGGCGGGGAGGACCTCGTCGCGGAGATCGAGAAGGGGTTCATGGACTTCGACGTGGCGATCGCGAGCCCCGACATGATGCGGGTGATCTCGAAGCTCGGCCGCGTCCTGGGCCCGAAGGGTCTGATGCCCTCGCCCAAGGCGGGCACCGTGACGCCCAAGGTGGCGCAGGCGGTGAAGGAGTACGCCGCGGGCAAGGTGGAGTACCGCAACGACAAGAGCGGGAACGTCCACGCGCCGGTCGGCAAGATGAGCTTCTCGGAGGATCACCTGGCCGAGAACATCAAGGCGATGATCGCGACGATCGAGAAGATGCGTCCGTCGAGCGTCAAGGGCAAGTACGTCAAGAAGATCGCGCTGAGCGCGACGATGACGCCGAGCGTCATCCTCGAGCACGAGTCGGCGGCCGAGTGATCCCGCGGAACCGGAGCATGCCATGAGCAAGACCGTCAAGAACTTCCTGATGCGGGACTACCAGACGCTCCTCGAGGGCGTCGAGGACGCGGTCGTCGTGTCGATCCGCGGCATCCCCGCCAACGACAACAACGCGATGCGCACGGGGCTCGCGAAGAAGAACATCTCCGTGACCGTGGTTCGCAACTCGCTCGCCCGCAAGGCGTTCGAGGGGACGAAGCTCGGAAACCTGAGCCCGGTCTTCGAGGGACCGTCGGCGCTCGCCTACGGGGGCGAGACCGTCATCGACGTCGCCCGCGAGCTGGTGCAGTGGGCCAAGAAGGTCGAGGAGCTCGAGCTCAAGGGCGCGGTCCTTGACGGCGAGCTCTACGCGGGCGAGGAGGGCGTCAGGCGCCTGAGCAAGTTCCCGACGCGCGAGGAGGCGCTGGCGAACGCCGTCACGCTCATCCTGAGCCCGGGGCGGAACCTCGCGGGCGCGGCGCTCGGTCCGGGACGCAAGCTCCTGGCCGTCGTCGAGGCCATCAAGACCAAGCTCGAGGACGGGGAGACGATCAGCAAGATCGGCTGAGGCGGCCGGCCGGACCCGGCTCCCGTTCCTCACGAAACAGACAGCACCGGACGTTGACTGGCCCCACGCCAAACGGCGGATTCGCCGGGGGTTAAAAGCCGAGCGGTTCGGCTCCTCTCAACGCCGCCTGGTCCGCGGAGATCCGCGGGCGATTGATGAAACGAGCAGACACCATGAGCGACGAAGCGACGGCGACGAAAGAGTACTCCGATTCCATCAAGTCCCTTGGCGACTCGCTCGCCGAGCTGTCCCTCAAGGAGGCCGTCGACCTGACGGACTACATGAAGGACGCCTACGGCATCGAGCCCGCCGCCGGCGGCGGCGTGATGATGGCGGCGGCGCCCGGCGAGGGCGGCGCGGCGGCGGCGGCTGAGAAGACCTCCTTCAACGTCGTGCTCACCGCGGCGGGCGACAAGAAGATCCAGGTCATCAAGGCCGTCCGCGAGGCCACGGGCCTGGGCCTCAAGGAGGCCAAGGACCTCGTCGACAACTGCCCGAAGCCCGTCAAGGAGGGCGTGAGCAAGGACGAGGCGGAGCAGCTCAAGAGCACGATCGAGGAGGCCGGCGGCACGGTCGAGCTCCAGTAAGTCTCTTCAGGTTCGAAGTTTACGCCGCCGCTCCGGTTTCTTGAACCGGGGCGGCGGCTGTCGTGTCCCGCGGTCCGAAAACGTTCGGCGCCCGGCTTGCAGGCGCGCGTCCGGCGGGGTATAGTGCCGGGCTCGGCGCAAGCTCACCATGTGGATCTCTCCGCTCTCTGACTGAACCCGAATCCTCCGCGCGCATCCGGCGGCGCGGGGGGACGGCGAACCATCGCGAGGAACCCGATGGCCTCACTCGACGTGCGCGATTTCTCGAAACGCGGCGACGCGATCGAAAGCCCCGACCTCACCACCGTCCAGCGCAGCGCGTACGACCGCCTGGTCCAGCTCGACAAGGCGGCGGACCAGCGCGATCCCCTGATCGGGATCGAGACGCTGCTGCGCGAGGTGTTCCCGATCGTCTCCTACGACGAGACGATGCGGATCGAGTACCTGCAGTACGGTCTCGACGAGCCCCGGTACACCCCCGATGAGTGCCGGGAGCTGCGCCTGACCTACGGGCGCCCCTTCCGCATCCGCGTGCGCTTCGTGCGGGAGAACCACGCGGAGGTCGTCGAGGAGGAGATCTACATCGGCGAGATCCCCGTCCTGATGGGCGGCGGCGAGTTCATCATCAACGGCGCCGAGCGCGTGATCGTGAGCCAGCTCCACCGCTCGCCGGGCGTGGACTTCTCGCTGGTCTCGGCGGAGGCGGACCGCCCGCTGCACTCGGCGCGGATCATCCCCGAGCGCGGCTCGTGGATCGAGCTTGAGGTGTCCAAGAAGGACGTCCTGACGATGCGGATCGACCAGTCCGCGAAGCTGAGCGCGACGACCTTCCTGCGCTGCCTCGACGAGTCCATCGCGAGCACCGAGGCGATCCTGAGCCTGTTCTTCGAGATCAAGGAGGTCTCGGTCGAGAGCCTCCGCCCGGAGCACTACGCGGCGTCGACGATCGTCGACACCGACACGGGCGAGGAGCTCGTGCACGTGGGCAAGCAGATCGGCGAGGCGATCGAGGCGATCCAGAACTCGTCGCTCAAGAAGGTCCGCGTCATCCAGAACCCGTCGGACCCGCTGATCCTCAACACGGTGGCGGAGGAGAAGCTCGAGCAGTTCGAGAACGCGAGCGAGTACGAGGCGGCGCTCCTGAAGGTCTACACGCGCCTGCGCCCGGGCAACCCGCCGCAGGTGGACAAGGCGAAGCAGCTCCTCGAGGAAAAGTTCTTCGACGACGCGCGGTACCGCCTGGGCAAGGTTGGCCGCTTCCGCATCAATCGGAAGTTCGACCTGAGCGTGCCCGAGGACGAGATGTTCATCCGCGCCGAGGACTTCCTCCGCGTGGTGCAGTACATTCTCGACCTGCGCTCGAAGCGTCCCGACCCGAAGACCGGGCGTCCGATCGCGCAGCTCGACGACATCGACCACCTGGGCAACCGCCGGCTGCGGACGCTCGACGAGCTGGCGGTCGAGGAGATGCGCAAGGGCTTCCTGAAGCTTCGCCGCACCGTGCAGGAGCGGATGAGCGTCAAGGATCCGGACGAGCTGACGAAGATCGCGGACCTGGTGAACTCCAAGGCGGTCTCGAGCGCGATCGAGTTCTTCTTCGGTCGCTCCGAGCTCTCGCAGGTCGTCGATCAGACCAACCCGCTGTCGTCGCTCGTTCACGAGCGCCGGCTCTCGGCGCTCGGCCCGGGCGGCCTCAACCGCAAGCGCGCGGGCTTTGAGGTTCGCGACGTGCACATCTCGCACTACGGGCGCATCTGCCCGATCGAGACGCCCGAAGGCACGAACATCGGCCTGATCAGCTCGCTCGGGATCTACGCGACGATCGACGAGTACGGCTTCATCCAGACGCCGTACCGCCAGGTCAAGGGCGGCAAGCTCACGGGCGACATCACGTTCCTCCGCGCCGACGAGGAGATGCGGGCGGTCCTGACGCCCGTCGACTCGCTCGACAAGAGCGGGCGTCTGCGCGAGGGGATGGTGCTCGCGCGCGTCGACGGCGAGCTGGCGCAGGTCGACGCGGGCGAGGTGAACTACGTCGACATCGCGCCCAAGCAGATCGTCGGCGTCAGCGCGTCGCTCATCCCGTTCCTCGAGCACGACGACGCGAACCGCGCGCTGATGGGCTCGAACATGCAGCGGCAGGCGGTCCCGCTCGTGAAGGTCGACCCGCCGCTCGTCGGCACGGGCATGGAGCGCGTGGTCGGCAAGAACTGCGGCATGGTCGTCAAGGCCGGGCAGTCCGGCACCGTGACCTACGTCGACGCCGAGCGCATCGTGATCAACGACGCCGAGGAGCACGTCCTCCGCAAGTTCGTGGGTCTCAACGAGCGGACGTGCCTGAACCAGAAGCCGATCGTGGAGCTGGGCGAGGAGGTCAAGGCGGGGCAGATCATCGCCGACGGTGCCTCGACGGATCACGGGCAGCTGGCGATCGGGAAGAACTGCCTCGTCGCGTTCATGACCTTCGACGGCTACAACTTCGAGGACGCGATCGTGCTCTCGGAGCGGCTCGTCAAGGACGACCACATGACGAGCATCCACATCGAGAGCTTCGATGTGGAGATCCGCGAGACCAAGCTGGGGCGCGAGGAGTTCACCCGGGACATCCCGAACGTCTCCGAGAAGATGCTCCGCAACCTCGACGAGAACGGCGTCATCCGCACGGGCGCCCGCGTGGGCCCGGGCGACATCCTGGTCGGCAAGGTCTCGCCCAAGAGCAAGAGCGAGCTGACGCCCGAGGAGAAGCTGCTCCACGCGATCTTCGGTCGCGCGGGCGAGGACGTGAAGAACGACTCGCTCGAGGTGCCGGCGGGCGTCGAGGGCATCGTGCTCGGCGCGAAGCGGTTCAGCCGCCGCCAGCACATGACCGAGGACCAGAAGAAGAAGCTCAAGGCGGAGATGGAGTCCTACTCCGACGAGATGGACCGCCAGCGCATCGAGCTCTTCGCGCAGATGGTCGCCCGGATCAACGAGATCACCGGCTCCGACATGGTCGACCCCGCCACGCGCCAGAAGGTCGCGGCGAGCGACATCCCCGAGGTCGTGCTCGAGCAGATCCAGACCTTCGACCTCAAGTGGGTCAAGGGCTCCAAGGACGCGCGCGAGGAGGCCGCGGTCGTCTACGGCCAGTTCTGGCCCCGCATCGAGGCGGTCGAGAAGGAGAAGCTGCGCAAGCTCGCGCACATGAAGCGCGGCGACGAGCTGCCGTCGGGCGTCCTCGAGATGGTCAAGGTGTACCTCGCGACCAAGCGCCCGCTCTCGGTGGGCGACAAGCTCGCGGGCCGCCACGGGAACAAGGGCGTCATCGCCCGCATCGTGCCCGAGGAGGACATGCCCTTCATGGAGGACGGCACGCCCGTGGACGTGCTGCTCAACCCGCTCGGCGTGCCGTCGCGCATGAACGTCGGTCAGATCCTCGAGACCCACCTCGGGTGGGCCGCGGCGGTGCTCGGGTTCCAGGCGGTGACGCCGGTCTTCGACGGCGCCACGGAAGACGAGATCCACGCGGCGATCGACGAGGCGAACCAGCACGTCGACCGCCGCTGGAAGGAAGTCGAGGACACCGCGACCCCCGCCGGCCCGCGCGAGCTGCTCGCGCACATGCCGCGCGGCGGCAAGGTGCAGCTCTTCGACGGGCGCACGGGCGAGGCCTTCCACCAGAGGACGACCGTGGGCTACATGTATATCCTGAAGCTCCACCACCTCGTCGACGACAAGATCCACGCCCGCGCCACGGGCCCCTACTCCCTCATCACGCAGCAGCCCCTGGGCGGCAAGGCCCGCACCGGCGGCCAGCGGTTCGGCGAGATGGAGGTCTGGGGTCTCGAGGCGTACGGCGCCGCGTACATCCTCCAGGAGCTCCTGACCGTCAAGAGCGACGACGTCGAGGGGCGCACGAAGATCTACGAGTCGATGGTCAAGGGCCGCAACACGCTCGAGGCGGGCATGCCCGTCGCCTTCGACGTGCTCTGCAACGAGCTCAAGGGCCTCGGCATGAACGTCACGCTTGAGAAGCGCGCCGTTGAGGGCGGCGCGCTCCTGTAACCGTCCGCCCCGCCTGTCCCTCGCGTCGGCCCGAGCCGCCGCGTTCACGCCACCCCTCCGGAGACCACGCCCGTGCGCGACTTCCGCTTCCACACGACCGCGTCCGTCCTGTCCGCCGCGCTCCTGAGCGCGTCCCTCCTGACCGGCTGCGGCCAGTCCGAGCCCGAGCCCGAGGCGGCGCCCGGCGCCGCGTCGCCGACCCCGCCCCCGGCGGGCGGCGAGGAGACCTCGGCGATCGACCAGGCTCGCGCCGACGCTCGCGCCGCCACGGAGGCCGCGGGCGATCAGGACCCGCTCGCGAACCTCTCGGACGACACGGCGCAGGCCGCGATGGAGTCGTACCTGACCGCGCTGGGCGCGGGCGACTTCCTCCGCGCCGCCGAGTTCACGCACCCGGACGCCCCGGGCACGCAGAAGCTCATCCAGACCGGCGAGGGCTTCCGCGCCGCGATGGAGGATCCCGAGGTCCAGGCGATGGGCCTGCAGGGCCTGCTGACCCAGGGCATCTCGGAGGCGACCTTCGAGACGCTCGAGGAGGGCGAGACGCGCGTGACCTTCGAGGTGACCGTGCCCGGCAAGCCGCCGGTCGTCATGGACGCGGTGAAGCTCGATGAGGGGTGGCGCGTGGTGCCGCCCGACTCGACGGGCCTTCCCGCGAGCTGATCCCTCGCTCGCCGCTCTCGACCCGCCGACCACTCTCCCGACCGCCGCCCCGATCCGATGTCTCGCTCGCGCCCGCGCCCGCCCGCTTTCCCCTGGAGCCGCCGCCATGGCTGAAGCCGTCTACGACCGCATCAACGATTTCGCCGCCGTGAAGGTCACGCTCGCCTCCCCGAGCGACATCCGCTCGTGGTCCTACGGCGAGGTGAAGAAGCCCGAGACGATCAACTATCGCACGTACCGCCCGGAGAAGGACGGCCTCTTCTGCGAGCGGATCTTCGGGCCCGAGCGCGACTACGAGTGCGCCTGCGGCAAGTACAAGGGCACGAAGTACAAGGGCATCATCTGCGACCGTTGCGGCGTGAAGGTGACGCACTCGCGCGTGCGTCGCAAGAGGATGGGGCACATCAACCTCGCGGCGCCGAGCGTGCACATCTGGTTCTTCAAGAGCCTCCCGTCGCGCCTCGGCACGCTGCTCGGGATGAAGACGAGCGATCTCGAGAAGATCATCTACTTCCAGGACTACGTGGTCATCGAGCCGGGGGACACGGACCTCGAGTTCAAGCAGGTGCTCACGGAGGAAGAGCACCGCGCGGCGGTGGACAAGCACGGCTCGGCCTTCACCGCCCTCATGGGCGCGGAGGCGGTGCGGGAGCTGATCGAGCGGACGGACCTCGACGAGGTCGCCGCCGAGATCCGCCAGGGGCTCAAGGAGACGCGGTCGAAGCAGAAGATCAAGGACCTCTCCAAGCGACTCAAGCTCGTCGAGCAGATCCGCGGCTCCGACAACAACCCGGGCTGGCTCGTGATGGACGTGATCCCGGTGATCCCGCCCGACCTGCGCCCGCTCGTCCTGCTCGAGAGCGGCAACTTCGCCACGAGCGACCTCAACGACCTCTACCGCCGCATCATCAACCGCAACAACCGCCTCAAGAAGCTGATGGACCTCAACGCCCCCGAGGTGATCATCCGCAACGAGAAGCGGATGCTGCAGCAGGCGGTCGACGCGCTCTTTGACAACGGCCGATGCCGACGACCCGTGCTCGGCTCCTCGAACCGCCCGCTCAAATCGCTCACGGACATGATCAAGGGCAAGCAGGGCCGGTTCCGCGAGAACCTGCTCGGCAAGCGCGTCGACTACTCGGGCCGCTCGGTGATCGTGGTGGGCCCCGAGCTCAAGCTCAACCAGTGCGGGCTGCCCAAGAAGATCGCGCTCGAGCTCTACCAGCCGTTCATCATCCGCCGCTTGAAGGAGCACGGGCTCGCGGACACGATCAAGAGCGCCAAGCGGATGCTCGAGCGGCGCGACCCCGAGGTCTGGGACATCCTCGAGGAGGTCATCTACCAGCACCCGGTGCTGCTCAACCGCGCCCCGACGCTCCACCGAATGGGCATCCAGGCGTTCGAGCCGGTCCTCGTCGAGGGCAACGCGATCAAGGTGCACCCGCTCGTGTGCACGGGCTTCAACGCGGACTTCGACGGCGACCAGATGGCCGTGCACCTCCCGCTCTCGGTCGAGGCGCAGGCCGAGGCGCACGTGCTCATGATGAGCACGCACAACATCTTCTCGCCGGCTCACGGACAGCCGATCATCTCGCCGTCGCAGGACATCGTCATGGGCGTGTACTTCATGACGGTGGACACCCCCGACAAGGAGAGCCGGGGCGAGTTGCGGGTCTACAAGGACCGGCGCGAGGTGTTCCTCGCCTACGACTCGGGCAAGGCGGACCTGCACGACCCGATCAAGGTGCGCCTCGACGGCTTCACCCACCAGGTGACGAGCCAGAAGGGCCCGGTGGAGAAGCTGCCCGGCGGGCTCGTCGAGACCACCGTGGGCCGCGTGCTCTTCACCGACATCCTGTACGAGGGGATGCCCTTCTACAACTGCGCCTTGGGCAAGAAGGGCGCGGCGCGCGTCATCGACGACTGCTACAAGTACTGCGGACGGGCCCGCACGATCGACCTGCTCGATCACCTCAAGCAGACCGGCTTCCGCTTCTCGACGCTCGCGGGCATGTCCATCGGCATCACCGACATGCGCATCCCGGACGCCAAGCCCGAGCTGCTCGCCGAGAGCGACAAGCGGGTCAAGCGCATCGAGAAGAACTACGACCGCGGCATCATCACGGAGCGAGAGCGCTACAACCAGCTCCTGGACATCTGGGCCTCCTGCCGCGAGCAGGTCGTTCAGCACCTGCTCGAGACGCTCAAGAACGACCGCCGTCACCCGGAGACGGGCGACTACGGCGCGCTCGACGGCTCGGACGGCTCGGTCGCCTACCTGAACCCCGTCTACCTCATGAGCGACTCGGGCGCCCGAGGCAACGTGTCGCAGATGCAGCAGCTCGCGGGCATGCGAGGCCTGATGGCCAAGCCCTCGGGCGAGATCATCGAGACGCCCATCCGCGCGAACTTCCGCGAGGGTCTGCACGTGCTCGAGTACTTCTCCTCGACGCACGGCGCCCGAAAGGGTCTGGCGGACACCGCGCTCAAGACGGCCGACTCCGGCTACCTCACGCGCAAGCTCTGCGACGTGGCGCAGTCGGTGATCGTCAACGAGCACGACTGCGGCGCCGGCCAGGGCGTGCGGAAGCGCGCGATCTACCGCGGCGAGAAGGTCGACGTGCCGCTCCGCGACCAGATCATCGGCCGCACGAGCCTCCAGTCGATCGTCAACCCGGTCACCGACGAGACGATCGTCAGGGCCAACGAGGTCATCCTGCCGGCGGCGGCCGAGAAGATCGACGAGCTGGGCCTCGAGGCGGTGAACGTCCGCTCGACCCTCACCTGCCAGTCCTCGCGCGGCGTCTGCGCCAAGTGCTACGGGCTCGACATGTCCACGGGCTCGGAGGTCGAGCTGGGCATGGCGGTCGGCATCATCGCGGCCCAGTCGATCGGCGAGCCGGGCACCCAGCTCACGATGCGCACGTTCCACACGGGCGGCGTCGCGACGACGCGCCTGGTCGACACCGACCTCCGCGCCAAGGTCGCGGGCTCCGTGGAGCTGCGCGACTGCAACGAGGTCCCGATCGTCGACGAGGACGGCAACGAGTGCCTCACCGCGCTCAAGCGCAACGGCGAGATCGCCATCCTCGACGACAAGGGACGCGAGCTCGAGAAGCACAAGGTGCCCTACGGCGCCGTCATCCGCGTCAGGCCCGGCGCGAGCGTCAAGCCCGGCGACGAGCTGGTCCAGTGGGACCCGCACCGCGTGCCCATCCTCGCGGAGAAGCCCGGCAAGGTCCGCTTCGTCGACGTCGAGATCGGCGAGACCGTCCGCGAGGAGGACGTCTCCGGCGGCGGCAAGGCCCTGGTCGTCATCGAGCACAAGGGCGAGAAGCACCCGCAGGTCGTCATCGAGGACGACGACGGGAAGATCCTCGACTTCCACTTCCTGCCCGCCAAGGCGCGCATCGAGGTGCAGCAGGGCGACGTGATCAAGGCGGGCCACATGCTCGCCCGCCAGCCCCGCGGCTCGGAAGGCTCACAGGACATCGTCGGCGGTCTGCCCCGCGTGACCGAGATCTTCGAGGCGCGCAAGCCCAAGGACCCGGCCGTGATGGCCGAGATCTCGGGCCGCGTCGAGCTCCTCTCGGACAAGCGCAAGGGCAAGATGACGATCCGCGTCATCTCCGAGTCGGGCATCGAGAAGGACCACCACGTCCCGCAGGACCGCCACCTGCTCGTCCACGCGGGCGACGCGGTCAGCGCGGGCGATCCGCTCATCGACGGCCCGCTCGTCCCGCACGACATCCTGCGAATCAAGGGTGAAGAGGCGCTCTACAACTACATGCTCGACGAGGTGCAGAACGTCTACCGCGCCCAGGGCGTGCCCATCAACGACAAGCACATCGAGGTCATCCTCGCGCAGATGACCCGCAAGGTGCGCGTCGAGAACGTGGGCGACACCAACCTGCTCCCCCACGACGTGATCGATCGCCCCGTCTTCCGCGAGGCCAACGACACGCTCGCGGGCGCGGGCGTCGTGACCGACGCCGGCGACACCGACCTCGCGGTCGGGGCCGTCGTTCCCAAGGAAACGCTCAAGGAGGCCAACGCCAAGGCGGAGGCCGAGGGCAAGGAGCCCGCCAAGGCCCGAAAGGCCAAGCTCGCCACCGCGCGAACGCTCCTGCTCGGCATCACCAAGGCCTCGCTCCAGAGCGAGTCGTTCCTCTCGGGCGCCTCCTTCCAGGAGACCACCAAGGTGCTCACGGAGGCCTCCCTCCGCGGCGCCGAGGACGAGCTCGTGGGCCTCAAGGAGAACGTCCTGCTCGGTCACCTCATCCCGGCGGGCACGGGCTTCCCGAACCACCAGGACGTCCGCGTCCGGAAGCTCGCCGAGCCGCCGGCGTCGGAGATGGTCGACGAGGAGCTCATGTACGCCGAGGCCGCGGAGGCCGCCGAGGCGCTCGGGGCCGCCCGCGAGGAGCGCGGGGTCGTTCAGATCGGAGAGGCCCTCATCGGCGGGTCCGCCGGCGCCAAGAGCGAGTGATCCCGCTCGCCACGCCCAGCCCTCTCACGCCCGGCGCCCTCCGCCCGGGCGTTTTTCATGCGCCCGGACGATCAGGCCCCGAGGCTCGGCCCGCGGCCCTCGCTCCAGCTCCAGAGCGGCCGCATCCGGGAGGGATCGCCCAGCTCGCCCGCCGCGCCGGTGGGCAGCGCGGTGCGCCGGCGCCCGCGCGCGGGCGGTGCGGGAACTCCCGGCGCGGGCGTCGCGACGGCGGGGACCGCCGAGGCGACCGGCGCGCCCGGCATGGGCGGGATCGACGGCGCGGCGGGCCGCGCCCCCCGGGCGAGTTCGAGCGTCACGCCCGAGAGCATCTCGAGCGTCTGGCGGACCTCCTCGAGCTGCGGCGTCAGGCCCCACTCGGGCTCGGCCCGAGATTCCAGCGCCTCCCGCACGCGCTCGTCAACAAGCGCTCGCAGGCGCTCCTCGAGCCGTTCGGCGAGCCGCGTCTCGACCTCCCGCGCGATCGCGCCGGCGTCCACCGGCTGGCGGTCGAATCGTTCAGCTTCCCCGGCGAGCGCGGCGGCCCGCTTCTCCGCACCCTCGACCTCGGACCGCGTGCGGGCCAGGAGCGAGCGCAGGGCGTCGAGGCGCGCCTCGGCGGCGTCTCGCGCCTCGGCGCACTCAAGGATCGTGCCGCGCATCGCGCTCAGGAGCGCCTCGGTCTGCTCGCGGAGCCCGGAGGTCTCCCCGGCGGCCTGCTTCGCCTCGCGCGCGGCGTCCCGCGTCGTCTCGATGAGACCCGCGAGCGCGGCGCGCTCGCTCGACGCGGCGGCGACCGCGGAGTCGAGCTGCTCAATCGCCGGCCCGAGTCGCTCGAGCCCGGCGTCCTGGGCGCGGGCTTCGGCCCGAGCGATCGCGGCCTCGAGCGCGGCCCGCGCGCCCTCCGCCTTCGCGACGAGGCCCGACGACGCCTCGCCGAGCGCGACGATCTGCCCCGCCGTGCGCTTCTCGAGGCTCGCGAGGCGTTCGGCCTCCTTGGCCGCGCCCTTTCGCGCCGCGTCCAGTCGCTCGGCGATGGAGCCGGCCCGGTCGAGCGCCTCGCGGATCTCCCGGGCGCGTCGCGTCTGCGTGTGGGCCATGGCCTCGAGCGACTTGAGGGCCTCGGCGCTCTCCCCGCTCACGCCCGTGAGGGAGTCGCGGGCGCCCTCGGCGCGTTCGATGAGCTCGCGGAGGCGGTCGCCGAAGACGGTCAGCGCCGTCTCGTCGACCACGCGCGGGGCGAGGAAGACGGGGCTCTCGCCCGCGTCGCGCGTGCTGTCGGCGCGATCTCCGGGAACGTTCGCGTTGCTCCGCCGCTCTCGCGGCGCCGCCTCGGTCGTGGTCGCCATCGCTGCCGCTTCCTTCCGGGGCGCCGCGGGACGCCCCGAGATGGATCGGCGGTCGGGTTCGCGCGACTCCACTTCCGGGCGAGGCGACGCCGTACCATGAGCCCATGAGCGAGCCCGATCACGACACCGCGCCCGAGCGAGCGGCGGCCCCCGGCCTCCGGCTCCAGAAGTTCCTGGCGCAGGCGGGGATCGCGTCGCGCCGGGTCGCGGAGGAGCTGATCGGCGAGGGCCGGGTCCGCGTCGACGGGCGCGTCGTCCGCGAGCTCCCCGTCTTCGTCGATCCGGGCTCGAGCGTGGTGGAGGTCGACGGACGGCGGATCGCGGGCACGCCCGAGCGGAAGGTGTACGTGCTGCTCCACAAGCCCCGCCAGTGCGTCAGCACGATGCTCGACCCGGAAGGCCGGCGGACGGTCGCGGACCTCGTCAAGCACCCCTCGGGCGCCCGGCTCTACCCCGTGGGCCGGCTCGACTACGACACCTCGGGCCTGCTTCTGATGACCAACGATGGGCCGCTCGCCAACCGCCTCACGCACCCCCGCTACGGCGTCCACAAGACCTACCGCGCGACGGTCAAGGGGCGCCTCGAGCCCGAGGAGGTGGCGGAGCTCGAGAAGGGCGTCTTCCTCGCGGAGCGAAAGAGCGGCCAAACCGTCGGGGCGAAACGGACGATGCCGGTGAGGATGACCATCGCCTCCCGCGATCGCGACCGGACGGTGCTCGAGCTCACCCTTCAGGAGGGGCGCAATCGCCAGGTGCGTCGCATGCTCGCGAGCGTGGGCCGCCCGGTGCGGAAGCTGGTCCGCATCAAGATGGGTCCGCTCAAGCTCAAGGGGCTCGCGGTGGGCGAGTGGCGCGAGCTGACGCGGACGGAGCTCGGGGCGCTGCGAAAGGCCGCGGGCGCGCGACCCGATCGAGCGGGGGCGCCGGAGCGGTCGGCGTGACGGTCACGGCCGTGCGGCGCTGGCTCGAGAGGCCCGCGGAGGAGCTGCCCCCGGCGGTTCGCCCCGCTCGGGCGTTCGTTCGGCTCTTCGTGCGGACGGTCCAGCAGCTGCTCAAGGACCGCGCCCCGCTCATGGCCGCGGCCATCACCTACCGGACGGTCTTCGCGCTGGTGCCGGTGTTCGTGGTGGGCCTCGTGGTGCTCCGGTTCTTCCTCGGGACCAACGCGATCTCCGACGGGGTCAACGCGGTGCTCGATCAGCTCGGGCTCACAAACCTCGCGATCGGTTCGGTCGAGGGACCCGGAGACGAGCCGACGGGCGAGGCGGTGCCCGAGCAGCCAACCGACGTCGCGGAGTGGATCGAGACGCTCGTCGAGCGGGTCGAGACGGTGAACTTCGGGGCCGTGGGCGCCGTGGGCGGGCTCATCCTCATCTACGCGGCGGTGTCGCTCCTGATCCAGATCGAGCAGTGCTTCAACCTGATCTACGCGGCGCCATCGGGCCGGAAGGTTGCGACGCGCCTGACGGCCTACTGGACGATGCTGACGCTCGGGCCCATCGCGATCGTGACCTCCCTCACGCTCGGGAGTCAGCTCGGGGACTACATCAGCCCCGACGAGGCGATGATGACCGGCGCGTACCAGGCGGCGTTGAGCCTGGGCATCTCGTGGCTCATCCTGGTGCTCGCCTACACGCTGATCCCCAATGCGCGAGTCAGGCTCAAGGCGGCGGTGATCGGGGCGATCGTCGCGGCGCTCCTCTTTGAGCTGGGCAAGCACGCGTTCCGCAGCTACGTCGGCTTCTCGACCGGGTACGCGCGGCTCTACGGGTCCCTCGGGCTCGTGCCGGTCTTCTTCCTGTGGGTGTACATCACGTGGCTGATCGTGCTCTTCGGGCTCGAGATCACGCGGACGATCCAGACGATGAACGACCGCCACCACGCCGATCCCGCCGCGGAGCCGCCGCCCGACCCGGTGTGCGCGCTGGCGATGCTGGTCGAGGCGGCGCGGTGCTTCGACGAAGGGCGCCCGCTCATGCTCTCGGCGGCGGCGGAGGCCGCGGGCATGACGCCCCGCCACGCGGAGAACGTGCTTCACAAGCTCGCCGAGCACGGGTACGTCCACCCGGTGGAGACCGAGGAGGACGAGGCGCGGTACGTCCTCGCGAGGGAGCCGTCGCGGGTGCGAACGGCGGAGGTCGCCCGGTTGATCGGCCCGGGCGACGAGGGGCCGGCGGGGCAGCTCCGCCAGGTGCTGATCGACCGCCACGAGCACCTGACGCTCGACCGCCTCGCGCAGGAGGCCCTCGAGCGGCGCGAGAGGAAGGCGACGAGCGCCGAGGGATCAGGCGAGGGCGACGGGGAGTAGACTGCCGCCCATGCCGCCAGACCGCGACGACCTCCGTCTCCTCGCGATCAGCGTGGGGAACACCCGAACGACGTTCGGCGTCTTTGAGGGCGACCTGCTCACGGGCGCCGGCGCGGCGCCCAACGCCGATCCCGCCGCGCTGATCGCGCAGCTCCTCGAGCGCGCCCGCTCGATCGAGAGCGCCGAGACGCGCGCGGTGGTGTGCGCCACGGTGAACCCGACGTTCTCGGAGTCGCTCATCGAGGCGCTCGAGAAGGAGCTCGACGCGCCGGTTCGGCGCGTGGAGGTCGACCTGCCGATCGCGATCGTCCATTCGCTCGGCGAGACGCACACCACCGGGCAGGACCGCCTCCTCGCGGCGCTCGGCGCGTACGAGGGGCTCCAGCAGGCGTGCGTCGTGATCGACGCGGGCACCGCGATCACCGTCGACTTTGTCGACGGGACGGGCGTCTTTCACGGCGGCGTCATCGCGCCGGGCGTGCAGATGATGCTCGACTCCCTCGCGGAACGCGCGGCGGCGCTCCCCGCCCTGACCGCCGAGGCGCCCTCGGGCGACGGCCCCTATCCCAAGACGACGGTCGACGCGATGCGGGCGGGGGTCATCGCGGCGGCGCGGGGGCTCGTGCGGGTGATGCTCGACCGCTACGCCGAGAGCTACGGGGCGTACCCGGTGGTGATCGCGACGGGCGGAGACGCCGAGCGGCTCTTCGCGGACGATGAGATCGTCGAATCCGTGGCGCCGCACCTGGTGCTCCGCGGGATCGCGGCGAGCGTGCGCCGCGCGCTCGAGCCCGAGGACCATGACGCCTGAGGCCCGCTTCGCGATCGCCACGGCGCGCGCGCCCGGCGCGATCGGCGTGGTCCATCTCTCCGGCGGCGTCGACCGCGTGCTCGAGCGCCTCGGCGTCGGGCCGGTGGGCGTCGGGGCCGTCGCGCTCCGCGCGATCCCCGGCGTCGACGAGGCGGTGATCGCGCGTCCGAACGTCTCGTCGCTCGTGATCACGCCCCACGGCGGGCCCGCGGTGATGGCGTCGCTCGCCCGAGCGCTCGAGCGAGCCGGGGCGTCGGCGGCGCCGGACGACGCTCGGCTTCTCTACCCCGAGGCGGCGAGCGAGGTCGAGGCCCGCGCGCTGCTCGCGCTGAGCCGGGCGGCGAGCCCGCGCGCCGCGGCGCTCCTGCTCGACCAGCCGCACCGGTGGCGCGCGTGGGCGGATTCGCCGACGGATCTGGAAGCCGTGCGCGAGCGGTCCCGCCTGCTCCATCGGCTCATCGACCCGCCGCTCGTGGTGTGCGCGGGTCCGCCGAACGTCGGCAAGAGCACGCTGCTCAACGCGCTGGCGGGGCGGACGGTGTCGATCGTCGCGGACGAGCCGGGCGTGACGCGGGATCACGTCGGCGCGGTGGTGGAGCTCGACGGTCTC
>Ga0081535_100732_pt1 | contig 16887 bp, 13 predicted proteins | sample HotLakmasection3_FD_71020 | JGI IMG/M metagenome (GOLD analysis project Ga0081535, IMG submission 71020) | Hypersaline microbial mat communities from Hot Lake, Washington, USA - Section #3 (SPADES assembly) (version 2) | ecosystem: Environmental > Aquatic > Non-marine Saline and Alkaline >... | reverse complement strand
CAGTCTAAAGTGATTTGGAAGTTCACCACTGACAATGCCAGAGTGAAATTGAAGCATCTCTACCCGGTGTTTGAGGAAGCGGCATAGTCAAATCTAATGACTCATTTTAGCTGTGTCGATCCAGTAGGATGTGTTAGCACCAGCGTAACGCATCAAATCCCTGTAGAATGGTGCGTTACAGCTTCGCCTAACAGCACCCTACGACATCGTTTATTTATGTCCACCTACTTAGGAGGAATCGATCGCGGTCGCCCAGTTGCCATATCGACAAATACCCATTCGGTTTCGCCGGTTGCCAGGGCAACGTTGTCGTCTAAGCGTAAAAACTGATATTTGCGAAGCGAACGGGCCTGACGCAAGGTCGCGATCTACGTTAGGAGACGCAGGCGATCGCCCGCAAAAGCGGGACGCAGATACACAATGTGATGCGATCGCGCCACCCTAGTCGCCCCCACTGCCTGGGTCACTGCCGTACCGCCGACACTCGTCGCGTGGGCGATCGCCGCATCTTGCATCCACTGCACATAGGCGACGTTGTTAACGTGGCGGTTCTCATCGAGTACGTTGTCTAAAACCACCAGGTCATGGTGAAAAATTTGGGCCAGGGGTACAGGTCAGCTGCTCAATCAAGCACTTCTGGTAGCTTACTCACAATCGGAGCGGACAGGGGCGCGGTGAAATGTCTCTTCTCTTCGTCTGTCCTCTGTTGCCTAAGCATCTGAGCTCATAGAGCCAGGAGTGACCGTTGGGGTCACTTCAATCGGGAGTTCGATGAGAAAGCGGGTGCCCATGCCAGGGGTTGAAACGCAGTCAAGCTTGCCCTGATGGCGTTCTACGATGATTTGGTAGCTAATTGCCATGCCGAGCCCGGTGCCTTTACCGACAGGCTTGGTGGTAAAAAACGGGTCCAGCATGCGGCGCTTTACATGGTCAGGAATGCCGATGCCGTTGTCGCTGAAATGGATCTGGACGCGATCGCTGTTGACGACCTCAGTCCGCAGGGTAATTTGCGGCGGCCCGACAGGTGATTTAGGGGGGGAGTGGCCGTTCCCCCCTGCCGTTTGCGCCTGCCATTTTTCATCAATGGCGTCGATCGCGTTGGACAGTAAATTCATAAAGACCTGGTTCAACTGGCCCGGAAAGCAATCCACTTTGGGCAAGTCGCCATATTCGCGACTGATCTCGATCGCTGGACGAGTCGGCGTCGCTTTGAGCTTGCTACCCAGGATGGTGAGCGTGCTTTCGAGACCGGGGTGAAGATCGACCCGTTTGCGCTGAGCGCCGCCCTGGTGCGAAAATTCTTTGAGTGATCGCACAATTTCCGTAATCCGTTCAGTCCCCCCTCGCATAGAGGCCAAAATTTTCGGCAAATCGGCGGCGAGGTAGTTGATATCCATCGCTTTGATTTTTTTGCGGATCACCGCTGATTCCGCCACCTGGGGATCCGTTAGATAAAGATCGATCAGCGACAGCAAATTGCTGACATATTCATCCACATAGGTCAGATTGCCGTGGATAAAACTGACCGGATTGTTGATTTCATGGGCGACCCCCGCCACCAGCTGTCCCAGACTCGACATCTTTTCGCTGTGGACGAGTTGAAGTTGCGCTGCTTGCAATTCCGCCAGGGTTTTTTCTAACCGCTTGGCTTCCAAATCTTTAGCCTCCGCCCGCTGAATGGCGGCTTCCGCCTGTTTGCGCAGGGTAATATCTCGAATGATCAGCGTATAGCTGTCTCCAGGCTGACTTTTCAGCAGGGCGACGGTAATCTCAATGGGGAACGTGCCGCCACTCCGCCGCTGCCCCGTGAGTTCGTAGGGGGTGCCTTCTCGGCTGGCCGTTTTGAGCAGGTAATGCAAATCTGGGGAACTGGCTGAGAGCAGCGGCGTGTTGCCAGCCTTTTCGTCCAACGCCGGGGCGGGAGATTGAACCATAATTAGGGTTTCTAGGGGCAGCCCCTGCAGTTGGGTTTCTGCAAGGCCAAACATTTTGCGGACGGCAGGGTTGGCTGACTGAATCAGCAAATCCCGGCAAGACACCGTCAAAATCACTTCGATCGCGCTTTCGACGATCGCGTCGGTGCGGGCAAGGGCTTGTTCCAGGCTGGCAATCACCCGATTGTAGCGAGCCGCGATTTGGCCGATGGGGGTAAAGGGTTCGACTGGAGCCCGTAAGCGTAAGTCGCCAGTGCGTTCTTGCCGCCGCATGACGGTAAAAAAATCAACTAAATCGCTGGCCGCTCCGTGCTCTGCCACATTCAGACCAATATGCTCATCCCGATGGCGCACCCGCAGCGGCCAGCGGCGGTTGGTCAGCCACAGCAAAAAGAAGGTGAGCCCAAAGGCCCAAAGGCCCGCTGTAAGAATGCCCACTAGCTGCACGCCCAGCTGCGCCTCTCGGCTCAACCCCGTGCCCAGTAAGTCGAGGTCGCCAAACAGCGCGACGGCCACCGTACCCCAGATGCCCGCCGCCAAATGCACGGGAATCGCGCCCACGACATCGTCAATCCGACAGCGCTGGAGTTGGGCTTCGGCCAGCAGCATACAGAGGCTCCCAATCGCCCCAATGGCGATCGCATCTCGCGTGGTCACCACATGGCAATTGGCGGTGATCGCCACCAGTCCGGCTAACGAACCATTGGCCACGGCACTCACTTTGACCTGGTGTTTTTGCCAGATACTGAGCACAATCGGCGTGACCAGGCCAGCCGCCCCCGCCATCACGGTATTGGCAATAATGCCGGGAACTTGTTCATTGAGAGCCAGCACACTGCCCCCATTAAAGCCAAACCATCCCAGCCACAGCAGCAGCGTGCCCAGCAGCGACAGCGGAAAGTCATACCCGATCAGCAGTCTGCGCCGCCGTTTGCGCGAAAAGCGGCCAATCCGTGGCCCGACCAAAATGGCCGCCGCCAGCGCGACCCACCCGCCCACACTGTGCACGACCGTAGAACCGGCAAAATCGACAAAGCCGAGTTGCCCCAGCCAGCCGTTGCTGACACCAGCATCCAAACCATTCCACGCCCAGTGCCCAAAGATGGGGTAGATGAAACCCGACACGAGAACGGCGATCGCCAGATAGCTCAAAAACCTCATCCGCTCGGCCACCGCCCCCGACACAATGGTGACGGCAGTGCTGCAAAACATGGCCTGAAACAGGAAAAATACCACCAGCCAGGTCTCACCCTGTTGTCCCACTTCGGGAGCCCAAGCGGTGGTGCCCACCCACCCAAAATGGCTTGAGCCAAACATCAGGGCGTAACCAAACAGCCAAAAACACAGCACCGAAATGCCAAAATCGGCAATATTTTTGATCACGACGTTAATCGTGTTTTTGCTGCGGGTGGCTCCTGCCTCCAGGCACATAAACCCAGCCTGCATCAGAAAGACGAGACTGGCACTAATCAGCACCCAGAGAATATCAACGAGTGATGGCGTCATGCGGTTTTATGAATGGTAAGCGAGCTACGATCGCGCGCTCAAGGAACAAAGTAAAGAGTTGCAACCTGAAGGAGAAACCTGATCAAGCTGGGCGGCCTTATCTAGTGATGCTGAAGAGCGATTGTCCGGTAAGTCTCCTTGGAGAGTGCCTGATAACCGATCCCGAGCCTCAAGGGCAGCCAGCTGATAGATGGGCATGTGATTGAAGTGATAGAGTCCCTGTTGTACAGATAACCAGTACTTGATAAGGAATAGTGTAAGGGGTCATTCAAATAGTGATTTGATCTCAACAATCATCAATTTAGGTTGTGATATAGATTACCCACTTTCAGCCAAAAGTGATGCGATTTGGACAAAAAAAGGCTTTTCCAAGAAATTTAGCGCCAATAGGATGGTGATAGCGGCGATTACCCAGGTCTGAAGCAGATTAACGAAACAGCGATCGCAATTTCAGTAAAAACTCTCTAGTCAAATTGAGAGACTAGCGGGTGAAGACCTGGTTAGCGGTGGACGATTTCCACTACAACCTTCGGGCTGAACGCAGTCAATTCCGGTTTGATTGAAACCACTGGGATTGAAGTCACGCCTGCGCAAGGGTCCCAATGCTGCGGTCTGAATTCAGCGATTGACTGTTAGCGATCGCGGGTCGTAGGGTTTAAGTGATTTCTGAACAAGAACTTACTGGTGGTGTAGGGGTGGGTTTTGCCACCAACTCGCTGTCAAGACCGACAGTATTCGGCCTGGTTGACTGACAAAACTCTCAAAGCCTTGATTCTGCCGTGGGTTGGGTAAAGCCCTCTGGGCATGGCTCCGCTAAAGCGCTAGCGTAACCCAACGAAACCGCCTCTGGTGTTGGGTTTCAGTTCGTTCAACCCGACCTACAGCAATCCCCATTTTTTATGTTTCCAAAGTAAGTAGGTGGACATCAACAAACAATGTTGTAGGGTGCTGTTAGTCGAAGCCGTAACGCACCATGCCACAAGGATTTGATGCGTTACGCTGGCGCTAACACATCCGACAAATAATTAAGCCCATCTACTTATTACTTACAGGTACGTTTATTTCTAGAGATCTCCTAAGGCAGGGGGGAAAGCTGCCAGGTGTGGTCTTCCGCCAGACGCAGCAGTTGTTGATGATGGGCTTCTAATGACTCGTGGTGGCCCACACTGAGAAAGGTGGTTGGGGTGGCTTCTAGGGCGTTGTAAAGTTGGGCCTCATTGTGGCGATCGAGGGCACTGGTGGCTTCATCGAGAATCGCGTAGCGGGGCCGATGCAGTAACACCCGCGCAAAGCTGAGGCGCTGCTGTTCACCCAGCGAAAGCACGTCACTCCATTCTGGCTCGGCCTCAAAGCCGCCAAAACGTTCCGCTAAATCGGGCAGATTGACCGTGGCGAGCACCGCCTGGAGTTGTTCATCGGTCATCTCGGCCTCGGGATAGGGGTAGAGCAGTTGCTGACGCAAATTGCCGAGAATCATGTAAGGCCGCTGGGGTAAAAATAGCAACTCATCCATCGCCGGTCGCTGAATCACCCCCTTGCCGGAATTCCACAGACCCGCGATCGCCCGCAGCAGCGAACTTTTGCCACAACCGCTTGGGCCTGCCACCAGCAGCGAACTGGGGGGGGCTAATGCCAGCGTTAGGTCTTCGATTAACGTGCGCTGATAGTTGGGGGTTTGCAGCGTCAGGTGATGCAGGCTCAAGTGAGGCGCGACGTCCTGCCGGATCGTCGGCTGAGGGACCGCGATCGCAGCCGCGATCGCCTCCGTGCCCGGCGAAACGGGGGTCGCCACTGCCGGCTTGGCCTCGCCATCGGCGGTTTCGGTGACCGCGATCGCGGGGGGCTCTGAAGACTCCAGCCCTTCAGTTGCTGGCGGTTCAAGCTGCCCCAGGGAGGCGGCGAAATCGTAGAGGCGATCGATGCCTGCGCCAAACGCCGTCAGCGCTTGGAACCGAGCCACAATGACGTTGAGCGAAAAGAACACGCGGATAAACGCCCCCTGAGCTTCACTCACCTTACCCACTTCTAACTCGCCGCTAAACACGGCGGGGGCCACCACCAGCGCTGGCAGCACAAAGGGAATGAATTCGTAGGCGTTGGTCAAGCCATTGAGCCCCAGTTCCCACAGCAGCAGGTGCTTGTAGTTGTCAAATGCCTGCATAAAGCGCCCTTTGACTTGTTCCGATTCTTGCGCCTCACCCTGGTAAAAGGCGATCGCTTCGGCATTTTCGCGAATCCGCACCAGGCCAAACCGAAAGTCCGCTTCGCGCTTGAGTTGCTCAAAATTGAGTCGCACCAGGGGCTTGCCAAACACGCCGACGGTCAGCAGGGTGCCGACGATGGCATAGCCCACCAAAAATAGCACTAGTTCTCGCGAAATGCTCCAGAGCACACCACTAAAAGCGATGATCTCCAGGATCGATGAGGCGACCACGAGCACTAGCGTTAACGATTCCTGAGTAAAGCTCCTGACATCCTCCGCAATCCGCTGATCGGGGTTGTCGATGTCGGGGTTAAATTGGTTGATGCGGTAAAAGGCGCGATCGCTGAAGTACTGATTGACAAAGCGATGCGTCAGCCAGCGTCGCCACTCTAGCCCGAGGCGATCGCGCAGATAGGTGTAGCCCGCCAGCAGCGGAGCATATACCACCAACACGCCGACAAAGATCACCACCGTCTGCCAAAATCGCGCTTCATCCTTGGCCGACAGGGACGAAATCAACTCCCCCCGCTGACTGTTCAGCACCACACTCAAGCCGGTGTAGCCCAGCAGCAACACGACAATCAGCAGCAGCAGCCCCCGAGCCTGCCATTTCTCATCGCCAAACCAATACGCTTTCGCGATCGCCCCAAACCGCTGAAAAACCTTCAGGTTAAACCGTTCCATCGCGCCCTACCCCTGCCGACAACCCCTTCATTGTGTCATTTTGTGAAGTCTTGGGTGGCGCACCCAGCGGATCATCAAGGGCGAGAAGGGGAACGTCGGCAAGGGGCAGCCGGTACAGCACCCATCAGAAGTCACTACGCCCAGCCCTGCTTCTCCCCCAGCGGCCCAATCCCCCAATCCCCCGGTCACCCTGCCACCCCGTGGCTAATCTCTTACCATCTACCCTCCCGTTTGGTAACGCTTTCGGCTAGCCTATGCGTGGGAGCAAGGGATCAGATCATGACTATTCGGACGCCTGAATGGGTTAAGCACGCTGTCTTTTACCAGATTTTTCCGGATCGATTTGCCCGGAAGTCAGGACACATCGATTCTCCGGCGATGGCCGTGACCTTAGAGCCGTGGGATGTCCCCCCGACGCTGTCAGGCTATAAGGGCGGCGATTTGTGGGGCGTCCTGGAAAAACTGGACTACCTGCAAGATTTGGGCATTACGGCGCTGTATTTTACGCCGATCTTCCAATCCACCTCAAATCATCGGTATCACACCCATGATTATTACCAGGTCGATCCGCTGCTGGGAGGCAACCAGGCGTTTGCTGATCTGTTAGCTGCGGCCCACGATCGCGACATTCGAGTCGTGCTGGATGGGGTGTTTAACCACGCCAGTCGCGGGTTCTTTTATTTCAACGACATTCTTGAAAATGGACCCAATTCCCCCTGGTTGGAATGGTTCAAAATCGAAAACTGGCCCCTGTCAGCCTATGACGGCAATCGGCCTGCGAACTACACCAGTTGGGTCAATAACCGGGCGCTGCCGCAGTTTAAGCATGAGAATCCGGCGGTGCGGGAATACATTATGCGCGTGGGTGAATATTGGATTCGCCAGGGCGTCGATGGTTGGCGGCTAGATGTGCCGTTTGAGATCACGGTGCCGGGCTTTTGGGAAGAGTTTCGCGATCGCATCAAGGCGGTTAATCCTGAGGCGTACATCGTGGGCGAGGTCTGGAAACCGGCAACGCAATGGCTGGATGGCAAGACTTTTGACGGGGTGATGAACTACGTCTTTACGGGGCCGACGATGGCGTTTGCGGCGGGCGATCGCGTGGTGCGGGAATATGCGGAAGGGCCTGACTATTACCCCTATCCGGCGCTGGATGCCGCTGGCTATCAGGCCAAAATCGAGGAACTGCTGGATCTGTATCCCTGGGAAATTCATCAAACCCAGCTCAATTTGGTTTCGAGTCACGACATTGCCCGCGCCCTGACCGTCATGGGGGATGATATCGCCAGTTTCAAACTGGCGACGCTGCTGCAAATGACCTTTCCCGGTGCGCCCTGCGTTTACTACGGTGACGAAGTGGGGCTGCAAGGGGGACTGGACCCCGATTGTCGCCGCGTGTTTCCCGCTGAAGATAAGTGGAACCGCGACTTGCTGAAACATCATCAAGCCCTGATCGCCCTGCGACACCAGTATCCGGCGCTGCGCACCGGGCAGTATCAGCCGTTGCTGGCGGACGATTGGGTGTATGGATTTCGGCGGCAACAGGGCGACGAGGGGTTGCTGGTGTTGGTCAATGCCGGCGATCGCGATCGCGAAATCGACTGCCAGCAATTGGCCTCCCCTGCCCCTACTCACTGGAAAGTGCTGTATGGGCCGTTAGCGATCGCTGACGGCACAGCCGCCGCCAGGACTGTGATTAAAGTGCCTCGTCGTTCGGGTGGGATTTTGTCTCAGGTGGCGTCTGGCTAGTACCTTCGCCCTGGGCGGCGGGGCGATTGTGAGAACGACGAAATACCAGGATCAACAGCGTGATAATCGTCAGCGGGATGACAAACAGCAACATCATATTGCTGAATAGGTTGAGCTGCTCGTGACCGACGGCATTTAGCGCCAAATAGGCCGTATAAGCCACGTAATAGCTGATAAACAGCATTCCTTCCCAGCGCGAAATCCGGTTGCCGGTGTAGAAGATGGGCAAAGAAGCGACCGCGACCGCCAGCATGACAGGAATATCAAACCGGATCGCCGCATTGGAAACGGGCACTCCAGTCAAGGTCGCCGTCACGCCCAAAATGGTCAAAATATTGAAAATATTGCTGCCGACGACATTGCCCACGGCGATATCCCGTTCGCCGCGATAGCAAGCTACCAGAGACGTCGCGAGCTCTGGTAAGGAGGTGCCGATCGCCACAATGGTGAGACCGATGATGAGTTGACTGATGCCAAACGACTCCGCGATCGAGGTCGCCCCCGTCACCAGCAGATTGGCTCCAACCACAAGAATCGTCAGACCGATGAGCAAAATGGCCGAATTTTTGGCGGCGAGTTGCCAACTCGGTTTGCTGATGGGGGCATATTCTTTGGCATACTCCGCCTGCACCTCAGTGTCTGATTCTTTACGGCTTTGCAAGACCAAAAACGCCGTATAAACTACGCTACCCACCAGCAACACAATCCCATCAAACCGGCCAAGATTCCCATCCACGGCAAACATCAGCATGAGGGCCGTGACGCCGATCATGATCGGCACATCCAGACGAATCAGCTGCTGCGCCACCGTCAGCGGCACAATCAGCGCCGCAATGCCCAAGGTCATCAAAATATTGAAAATGTTGCTACCGACCACATTGCCCAAAGCAATATCGGCCTGGCCTTGCAAGCTCGCCTGTAAGCTGACCGCCAACTCAGGGGCGCTGGTGCCATAGCTCACCACCGTGAGCCCAATGACTAAGGGCGAAAGCCCAATTACGGCGGCTAGCTTAGCCGCGCCTCTGACAAATCCCTCGGCACCGGCAACTAGCAGCACAAACCCTAGGAATAATGAAAAAACGGCAGAAAAAGTCATGGCGAAGTCATCAGGGACAGGGTGGAATGGGTGAAATGGCCAGGGTTTTTGACTGCTGGGCTGCCGTAAGTTGCCCAGTGAGTAAATGGTGTCAAAGCCTGCAAGCTGCTGGATAAGGAGGATTTCAAACAGCAGTCTAGGCCAATGCTGACCAATGCTTTAGCCAATTGCTCTGGCGGCATGATCTGAACCTTGAAAGCTTGATGTGACTGACTTTCACCAAGTCTTAAACCCACTTCTGAAACACCTAGCGGGTTGAGCGGCTGACGTGTGGGAGTCGGCAGCCAAGTGCGCCAAACGACAAAATGTAAACTTATGGAAAAGCAGTTGGGAGTCATGCAGTTGGCGATTACCCGTGATTATCATGCTAGGCCAAATCCAAAATTCAGCACCAATTGACTAGCATATCTATATTCCACAGCGGATATTGACTCTGCGATCACACCTTCTGATTTGTTTACAGATAGGAAGTTTGTAGACTAAAGGTTTATCGCCTGATTGGATCCTGTGGCTGATCGAGGTGATGCAACTGTTGTTTTTTGCCGCTGCTCTATGTCGCTTGCTCCCTGGCGATCGCCCCTCGCCCGTGCCCTCCACCGAAACCGTAGCAAGGCTTACAGCCGCTATCCGCAACTGGCAACGGTGCGGCCTGATGGTCGTCCCGCCAATCGGACGATCGTCTTTCGAGACTTTTTGCCTGACACCAATGACTTGCAATTTGTCACTGATCTTCGCAGCGACAAGATGGCGCAGATTACCCACCAGCCTGAGGGCGAGCTGTGTTGGTACTTCACGGAAACCCGAGAGCAATTTCGGCTAGGAGGGACCATTCGCCTCATTACGGCGGATGAGCAGCAGAGCGACTGGAGTCAGGTCCGCCAGCAGGCTTGGGAAAATTTGTCGGACAAGGGCCGCCAGCAGTTTGCCTGGCCGCCGCCGGGTCAGCCCCGAGTTAGCGAGGGCTATGAACCCACGGACCTCAACGAGTCGCCGCCGCTCTCGACCTTTGCGGTGCTCATTTTTGCACCTGATCGGGTCGATCATTTGGAGCTGCGAGGCGATCCGCAAAATCGCTACCAGTACTGGCGACTGCCCGATCAAAGTTGGAAAGTGATGGAAGTGAATCCTTAGTCAATTGGGGTAATGGGTGTAAGGTTTTGGGGGCTGGGTTGGGGGGGCGGTCAGCAGGCGGGGGCAGGGCCAGTCATCAAGAATTGCGATCGCGACCAATTTACCTTCCCCTTACCTGTTTCCTCCCCTCCACTGACCGCCCCATCGACTATCGGAACTTGATTGTTACGCCAAACCTCAACGGACTGGTCGCAAAACGAAAGACCTAATATAGTATGTGGACACGATCGCTTGGAGTGTTTGCTGGGATGGGAATCAGTCCTGCAGTTGCCTTTACCACCGTTTTGTTGGCGCTCATGGTGGGCGCGGGCGTCGTGAGCTCGTCATGGGGCTATGCGCTGGGTCGGCAGGCGTTAACCGGGGTCAGGCAGCCGGATGCCCGACCGACCAGTAGCGCTGCCTCTAATCAGGCGTCGCCAGCGTCGGGCAACGGCTCAATGTTGCGTGACGAGCAAGAAATTATTCAAGAGGCCAAGCTACGGATGTCGGGTGGTCCGGTTGATGACGGTCAGTAACTTCGGTCATTTCACGGTGTTACTGGGTAGGCGGTGGTGGCCGCGATCACCCGATGCTTGGCTGATATGGTGACTGCGTGCAGTGCTTGCGCCAGTGCTTGTTTTCATGTCCTGATGGCAGCGCATTTCGATCCTGTTGAGTTGCCCTGCTGCCTCTTTGCCCTGTTCACTCCTTGTCCTCGCTGCTAATGCTTGCTCAGACGGATGTGCCGCTGTCGGTTGCTGATCCCAATTTGACGGGGGTCGAAATCGCGGCACGGCTGCTGGCGGTGCTGGCGCTGATTGGGATCAACGCCTTTTTTGTCGCCGCTGAATTTTCTATCGTGTCGGTGCGGCGATCGCGCATCAATCAACTAGCCGAGGCCGGTGACATTCAGGCCCGGACGGTGCAAAGCTTTCAGCGCAGTCTGGATCAGCTATTGTCCACTACGCAAATCGGGATTACGCTCTCCAGTCTGGCCCTGGGGTGGATTGGCGAATCGACGATTGCGGCGGTGTTGCTGCAACTGTTTTACCAACTGGCGTTTACGGTGCCGTTTGTGGGAGCGATCGCCCATTCCATCGCCATTCCCCTGGCCTTTGTGGCGATCGCCTATCTGCAAATCGTCCTCGGCGAACTCTCGCCCAAAGCGGTGGCGATGCTCTTTCCCGAACGGCTCGCCCGGCTGTTTGGTCCCCCGAGCCTCACCATTTCCCGGCTGTTTACCCCCTTCGTTTGGGTGCTCAACCATTCCACCTGGTGGCTGCTGCGGCTGTTTGGCATTCGTTACACCGGCAGTCAGAGCTGGTACAGCCGCGTCACCCCCGAAGAGTTACAGCTCATCATTCGCACCTCGACTGAATCGCCGGGACTGGACGAGGAAGAACGCGAACTGTTGAACAACGTGTTTGAATTTCGTGACGTCACCGCTGGGGAGGTGATGATTCCCCGGACGCAGATTACCGCCCTGCCCAAAACGGCGACGCTGCAAGAAGCTCTGGATGCGATCGCCGAAACGGGACATTCGCAATTTCCCGTTATCGGCGAGTCATTAGATGACGTCGCGGGCATTCTCTCCCTCAAAGACTTAGTGGGACCGCTCGCCCGCCACGAAGCCACCCACGCCAGCTACATCGACGACTGGATTCGCCCAGCCCGGTTTGTACCGGAGTACACGCAACTTCATGACCTGCTGCAAATTATGCAAAAGTCGGGCAAGTCTATGGTGATGGTGGTAGACGAGTTTGGGGGCACGGCGGGGCTACTCACCCTGGCCGATGTGACCGGCGAAATCATCGGCGACAGCCACGAGCTAGAAGAGGACGTGGAAGTGCTGGTCAGCATGTTGGATGACCAGTCTTACCGAGTGCGGGCGCAGACCTACATTGAGGAAGTCAACGAACTGCTAGGGGTGGAACTGCCGGTCGAGGAGGATTACCAAACCCTGGCGGGGTTTTTGATTCACCAGTTGCAAAAGATTCCGGTGCCAGGAGATAAGGTGTTTTACGACGAATTTGAATGGACGGTGACGGCTGTGGACGGCCCCAAAGTGTTGGAAGTTGTGGCTAAGCGCCAGTAAGAAGGCGATGGGAAAAGGAGGTAAGGGAGAGACAAGTCGGGCGTTGCTGCATAGCGGTATGATTTTTCCCCCCTGCCTCCCAATCCTGGGGGGAATCGATCTCTGAAGTCCCCCAGGATTAGGGGACTTTGCCCTCTGGGCACGCTCCGCGAACGGGGATTTAGGGGGCCACAAAGCTGGCAACGATCAACCCAGAACTTATGTATAAGCAGTAGTGAGCGGCGACGATACCGTGCTGGAGAAGCCGTATTCCTAGTTGAAAGCCCCTGCCCTGCTGGGCTATTTCTGGAGCAGCAAAGCGGCCAAACCCGTCTTGGGGCTCTCGTCAGTGACGCTCTATTACACCAGCCCCAATGGGTTGCGCGTTCCCATCAATTATCGGCTCTATGACAAAACGGAGGGCAAAGAACCTGCAAGTGTGGCAGCAGCAGTTAGGCAATTGGTGTGAACTTCACCGTCAACTCTATCAAGATGTCGTTCGTCAGTTCATGCTCCTGGAGCCTCTACTTGGCGCAGGACCTTGATTTCTGCTTTTGGCGAATTTGTCAATGCGTAAGTCCTGTTAAGTTCCAAATTTTAAGTTTTGAGTTTTAGGTGGAGCAGCCCATTCAAAATTCAAAACTAACAACTTAAAACTCAGTTTAAAACTCAGTCATTCCCTATTCGTCAGGCGTCAAAGGTTAACATTAGGTTAAGCTATAATTTAGCGTGTGAATGATTATCAATAAGCCAGCACGATCATATTTTTGATGGAGGTCTCTGCCATGGATCACTCAATGCATAACTTCCTGTATCCTCGTGCGTCTTATCAGGGCCCGGCACAACCTGGGCAATTAGTGTTTAATGCCAACCTGCAAGAGTTTGCTCAGCGGGTCAGCTATATCAGCAATCTCAATACCAACGGCAAATTGACCGCCGATGAGGCTTTTGCCCATATTCAATATCTCTGGGAAACTCTGAAACACAGCCGAGCGGGCTTGCAGATCGATCGCTCCGGAGAGTAAGCCATGCAGGTGGGCGATATTGTGAGCCCTTTCGCCCGACGCAACCAGCCTGGACCGTTTCTCCTTTGGCAAAGTTGTCGGCATTATCTCTGGCAGGACGGGCCCGGATGTGCTGGTCTATCTCTACAATGCTGATAGCTCTGAATTGTATGCAGATGAGTTGGGCTACCAGGCCATTTACAGCTTCCGGCTCGATGAGCTTCAACCTTGTGGTAGCCATTAGCGGAAACTAATCGCTCCCCCACAGTTTGACGATTGACTTGGATTAGAATGATAAGAGTAACCCAACGAAATAATTATCCGTTGGTCTGAAATAGACCTGTTTCGCCGACGGATTGATGAGTGTTAAGTCACCCCCTCTAGAGTCAGACACCCCCGGCAAAGCCGGTGGCTTGATGAGTGTGACCGCCCCAAGGGTGGTTGCCCTTGCTGAGAGTGTCTGGCCTCGGCTTTAGAACTGTCCGCTCCTATCCGCGACATCCTGGTCTTGAATGTAGCGTTTCACCGCTTCCAGTTCAAAGCCGACTGTGGATACCGCATAGCCCCTTGCCCCAAAAGACTCACCGCTAAAATTGCGCTGTTTGCCTTTGAATTGCCGGGCAATGGCAATGGCACTCTGGCCTTTCAGAAAACCGATGATTGACGCGACCGAATATTTCGGCGGAATCTCGATGCACCTGTGGACATGATCGGGCATCAGGTAACCTTCCACGATGTGGCATTCCTTTTGGCGGGCCAACTCCTGAAAAATCGGTCCCAGAAATTTGCGGATTTCGCCGAATATCACTTTGCGTCGGTATTTGGGCACAAAAATAACATGGTATTTGCAGTCCCATTTGGAATGAGACAGGCTTTGATAGAATTCCGACCGGCTTTGTCCTCCTACGGAGTTGCTCGTTCAAGCCACCGTGGGAGGTACTTTACTGCGGGAACGCTCAAAGCTTGTCGAGTCGCACTGGTCAAACCAGTGGCTTACCTCAGATATTCAGTTAGCTGTCGAGCACGCCGGTCTTCATGAATTGCTGCCTCAGGATTAGGACTTCAACCCATCGTGATCGCATTGTTTGAGGGCGGAACAGGTCGCCCCTGCTGGCGGGACGGGCGGCACAAGGGTTTGAATGAGATTCCAGAGCGATTGATCAGGGCCAGCGCGCTAGACTCCAGAGATATCTCCTGACTGATTTTGCAGACACTTTCCGGGGGGCCAGGCAGTCATCACCTTCCGCCCAGTCGCCGCCCCACTGGTCTGCCAGGCAGCGCCCTATGGGGGTCTGACCCGCCCCCATCATATCTATCGTAATCATAAATTATGGCCGTCATTTGCCCTAAAAATACTGTATGGTTATAAACCGATTCCTATGTGAGGACCCACTATGCCAACCGTTGCTGTTTCCAAGCTGCCTGCCCTCCAGATCGGGGAAAAAGTGGCTCAATACCCCATCATTCAGGGGGGAATGGGCGTGCGTATTTCTGGGCCAAAATTGGCGGCAGCCGTGGCCAATGCGGGTGGGGTTGGCATCATTTCATCCGTCGGGTTGGGTCTGAACGCACTTCAGTCGGAGGACGGTGCGCCTTCGGGCAAAAGCCTGAGCGATCGCTATGGTGAGGCTACCCGTTCAGCCCTGATTACCGCCATTCAACAGGCGCGCGCGCTGAGCCCCACCGGGCTCATCGGCATTAACACGATGGTGGCCGATCGCCATCATGAAGCGTTGGTGCAGGCGATCGCCACCCAGCCTATCGACCTGATTGTTGCGGGTGCGGGCTTGCCGCTCAACTTGCCTCGGCTAGTGCAGCGATCGCCCCACATTGCTCTGGTCCCCATCGTCTCTAGTGTGCGGGCCGCCCATGTGATTTGCCGCAAGTGGTCGCAGCAGCATCAGCGGTTGCCAGATGGCTTTATTGTCGAAGACCCGCGCTCAGCCGGAGGGCATCTGGGAGCTAAGCTGGAAGAAATTGAAGATGCCGCGGTGTCGGTTGAGCAAGTGGTGCCACAACTGGTCGACTACATTCGCGAGCAACTCCAAGCCACCATTCCCGTGATCGCCGCTGGGGGCGTTTGGGATCGGGCTGACATCGACCGCATGCTGGCGCTGGGGGCCAGTGGCGTGCAAATGGGGACCCGGTTCATCACCACCGACGAGTGTGATGCCCACGATCGCTACAAAACCTACCATGCTCAAGCTCGCGCTGCGGATGTCACCCTAGTGCCCAGTCCGGTGGGTTTGCCGGGTCGTGCCCTGCGGAATCCGTTCATTGATAATGTGCTGGCAAATGGGTCGCAAGTTAGAACCCAGTGCGTCAATTGTCTCGTACGCTGTAAGTATCGCGACCAACGCGAAACCTACTGCATTCTTCACGCTTTGAACCGGGCAGCGAATGGCGATATTGAGAATGGCTTGATTTTTGCGGGTAGCAATGCCGGGCGGAGCGATCGCCTACGTCCGGTCGCCGATCTCATGGCCGAACTAGTGATAGACGGGGCCACCTAAGGGCTCATGACACTCACAAGAAGTGTCTAACATTTGAGGTGCTGACGCAGCTTAACCAGTACGGTGAACATAGCAAAATCAACCATCGTCATTCATCCGTGTCTTTGCCACCGGCGACCTCCCATCCCTTGTTTATGTCTACCGTCAGCCTCAATCCTCTAACCGCCAGTAAGCAACCTTCCAACCTGTCGCGGTTTTCCCCCTGGTTGACGCCGCTTGCCTACTTTTTAGGCGAAAGATTGATCTTGCCAGGGTATTTTCGCCAAATCGACATTGTCGGTCAGGAATATCTTTGCCACCGCGGCCCCATCATCCTCGCCCCCACTCACCGGGCTCGCTGGGATTCCCTCGTCATTCCCTATGCGGCGGGGCGATCGGTGACGGGGCGCGATCTGCATTTTATGGTCACGGCAGATGAGGTGAAAGGGCTACAGGGCTGGTTTATTCGGCGGTTGGGCGGCTTTGCGGTGAATGTGCGATCGCCCAGCATCTCCAGTCTGCGTCACGGCATCGAACTGTTGCAGCAAGAACAAATGATGGTGATCTATCCCGAAGGCGGTATTTTTCGCGATCTGGATGTGCATCGCCTCAAACCAGGCTTAGCCCGCATTGCCCTCCAAGCCGAAGCGCAAACCCATGAACTCGGGGTCAAAATCATTCCCGTCAGCCTGCATTACGATACGCCTCATCCCCACTGGCAAAGTCGTGTAGAGATCGCCTTTGGCTCGCCCCTCGAAGTCTCCAACTACTTACCGACGCAAGAAAATCGGGCCTTAACGGCCGAAGAAGTCAAAACCACCGCTCGTCACTTAACCGAAGATCTGACCGCCGCGATGACCGCTCTATCCGCCGACCAAAACCAACGACTCGCCTGCTTTAGAACGCCGTAATGGTCTTTTTCGAGGGCCAAAAATGCGTGAGGGCGTTGCTGAATAAGGGTATGAATCTATGCTGGGACAGGCACCTCCCCAAACTTGAGGTAGTGCAGTAGCAAGCGAATAGAATGTTTCAGCA
>Ga0081535_100730_pt1 | contig 16943 bp, 14 predicted proteins | sample HotLakmasection3_FD_71020 | JGI IMG/M metagenome (GOLD analysis project Ga0081535, IMG submission 71020) | Hypersaline microbial mat communities from Hot Lake, Washington, USA - Section #3 (SPADES assembly) (version 2) | ecosystem: Environmental > Aquatic > Non-marine Saline and Alkaline >... | reverse complement strand
CCTCATCTAGGGTCGAGCCCTGCGGTTCCGCGAGCGCCTCGGCGACGGCGGCGGCGGCCGTCGCGGCGACCGCTCCCCGCGAGCGCCCGCGGAGCGTGGCGAAGGCGACCTCTCGGCTCGGGGATCCGCGCGAGAGGCGCAGGTAGCGCCGGTTCGGGCTCGTGTCGCGCCGCGAGGCCATCTCGGGAGCGAGCGAGACGCCCACGCCCGCGCCGACGAGCTCGAGAACGGTCGCGAGCTGCGTCGCGCGGCACGAGACGTTCGACCCCACGCGGCGCACGGAGCAGAACCCCTCGATCTGCCGACCCAGGCAGTGCATCTCGTGCAGGCTGACGCGCGGGAGCGCGCGGAGCTCGGCGAGCGTGATGGTCGCGGCGTCCTCGAGCAGGCCCGCCGCCGGCGCGACCACGACGAGTCGCTCCTCGCCCACGACGTCGACGCGGACGCGATCGTGCACGATCGGCGTGGAGACGATCGCCGCGTCGAGGCGCTCGTCGGCGAGGGCGTCGACGAGGTTCTCCGTGAGGTCCTCGCGCACCTCGAGCTGGCACGCCGGGTGCGCTCGCTGCACCGCCGCGACGACCTGCGGGAGGACGTACGGCGCGATGGTGGGGATGGCGCCGATGGCGAAGCGGCCCACGCCGCGACGGACGTCCGCCCGGAGTTCGGCCGCGGCGGCGTCGGCCTCCGCGACGATGCGCTCGGCGCGCGGGCGGAGGGCGCGTCCGGCGTCGGTGAGGGCGACGCCGTGACGGAGGCGGTCGAAGAGGGGGGCGCCGACGCTCTGCTCGAGCTTGCGGATCTGCTGGCTGAGAGAGGGCTGGGTGAGGTTCAGACGCTCGGCGGCGCGGCTGATCGAGCCCGCGTCGGCAACGGCGAGGAAGGTTCGGAGCTGACGGAGTTCCATTGGCGATGACTATAGCATCCATCGGCCGCATCCCTTGGACATGAATACCTCAGGGCGGTATCGTCTGCTCGGGCGTCGCCTCGTTTCGGCCCCTGCGCCCGAACGAGGCCGTGTGCCGCGAATTCAGCCTGGAGGATCCGTCGATGTCCGAGAACACGTCGAAGACTTGCCCGCTCATGACGACCGCCGAGGGGGCCCCGATGGGTCGCCAGCAGGCGATGACCGCGGGCCCTCGCGGGCCGCTGCTCATGCAGGACGTCCAGCTCCTCGAGCAGATGCAGCATTTCAACCGTGAGCGCATCCCGGAGCGCGTCGTTCACGCCAAGGGCTCCGGCGCCTACGGAACGTTCACCGTGACGAACGACGAGATCGTGAAGCACACCAAGGCCGACCTCTTCAGCAAGGTCGGGAAGAAGACGGACGTGCTGCTGCGTTTCTCGACGGTCGCGGGCGAGCGCGGCGCCGCGGACGCGGAGCGCGACGTTCGCGGCTTTGCCGTGAAGTTCTACACCGACGAGGGCAACTGGGACATGGTGGGCAACAACACCCCCGTGTTCTTCGTGCGGGATCCCTACAAGTTCGCCAACTTCATCCACACCCAGAAGCGCGACCCGAGGACGAACCTGCGCGACATGGACATGCAGTGGGACTTCTGGAGCCTTTGCCCCGAGAGCCTTCACCAGGTCACCATCCTCTTCTCCGACCGCGGCCGTCCCGACGGCTACCGCTTCATGAACGGCTACGGCTCGCACACCTACTCCTTCGTGAACGCCGAGGGCGAGCGGACCTGGTGCAAGTTCCACTTCAAGTCCAACCAGGGCATCCGCAACCTGATGGACGACGAGGGGGACAGGCTCATCGGCGCCAACCGCGAGAGCGCGCAGCAGGACCTCTACGAGGCGATCGAGAAGGGCCACTTCCCGAGCTGGACGCTCAAGGTCCAGATCATGACCCAGGCGCAGGCCGAGGAGTGGGAGCGGCGCACCGGCTGGAACCCCTTCGACCTCACCAAGGTCTGGCCTCACGCCGATTGCCCGCTCGTCGAGGTCGGGACGCTCGAGCTCAACCGCAACCCCGAGAACTATCACGCCGAGATCGAGCAGTCGAGCTTCAGCCCCTCGGCGCTCGTGCCGGGCATCGGCCCCTCGCCCGACAAGATGCTCCAGGCGCGCCTGATGAGCTACGCCGACGCGCACCGCTACCGCGTCGGCAACAACTTCCAGCAGCTCCCCGTCAACAAGCCCAGGTGTCCCGTCATGCACTACCAGCGCGACGGCGCGATGGCGACGGCCGAGCACTACCGGAGCATGACCGCCAACTACTGGCCCAACTCCCGCCAGGGCCAGCCCGCCCCCGACGATCGCTTCAACGATCCCGCGTGGACGCTCGGCCAGACCATCGTCGACCGCTACGACTCCGCCGTCGACCACGACGACTACACCCAGGCGGGCAACCTCTACCGCCTGTTCGACGAGGCCCACCGCGACCGCCTCGCCTCCCGCATCGCGGGCGTGCTCGGGCAGGCCCGGCAGGAGGTGCAGATGCGTCAGCTCTGCCACTTCTTCCGCGCCGACGAGGACTACGGCCGGCGCGTGGCGGAGAAGCTCGGGCACGACCTCGACCGGATCCTGCAGGACGCCGGGGCCGATTCGGCGGGCCGCAACGCCCAGCCCGTGAGCGCGTGATCTTCCTACACTTCCCTCCCGTCGCCGCGGACACGCGGCCGCCGGGGCTTCTGATGACCACGATCGATTCGTCAATTCGCGCGGACGTTCCGGCGTCCCCCGCCGGCCCGCCTCGTACGGACCCGGCCGATCTTTCGCGCCCGCTTCGGTGGGCGCTGGTCGTGGCGGGCGTGACGTCCGTGGGCTGCGGGGCGGTGGGCGTGGTTGTGCCCGGGTTCCCGACGACGATCTTCCTGATCCTCGCGACGTGGTGCTTCGCCCGAAGCTGCCCGTGGCTCGAGCGTCGCCTGATCCGGGAGAACCGGCTGTTTCGGCCGTTCGTCTCGTACCTCGCTCCCGGCGCCCGGATGCCCAGGCGGGCCAAGGCGCTGGCGATCGCGCTGATGTGGGCGGCCGTGTCGGTCAGCGTGACGAGCATCCTGATCAAGGCGGACGGGCGGACGGCGGGGCTCGGCATGGCGGGCCTGACGGTGGCCCTCGCGGGCGTCGGCACCGTCTTCATCGTTCGGCAGGGCGGACGCCGGTCTCCGGGCGCGAGCGAGCACGATTGCGGCCCCGCCCCAGCCATGACCGGCGCTTAAGGCGCCGTTCACCGGCTCTGGACGCTTCGTCAGTACACTGATCAAATTCACGACGGGCTTCGCACTCGTCCGAATCCGCTCACGCCGAGCGGGCGAAGCCGAAGAGACCTCGAGCCGCACGCGCGGCCCTGACGACGCGGAGCCTCGCCCGTGGCCCAGAGCGCCCCCTCCTCCGCGACGCCCCTCCGCGATCCCGAGCTGCCCTGCAGCGAGATCGACTGGGTGCGTTGCGTGCCGTTCATCCTGATGCACCTGGGCGTCCTCGCGGTGTTCCTGGTCGGTTTCAGCTGGATCGCGCTGTGGGCGTGCGTGGCGATGTACCTGCTGCACATGTTCGCGATCACCGCGTTCTACCACCGGTATTTCTCGCACCGCGCGTTCAAGACCTCACGGTGGTTCCAGTTCCTGATGGCGCTCGCCGCGACGAGCAGCGCGCAGCGCGGCCCGCTGTGGTGGGCGGCGCATCACCGCCTGCACCACAAGCACTCGGACACGCACGCCGACGCGCACTCGCCGCGTCTTCGGGGGCTGCTCATGAGCCACGTCGGGTGGTTCATGACGAAGGGGGCGTACCAGACGCCCGAGCGCTACGTTCGCGACTGGAAGCGCTTCGACGAGCTGGTCTTCATCAATCGCTACGACTGGCTCGCGCCCGCCTGCATCGGCTTTGCGCTCTTCGGGATCGGGGAGATTCTTCGCTACGCCGCGCCCGGGCTCGGGACGGGCGGGTGGCAGCTCTTCGTGTGGGGTTTCGTCGTCTCGACGGTGGTGACGTACCACGCGACGTACACGATCAACTCGCTTGCCCACCGCTACGGCTCGCAGGCCTACCACACGGGCGACGACTCGCGCAACAGCCTCGTCCTCGCGCTCGTCACCCTCGGCGAGGGCTGGCACAACAACCACCACTACTACCCCGCCGCGGCGCGGCAGGGCTTCCGGTGGTGGGAGATCGATCCGACGTACTACGGGCTCATCGCCCTTGAGAAGCTGGGACTGATCTGGGACCTCCGGCGCGTGCCCAAGCGCGTCGTCGAGGAACACGGCGTCCACGCTCGGAGCGCCGTCGCGGCGCCCGTCGCGAAGACCGAGCCGGACGACCGACACGCCGCCGCATGAACGCCCCCGGCCCTCCGCGCCCCACGCTCGCGATCATCGGCGCCGGGATCTCCGGGCTCGTCGTCGCGCATCGCCTCCGCGAGCGCTACGACCTGACGGTCCTCGAGGCGGGCGAACACGTCGGCGGCCACACGAACACGATCGACGTGCGCGAGGGCGAACGCGCGATCGCGGTCGACACCGGGTTCATCGTCTACAACGAGCGGAACTACCCGCTGTTCTCGGCGCTGCTGCGCGAGCTCGGCGTCGCGACGCATCCCGCGCCCATGAGCTTCGCGGTGCGGTGCGACGAGACGGGCCTCGAGTACTGCGGCAGCCCCGACCTCCGCACCCTCGTCGCGCAGAAGCGGAACCTCGTCAGCCCGCGGTTCTGGCGGTTGATGCTCGACATCCTCCGCTTCAACCGCGACGCCCGCGGGCTTGCCGAGGACGGAATCGACGAGCGCACCGTCGGGGAGTATCTCGCGCAGTCGAGCTACTCAAGGGCCTTTGCCGAGCACTACCTCGTGCCGATCGGCGCCTCGCTCTGGTCGAGCCCCGCGCGGGACTTCCGCGACTTTCCCGTCCGCTTCGTTGCGGAGTTCCTCCACCACCACGGCATGCTCCGCCTGCGCGGGCGTCCGCAGTGGCGGGTGATCACCGGCGGCTCGCGCCAGTACGTGCGCAAGCTGATCGAGCCCTTCGCCGATCGCATCCGAACGCGCTGCCCGGTCGCGGGCGTGACGCGCCGCGAGAGCCACGTCGAGATCGAGCTGGACTCGGGCGAGCTTTGCCGCTTCGACCGCGTGGCGATCGCGGCGCACGCGGATCAGGCGCTGCGGATGCTTCGCGATCCCTCTCCCGTGGAGACGGAGCTGCTCTCGGCGTTTCCCTACCAGGCCAACCGCACGCTCCTGCACACCGACGACGCCGTGCTCCCTCGCGCGCCGCGCGCCCGCGGCGCGTGGAACTACCACCGCCGCGCCGGAAGCGACGAGCGGGCGACCGTCACCTACTCGATGACCCGTCTTCAGTCGCTCGACGCCGAGCGGTCGTACAACGTCACCCTCGGCGACGACGGCACGGTTGATCCCGGCTCGGTCATCCGCGAGATCGAGTACCACCACCCGCGGTTCATCGCGGGCCGCGACGCCGCCCAGCGCCGTCACGGCGAGCTCCTCGACCACCGACGAACGTCCTACTGCGGCGCCTACTGGGGCTTCGGCTTCCACGAGTGCGGCGTGCGGAGCGCGACCCGGGTCGCCGAGGCGATCCTGGCCGCCGGCGAGCCCGCGCGAGCGATCCCATGACGCTCGCCAGCGCCGTCTACGAGGGCTGGGTACGCCACCGGCGCTACGCGCCCAGGCCGCACGCGTTTCGCTACCGCATGTTCCAGCTCCTGCTGGACCTCGACGAGCTCGATCGCGTCTTCGCCGGCGCCCGCTTCTGGTCGGCGGACCGGCCGAACCTCGCGTGGTTTCGCCGGCGCGATCACCTTGGCGACCCGGCAAGGCCGCTCGACGAGTGCGTGCGCGATCTCGTCGAGCGCGAGACGGGCGAGCGGCCGGGGGGACCCGTCCGCCTGCTCACGCACCTCTGCTACTTCGGCTACGTCATGAACCCGGTCAGCTTCTTCTACGTCTATGACGCCGCCGGCGAGCGGGTCGTGGCGATCGTCGCGGAGGTGCACAACACCCCCTGGGGCGAGCGGCACGCCTACGTGCTGCCGTCGCCCGGGGACGGCTCGGGCGCCCGACGGCGTTTCGCCAAGGCGTTCCACGTGTCCCCGTTCATGCCGATGGACCAGCTGTACGACTGGCGCCTGACCGAGCCCGGCGAGCGGCTCGCGGTGCACATGCGGAACCTCGAGGCGGACCGGCTGGTCTTTGACGCCACGCTCGTCATGACCCGCCACGCGCTGACGCCGTCGAAGCTCAACGGCTGCCTCGTTCGATATCCGCTCATGACCGGGCAGGTGATCGGAGCGATCTACCTCAACGCCCTGAAGCTCTGGCTCAAGCGGGTCCCGTTTCACCCGCATCCGAAGCGTCTGGCCGCCGAAGACGCAAGCGACCATGCCTGACTCGGCCTCCACCGCACCGCGTGCCGCTCCCCGTCCGCCATCCCTTGGGGCGATCGATCTCGCCGCGCGCCGGGCCGTGCTGGCCCGCCTGGACAACCTCCGCGGGGGGAGGATCGACCTCGTCGACCCGGTGGGGAGGCTCACGCTCGGCTCGGACGATTCGGACCTGCGGGCCTCGGTTCGCGTGCGCGACGGGCGGCTCTATCGGCGGGCGGCGACCGGGGGCGCCGTGGGCGTGGCCGCCGCCTACGTCGACGGGTGGTGGGAGACGGACGACCTCGTCCGGATGCTCCGCGTCTTCGCCCGCGACCTCGGCTCGGCCCACGCGATGCGGGGAGACCTCGCCCGCGCGCTCTCGCCCGCCAGGCGTCTTGCGCACGCGCTCCGCCGGAACTCCCGTTCGGGAAGCCGGCGGAACATCGCCGAGCACTACGACCTCGGCAACGACCTCTTCGCCCTGTTCCTCGACGAGACGATGACCTACTCCGCGGGCGTCTTCGAGTCGGCGGGCGCGACGCTCGCCGAGGCGCAGGTCGCCAAGTTCGACCGCCTGTGCACGAAGCTTGCGATCACGGAGTCCGACCACGTGCTCGAGATCGGCTCGGGCTGGGGCAGCTTCGCGATCCACGCCGCTCGCGCGCACGGCTGCCGCGTGACGACGGTCACCATCTCGCGGGAGCAGCACGCGCTGGCGAGCCAGCGCGTGCGCAGCGCGGGGCTGTCCGATCGCGTTGACGTCGCGCTCGCCGACTACCGCGATCTCGCGGGAAGCTTCGACAAGGTCGTCTCGATCGAGATGATCGAGGCCGTCGGCCACGCGTACCTTCCCGTCTACTTCCGGACGATCGCTCGCCTCCTGAAGCCCGACGGCGCCGCCGCGATCCAGGCGATCACGATGCCCGACGACCGCTACGAGCGCTACCTGCGCACGCCCGACTTCATCCAGCGCTACGTGTTCCCCGGGAGCTGCTGCCCCTCGCACGGCGCGATGGCGGCGGCCGTCGCCCGCACCGACCTGCGGCTCGCGCACGCGGAGGACCTCACGCCGCACTACGCCGAGACGCTTGCGCGCTGGCGCGGCGCCTTCAACGAGAAGCTCGACCGCGTGCGCGCGCTCGGCTACCCCCCGCGGTTCGAGCGGCTCTGGAACTACTACCTCGCGTACTGCGAGGCGGGGTTCGCGGAGCGCGCGATCGGGCTCGCGCAGCTTGTCTACCAGAAGCCGGGGCGTCGCGCCGCGGTGCCCGCGCCCGCGGCGCCCGCGGCGCTTGAGGGGCCGTCGTGGATCGTCTGACGCTCATCGATCTGGCGCTCTTCAACGTCGGCTGGTTCGCCGCGGTTCTGAGCGCGGCGGCGGGCGCCGCCTGGGTCGGCGTCGGGATCATCATCGCGATCTCGCTCTGGCGGCTCTGGGCGCTGAGGTTCGCCACGGGCGCCATCGTGCTCTACGCGCTGGCGTTCGTCATCGGCTACGCCGCGGACCTCGCGATGGTTCTCACGGGCGCGCTCGAGTTTCCCGAGCGCGCCGTCTGGCCGGGCCCGATCGCCGAACCCGTGCCGCTCTGGATGCCCGCGATGTGGATCAACTTCGCGGGCGCGCTGCACTTCTCCCTCCGCATCCTGCGCGGGCGCTACGCGCTCGGAGCCGCGGTCGGCCTTCTCGGCGGCCCGCTCGCCTACTACGCTGGCATGCGCTTCGGCGCCGTCACGCTCCCCGATCCGCTCTGGCGATCATCGCTTCTCGTCGGCCTCGAATACCTCGTCGCGCTCCCGCTTCTGCTGTGGATCGCCTCCCGCGCCTGGCCCGCGCCGGCGATCGCCCCTAGAACAGATCAATGAATCGTTGGAAACGGAGTCCCTGAAATGAACGTCTGGATCCTCATCCTCGTCGCCCTTGCCGCGATGATGGTCGTGATGACGGCGCTGTGGTTCGTGCAGCGTCGCACCCACAACGCGGGCGTCGTCGACGTCGCGTGGACCTTCGGCACGGGCCTCTGCGCGATCTGGTTCGCGTGGGGCGCCGACGGCGACGAGGCGCGCCGCTGGCTCGTCGGCGTCCTCGCCGGGCTCTGGTCGGCTCGGCTGGGCGTCTACCTCGCCAAACGCATGATCGGCGACCACGAGGACCGCCGCTACCAGTCCATGCGCGAGAAGTGGGGGGACAAGACGCAGCGCAATCTCTTCATCCTCTTCCAGGTGCAGGCGGTCTGGGCGGTGCTCTTCGCGCTCCCGATGCTCGTCGCGGCGTTCAACCCGGAGCCCGGGCTGCGCTGGTACGACTTCGCGGGGATCGCGATCTGGTTCGTCGCGGTCGCCGGGGAGACGCTCGCTGATCGCCAGCTCAACCGGTTCCGCAAGGATCCGAACACGAAGGGCGAGGTCTGCAAGCGCGGGCTGTGGCGCTACTCCCGTCACCCGAACTACTTCTTCGAGTGGATCCACTGGTGGGCGTACGTGTTCATCGGCTGGGCGGGCCCCTGGGGATGGCTCACGATCTTCGGTCCCATCACGATGTTCATCTTCCTCTTCTTCATCTCGGGCATCCCCGTCACGGAGCGCGCGCTGGTCAAGTCCCGCGGCGACGCCTACCGCCGCTACCAGAAGACCACCAGCCCCTTCATCCCCTGGCCCCCGAAGGAGAGCCCCGCGTCATGAGCCTGCTCGCCCTCGCCATCGACCTCGCCGAGACCGGGCGCCTGCCCGCGCCGATCGTTCGCGCCGGCGTCCGCCGGCTCTGCGCGCGCCGGCTCCGGAGCGCGACGGCCGACGAAGCGACGTTCGCCCGGGCGATGCGGTCCGGGCCCGTCGCCCCCGTTCCGGACGCCGCCAACCGTCAGCACTACGAGGTGCCCGCCGAGTTCTTCGCCTGCTGCCTCGGTCGCCGCCTCAAGTACTCCTGCGCCCATTGGCCCCGCGGCGTGAACTCGCTCGACGACGCCGAGGCCGCCGCGCTCGAGGCGACCTGCCAGCGTGCGCAGCTCGCGGGCGGCCAGCGCATCCTCGAGCTCGGCTGCGGCTGGGGCTCGCTCACGCTCTGGATGGCCGAGCGCTACCCGGGCGCCGCCATCGTCGCGGTCTCCAACTCCGCGTCGCAGCGCGCGTTCATCGAGCGGCGCGCCCGCGAGCGTCGCCTGAGCAATGTCGCCGTGCTCACCCGCGACATGAACGACTTCGACGCCGCCGCCGAGGGGCTCGAGCCCTTCGACCGCGTCGTGTCGATCGAGATGTTCGAGCACATGCGCAACTACGAGGAGCTGCTCCGCCGCGTCGCGTCGTGGATGACGCCCGCCGGCCGCCTCTTCGTCCACGTCTTCGCGCACCGCGCGTCCCCCTACGCCTTCGAGAGCGACGGCGACGCCAACTGGATGGGGCGCCACTTCTTCACGGGCGGCATCATGCCGAGCCTTGACCTCTTCGATCGCTTCCCGCGCGATCTCCGCGTGAGCGAGCGATGGACGTGGGACGGCTCGCACTACCAGCGAACCGCCGAGGCGTGGCTCGCCAACCTCGAGTCGCGGCGCGACGAGGCGATCGCTGCGCTGCAACGCGCGGGCGAGACCGACCCCCGCCGCCAGTTCCACCGGTGGCGTCTCTTCTTCATCGCCTGCGCCGAGCTCTTCGGCTACCGCGGCGGGCGCGAGTGGATGGTCGGGCACTACCTCTTCGAGCCGGCGCGTCAGCCCGCGCGAGTCGCGGCGGGCGCGCCATGAGGCCCGTCATCGCGATCTCTGGCCTCGTCCTCGCGGCGATGCTCGCCGCCCTCGCCTACGGCTTTCTCGCGGGCGACGGCTGGAGCGAGGTCCGGGCGCTGACCGCCTACCCATGGTTCAACGTGACGATCGTCGACGTCTACGCCGGGCTGGTGCTCTTTGGCGTGTGGATCGCCTACCGCGAGCGGCCGCTCGCGGCGACGCTGTGGATCGTCGCGCTGCTCGCGCTCGGCAACGTCCTCGCCGCGCTGTACGCGCTGCTCGCCGCGGCCCGATCGCGCGGCGACTGGTCGCGGTTCTGGCTCGGACGGCGGGCGCCCGGCTCAGGTTGAGCTGTTCTCGTCCGGGGCGGCGGCGCGGCTGTCGCTCATGAGCGGGAGCCGGATCATGAACTCCGCGCCGGGGTCGCGGTTCCTCGCGCCGACGCTCCCGCCGTGGAGCTCCGCGATGCTCCGGGCGATCTCGAGGCCCAGCCAGTTCCCGCGTCCGTGGCGATGCTCGTCGTCGGCCTGAGCGAAGCGGTCGAAGATCGTCTCGAGCTGGTCCTCGGGCACGCCCGGCCCGTAGTCGCGCACGCGGATCACGGCCTGCCCGTCCTCCTCGCTCACGGTGACCTCGACGCGCTCGCCGTTCGGCGAGAAGCGGATGGCGTTGCGCAGGAGATTGTCGAGGGCGGTCTGAAGCAGGTAGGGGTCGCCGAAGCACAGGAGGTCGCTCCCGCTCTCGCTCTCGGCGAGCGTCGGCGCGACGCGCACGCGGTGGAGCTCCGCCATGTCGGCGCTGTTGATCACCGCGTCCATCACCAGCTCGTTGACGAGGTGCCGCCGATCGCTGATGCGCGTCTTGCCCTCCCGCACGCGGGACAGCAGCAGGAAGCTCTCGATCATCCGCCCGAGTCGTCGCATCTCGCTGGTGACGCTGTCGTGGAACTCGACGACGCGCTCGGGAAGCCCGCCGTACCGGGGCAGCGTCTGCGCCTGGGCGAGGATCACGCTGATGGGCGTCTTGAGCTCGTGCGACACGTTGGTCAGGAAGCGCGACTGCGCCCGGTACCCTTCCTCGATCCGCTCAAAGGCCGCGGAGAGTTCCTGCTGAAGGCGGGTGGTCTCGCTCCCGCTCTCGTGCAGGAGGTCCGCGTTGGGCATGTGCTCCGGGCGCATCTCGGTCGCCAGACGCTCGATGTCGGCCAGGGGTCGGACGGCGGCGCCCGCGATGAACCAGACGGCGATCGCCGCCGCGCCGAGGGAGATCACGCGCCCGATGATCACGACGCGCGCCGTCGAGGTCAGCAGCTCGGGCGGCTCGGCGCTCCCGGCGGCCAGCAGGCGATAGGCCGCGCCATCAACCGCGACGAACCGCCGGCTTCCCACCCGCAGCGCCGTCGTGTCGCGCTGGGTCCAGAGACTCTGCCGAGCGGCCGTCGCGGCCTCGAGCAGCGTCGCCCAGGCGGCGTCCTCGAGCGTCATCCCCCCGCGCCAGAACAGGTCGGCGGCGGGGGATTCGCCCTCGTCCCGACCCCCGACGGTCTCGGGGATCGCGGCGAGGGCGAACTCCTCCTTCGCGTCGTAGATCGCGTCGGCCCACTCGCTCGGCGGGATCGCGGAGAGGCGCGCCTCCGCCGCGTCGAGCTCGGCCACGAGGACCGCGTCGTTGGCCTCCCGCGCCTTGTCGCGCTGGTGCGCGAGCACCGCCACCCACATCGCCCCTTCGACCACCGCGATGACCGCGATGAGCCAGACGGTGATCTTCAAACGAAGCGAGATTCGCCGATGCCGGTGGGGAATGGATCAGACTCCGGTCACGGCGTCCATGACGCCAAAGCGATAGCCCGCGCCCTTGATCGTGTGGATGAGGTCGCGGTCGAAGCCGCGGTCGATCTTCTTGCGAAGCGAGGAGATGTACACGTCGATCACGTTGCTGGTCGGCTCAAAGTTGATGTCCCAGACCTTCTCGCCGATCTGCGCCCTCGAGAGGACGCGGTTCTGATTGCGCATGAGGTACTCGAGCAGCGCGAATTCCTTGTTCGAGAGCTCGAAGCGCTGCCCCTGCCGCTCGGCGACGCGGGAGTAGAGATCGAGCTCGAGATCATCGCACCGAAGCGTCCGCGACTCGGTCGCCTCGCCGCGCCGGAAGATCGCGCGCACCCGCGCGAGCAGCTCCTCGAACTCGAAGGGCTTGGTGATGTAATCGTCGGCGCCCGCGTCCAGACCACGCACCTTCTCGTCGGTCGCGGAGAGCGCGGTGAGCATGATCACCGGCGTCTTGACCTTCCGCCGGCGCAGGTTGCGGCACACTTCCGTGCCGTCGCGGTCCGGGAGCATGAGGTCCAGAAGGATGACGTCGTAGTTCGTCCGCGTCGCCATCTCCTCCCCCTCGAAGCCGTTGTGCGAGACATCGACCGCGAAGCCGTGCTCCTGCAAGCCCTGCCGAACCGCTTCCGCCATCTTCGGGTTGTCTTCCACAATCAAGACACGCATCGATGCGCCCCTTTCGTGGGCTGTCAGGTGTCCCCCCGAAGGGCCGCCAGGGCTCTCTCCCGAGCCGCACGCCCCGAGGATGTGCCCAGATAGTCCGACGAAAGGCCGCCCGTCTTCATGAACGAATCGTGATTCGTTTTTCATCTATAGGCCAGCGACCCCGGCGCCGGGCGCCGTCGCCGAGTCGTGGGGGGGCGGTCAACCCCCGAGGTCGCCGCTCCGGGCGGGTGATACAGTCCGATCATGACGCGTCGTCCGTGCTCCGCCGTCCGCCCTCGCTGTTCCGTGCGCGGCGTTCTCGCCCTCGCCGCGGCTCTGCTCTTGATCAGTTCGCCGCTCGGCGCCCAACCGGATCCCCAACTTCCGGCGGAGCCGGCCGCGACCGCGAGCCCGGATTCGCTCTCCCGCGCGTCGGTCGAGGCGCAGCTCGCGGAGCTGCGGGCGGCGGAGGGCCTCGCCCCGGACGCGCGCGACGCCGCGATCGAGCTCTACGAGCGCGCGCTCGGGCTGATCGTCCGCGCGCAGGAAGCCGCGGCGCGAGCCGCGGAGTTTCGCGCCGCCGCCGACGGGGCGCCCGGGCGGATCGAGTCGATCCGGGAGCAGCTGAGCCGCCCCGCGCCGCCGGTCGACATCCAGCCGCCGCCCGAGGCGACGGTCACGCAGATCGAGGCCGCGGTCGCCGAGGCCTCCGCGGAGCTTGACGCCGCCCGCCGGGCCTCGGCGGATCTCCAGGACGAGGCGCTCCGGCGCGACGAGCGCCGGGCGGCGGCGCCCGAGCAGCTGGCCCTTCTCCGAGCCGAGCTCGCGGAGACGGACGTGGCGCTCGACTCGGCGAGTCCCGAGTCGGAGCCGGCGTTCCTCACGGAGGCCCGCCGTACGCTCCAGCGCGCGCAGCGCGACGCGCTGGCGGCCGAGATCGCCGCCCTCGAGGCCGAGGGCGCCAGCTACGAGGCGCGGCGGGACCTGCTCCCGCTCCGCCGGGACCTCGCCAAGCGCCGGGTGGCCCAGGCCGAGGACGCGGTCAGCGCCTGGCAGACGATCCTCGCGGAGCGTCGCCAGCAGGAAGCGCGTCAGGCGGCCCGCGAAGCCGAACGCCTCAGCCGCCAGGCGGCTCGCGAGCACCCTGTCCTGAGCGCCTTTGCGCAGGAGACGGCCGAGCGAGCCGCGCAGCGCGCCGAGCCCGGGGGGCTCACGGCGGCGATCGACCAAGCCGCTCGCGAGACGGAGGACCGTCGGCGCGAGCTTCTCACCCTGCACCAGCGCTTCGACGCGATCGAGCGTCGCATCAACGCCACCGGGCTCAACCGCGCCACCGGGCTCCTGCTCCGCCGCCAGTTCGAGCAGATGCCGGCCGTCTCGGAGGTTCGGGCCCGCGTCGAGGCCACGCAGCGCCAGCTCGAGAGCGCGCAGTTCAACCTCATCGAGCTCCAGGAGGAGCGCCTGGAGATGGGCGACGTCGACGCGGTCGTCGCCGAGCTGCTCGCGCAGGCGCCCGCGGATCAGGCGGCCATGGAAGCCGTCGCGCGCGAGATCGCCCTCGCCCGCCGCGACCTCCTCGACCAGCTCGTCTCCGACAGCGCGGCCCTCTTCGATCGTCTGGTCGAGCTCAACGCCGCCGAGCGCGAGACGCTCGTCGCGGTCGGGGACTACCGCACCTTCATCGAGGAGCGAATCCTGTGGGTCCGCTCGGTGGCCTCGGGCGCGTACCCCACGCCCGCCGAGCTCGCGAGCAACCTCCGCTGGCTGACCCGCGGCGAGTCGTGGTCGCGAACCCTCGCCCAGACCTCCGCCTACCTCGCCGACCGGTGGGCGCCCGCGACGATCGCCGCTCTGGCCCTCCTCGGTCTCGCGCTGCTCGCGAGTCGAGCGAGGACTCGCCTCCGCGAGCTCGGCGACCTCGTCTCCCGCTACCGCACCGACCGACTCTCCCATTCCGTGCGAGCGCTCGTCGTCACCCTCTTCCTCTCGGCGCCGATCCCGCTCGCCCTCGCGCTCCTCGGCTGGACGCTTCGCCAGCCCGAGGAGCAGCCCGCGGTCGCCCTGGCGGTCGGCGCGGGCCTCGGTCGCGCCGCGATGGCGCTCTTCGGGCTCGAGCTGCTCCGGCACACGTTCCGCTCGCGCGGGCTCGCCGAGTCGCACTTCCGCTGGCCGACGCCGTCGATCCGCGCGGTGCGCGCGAACCTCCGCTGGTTCGAGCCGATCGCCGCGACGGCGGTGGTCGTCGTCGCCGCGACCGAGGCGCACGCCGACGAGCGCCTCGCGGCGTCGCTCGGGCGGGTGTGCTTCACGGTGGGTCTCGTCGCGCTCTCGGTCTTCCTGTACCGGACCATCCGCCCGCGGGGGCCGGTGCTGTCCCGATACATCGAGGAGAACCGATCGGGATGGATCGCCCGCCTCCGTCATGTGTGGGCGCCGCTCTTCATCGGTCTGCCGCTGGTCGTGGCGGCGCTGAGCTGGGCGGGATTCCACTACACCGCGATCCAGCTCGAGCAACGCCTCGAGCTGACGCTCGCCCTCGCGTTCGCGCTCGTCCTGGTCAACGGGATGCTGCTGCGCTGGCTCTTCATCGCGCGGCGGCGCGTCGCGATCGAGGACGCGCGCCGCCGGCGGGATCAGGCTGCCGCGCAGGCTCAGGCCGCCGCGAGATCCACCGCCAAGGGCGCGGCCGCCGCGGCCCCGGCCGGATCCAGCACGGCCTCCGCGTCGCCGCAGGCCCCGTCCCCGGCCGTCTCCTCGGACACCGTCCCCGCGGCGATCGACGAGGACAAGGTCGACCTCCCCGCCCTGAGCGCGCAGACCCGCCAGCTCTTCGCGGCCGCGGTCACCGTCTCGGTCGTGATCGGGCTCTTCGTCATCTGGGCGGAGGCCCTCCCCGCCCTGCGCATGCTCGATCGGATCCAGCTCTACCCGTCGGTCCGCGTGATCGAGACCGGCGCGCCCGCGGTGATGGCGCCGACGCCCTCGCCCGTCGCGGAGAGCGCTCCGCCCTCGCCCCTGTCGCCCCTCGCGCCGGGCCTGACGGGGACCGGCGGAGCGGCCCCCGCGCCCGAAGCCGCCGCGCCCGCGCCGGCGCTCTCGCTCACCGTGGCGGATCTGGGGCTGGCGATCATCGTCATCATCGCGACGGTGGTCGCGTTCCGGAACGTCCCGGGCCTCGTCGAGATCGTCGTGCTCCAGCGCCTGCCGCTCGACGCCGGGAGCCGGTACGCGCTGTCGACGGTGCTCCGCTACTCGATCGGCATCATCGGGATCGTGCTCGCGTTCAACGTCCTCGGGATCGCCTGGGGGCGGGTGCAGTGGCTCGCCGCCGCGCTGACCTTCGGCCTGGCCTTCGGGCTCCAGGAGATCTTCGCGAACTTCGTCTCGGGCCTCATCATCCTCGCCGAGCGACCCGTGCGCCTGGGCGACACCGTGACGGTGGGAGGAGTGTCGGGAACCATCACGCGCATCCGCATGCGGGCGACGACGATCACCGACTGGGACCGCAAGGAACTCATCATCCCCAACAAGACGTTCATCACGGGCGACGTCATCAACTGGACGCTCTCGGACCCGGTCCTCCGCCTCACGGTGCCCGTGGGCGTCTCCTACTCGTCGGACATCGATCTCGTCGAGCGCCTTCTCCTCGAGGTCGCGCGCGAGCATCCGGTCGTCCTGGAGGATCCCGCGCCCTACGTGCTGTTCACGCGCTTCGGAGACTCGACGCTCGACCACGAGCTCCGCCTCTTCATCCCGCACATCGAGCACCTCATCCCCGTGTACCACCAGCTTCGCCAGGCCATCGTTCGCAAGTTCCGCGCGGCGGGCGTCGAGATCGCCTTCCCGCAGCGCGACCTCCACATCCGTTCCATCGGGGACCTCTCAAAGCTCGTCGAGCGGCGCGCCGATCTCGCCGAGACCGAGTGAGCTACGCCCCCGGATCGATCGCGCACGCGTCCCGCCCGCGGTTGGCCGCGATCCACCGGTACGCCGCGGCCCCCGCGTGCGACACGCCCGGGACGTAGAGCAGGAGCGCCGGGAGCGCGCCGAGGGGCGTTCGCACGAGCGCCCGCCGAACCGCCGGGAAGCCGACGAGCGTGCGTCCGTCGCGCGTCCGCATCGGCATGCCGCGCATCGCCTCGTCCATCGCCACGGGCAGCTCCGCGGGATCGACGGCGGTCAGGTCGCGCCGCTCGAGGCGACCCAGCCAATCGAGGCGCTGGATCCATCTCGTGGACCTCCGGCACAGCCCGCAGGCGCCGTCGTAATAGATCACGTCGCGATGGCGGTCCGCTCGCGTCACGCGCTATTCAAGGCGCGGTCACAACGACGAGCCAGAGCTCGACCACGCCGCCCGCGCGACCCAACTCCCCGGGCTGCACGCTGAGGCGCAGCTCCCGCCCCCGGGGCCCGCCCCCGCCGG
>Ga0081535_100729_pt1 | contig 16949 bp, 14 predicted proteins | sample HotLakmasection3_FD_71020 | JGI IMG/M metagenome (GOLD analysis project Ga0081535, IMG submission 71020) | Hypersaline microbial mat communities from Hot Lake, Washington, USA - Section #3 (SPADES assembly) (version 2) | ecosystem: Environmental > Aquatic > Non-marine Saline and Alkaline >... | reverse complement strand
CGACGTGACGATCGACGACGGCGTGACGCCGGTGACGATCAGCGTGGACCTGACGGGCGCCGAGAGCGTGGGCGACGCGCTCGACGCGATCGAGTCGGCGATCCGCGCGCAGGACGCGGCGGCGCTGGGCGGGGCGTTCCCGTCGGCCGGCGTGGACGCGGGGGCCGACGCGTTGTCGCTCCCCGCGGCGGCGGGCTACACGATCGCCTTCGCGGACGTCGGGGCGGGCACGACGGCGCAGGACCTCGGGCTGAGCGGGCACGGGTTCACCAGCGCGGCTCAGTTCAACCCGGCGGGCGACGTGCGGGCGAAGCTGAGCGAGCACACCCTCTTCGGCGACCTGGCGCCGGGCGCGGCGGTGACGCTGCCGGGATCGTTCGTGATCGACAACGGCGGACGGACGGGGACGGTGACGCTCGCGGCGACGGACACGGTGGACGACTTCATCCGTCAGGTGGAGGCGCTGAACCTGGGCGTTCGCGCGGAGATCAACGAGGCGGGCGACGGGCTCAACCTGATCAACGAGGTGTCGGGGTTTGAGCTGTCGGTGAGCGAGAACGGGGGGGGCACGCTGCTGGCGACGCGGCTCGGTCTGCGAACGCTGCGGGAGACGACGGCGATCGCGGACCTCAACGGCGGGCGGGGCGTGGAGATCGCCGACGGGGCGATCAACCCGATCACGGGGCTGCCCGACCCGGCGCGGAACGCGGACTTCCGGGTGAACCTGCAGGACGGGACGAGCTTCGACGTGGACCTGACGCCGGCCGACCTCGGCACGGTGCAGGATGTGATCGACGCGATCAACGTGGCGGCGGCGGGGGCGGGCTACGCGGTGCCCGCCGACTTCGAGGCGCGGCTCGCGGACGGGGCGAACGGGATCACGTTCGTGGACGCCACGGGCCCGGCGGTGCAGAACACGAGCGTGTCGCGGCTCAACGGGTACGCGGCGGAGGACCTGGGGCTGCTCGACGCGACGTTCACGGGCGGGGCGCCGGCAGTTCTTGCCGGGACGGACCGCGCGAGCGTGCGCGTCGACAGCGTGTTTTCCGACCTGATCGACCTTCGGGCGTCGCTCGACGCCAACGACGAGCGTGGCATCGTTCTTGCGACGGAGCGTCTGCAGAAGGACGACGACCGTCTGATCGCCGCGCGGGCGGTGGTGGGTGGTCGGGCGCAGCGCGTCGAGGACGCCAGGGCGCGGGCGGAGGACGAGCGGCTGCTCGACCAGACGGTGCGGAGCGGTCTGGAGGATCTGGACTTCACGGAGGCGGCGACGCGGTTCAGCCTCCTGCAGCTCGCTCAGAACGCGGCGTACGCCGCGACGGCCCGGACGCAGGGCCTCTCGCTTCTGAACTTCCTCTAGCGGGGAAGGGCAGGGTTCAGGATCGCCGGCCTCGGCCCCGGCGGTCTGCGACAGGACGTCGGCCGCGGTGGATCCGCGGGTTCAACGGATTGTGGGCCGAACGAAGCGGAGCTCACCCATGCAGGTGCGCACGACACGGTTCGGGGACGTTGAGATCGCGGAGGACCGCGTGCTCGAGTTTCCGAAGGGACTCCTCGGTTTCGGCGACCGGACTCGGTACTGCCTGCTCCAGCCCAACGAAGACGCGTGCTTCCTGTGGCTGCAGTCGGTGGAGGATCCGGCCTTGGCGTTCGTGGTGACGGATCCGGCGTTGTTCGTGCCGGACTATTCCGTTCCCATTCGCGCCGAGCAGATGGAGGCGCTGGAGATGCGTTCCCTTGACGACGCGCAGGTGTTCGTGATCGTCAACAAGGTGGGCGAGACGCTCACGGGGAACCTTCAGGGCCCGCTCGTGGTGAGCGCGACGAGCCGTCTGGGGGAGCAGTTCGTGCTCTCCGAGAAGCGGTGGACGACGCGTCACTCGCTCGTGCAGGTCGGCGCGCCGGCGAAGGCGACGGCGTAGCGGTCGGGACGCCGGCGCCAGCGTGGCGTCCCGGCAGGGTCATCATCGCGTCATGGAGGACGCGGGCCGGCGCGAGCGCCGGTCGACGAGGAAGGAGCCGCACTCATGCTCGTGCTTTCACGGCTGCGTGACGAGACCATCATGATCGGCGAGGACGTCGAGATCACGGTGGTCGACATCCGGGGCGACAAGGTTCGCCTCGGGATCAACGCGCCGACATCCATCGCCGTGCACCGCAAGGAGGTGTACGAGGCGATCCGTCAGGAGAACCAGCGTGCGGCGTCGCTCGAGGGCGCCGACGTCGACCGACTCGGGGAGAACCTCGGGCGGGCACGGATCGAGGGACGCCACGGGGCGGCGATGCGACTTCGCAGCGCCGCGTCCGGCGTCAGCGCGTTCACCACCACACCGGAGCCCCCGAAGAACTCGGCGGCGCGTTCCACGACGGTGCGCGCCGCGCGCTAGCCGCCGGAGCCGCAATCACGGAGGATTGCCATGGCCAGGATCAACTCGAACATCCCCAGCCTGATCGCCCAGCAGAACCTGCGGCAGGCCAACGAGAACCTCGGGCTTCGGCTCGAACGCCTGAGCACGGGCCTGCGCATCAACAAGGGCGCGGACGACCCGGCGGGGCTCATCATCTCGGAGCGCCTGCGCTCGGAGATCGAGGGCATCGAGCAGGGCATCAAGAACACCGAGCGGGCGAGCAACGTCATCGCGACGACGGAGGGTTCGCTCGCGGAGGTCTCGGACCTGCTCAACTCGATCAAGGCGCTCGTGGTCGAGGCGTCCAACACGGGCGCTTTCAGCCTCGAGGAGATCCGCGCCAACCAGCGCGCGATCGACTCGGCGATCGACTCGATCACGCGGATCAGCAACACGTCGTCCTTCGCGGGGCTCAAGCTCCTCAACGGGGAGCTGGGATACCGCCTCTCGGGCGTCGACGACTCCAAGATCCTCAAGACGCAGATCAACGGGGCCAACTTCCTCCAGCGCACCGACATCCAGGTGGACGTCGAGGTCGTGGGCTCGGCGCAGCAGGGCCAGCTCTTCCTGCGGACCGACTTCTCGTCGAACCCGCCCTTCGCGGGCACGGGGACCGACGGGGTGCTCGCCTCGACCGTGACCATCGAGATCGCGGGGCCCGAGGGCGTGGACGTCCTGACGTTCGTCTCGGGCCAGGACGTCAACGACATCCTGACCGCGATCAACGCGCGTTCCACCAAGACCGGGATCGAGGCGGAGCTGGCGGGCGGCGACGTCTCCTCGGGCGTGCGGTTCTTCACGAGCGAGTTCGGCGCGGGGGCGCTGGCGTCGGTGAAGAAGCTCTCGGGCGGCGAGGAGTGGACGACGCACCGGCTTCCGAACGACGCCCCGCCGTCGTCGCTTGACTGGACGGACGCCACGACGTTCACCGCGGCGGACTCTGACAACGGCAAGGACGTCGTGGCGCTGGTCAACGGCGCGCTCGCGACGGGCAACGGGCTCGAGCTGTCGCTCCGATCGAGCGACCTGGACGTCGAGTTCCTGCTCGAGGAGACCTTCGCGACGACGGTGAGCACCGCCAACGCGGAGACCTTCCACATCACGGGCGGGGGCGCGCTGTACCAGATCGGGCCCAACGTCGAGCCCGCGACGGAGATCAACCTCGGGATCCAGTCGATCGCGGCCAGCCGCATCGGCGGGACGCTCCTGACCAACGCGCTCGGCGCGAACGAGGTGCAGTTCCTCTCGAGCCTTCGGACGGGCGAGTACAACTCGCTCGAGTCGAGCCGCAACCGCCAGAGCTTCACCGGGGCGAGCAAGATCCTGGATCAGGCGATCGACGAGATCGCGACGCTCCGCGGTCGCCTCGGCGCGTTCGAGCGGAACACGCTGCAGACGAACGCGCGATCGCTTCAGGCGGGGCTCGAGAACCTGACGGCGGCGGAGTCGACCATCCGCGACGCGGACTTCGCCAGGGAGACGAGCGAGCTGACGCGAGCGCAGGTGCTGACGAGCTCGAGCACCACCGTCCTCGCGACGGCGAACGCGCAGGCCCAGAACGTGCTCCAGCTTCTCGGGTAGGCCTCGAGCGCGTCCTCATAACCACGCCCTCGCCCCCGGCGCCCCCGCGCTCCGGGGGCTTTTTTCTGCGCGCGGGCGAGCTCGGCGCAGAAATTCGGCTGGTAACGCATGACCCAGGTTAACTGACCCTCCCACCGCGCCGATCTGACGCACGCTCTGGCGGGCCGGGCTTGACGGCCTGGCTTGCCGAACGCCCGCCGCTGTGTCGGCGTCGGGACCAGAAGGGCGCCCGCGACGGAACGGGGCGCCGGCAGCAAGGCGCAAGCGGGCCCGCGTCAGGCGTGGCTGGAAGATCACGGAGGGTTTCCCTGTGAGTCGGATCAACACAAACGTGCAGTCGCTGATCGCTCAGCGCAACCTGCGGAACAACAACCAGACGCTGGCGACGAGCCTCGAGCGTCTGAGCACCGGTCTTCGGATCAACCGAGGCGGCGACGACCCGGCGGGTCTGATCGCCTCGGAGAACCTCCGGGCCGAGAAGACGGCGCTGGGTTCGGCGATCTCGAACGCCGAGCGTGCCCAGCAGGTGGTGAACATCGCTGAGGGTGGTCTTCAGGAGGTCTCGGGGCTTCTCAACGAGCTCGAGGGCCTGGTGACGACGACCGCGAACGACGCGGGTCTCTCCGAGGAGGAGAAGCAGGCGAACCAGCTCCAGGTGGACTCGATCCTCCAGACGATCGACCGCGTCGCGGGCGCCACGAGCTTCCAGGGCAACCGCCTGCTCAACGGCAACCTCGACTACTCGGTCGAGAGCGTGAACGCGGAGGTCTCCGACTTCCAGGTCAACGGCGCCAAGCTGGGCTTCGGCGACACTCGCGAGGTCGAGGTGCTCGTCACGCAGTCCGCGCAGGTGGCGGGCTTCCTGCTGTCCTTCGGCGGCGCCCTCGATCTCGGCGCGGCGAGCGACACGTTCGTGATCGAGATCGGCGGCGCGCTGGGCTCCCGCGAGCTCTCCTTCGCCTCGGGCACGACGCTCGACTCGATCCGCGACGCCATCAACACGTTCTCCGACGTGACGGGCGTCGAGGCCACGGTCTCCGCGACGGGCGTGATCCTGAACTCCACCGAGTTCGGCTCCTCGGAGTCGGTGTCGGTGAAGGTCGTCGACGATGGCAACATCGCGACCGCGAACACCGGCATCTACAACCTCTCGAGCACGGACACGAACGTCGCGAACACGACGATCGCCTCGACGTTCGCCAACGCCTCGAACCCGGTCACCGACGAGGGCCAGGACGTGGGCGCGGTGATCAACGGCATCACGGCGGTGACCGACGGCACCTCCGCGTCGATCAACACGGACTTCCTGTCGGTGGTGGTCGACCTGAACTCGGGCGGCTCCGCCCCGAACGCTCAGAACCTCGGCGCCATCGACGCCTTCACGATCACGGGCGGCGGCGCCGACTTCCAGCTCGCCGGCTTCGTGGACATCGCGGGCAAGGTGAGCCTGGGCATCGGCAACGTGGCGGCCCGCTCGATCGGTCGCACGACCGACTCGGCCGGCACCGTCTACAACCTCGCCGACCTGGGCGCGGGCAAGAGCCTGAACCTGGTCGACGGCGACCTCGACACGGCCCAGAAGGCCGTCCGCGGCGCCATCAGCGAGATCTCCACCCTCCGCGGTCGCCTCGGTTCGTTCCAGCAGAACACGATCGGCGCGACCATCCGGAGCCTGGGCGTGTCGCTCGAGAACACGACGGCGGCCGAGAGCGCGATCCGCGACACCGACTTCGCTCGCGAGTCGGCGGAGCTGACCCGCGGCCAGATCCTGGTCTCGGCGGCGACCTCGACCCTGTCGATCGCCAACAGCCAGCCGCAGAACGTGCTCTCGCTGCTCGGCTAAGACTTGAGTTCGCCCGCCGCGTGACGCGGCCGGCGGCCTGACGGTCCGAGAACCACGCCCCCGCGGACCTTCCGCGGGGGCGTTTTCGCGCGCCGAGCGAGCGTGCGTCCCATAAGCGAGCGCAGCGGGCGCCGATTCCTCCCGCGCTCGCCGGCGCGACCGGCGTTGCCCGAAACAGGGGCTCGCCGGGGGCCCGTCGCCGCCGGCCGGTGGTCCGGGGCGTGAGACACCCCGTGGCCCCGACAGGTCATCAACGCCGGGCGCGAGCGCGCCCGGGCTCTGCGATCACGGAGGATCACCATGAGCCGCATCAACTCGAACGTGCAGTCGCTCATTGCGCAGCGGGTGCTGGGCCGCAACAACCAACAGCTTTCGACGTCGCTCGAACGCCTGAGCACGGGCCTTCGGATCAACCGCGGGGCGGACGACCCGGCGGGCCTGATCGCCTCGGAGAACCTGCGCGCCGAGAAGACGGCGATCAGCGCGGCGATCTCCAACGCCGAGCGCGCCGAGCAGGTGGTCAACATCGCCGAGGGCGGCCTGCAGGAGATCAGCTCGCTCCTGATCCAGCTCGAGGGGCTCATCACGTCGACCGCGAACGAGGCGGGCCTGAGCGACGAGGAGCGGGAGGCGAACCAGCAGCAGGTCGACTCGATCCTCCAGACGATCGACCGCATCGCGGGCTCGACGAGCTTTCAGGGCTCGCGCCTGCTCAACGGCAACCTCGACTACAACACGACGGGCGTGAGCTCGGACGTGCAGGACTTCACGGTCTTCGGCGCGAAGATCGCGGACAACCAGTCCCTCGACGTCGAGGTGATCGTGACGAACTCGGCGCAGGTCGGGGGGTACTTCCTGTCCTTCGGCGGCGCCACGCTCGATCTGGGCTCCGCGACCGAGACGTTCGTGATCGAGATCGCGGGCGAGATCGGCTCGCGTCAGCTCTCCTTCGCGTCGACGACGTCCCTCGGCTCGATCCGCGACGCGATCAACTCGTTCACCGAGGTGACGGGCGTGGTGGCGGCGGTCTCGGGCACGGGCGTGCGTCTCGTCTCGAGCGAGCTCGGGTCCGATCAGTTCGTCTCGGTGCAGGTGGCGGACGACGGCGGGATCGCGCCGGCCAACGCGGGCGTCTACAACCTCTCGAGCACCGACACCAACATCGCCAATACCACGCGCCTGGCGACCTTCGCGGAGGCGATCAATCGCGTGACCGACGAGGGCCAGGACGTGCAGGCGACGATCAACGGCATCGTCGCGGTCGGCCGCGGGGCTCGCGCGAGCATCAACACCGACTTCCTGGCGACCGAGGTGCTGCTCACCACCGGCGCCGCGGGCGGCGGCGGCGGCAACGCTCAGACGCTCGGTTCGGTCGCGGCGTACACCATCACCGGGGGCGGCGCCGACTTCCAGCTGGCCCCGAACGTCGACATCGCCGGCAAGGTGGGCGTCGGCGTCCAGAACGTCGCCGCCCGGAGCCTCGGGCGCACGAGCGACCTGGCGGGCAACGTCTTCTTCCTCGCGGATCTCGCGGCGGGCAAGGCGCTCAACGCGGAGGACGGCGACCTGGTGACGGCGCAGAAGGCGATCCGCGAGGCGATCAAGGACGTCTCCTCGCTCCGCGGTCGACTCGGTTCGTTCCAGCAGAACACGATCGGCGCGACGATCCGAAGCCTCGGCGTCTCCTTCGAGAACACCACGGCGGCGGAGAGCGCGATCCGCGACACCGACTTCGCCAGGGAGTCGGCCGAACTGACGCGCTCGCAGATCCTCGTCTCCGCGGCGACGAGCACGCTCGCGATCGCCAACAGCCAGCCGCAGTCGGTGCTGCAGCTGCTCGGCTAACGCTTCTTCACACGGTCCGTTCCAACCTGATCCTCGTTGGTTCGGGTTCGTCTCGAGCCCCGGCCCTCTCGGCCGGGGCTTTTTTGTCAGACGACGAAGCGGGTCTCGGCGAGCGCCGCGTCGACCTGCCGCCTGAAGGACTCGAAGCCGGCCCGGCCCATCAGGCCGAAGGTCGCCTTCTTCCCGGTCTCGACGGCGGGCTGGTCGTAGGCGTCGACGTCGAGCAGTCGTCCCGCGTAAGCGGTCGCGACCATCCAGAGCTGGATGAACTGACCGACGCGCCGCGCGTCGAGCGTGGGCATGCGGATCGTGAAGTTGGGCCGCCCGGACTCGACGAGGGCGTACTCGGTCGCCCGCTTCTCGGCGCGAAGGAGCGCGCCGAGCGAGGCGCCCTCGAGGTAGCGCAGGTTCTCGACGCCCGCGCCCGTGGGGATCTCGACGTCCCGCGCGTCGCGCTCGATCTCGATGAAGCCGATCACCTTGTCGTTCGGTCCCTCGCGGTAGAGCTGGATCTGCGAGTGCTGGTCCGTGGCCCCGAGGGCCTTGATGGGCGTGTAGCCCGCGTGGACCTCTCGCCCGCTCGTGGTCTCGCGCTTGCCCAGGGACTCGGCCCAGAGCTGGCGGTACCAGTCGGCGAAGAGGTCCATGGCGTTCGAGTAGGGCATGAGGATGTGGTTGGGCTTGCCCTTGTCGCGACCGAGACGGACGAGCATCGTGGCGAGCGTGGCGGCGGGGTTCGACGTCAGCTCGGGCTGCGCGCACCGTTCGTCCATCTCCGCGGCGCCATCGAGGAGCGCGTCGATGTCGATGCCGCACATGGCGGCGGAGAAGAGCCCGACGGGCGAGAGGACGGAGAAGCGTCCGCCGACGCCGTCGGGCACGGGGAGGGCGGCGTAGCCCGCGTCGTCGCAGATCGAGCGCATCGTGCCCTTCTCGGGGTCGGTGATGGCGACGACGTTCTCCGCGTGGCGGTCCTTCCCGAGGGCGCGGATGAGGCGGTCGCGGAGGATGAGGAACTGCGCGGCGGTCTCGGCGGTCTCGCCCGACTTGCTGATGACGTTGACGAGCGTGCGCTCAAGGCCGCCGGCGTGCTGCTCGAGGTAGTCGAGCGTGGCGCCCACGAGCAGGGGGTCGACGTTGTCGAGGATGAAGACGCGGGGACCCGGGCGAGCGTCGTCGGGCAGCAGGTTGTAGGTGGGGGGGTTGAGCGCGCTCTGGAGCGCGAGGTTGCCGAGGGCCGAGCCGCCGATCCCGAGGACGAGCAGGTTGTCGAAGCGGCCGCGCCGTTCCTCGACGAGCGAGACGATGGCGCTGACGTGCGCGCGGCGCGTGTCGCCGAGGGCGAGGTCGCGCCATCGTTCCCAGCCCGTGCCGCGGGTGCGGGCGAGGTCGGCGGTGATCGCCTCGGCGGCGGTCCAGGCTTCGGAGCCGGGGGAGAAGAGATCGGCGGCGAGGCCGTGGTCGCCGACGCGCTCGGCGGTGCAGTTGGCGTAGTCGAGGGTGATCATGCGGTCAGCCTACCGAGGCCGCAGGGGCGGCGCGTGGGGGTTCGGGCCCCCGGCGGCTCGTGGGGTAGACTGCCCTCATGAGCCAGCCGCTGGGCCGAGTGCTGATCGATCGCGGACGGATCGCCGAGCGGACGCGAGACCTCGGGGCCCGCCTGACGGCGGACCTGCTCGAGGATCTTCAGCGCGAAGGGCTCGGGGCGGACGCTTCCCAGCGGATCGTGCTGATGCCCGTGCTCACCGGGGCGATGGTGTTCGCGGCGGACCTGATCCGCGCGATGCCGCTCGCGATGCAGGTCCGGGCGATCAGCGTGAGCAGCTACCCGGGCAAGTCGACGACGAGCCAGGGCGTGACGCTCCGCGGCGACTTTCCGGATGATCTGGGCGGGACGCACGTGGTGCTGGTCGACGACATCTACGACACGGGGCGGACGCTCGCGGCGCTGCAGGCGCTGGCGCGGGCGCAGTCGCCCGCGTCGCTCCGCACGTGCGTGCTGCTCTCGAAGCGGGTGGAGCGACTGGCGGAGGCGACGGTGGACTACGTGGGCTTTGAGATCCCGCCGGAGTTCGTGATCGGCTACGGGCTCGACTACGACGGGATGCACCGCAATCTGCCCGACATCCGGGTTCTCGACCCGGACGCGCCGGCGCCCGCGCCCGTGGACCTGCGCTCCGCGGGCGCGCCGGATGAGCGATGACGCCGGCGGCCGAGGCCATCGCGGGGGCGGAAGGCGGCGCGCGGGCGTTGGGGGTGGCGCTTCAGGACGGGGAGATCGTGATCATCTCGACGCGGCCGCACTGGTCTGGCCCGCTCTACACGGGCCTGATCCCCACGCTCGGGCTGGGGCTCGTGCTGGCGGCGCTGAGCGCGGCTCGGCCGGCGCCCCTTTCACCCCGGCTCGCCGGGGCGTTCGCGGCGCTGGCGCTCGCGCCGCTGCTGGCCTCGGTGTTTCGCTACTCGCTGCGCCGGTACGTGCTGACCGACCGGCGCGTGATCCTGCGGGACGGCCTGCGCTACCGGCAGGTCCCGCTTTCGAGCGTGCGCGCGGTGATGGTCGACGAGCGCCTGGCTGAGGGGGCGCCGGGCGACGTGACCTTCCGCACCGATCAGGGCGTCATGATCTGGGCGCGCTCGCCCGAGGCGGTGGAGGCGGCGCGGATCGCCAGCGACGCCGTGCGCCGCTACGGGCGAGGGTGAGGGCGGCGTCTCACTCGGCGCCGGACGCGTCGTCGGGACGCGTCTCAACGACGCGGACGCGCTGCGCGTCGTAGACGTACACCGTTCCGGCCTCTTCGGACTTGCAGGCCTTGTGGGAGCCGTCGCAGAAGGGGAAGTTCTGCGTCAGCCCGCAGCCGCAGACGAAGACGGGCTTGTCCTGAGGGTCGATGCGGATGGGTCCGTCGGCTTCGAAGCGGACGAGTCTCGGCATGGCGTCGCTCCCGGCGGGGTTCTGAGGGGGCGGTCAGACGGGCGCGGGGACGCGGTGGAGCACGTCGGTGAGGATTCCCGCGGCGGCGTCGACATCGTGCCCGGCGTCGCGGGCGCCCGCAAGGACGACGCGGTGGCTGCAGACGGGGACGATGAGGTCGTGGACGTCGTCCGGGGTCCCGTAGTCGCGATCGTCCAGAACGGCCCGGGCGCGGGCGGCCTGGGCGAGGGCGAGGGTGCCGCGGGGGCTGACGCCGACGCGGAGCTCGGGCGTTGATCGCGTGGCGTCGGCGATCGCGACGATGTACTCGCGGACCGACTGGTCGAGGCGGACGTCGTCGACGCGCGACTGCAGCGCGAGGACGCGGTCGCGGTCGAGGACGGGTCCGAGCTCGGGCAGCACGCTCGAGGCCGGGCGGAGGTCGAGCATGTCGGCCTCGTGCGAGGCGTCGGGGTAACCGAGGGTGATGCGCATGAGGAAGCGGTCGAGCTGGTTCTCGGGGAGCGCGAAGGTGCCCTCGAATTCGATCGGGTTCTGTGTGGCGACCACCATGAAGGGCTCCTCGAGGCGGTGGACGCGGCCGTCGATCGAGACGGTCGATTCCCCCATCGCCTCGAGCAGCGCGGACTGCGTGCGCGGCGAGGCGCGGTTGATCTCGTCGGCGAGGACGACGTTGGCAAAGATGGGACCCGGCTTGAAGGCGAACTCCGTGGTCGCCTGGTCGAAGATCGAGGCGCCCAGGACGTCCGCGGGGAGCAGGTCGGGGGTGAGCTGGATGCGGCTGAACGCGCAGTCGAGGCTCTTGGCCAGGGCGCTGGCGAGGAGGGTCTTGCCGACGCCCGGGACGTCCTCGATGAGCAGGTGCCCGCGGGCGAGGAGGCAGCAGAGGATGCGGTCGATCGAGGCGGGGTCGCCCAGATAGACGCTCGCGATGTTCCGCCTCAGCGTGTCCAGAGCCTCGAGCATGGGAAGAGTATAGGAAGGGTCCTCCACCCGCTTGCCCGCTCGCTGGATCACGTTCACACTCCCTTCATGGATGAGCGTCCTCAGCCCGACCCGCGAGACGAGCGGACGCCTCCGTCAGGCGAGAGCGGCTCGCCTTCGCCCGAGCTGGCGATGCTGCTGACGGGCGATCTGCCCTGCATCGGGTGTGGATACGACATCCGGGGCCTTTCGGTTCTGACGCAGTGCCCGGAATGCGGGCTCGCGGTGCGGGCGACGATCCTTCACCGCGTCGATCCGCACGCTCAGGCGCTTCGCCCGATGCCCACGCCGCGACTGACGGCGATCGGGCTCCTCGTGTGGTCCGGGTTCGGGCTTCTCGCGGCGCTGCTTCTGTGGACGCCCCGGATCGTGGACCTGATCGAGGAGGCGTCGTCGGGGCGGGCGGGGCTCGACCCGGGGCCGCCCCCGGGGCTCCCGCGTGCCGTCGAGCCACGTGCGGCATCCCCCCCGCCGGGAACCCGTCCCGTGCCGGCTCGCCCCGGTCGCTCTCGGCCCCAGCGGTACAGTGCACGGATCCGGTCGCGTCCTCGTCCTGCCGCCGCCTCGCTCCGAGCGTTGCGAGCCGAGTCGCCGGGGACCGGCCGCGCCAGCACGCCCTTTGCGGGAGGTCCGCGGCATGAGCTTCGCCATCGTCCTGGGAACGACGATCCTCGGCGAGCTCCTGCTCGCCGGCCTGCTCTCGCTGCTCCGGCGGGCCCCGGGCCGACTCGGCCGCCTGCACGAGGCCCTGTGCCAGGCACCGGGGCTCGACGTCGTGGTGTTCCTGATGACGCTCGCCCCGCCGATCGCGGCCGCCCTGCTCGCAGGGTGGGTCGGCCTCGGGGCGGCGATCCTCGGGCAGGTGCTCTCGCTGCACGTCTGGGTCGAGCTGCACGAGCTCGCCCACCCCGGGGCCGCCCGCGCTCCGCGGATGCTCCGGATCCAGAACCGACTCCTGGGCCGGACGGCGAACCACGTCGCGCTGTGGCTGAGCGTGGTGGTGCTGCCGGTCTTCTGGGCCATCCGCCTGGGCGAGCTGCTGGTGTGGCCGCCCCTGCGAGCCTGCGCCCGGTTTCCGCGCTACCGCCAGGGCGACTGGGTCAACGTGAGCCGCCACAAGTACGACGCCCTCGTGGGCCACGATCTGATCTGGTGCCTCTACTGCGACTGGATGACCGGCGTCTACAGCCTCGCGGGCGAGATGCTGCGCAACGTCGAGTCCTTCTGGTGCCCGATCCGCTTCCTCGACGCGGCCAAGTGCGCGAACTGCCGCGTGGACTTCCCCGACGTCGACGAATGGGTGGAGCCGACGGAGACCCTCGAGCCCGCGATCACGCTCATGGAGCGGAAGTACGGCGGTGGCCGCCACGAATGGTTCGGGCATCCGGCGCGGCTGACGGTCGAGGGGCGAGCGCCCGATGCGGCGGCCGAGGATCCTGAGCGGACGGGCTGACGATGCCGCGGGCCGTCGGGGGAGCACGTCACCCGGCTCGGCCCCGGCCGGCGACGTCGCACGATCTCGTCGGCGGCCTCGGACGACCATCGCGGCGTTGCGAGCCGCCCCGGCCGCCGGCCCGCGATCTCCGTTAGGACGGCGCGGCGGCTCCACCTTCGCCGCCGTCGCTCGTACTCCCCCACGAGGGTCCAGCCACCGGGCCGCGGGTCGGCGGCATCCGTGTCCCCGCCGAGCCACGGCTCGACGCCGGGGGCGATCGTTCGGAGCCCTCCGCCCGCGTCACGGGGATCGAGGCGAGCGAGTGACCTGGCGACGCCCCACGACCACCGGACGCGTACCGCCCCGAGGCGAACGGCTCCGCCGAGACCGCGTCGGGATCGACGTGCATGCATCTCGAGCCTCGCGGCGGAGCGTGGCCGCATTGCATAGATTGAACCGGACGCGTGGTTCGAAGGCCGCCCGTTCGCCGGCGCTCCCACGACCCGCCCGGCCGCCTCGTGGAGGCGGGTGGTCGAGCCCGGCCGGCGACCGAGCGAAGCATCCATCCCCCCGAGAGGACCTCATGTCGACCGCCCGTCCGCCGTTCCGTCGACGCGCTGCCACCCGCACCGGACTCGCCGGCCTGATCGCCGGCGTTGCCGCCGCCCCCGCCGTCACGCTCGCCCAGGAGCCGCCGCCCGAGCCGCGGACGGGGGACTTCGACTGGGTGCAGCTCGACAACGGCGAGTGGCTCAAGGGCGAGATCGACGATCTCCTCGACGAGGACTTCGAGTTCGAGAGCGACGAGTTCGACACGCTCAGCCTCGACTGGGCCGACATCCACCTCCTGTTCTCCGACCGCGTCAACACCGTGGTGCTGCGGGACCGCTCGACGGTCGAGGGCCGCCTGCGGGTCGAGGGTGACGAGGTTCGGGTGCTCGCGGACGACGGGGAGGCCACCTACGCCCGCGACGAGGTCCGGGCCATCATCCCCGGCCGGCAGGTCGAGGAGAACTACTGGTCGGGCAGCCTCTCCGCGGGCCTGTCCTACCGCAGCGGCAACGTCGACCAGGTGGACGCGACGTGGTCGCTGTCGCTGGAGCGGCGCGACGCCCTGTCCCGCCTGAGCCTCGACTACGACGGGGCGTACAGCGAGGTCGACGGCGACCGGACCGCCGACAACCATCGCGCCCTCGCCAACTACGACTCCTACGTGACCGATCGGCTCTTCCTCCGTCCGATCCGCGTCGAGTACTACCGCGACGAGTTCCAGAACATCGACCACCGCATCACCCCCGGGGCGGGGGCCGGCTACGACCTCATCGACGAGGGCGACTGGGACTGGACGGTCTTCGGCGGGGCCGGCTGGCAGTTCAGCGAGTTCGTCGAGGCGCCGCCCGGCGAGTCCTCCAGCGAGGACTTCGTCGTGGCGACTGCCGGCACCCGCGTGGAGTGGGAGGTCAACGCCAAGGTGGACACCGGCCTCGAGCTCGACATCACGGTCCCGATCGAGGACACGAACGCCTTCAGCTCGCGGGCCAAGCTCTACGCCGAGGTGGAGCTGGCGAACGACCTGGACCTGGAGGTGGAGTTCATCTGGGACCGCGTGAACGATCCCGAGCCGCTCGCCGACGGCACCCTGCCCGAGCAGGACGAGCTGCGGCTGGTCGTGGGCGTCGGCTGGGACTTCTGAGTACCGTCCGGCGGAGCGATTCGGGCGGCGAGGCGCCGAGCGAGTCGGCCGGCGAGGGCGGAGGCCGGCCCGCCCCGCCCCACGAGGGCGTCGAACCACCGAACGAGCTGATCGTCGCCGACGCCGCACGCGATCGACAAGCGGGCGACACGCTCCGCCGTCGGCACGTCGAGGGCCGCGTCGTCCCACCGGCGGACCGGACGGTCCTCCGCGGCCGTGGCCGTCGCCGCGGTGCTCGGCCTGGGTGCGGCAGGCCCGAGGCCGAGCGCGAGGCCGAGGCCACCGGTCGACCGGCCCCGTCGCACCCTCCCGTGACGACGCCGCACGCCGCCCTCCCGCCGCCGATCGGACGCGGACGCTCGCGTGTGCATGGCGCGGTCCTTCTCGCCGTGGCTTCAGGGGTCATTCGGCGAGGTTGCCTCGGACGCCCGCGCGGCGGTGCGAGCACCGACCGTCGGTCGTCGCCTCCGCCTCGACCTCCGACACGGACGCCGTCCGGCGGCGTCAGTCCGCCACGAACCCCGGCCACTTCCGCATGTACTCGACGAACGCCGGACCCAGCCCGCGGGCCCGGAGCTCGGCTGCGCTCAGCGGCGGACGCCTGGGCTCCGTCCCGTCCCCCGCCACCCGGCGCGGCCAGTCGGGGTTCGCGATCGCGGCCCGGCCGAGGGCGACCGCGTCGGCGCCGTGGTCGAGCTGGGCGAGGGCGTCCGACTCGGTCCAGAGGTTGCCCGCCGTGATCACGGGCACGTCGGCCGGGATCGCGTCGCGGAAGATCCGGGCCGCGTGCTCCTGCGGGCGCTTGGCGGTCATCCGCTCGGCGTTCCAGAGCGAGACGTGGATGAAGTCGGCCCCGTCCTCGCAGAGCCAGCGGGCGACCTGGACCGTCTCGTCGAGGTCGATGCCCGGGAGGCTCGGCGAGGACTCGGGCGAGAGCCGGACGCCGACGATGAACGCGTCGCCGACCGCGGCCCGCGTGGCCTGCATCGTCCGCCGGATCATCCGCGCCCGGTCTTCGAGCGACCCGCCCCACGCGTCGGTCCGGCGATTGAACGTGGTGCTCAGGAACTGGCAGAGCAGGTAGCCATGGGCCCCGTGCAGCTCCACCCCGTCCACCCCCGCCGCCTCGAGCCGACGGGCCGCGGCGGCGAACGCGTCGATCACCCGCTCGAAGTCCTCGGGCGTCCCCTCGCGGACCGCCTCCTCGGGCGGCGTGCCCTCGGGCGACGCGCTGCACGACCACGGGAGCGGACGTCCGGCCTCCCGCAGCGTGCGCATCCCGCCGTGGAAGGCCTGGCCGAGGAGGAGGGAGCCGTGGGGCCGGAAGGCCTCGGCCAGCCGCCGCCAGCCGGGGGCGTGGCGGTCGTCGAACATCGCCAGCTCGCCCGGCCACGCCTGGCCGTCCTCGGTCACGTGCGAGGCACAGGACTCCACCACGCCGAAGCCGCCCGCGGCCCGGGCGACGAGGAAGGCGAGCTCGTCGTCGGACAGCGTGCCGTCGGCGTGGCTGGCCTTGTTGGTCATCGGGGCCACCCACACCCGGTTGGGCGCGGTGCGGCCGTTGCGGAACGTCATCGGCTCGAGGAGGGGGCTGCTCATCCCGGGCATGGTTGCACGGTTCCGCGCCGCGTGCCGCGGCGCCGCCGTCGGGCCCGGGCACCGCGATTCGGGTCCGCCCACACTCCCGCCGCCGCCCCGGGGGCCGCGGTTGGATGGCCGCATCGCGGTCGCTATGGTGGCCCCGGGTCGGCACCTTCCCGTGCGTGCCGAGGGCCCCGCCGCCGACGACATGCTCTCGCCGGTCGCGGGCGACTTCGACGGAGACGGCACACCCGACCTCGTCGACGTGCGATACGGCCTCGAATCGACGCTGCTCGTCCGCCTCGGACAGGATGCCGACGGCACGGTCGTCCTGCGTCGCGATCACGTCCCGAGCGGCCGGATCCTGCAGGTCGGGCCGTCCCTGACCGTCGCGGGCGACTTCGACGGCGACGGGATCGACGATCTCGCCGGCGAGTCGTTCGAGTGCGGCGTCGCGATCCGCCTCTCCGCGCCGTCGTCCCGGCCGTGTCCGGCGGACGTCGACCTCAGCGGCGTCGTGGACTTCGACGATCTGCTGTGGTGGGCACGGACGTCGGGAGCCGAGGCCGACCCGATCCCGCCGGCGGCCGATCTCGACGCCGACGGCGTGGTCGGCTTCGGCGACCTGCTCGTGCTGCTCG
>Ga0081535_100722_pt1 | contig 17097 bp, 14 predicted proteins | sample HotLakmasection3_FD_71020 | JGI IMG/M metagenome (GOLD analysis project Ga0081535, IMG submission 71020) | Hypersaline microbial mat communities from Hot Lake, Washington, USA - Section #3 (SPADES assembly) (version 2) | ecosystem: Environmental > Aquatic > Non-marine Saline and Alkaline >... | reverse complement strand
GACTGGCGCGAGGCGTTCCGCGAGGGGCTCGCGGCGGCGACGGCCAACGCGCTCGGGCGCGAGGCGGGCCTCATCGACCCGCGGGACGTCGAGGAGTTCCGCCAGGGGTGCTTCATCGACGACGTCGAGTGGGCGCCCGAGGGCGAGAGTGCCGCCGCGGAGTCCGATAACCCCCCGGAGCCCGCGTGAACGTCGCCTCACCCTCGTCAGATACGCTTCAGGCGTCACCGGCGCGCAACGGCGGGGCGGGAAGCCCGGCTTCCGGGCGCCCGCCTGCCCTGCCGCGGTATCCTCTCCCCACAGTCGGCGTCCCGCGGTGGGCGCGATCGCCGGCTCGGAGTCGACAATGCCAGACCTGATCTTCCCGCACAGGGATTCGCGCACTCGCTCGGCGTCCTCCTACCTGTCCTCGTCGCGCGGCTGGCTCGAGATCGCCGGCTTCGTCGGCGCGCTCGCGATCACCGTCGCCTCGGCCATCGCCGCCAGGGAGGCGGGGCACACGCCGGCGCTCGTGCAGACCGACGCCCGCCCCGCCGCCGCGACCCCCGCGGAGCCCGCGCTCCCGCTCATCAGCGCCAAGCCGGAGACGTCGCCCGACGCGCCCGCCGCCGTGACGATCGAGGAGGCCACCCCCGCGGAGATGGCCGAGCTCGGGGTCGACCCGCTCTCGGTCCGCTGGTTCAACGGCCGCCAGGTCCGCCCGGCGCGCACCATCTGGATGACCGTCACCGCCTACAGCCCCGACCACCGCTCCTGCGGCAAGTGGGCCGACGGCGTCACCGCGAGCAACAAGAGCGTGTGGACCAACGGCATGAAGCTCGTCGCGGCCGACACGCGGCTTCTCCCGTTCCGCTCGCTCGTTTCGGTGCCGGGCTACGACGAGGGCCGCATCGTGCCCGTCCTCGACCGCGGTGGCGCGATCAAGGGCGCCCGACTCGACGTGCTGTACCCCACCCACGAGATCGCCCTCCGCTGGGGCGTGCAGCGCCTCCCCGTGACGGTGTGGGAGTACGTGGACTGAGGCGCACCGCGTAGACTCGCCTGCATGTGCGGCCGGTTCCAGATCGACATCGACGAGCAGCGGCTCATCGAGATCTTCGGCACGGCCGAGATCGCCGACTTCCAGCGCCGGTGGAACGTCGCGCCGACGCAGCGCGTCCTCGCCGTGCGCGAGCGCGAGGGCGTGCGCGAGGCCGCGAGCCTGCGCTGGGGGCTCGTGCCGTTCTGGGCGGACGACGAGTCGATCGGCAACCGCCTGATCAACGCCCGGGCCGAGACCGCGCGCAGCAAGCCCGCCTACCGCGCCGCCTTCGCCAGCCGGCGATGCCTCATCCCCGCGACCGGCTTCTACGAGTGGAAGCAGGTCGCGCCCAAACGCAAGCAGCCGTTCCTGATCACGCCGCGCGCGGGCGAGGTGCTCGCCTTCGCGGGCCTGTGGGAGCGGTGGACGAAGGGGAGCGAGCCGCTCGAGACGTGCACGATCCTCACGACCGAGGCGAGCGACGACCTGCGCGCGCTCCACGATCGCATGCCCGTCGTCCTGCCGCCCGCGGCGTGGGACGCCTGGCTCACGAGCGAGAACGCCGACGAGCTCGAGGCGATGCTCGCGCCGCTCCCGCCGGGCTCCCTCGAGTCCGTCCCGGTGAGCACGCGCGTGAACTCGCCCGCCAACGAGGGCGCGTCGGTCGCCGAGCCGCTCGCCGACGTCGACCCGGAGACCGGCGAGGAGCGCACGCTCTTTCCCTGAACTCGCGCCTAGCGGACGGGGCGGAGCATGATCCAGCGCCCGACGATCGCCCCGTCGTCCCAGCGGGCGTCGGAGATCTGGTCGCCCATCGCCCCCGTGAGGACGTCCGCGGGCGGCGCGTCGCGGAGGATCGCGTTGACGGGCTGCTCGCGCGCCCGCTCGACCATGAACGCGATGAACTCCTCGTCCGGCTGCCAGTCCGGGTTGGCGAAGGCGCCGCCCGCCTCGAACTCGGCTCGGATCACCTCCTCAACGTGGTCGGCCTGCCACTTCATGAACTCAACCCACTGGGCGGTGTCGGTCCAGGAGTAGCCGAGAGCGCCGGGCGGGAGGAGCTCGGCCGCCGCCTCGAACCGCGCCTCGCCCGCGAGGGTCTGCGGCTCGTCGTCATGGAGCTGGCGGAACGCGCTCTCGACGTCGACGGGCAGGCCCAGGAACGCCCATCCGGCGCCGACGCCGACGGCCATCCGCGGGCCGAGCGTCGCGGGCGTCTCCCAGATCTGGTGCCCGAGGAACTCGCGCACGCGGGCTCCGAGGCCCTGGCCGTACTGGTTGAGCGCCGCGATCACGACGGGCTCGTTGACGACGCGCACCGCGAGGAGTCGGCGGGAGCTGTCGGGACCGAGGGGCTTGTCGTAGGCGGTGGCGGCGACGAGCTCCGGCCCGATGCTCTGGAAGATCGGGGCCGCCGCGAGCGCGAACGCGGCGAGCGCCGCGTCGGCCTGCGCCCGCTCCTCGGGGGGCAGGGTCTGGATCGCCTCGCGCGCGATCGGGATGATCCGCGAGAAGTCGAGCGCCGTGAGCGTCGCCGACGCCGCGCCGGGCTGGACGAACGCGGGCGGCTCGAAGCGGCCGGCCGAAGCGGGCAGCGAGAACAGCCCGCGCCGGCGCCCGACCTCGAGCGAGTAGCTCACCTCCATCTGCCCGAGGGGGCCGTTGAGGCGGAGCCCCAACGCCATGGCGCCGAGATCCCGAAGGCCGAGCGGCTCGAGGATTCCCTCGGGGAGGAACATCATCCCCGCGCCGCCCGCGTCCTCGAAGACGCGCGTGAGGAGCTCGCCGCTCCGCACGACGACGTCCGCCTGCGCGCCCTCGTGGCGCGCCCGCGCCTCCGCGAGGAACGCGGCGCCCGCGACGGCCTCGATCTCCCGCTCGTCCACGCGGTCCAGGGACGCCTTGACGCGGTCGAGATCGCTCGAGAGCAGCACCAGCTCGCCGGCGCGGGTCAGGTGCAGCCGGGCGGGCGTCGCCTCTTCCTCGAGCATCGCCTCCATCAGCTCGAGGTCGGCGTCCGCCCAGTCCTCCTCGCCGCGGAGGCGGTCGAGCATCGCGCGTCGCTCGGCCAGCAGGTCCTCGTCGACGAACGACGTGGTCGTCATGATCTCGTAGGGCCCGTAATCATCCCACGCGATCTCGAAGCCGCCCTCGCGCTCGCGCGCCTCCTCGGCGAGCTCGACGACGAGATCGACGAACGCCTCCGCCTCCTCGCCGAAGTCCGCCGCGACGAGAAACCTCGACGCCGAGAGCGGCGCCTCGTCGGGAACCCACGCCGCCACGCCCACGTGGCCCGTGGGCCAGGGGACGTCCTCGCGCTCGAGCCCCAGCTCGTCAAGCGGGAGCGCCATCGCCTCGACCGCCCGGTCAGCGAGGCCCTCGAGCCACTCGCGCACGCGCCCGTCCTCCCAGAGGCCGCCGACGGGAGTCGCGAGCAGTTCGTCGCGCAGCTCGCTCGCCTGGCTCGCGCGAGCGACGAGGTAGCTCGCGGGCGGCGCGAGATCGTCGATCGTCACGGGAGAGGCGGCGAGCGCGGGCGAGACGGCGGCGAGGGTCGCCGCCACGAGGAGAATCGGGTGTCGCATTCGGGGTTCCGTCGGGGGTGGGATGGGCCGCGAGGGTCAGCGGTCGTAGAGGCGCTCGGGCGCGCCGAAGCGCGTGCGCTGCGGCGCCCGGTGATACGTGTACCCGGCGTTCGGGTTGTCCTTGTCGTAGGCGAAGGCCTGGTGGTTGTCGAGGAAGTCGCGCACGTAGCGCGCGGGGATGGCGAAGCCGAGCCCCTCGCCGAACGGGATCTTCATGTTCGTCACCCCGATGACCTCGCCCGCCAGGTTGAAGAGCGGGCCGCCCGAGTTGCCCGGGTTGATCTGCGTGGTCGTCTGGATGTACGGGACGCCCTCGAAGCTGCGGAGCGTCGTCGCGATGACGCCCGAACTCAGCGTGCGCTCAAGCCCGAGCGGCGCCCCGATCGCGAAGACCTCCTCGCCCGCGTCGAGCTCGTCGCCCGTCTGGAGGTACACCCACGGGAAGGGCTCGTCCTCGGGGTGCTTCATCCGGAGCAGCGCGAGGTCGAAGTGGTCGTTGACCGCGACGATCTCCAGGTCGTCGATCGCGAGCCGCTCCATCACGCCGCCGCGCTCCTGGTAGACGATCGCGCGGATGTCCCTCTCGCCCTGGATGACGTGGGCGTTGGTCACGAGATAGCCGTCCGGGTGCGTGATGAAGCCCGATCCGGTGCCGACGGGGGTGGCCACCTTCACGACCGCCCCGCCGAAGCGCCGCGACTGCTGCTCGGGCGAGCGCTCCACGCGCGTCGACACGGTGCGGTAGAGCCGCCCGTCCTCGGCGAACGTCGTCGGGGCTTCGGCCTCATCGTCTGACGCCTCAATCCGCTCGACGCGTTGGCGGTCCACCCGGACCACCTCGTCGCCCAGGTCGAGCCAGATCGCCTCGCCCGTCTGCTTGATGATGGGCGCCTCGATGACGGCCCCGTCGGTCAGGATCACGGTCTCCGCAGCAGCGGGCGCCCCCGCGAGGCAGACGAGCGCGCAGGCGGCAAGGGATCGCACGGCGAGGTTCGGCATCGGGCGCCTTTCGTCGGCTCCGCCCGGGCGGGCGGGTGAAATGGGTCTCGGGCGAGTATAGGGTGGTCCGGCCCCGCCACCGGAGACCCGATCTCGCCCCGAAAGGACCACGCGCCGATGATCCGCACGCTCCTTCCGCTCGCCGCGCTCGCGGCGACCGCCCCCGCCGTCGCGACCGACCTCGCCGCCTACTACGGTTTCGAGGAGCCCCGCTTCGTGGTCGTCGACGACGGGTTCGAGCTCGCGGACGTCGCGGACGTGACGGGCGACGGTCGCCCGGACCTCGTCGTCATCAACAACCGCAAGAGCCGCATCGAGATCCACGCCCTCCGCAAGACTCGCGCCGACCGCTCGGCGCCGGACGAGCCCAACCGCTTCGCCGACAGCCCGTGGTACGACCGCCTGGACGTGACCGTGACCCACCAGGTCCAGGCCGCGAAGGCGATCGACCTCACGGGCGACGGGCGGCTCGACCTGATCTACGCGGGCCAGCCGGTCGCCTTGGTCGCGCTCGAGCAGACCGAGTCGGGAGACTTCGAGCCGCTCTCGCGCCGGCGCGTCTCCGGGATCGGGGCGACGCGTTCGGGCTTCTCGATCGCCGACGTCTCGGGCGATCGCGGCCTCGAGATCGTGACCCTCGTCAACGGCCGCGTCGCGGTCGCGCCGATCGCCGAGGGCGGCGGCGTGGGCGAGCCCGAGCTCTTCGGCGCGGGCGATCCGATCGTCGCGGTCTACGCGGCCGACCTCTCGGGAGACGGCCTGACCGACGTCGTCGGCGTGAGCCCCGAGTCGGACACGCCCCTGCGCGTGTGGATGCAGACCCGCGACGCCGACGATCGCGGCGCGCTCGGCCCCGAGCGCCGCTTCGAGACGCCCGCGCTGCGCGAGGCGGACGTCGTGAGCCTCCCCGGCTTCGACCAGAGCGCGCTGGCGCTCATCGAACGCCCGACGCGCCGCGTCGTGCTCTCGCGCCTGGTCCGCGAGAGCGTCGACCTTCGCGAGAGCGCGGGCGAGCCCGAGGCGCCCCTGGAGATCCGCGCCCTGGCCAACCCCGAGGCCGGCGCCCGCGCCCTGGCGGTGGGGGACGTCGACGCCGACGGCCGCCTCGACCTCGTCGCGGCCGACCCCGCCGGCAACCGCGTCGAGTTCTGGCGCCAGCGCGAGGGCTCGGGCCTCGCCGCCCCCGAGTCCTTCAGCAGCTACAAGACGCCCTCGGCGATCGCCCTCGGTCAATGGGACGACGACGAGCCCCTCGAGGTGTTCGTCGTGAGCGAGGAGGAAAGCGTCGTCGGCGTGAGCGACCTCGACGCGAACGGCCGCCTCTCGTTCCCCGCGCCGATCACCCTCGCGACCGCGGGCGCGACGCCCGTGGCGATCGCGGTGACCCAGCACGACGACCGCCCGCTCGCGGCGATCGCCGTCAGGGACCGGCGCGACTACCGCGTCGAGATCCACACGACGAGCGGTTCCCTCGGGAGCGTCGAGGTCCCCGGCTTCCGTCGCAACCCCGACGGCCTCCTCTGGACCGACGCCGACCAGGACGGCGACCCCGACCTCCTCGTCCTGAGCGCGGGCGATGAGCTGGTCATGATCCGCTCGGCCTCGGACGGAACGCCCGAGGAGGCGCTCGACAAGAGCGGCATGCCGCAGTTCGGGCTCGTCTCGGCCGCGGGGGCGGGCAACACGGCGCTGCTCGACATCACGGGCGACGGTCGCGAGGAGCTGCTCGTCGCGGACGAGAACTTCGTCAGAGCCCTGCGCTACGACGCCGAGCGAGGGTGGACCGTCGTCGAGCAGATCACCGACGCCGACGCCGGCGCGAGCTTCGTGGGCGTCGACGTCGTCCGCTCGGGCGACCGCCCCGAGATCGTGGTCGCGGACGACTCGACCGGGCGTCTCAAGACCTACCGGCGCACGGACGGGAGATGGGAGCGCGCGGCCGCCGCGCACGTCGCGGGGTTCGATCTCGGGCCCGTCCGCGCGGGCGCCTTCGACGGCGCGGACGGCCCGGGCGTGCTCATCCTCGGCGAGACCGCCGTCGCTCACGCGCTGCTCTCGGGCGAGCGGTGGGGCCTCGAGGAGCTCGGCTCCTACCGCGGCGACGACGAGGACCGGCTCGAGCACGAGATCGCGGCGGGCGACGTCAACGCCGACGGATTCACCGACCTCGTGGTCCTCGACGCCCAGCAGCAGATGGTGCAGATCCTCGCGGTCAGCTCCGCGGGCGAGCTGCTTCCCGCGACCGAGTTCCAGACCTTCGAGAAGCGCTCGTTCGGCTTCGAGCAGGCGCGGGGCTTCGAGCCGCGAAACGCCGTGATCGCCGACGCGACGGGCGACGGCGCCGCCGACCTCATCCTGATCGTCCACGACCGGCTCGTCATCCACCCGCAAGCCACGCGTTCATCCGGTGCCGACCGGAACTGATCCAAGGAGAGACCCATGGCCGTCACGCCCTCCACGATGACCCCGCTCGGCGAGAAGGCGCCCGCCTTCACGCTCCCCGACCCGCGCGCCGGGCGCGACGTCTCCCTGAGCGAGTTCGACGGGCGCCCGCTGCTCGTGATGTTCATCTGCAACCACTGCCCCTTCGTGGTGCACGTCCTCGATGAGCTCGTCCGCCTCGGCGTCGACTACCGCGGTGAGGGCCTGGGCGTCGTCGCGATCAGCTCCAACAACGTGGCGACCCACCCGGACGACGCGCCCGACAGGATGGCGCAGCTCGCCGAGGAGAAGGGCTTCGCCTTCCCCTACCTCTATGACGAGAGCCAGGAGGTCGCCCGCGCCTACGGCGCCGCGTGCACGCCCGACTTCTTCCTCTACGACGCCGACCACCGGCTCGCCTACCGAGGCCAGCTCGACGACAGCCGTCCGAACACCGACGTGCCGGTGACCGGGCGCGACCTGCGGGCGGCGATCGACGCGGTCCTCCGCGGCCAGAAGCCGAGCGAGGACCAGCGCCCGAGCGCCGGCTGCAACATCAAGTGGAAGGGTTAACGGACGATCGTCCGAGCCTTTTCCGCCGCTCCGCTTGCCCAGAGTCACAACCACGGCGCAAAGCCAGATTCATCTTTCTTCTCGCCCGGCCCGCTCGTAGGCTGCGAGCGGGCAGCAGTCGCCTTTGTGGCAGGAGAAGACATCGATGACCTACGCGCAGCGCCTCGTCGCCGTCGCGGCGTCCGCGATCACGTCGGTCGCCGTCGCGGGCGACCCCGTCGACGCCCGCTGGATTCCGCTCGAGATCGACCTCGCCGAGTGCCCGACGCTTGACGGGTTTCGCTCCGCCGACCTCTACCTCGGCTTCGACGCGGACCCCGGCAACCCCGCCGTCTCGAGCGACCCCGGCACGGGGATCGAGATCACGGACGGGACGTTCTATCAGGACGACAAGGGCTCCAACGCCCCGCGGCCCGAGGGCTGGTTCGTCATCTTCCCGTGCGCCCGCTGGGATTCCCACCTGACGGTGGGGGGCGCCGTCCCGTTCTTCAGCCCCACCTACCCCGAGCCCGACCCCGACGACTGGGGCACGGAGCTCGTCGCCGAGTGGCTCGCGACGCCGGGCGAGACGGTCGAGCCCGTCGTGGATCCGGCTCTCTTCGGGGACGACCGCTTCTACGTGCGGATCGGTCGCTTCACCGTGACGCCCGGAACCACCGCCGTCTCGGGCCAGGTCGACGTGGTCTACTTCCCGTTCCCCGGGATGCCGACCGTTCCGGCGACCGCGACGGTGGACGTGCCCAACTGCGCCGCGTGCTGGGCGTCTCCCGACCTCAACGGCGACGGCGTCGTCGGGCCCGCCGACCTTGCCCAGCTCATCGGCGACTGGGGCCCCTGCGGCGCGGTGTGCCCCTCCGACCTCGACGGCGACGGCTCGGTCGGCGCGGGCGACCTCGCGCTGCTGATCGGCGCCTGGGGCTGAGCGCAGGACAAAGCGAGCGGAGCGCCGCGTTGACGCGGTTCGGCTCCGCCCGCTCGGTGGTGCGTGATTCGTCGCGCCCGAGCCGCCCCGGCTCGGATCCCGCTCGCGCTACCGATCCCGGTCTCGATCCGAGTCCCGGTCCGAGCGCCGATCGCGCTGCTCGCGGTCCTCTTCGTCGTCGAGATCGAACTGATCGAGGTCCATCGACTCCCCCGGGTCCGGCGCCGAATCGGGCGAGCCGGGATCGAACTGAAGCTCCTCGAGGTAGTCGTGGCTCATGCCGCGTTTCTCCATCGCGATGATCCTGGCAAACTCCTTCTGCGCCTCCTTGGCCGACCGGCTCCCGGAGAGCACGTCGTGCCCGAGGTTCAGCGCGAGGAGGTTGTGCGCCTGCGTGTCGCACTTGGCCGCGAGCAGGCCGCCGGTGCGGTCGACGTAGACGCTGCCGTCAAAGGCCGTCAGCTCGTCGACGCGATCGGGCTCGATGTCGTAGTGGACCGCGTGAGCCATGAAGTCCTCGTGCTTGATCGGAAAGTGATGGCGGACGCTCTTCCGCTCGATCGTGATGAGGGCGAACGGCTCGACGTCGCGCCAGATCACGACGTGATCCGTCACGCCCGCGGGGGAACCGTGCAGCTCGCTCATCCGCTGGATCTGCCGGCGCTGCTTCTCGGGCCAGTCGCGCGTCAGCCGCCTCGCCTCGTCGATCCGCGCCTGCTCACGGTCCCAGTCCCAGTCGCGGCCCTGTCCCATGGCGCGGGCAGAATCCTGAGGCGCCATGGCGACCACGGCCTCGTCGGTCGCCGTCTCCGCGACGCCCGCCACGAGCGTCACCACGGAGCTGAGCGTGAGAAGACCAACCTGGGCGGCGTGAAGCAGTTCCATCTCATCCTCCAATACCGATCCGATGCTCGTCCGCGGTCTCGTGCCGCGACGCAGGAACTGTCCGGGGGAGGAATCACGAGCCGGTGAAGCAGTGGTGAAAATCGTTTCGCCCCGCGAGCCGGGGCGAGTCGCGCACGAAAAAACGCCCGGCGGAGCCGCTCCGCCGGGCGTCGGATCCCCGTGGTTCGTATGACCTCGAATCAGCGCCGGCGTCGCGCGGCCGCGAGCCCGCCGATCGCCAGGAGCGCCCCGGCGCCCGGGGAAGGGATGCCGTAGGACACGTTGTCGATCCCGAAGCTGTCGCCCGCGGTCGCGATGAGCGTGATCGTGTCAAACGGCGTGTCGCTCACGAAGCCGACCGAGACGAGGCTCGGGTTCCCGACGTCGAAGCCGTCATAGAGCGTCGTGAAGTCGCCGACGCCGTTCTCGATCGTCGCGTCGCCGTCGGGGAAGTTGTCGAGCCCGCGCAGGTCGGTGAAGTCCGCGAAGAAGGCCGTGATGAGGAAGTCGAACGTGAACGTGACCACCACGTCGTTCGTGCCGTTCCCGAGACTCCCGACGTTGACGTGCTGGACCCCGTCGGTCGCGAACGTGCCGCCCGGCCCGCTCGTTCCGAGCACCGAGAGCGGCGGCAGGAACTCGAACCCCTCGTTGACGGCGCTGATGGTGAAGTCGTCGGTGACGACCGTGTCCCGGACCGCGGAGTTCGGGTCCAGAGGCAGATTCTCAAAGCTCTCGAGCTCCAGAATCTTGCCCGCAGCGCCCGCCGCGGATTCGAAGCTCGCCCGGTCGGTGAAGACGGCGCCCGCGGCGACGGCGCTCGCCGCCAACGCGCCGCCCGCGAAAAACGCGAAACGGATCATGGTGTTTCTCCCATCGATCTCGCGACGAATCATGCCGCCGCGGCGGCGAACGATCTCCCCCGTCGCCGCAATCGCACGCTAGCGATCAACCGTCGACGCGCGCGAATGAAATGCCGATCATCCCATGGGAATTCGCGCATTCTTGATGTGATCTTCACCTCAAATGGCCCCGGTCGGATTCGAACCGACAACCACATCGATTATGAGTCGAGTGCTCTGCCGTTGAGCTACGGGGCCGCACGGCGCGGCTCGCCCCGCGCGCGGCGTGGGCGCCGTTGACGCGGTGTGAGGTCGCGGCCGCTCGCCGGACGATGATACTGCCGGGGCCGAGCCCCGCGGCTCGCCCCGCTCATCCCTCCGCAGGATCGTAGAGACGCGCCGTCTCCTGCGCCGCCCGCCGCACGCGGTCGCGCAGCTCCGCGGGCTCGAGCACCTCGCAGTTCGGGCCCATCGAGAGCACCCACCAGACGATCTCGTCGAGGCCGGAGACCGTGCACCGGAACGTGCACGACCCGTCCTCGTGGTGCTCGAACTCCTGCGTCGCGTGCCACCGCGTGTCAGAGACGGTCTCGGCGAAGCCGGCGCTGAAGCGGATCGCCACGTCGTGGTCGGGCGTCCCCCGGATCATCCGCCACGCGTTGCCGAGATGGCGGTCGAGGCTGAACCCGTCGGGAATCTCGTAGGCGCGCCTCGTCGGCGTCGCGCGCAGGAAGCGGTTGATCTTCAGCGTGCGCAGCTCGCCCCGGCCGTGGTGAAAGCCCACGACGTACCACGCGCGCACCGAGAAGTAGAGCGTGTACGGCTCGAAGTCGAACTCCTCGCCGTCGCTCTCGCCGCTGAGCGATTCGTACTGGCACACGAGCGAGCGTCGCTCGCCGATCGCGGCGCACATCGTCTCGTAGATGTCGGAGAAGCCGTCGGCGTCCACGCTCGCGGCGGTCTGGATGACGATCGACCGGTTCGTGGTCAGCAGCTCGTCCCGAAGCTCGGCCGGGAGCGAGGCCTGGATCTTCGCCATCGCCTGCCACGCCGGGCGCGTGAACGGGATCCGCTCCGGCTCCGCCACGTGCTCGCAGAGGACCGACAGCGCGAGAGCCTCCTGCGCCGTGAGCTGCACGGGCGGAAGGAAGAAGTCGCGCTCGACGCGGTAGCGACCCGCCTTCTGGTCAAACCGCAGCGGCACGCCGATCGCCTCGAGCTCCTTGAGGTCGCGGTAGATCGTCCGCTCCCCGACGCCGCACTCCTCCGCGAGGCGCGCGGGCGTCCAGAGGCCGTCGCCCTGAACGAGCATGAGGATCTTGAGCAGGCGGTGAACGCGCGTGTACGGCGGCATCGCTTCCCCTTCGCCGCGACCGCGCCTCGCTCGCGCGCGGGCCGGCTGACAGCACGTGGTCGGTGGGGGCGGCGAGGCCGCTGACCACACCGTGTCATCCGAGATCGCCGCCCCGCCGGGCGAGCCGACGGTCCGGGCGACGGCGCGAACATACTGCACGCGACGCCCGGTCGCCGGGCGAGGCGCGTCGTCCGTCCGGTCGGCGGCCGGCCGGTGCGCGGGCAGCGCGCCGAGAGGAAGGAGATCCCCATGACGCACCCGACGCGACCCCAGCCCCCCGAGCCCGGGCGAGCCGTCGTCGCCAGGCTCGTGCCCGCGGACGGTCGGGAGCTTCCCTTCGGCGGGGCCGAGATCGAGGCCCTGGCTTCGGGCGGCATCGCCCGAGCGACCCTGCGTCACCTCTTCGTCAACGACGCGGACGCACCGCTCGAGGCGACGTACCACACGCCGATCCCCGACGGCGCCGCAATCAGCGGCTACGCCTTCCTGATCGGGAACCGGCGCTCCGTGGGCGTCATCGAGCGCCGGGAGCGATCCCGCGAGCGGTACCAGGCCGCCGTCCGAGGCGGCCACACCGCGGCGCTCCTGGTCGAGAAACCCGGCCCCTTCTTCACCCAGCGCATCGGCAACATCCCGCCCGGAACCGAGGTCATCTGCGAGCTCCGGCTCGAGCACCGCCTCGACTGGATCAACGGCGCCTACCACTGGCGGTTCCCGACCGTCATCGCGTCCCCGCACCGACCAGCGATCGGCGCCGGCGAGGCGCCCGTTCTCGAGGTGGACGTGCTCGAGACGACGCCGCCCGCGCGGGCGAGCCTCGAGCTGCGCATCGAGGGCGCCGCGGGCGATCCCGCCAGCCACACGCACCGGATTCTCTGCCGCGACCAGGGCCCCGCCCGCGTCGTCACGCTCGCCGACGAGAACGGCTGCCGCCTCGACCGGGATCTCGTCGTCTCCTGGCCGGCGATCGCCCCCGCCTGGCTCGACGCTCAGCGTCCGAGCGACCCGACGTCAGCCGGGCAGTCGCTCGCCGGTGCGGACGGCCTCCGAGGCGAAGCGGACGCCCTGCGCCGGATCCTCGCTCGCGAGCAGGTCGACGAGCGGCCGGCCCGCGAGCGCCAAACGGCGATCGAGCGACTCGGGCTCGACCATCGCATCGCGACGCCGAGGACCTCGTGGGTCGCCGTCTCGACGGAGGAGACCGTCGACCCTGATGAACCGGCGCAGCGCGTCACGATCCCGCAGGAGAAGCCCTTTGCGGTCTCGGCCGAATCGACGCGGCCCGACCCCGCCGATCGCGCGGGGGAGGCGAAACGCATCCCAGCGCTCCGAAGGAGCCGAGGCGACGCCGTCGCGACGTCCGGAGGATCCAGATGACGTCGCCCTGCCGCCAGCGCTCGCCGGGCGACTCCATGGCCGAGGCCTGGGCGCTCATGCAGCGCCGCGAATCCGCGACCCCGCCGGCGCCGCTCCCGCAGGGGTTCTTCAGCCGCTTCGGCGCCCACGCCGTCGCGCTCGCACCCTTGAGCCTTGACCTGCACGAGACGCGGTGAGGTCACTTGATGAAGAGCAGCTCCCGATAGGTCGGGATGGGCCAGAGGTCGTCCGCCACGCGATGCTCGAGCTCGTCCGCGAGGTCGCGCGCGTCGTTCATCTTCGGGATCACCCGGTCGCGCATGTGCGCCGCCCGCTCGAGCGGGTCGCCGGGTCGCTTGGCGCCGACCGCCTGGTCGAGCTCCACGATGGCCGAGCGAAAGCGTCCCGCGAGCGACACGAACGACTCGAGCTCGGCGCGGATCTCCCCCGAGTCGACGTCCACCGCCTCCGCCGAGCCCACCGCTTCCGAGAGGTCCGAGAGGTGGCGCAGCGCCGCGGGGAGGATCAGGCGCCGGCACATCGACACCAGCGTCTTGGCCTCGATGTCCACCTCGTTGACGTACTGCTCCGCGAAGATCTCCTGCCGGGCGGCGAGCTCGTGCTTGCTGAGCACCTTGTGCTTGCTGAAGACGGCGATGTTCTCGCGACGACTGATCGCCGCGATCGCCTCGGGAGTGTCCGTCAGGTTCGGCAGCCCTCGCCGCGCGGCCTCCTCCCGCCACGCCTCCGAGTAGTTGTCGCCGTCGAAGAGGACCGCCTTGTGCTCCTTGATCACCCTCTTGAGCACCGCGTGCGTCGCGCTCTTGAGCTTCGCCGCCGTGGGTTTGGCGCCCGCGGCCTTGGCGAGTTCGTCGGCAAGGTGGGAGAGCGAGTCCGCGACGATCGTGTTGAGCACCGTGTTGGGCCACGCCACGGCGGTGCTCGAGCCGACGGCGCGAAGCTCGAACTTGTTGCCCGTGAAGGCAAAGGGCGACGTGCGATTGCGGTCGCCCGTGTGGCGGGGGATCTGCGGAAGCGACCGCGCGCCGAGGTCGAGCGTGTCTCTCTGCCGCGTCGACTGAGGCTTGCCCCCCTCGACCTGCGAGATCACGTCAGAGAGCGTCTCGCCCAGGTAGATCGAGATGATCGCCGGCGGCGCCTCGTTGGCGCCGAGGCGGTGGTCGTTGGCGGCGCTCGCGATCGCCGCGCGGATGAGGTCCCCGTGCAGGTGCGTCGCGCGGATCACCGCCGCCAGGAACACCAGGAACGTCATGTTCGAGTGCGCCTCGTCGCGCGGGTCGAGCAGGTTCCGGCCCGTGTTCGTCGCCATCGACCAGTTGTTGTGCTTGCCCGAGCCGTTGATGCCCGAGAACGGCTTCTCGTGCAGGAGCGCGCGGAGGCCGAAGTTCGGCGCGATGCGCTCGATCTTCTCCATCGTGAGCATCTGGTGGTCCGACGCCACGTTCGCCGTCTCGAAGGTCGCCGCCAGCTCGTACTGGCCGGGCGCCACCTCGTTGTGCCGCGTCTTGATCGGAACGCCCTGCGTGTACAGCTCCCGCTCAAGCTCCGACATGAACGCGAGCACCCTCGACGGGATCGATCCGAAGTAGTGGTCCTCGAGCTGCTGATCCTTGGGCGGGGCCGCCCCGAGAAGCGTCCGCCCGCAGATCATCAGGTCGGGACGCTCGAAGAAGAACCGCTCGTCGACCAGGAAGTACTCCTGCTCGACGCCCAGCGTCGTCGTCACCCGGCTCACCCCGTCCGCCTCGCCCAGGATCTCGAGCACCCGGAGCGCCTGCTCGCTCAGGGCGTCCATCGAGCGAAGCAGGGGGGTCTTCATGTCGAGCGCCTCGCCCGTCCACGAGACGAAGACCGTCGGGATGCACAGCGTCGCGTTCGTCGCCTCGCGATGGATGAAGATCAGGCTCGTCGCGTCCCACGCCGTGTAGCCCCGCGCCTCGAAGGTCGCCCGAACGCCGCCGGAAGGGAAGCTCGACGCGTCCGGCTCGCCCTGGATGAGCTGGTCGCCCGAAAGCTCCGACACCGCGCCGCCCTCGCCGTCGGGCTCGAGGAACGCGTCGTGCTTCTCCGCGGTCAGGCCCGTGAGCGGCTGGAACCAGTGCGTGTAGTGCGTCGCCCCGCGCTCGACCGCCCACTCCTTCACCGCGTTGGCCACCGCGTCCGCGACCGTCGGGTCGAGCGGCTCGTTCAGCCGGATCGTGCGCATCACCGCCTCGAAGATGCTCCTGGGCAGCGACTGCCGCATCGTCTGGATGCTGAAGACGTCCGTGGCGAAGATGGTCCGCGGCAGCGCCGCGCCCGGCGAGCGCTTGATCGCGTTGTGCCAGCGGTGCATGTCAGCCACAGCGTCCTGTCGAATCCTCGAGAGGCTCATCGGTCGAGTTCCTTGATGTCAGAAGGGGAGGGCAGGGACCAGGCGTCGGCGCGTCCTGATGCGTCGTTCATGAAGTCGCAGTGTACGGGGCGGGCGCGCGCCGTGCAGGCCGATCGAACGCCGGGCCGCCTCACTCGTAGTCGTAGAGCCGGTTGTCCGACGCCGTCCCCACCCACCCAAGCCCCGCCTCCCCGGAGGAGCCTTCCGAGAACCACCCCTCCGCCGTCTCGCTCATCCGCTCGACCGAGACGCGCCCGTCAAGCCACGCGACCGACGCCGCGCCCGCGTGGCGAAAATGCGTCGACGGATCCGGCGCGTGCTCCGGGTGCTCGGGCCACACACGCGGCTCGGCGAAGCTGTACTCGATGAGACGATCGGTCAGGAGCGCGGCGTCCGTGAACCCGACCGTGCGCGACGGGCTCGCGAACCGCGAGGCGCGGGAGCCCGTCTCGTCGCTCAAGACGAGCCACCCCCCGCGCCCGTCCGGCGCGCGAACGACCCCGACGAACGCGTTGTTGTAGCCGTACCCCCCGGCCCCCGCCTCAAAGCCCGCCCCGCGAGCCGTCAGCTCCTCGGCCACCGGCGCAAACGACGGGCAGCACCGCACGATCGAGCTCGCCGCCCCGCCGTCGAGGTACCCGGCAAGCGGCGAGCGGGCCGGGTCAAACGCCTCGCCCGTCCGCTCGCGCGTCCCGTGCCATCGGTGCAGGTTCGCGTGGAAGTCCATGGCGCCGGGCGGGTAGCGATCGTCATGGTCGCGGGCGTGGAGCATCGCGGCAAGCTGGAGCTGGCGGACGTTCGAACCGCACGCCGCCAGCCGCGCCGACTCCCGCGCGCTCTCGAGCGCCGGCGCCAGCAGCGCCAGAAGCACGCCGATCAGACCGATCGTCGCGAGCGCCTCGACGAGCGTGAAGCCGCGCCGCCTCACGGCGCCCCTCCCCAGCCGCCGACGAGCAGCGCCAGGTCCGAAGCGGCGACGACGCCGTCGCCGTCGAGGTCCGCCCGCCCCCCGGGCGTCCCCCAGGCGCCGATCAGCGCCGCCAGGTCCGCCGGGCCGATCGCGTCGTCGCCGTCGAGATCGCCGACGGCCCGCACGTCGGCGACCGCGTCGAGATCGGTGGACAGCTCGCCCAGCGGGCCGAGCGGCGCGTCGACCCCGGTGCGGATGCGCATGAAGTCAAAGCCCGGAAGGTTCGCCGGCGCGCCCGTCTGCGGGTCGACCGCCCACGCGATGTCGAACGCGTCGCCTCCCGGCGCCCGCGGGTCGATCCCGAGCGTCCGCGGATCGTCGGGGAACGTGTAGTACGCGCCAGGACTCATGGACGGATCGTCCTCCGGGTCGTCCGTCCGTCCCTCGCCCGGCGCACCGACCGCGCCCGAGAGATCCCCGAGCGGCAGCACGGGCGAGAGATCCGCATAGCCCCAGAACGCCTCGTCGCCCGTCGCCGTCGAGTCCGCCGGATTGACGAGGAAGAACGGCGGTGGGGGGGAGAACGCCGCCGGGAGCTCGTACCCGCTCGTGACGATCCCGCCGCCCCAGTCGCGCGTCGCCAGCGCGCTCGCCGGCGGGTCGGGGAGCGACGAGCCGCGCACGACGAACCACGGGTCATCCGCCAGCCCGTTGTCGTTGACGTCGAGCGAGAGCTCGATCACCCCCGCCTCCGACCACCGCCGCGCCGGGTCGGTCCCCGCGCACCCGCTCACGCACGACCAGAACGCGTTGCCGAAAACGATCGCGTCGAGC
>Ga0081535_100721_pt1 | contig 17114 bp, 12 predicted proteins | sample HotLakmasection3_FD_71020 | JGI IMG/M metagenome (GOLD analysis project Ga0081535, IMG submission 71020) | Hypersaline microbial mat communities from Hot Lake, Washington, USA - Section #3 (SPADES assembly) (version 2) | ecosystem: Environmental > Aquatic > Non-marine Saline and Alkaline >... | reverse complement strand
CGACAGATTAAGCGTATGGGAATTCAAAAATATGTCGTCAGACCAGAAATCCCATCTAGCCACCAACGCCGACATAGCGCGTTTTATGTGGGGCAACAGTTACCGATTTGGCTCCAGTTACAGCAATTGTGTCAGGAAACATTGGACGAGCTTTTGCGTATTAACCGTCGTTGGATCAACTTTTACAAGCAGGGACAGCGGGCTATAGAGCTTGCTATGTCTACGTTCTGAGCCCGCTGTCGCCCTGACAGACTACAACTATAATCAGCTGATGGCGGTATAGCTCAGGAGTCTTATTAATCTGTTGAACAGCCTGAGTAATCTTTTCTGGATAATCATTCATTTTGAGACATCAAATCCAGCATGAGACTATTGAGATTTATTCCTGAAATTAAAACTTACCTTTTCTAATGAAGCTCCTATAGCAGCAAGCAAAATAGGATACTTCGGGATCGTCCGGCGCTATGTTCCGTTACTGAAGTTAGACAAACAGCTGAGGCAAAGAACTTGTATGTACTGCTGGAAAGCATGACAGCGATATCAAACAGGCATATGATGTCTCATCATATTAGGGAGCAATAAACTTCAAGCCATTTTGATAGACTTTGTGCATAAAGTTTACCATCGCTGATTAAAGCCTCTCTCAATAGTATAAGGGAATACCCAGTGAGGTTCTAGTTAAATAGGGACTGCTATCCATTTGGGTGGTGATATGGAGATAATGATTTCATGATGCTTGGTCAGCCCTAGGCACCATGAAATCATTACCCTTTGAAGACTACCTCCATTTGAAGCCTTTGGGAAATAGCTTGACAAGAATAGATTTACGGTCGTATAAATTCCAATTCATTGCTCTGAGCCTTTTCCATATACGGTAGTAAGATTTTTCCCGTAGGAAAACTGTAAAGTTGGAGCGAAAATCTGTAGATTACAGCTTATTTCCTAGTATGGATTTAATGCATCAAAAGGTTTGCTCACTGTCTTCAAAAAGGTTTACCTAAGATTCCGTAATTTTGATGAGAGCAGTATGTGCTAGGCAAAGCATCATATAGAAGTATATGAGCCTAGGGGAACCTTGGTTACGATAACGAAACTAAAGGGCTGTAGGAATCGCTTTTTCCGTTATCTGATAAAGATTGCTTGCAGGGACTATTGAGTTAAAAGACCACAAAACAGGCAAAAAGTGTTATTCCATGGCAAATGCACATATCTCTAATCTCCTGGACTCTTATATTGAGCAGGTAGCAAATCCGCGTGACAAGGTACTCTTTACTGAAGCTATTCAGGCTGCAGAGGCATCAGCTCTGCGAGCAGCGTACATGATGCTTTGGCTTGCTTGTGTAGAATCTTGGAAGTGGAAGTTACAGGAATTGGCAACCCGAAATTTAGAAGCTGCAAAGGTTATTGAAGAAATCGAAAATTTAGAATTCAAGAAGCAGCCAACTCATGAATATCTACTTAAACAAGCCAACAAATTTGGCTTATTAATGTCTAAGCACTATTCGAAGCTAGAACACATATATATTCTTCAACGTGCTTATAGCCGTCCTTATGAAAAGCACCCAAAAATGGAGGAATTTATCACTGATGCTTCTACAGTAATTGATGGAGTTCTAGGTAGACCTCCAGAAGTGCAGGCTAGCCATTTACTTGAGAAAATTCATATATTATCCCATGAAATCAACGCTCTTACGACGTCGTTAAAACAACAAAAAACTGTATGACGTAGCAACACTAATTAGAATTTGGGAGATAGGGCACTCAGTAATTGGTTTATCTCTCATAATCCATTTTTACGAATTGTTTAGGATTACCATGCAAAACTATATAGTAATACATGAATAAGTTCAATCGCCAAAAAGATGCTATGTAAGCTATAGTTCTAGGGCGTGTCATCAATTAGTTAAGCTGGATAAGCAGTATTTCAGCAATTTGCCTCTAATGACAACCCGACGCCATGCATTGCGTGATGACCAATGGGAACGCATCAAAGATTTACTACCGGGACGACCCGGAGCAGTCGGAGTTACAGCCAAGAATAACCGACTGTTTGTCGAAGCGGTGCTGTATCGCTATCGAGCAGGAATTCCCTGGCGCGACTTGCCAGAGCGATTCGGTCATTTCCGTAAGATTCACACGCGCTTTCGGCGCTGGGCCAAGACGGGGGTGTGGGAACGAATATTTCAGATACTGGCCGAAGAGGCGGACAACGAATACGCCATGATCGACTCAACGATAGTCCGAGCCCATCAGCACAGTGCTGGTGCAAAGGGGGGGATGCCAACGCCCAAGGCATTGGTCGCAGCAAAGGCGGGCTGAGCACCAAGATTCATACGACCGTCGATGCGTTGGGCAATCCGACAGGTTTTTACTTGACCCCAGGACAGGCCTGTGACCTCGATGGCTCAGATGTGCTAGTGGAGACTATTCGAGCGGATACAGTTTTAGGCGACAAGGGATATGATGCAGACCAACGAATGATAGAGCGACTGCAACAGCTGGGCAAGACGGCTGTGATTCCCCCCAAGCGTAATCGAAAGACACCGCGTGAGTACGATAAGGAGTTATACAAAGCCCGGCATCTGATTGAGAATTTTTTTGCCAAGCTCAAGCAGTATCGGGCGATTGCAACCCGCTATGACAAGCTAGCGGAGACGTTTCTCTCTGCAATTTACATGGCTGCTGTTGTCATCTGGCTTAATTGATGACACGCCCTAGTTTTTTCATATACATCCAAAACAAGTTCTTATGTCGAAAAGGGAAGGTGCTTAAATAGTTTTATAAGTTTACAGAAAATAAAGGTCAACAGTTCAAAAATACTAATTGTTGTTATCCTTTGGCATAGAATTATCATCAAGAGAGCTTGTTTTTCGTTCCGCAGGCATTTCTGGTTCCTCAAGAAAAAATGCATTCAATGCACTCATTTGAACCCTTATATTTTCTAGTTCTTCTAGTATTTCTCTAGGACTCTTATAATCTTCAACTTTGCCAAAGCTAACTACATCAAGGTTGAGGTATTTTGCTATAACTAACTCTAGGATCTGTACTTCATTTAATCTAGTGATCTTTCTGTAACTCCGAACCCCTTGAAGTAGAGGTGGTGAGAGAAACTCTAAAAGTTTCTGAACTTCCTCTAGTATTTGAGAATCCTGATTAGTAGACATTCTACAACCTCAAAATAAGATGATTGCGTTTCTTGAGAATGATATTGATTTAGCTATCAGTGTGAGCTTAAAGCTAATTTTTTAAGTCAATGAAATTGGTCTTGGGCTATCCGCAAGGCCGCAAGGATAGGTGCAATGAGATCAGGATGAATTCATCATGCTTAACTTCTCACGTAATTTATTAAAACCCTAGTTTAGTAGAGCTTTCAGTACCTTAAAGCTCCTTAAAATTAGCTTCAACAAACCTTCTAAGAGTCTTGAGGCTAAATCTCTTGATAGGTAGTAACCAAAAGTGCCTTAAAGCTGACTTGATCAAGCACTCTCATACATCGCTTTCAGAAGATTTCTGTTCACTCAATATTTCAAACACTGACTCTTTAGTTACTTCTGCGTTAATGAGTAAATGACCTAGAAAGGAAGGTAAATACCAGTATCCTTCATAGCGCCGAATTCCAAGGAGTAGTTCTGCCTCAGCTTCACACGAACCTGTATGGGCGAATAGGATGTGCTGAGATGCATTTTCTTGAGTGACACTCCCTTGAGACTTTTTGAGATCAGGGAGATCAGTAGATAGGGTGAAGATTACAGATGCATTGGTTGCATTTTCGATACGCGCACCACAAACATCACAAACCAGGATAGGGACAGGGATGGAAGAAGAGCCGTTCCTATAAAGCAGCTTAATCATATGATTTCGTTTGGAAGTCATATCTAAAATATCCCATTTTGGGATATTCTGTGCAGAGCTGTAGCTTGCTCCTTATGGGCAGTGCAGTTTACTCTAAGAGATATCGAGAATTTCTAAGACGCCTTCGAGCCGCACGACTTGAAGTTGGTTTAACCCAAACGGAAGTTGCTGCTCTTCTAAATGTGCATCAATCTTATGTTTCGAAATGTGAATCTGGCGAACGTCGCGTTGATGTCATTGAGCTGACAGATTTTGCAACTATTTATCAGAAACCACTTCTATATTTTGTGGAGCCTGGCGTGGGGAGTACTAGCAGTTAGTCCCGTTGACGGAAAGCCTCACAGAGCTGAGAATACAATCTGAGCGGCTTGAGTTGCTATACCTAGCCTTGCTATCACACGGGTTACTTTAAGTGATACTGAATGCTGTGAGTTGAAGAATATCAAATGTTAATTACCTGATGTTCTTCTCATCTTTTGCTGATCTGGGTACTGGTCTCCAAGGAGGTGATAAGTATCTGAAAAGGCTTTTTCCACAAGAGTTATAGTCAGTCCGTCACGAACCTTTGGCAACCTATGCTTTCTAAGGCTTCTCAAGGTTCTTCATCCGTTAGGAGTCCACTACCACCGTCTAGTAGCCCAGACTCTTAAGCCTTGGTGCGGACGTTAATGGCGGCGGCGACAACCGTTGCAGTTGTTCTTAGCCTTGCCATCGGAGTGTTGGTACGCTCGTTGAACCGTTTAGCGCTCTTCAATGGCTTTCGGTAGTGAATATTTGAAAGGACGAGTTTTCGTTCCTAACGGATCGCTAATCCATCAAACTACCAACGGAAAATCGAGGTTGCAGCAATACTCTGCCTAGAGTCATTGAAGAGCGTTAGGGACTTGCAAGAAAATAACGTTGTTGGATGCTTTGATCTGTCATCGTTGCCGTGCTATTTTTCACGGTCTGTTTACTTTGGCAATGGGGGCATTTCATAGGCTAGAATCCGCGTGCTACAACTATTCTAGCAACCACTGCTTAGAAAACCAGTGCCCGGGGGGATGGCTGTTGGAACTATGACGTATGCCACAGTCGGTGGTCCTATTATCGACGGGGTTCGGGATGTTCTTATTGCTTAACGTGGGTAAAATTTTGAGGTGTAAATCTCAGAATCCTTACAGAGCAAAGGTTTTAGGTTTTTGAATTTCTGGGGTTATATCATTTTTCTTTATATAGCTTTATATCGGTCCGTTCGCTTAATTTTTGAGGCAGAAAGTGATTTTTTTGTACTATATTTCCAGGCGTTATTGAGATTTTTTTTAATAACGCTTGAAAAAATGACTTATGCACAAATTGCCCCCAAAAGCGGGACAATTCTTAAAAATTTACAGAGCCTCAAGCCCTCATTTTGTTGTCAAGAAAATATTTTCTCCCGTAAGAGTTAGCGAACGGGCCGTCTTATAGCTATTAGGTACATCCACGATTTTTCAGGATTCTCCAGGCTTTAGCATTGCCGTTGCCCGGTTATCATGCTCAGGCAAATCTTCCAAATCAGATAAGAGAAATCGCTGAAATCCCAGCATATAGCTCTCGGTTTATTGAACGACAATTAACTTGGGCTCCCACGAGATGCGCAATGAGATTCAGTTTGTAAAGCTTGACTTGGTTCTAAACCCAGGGAAGCAATAGAAAATGACATCGTTAGCCTTTAGGAACAGGGGCATCACGATGTCAGACATACAATTCAACCCTACCGTAGCAGGAATTGAACTTACCGCAGCGGATCAACCTAACCCCATGCCTTCGCCCTGGTTAACAGAAGTTCTGTTGTTGGCGGAATATTGGCGTAGAACTGGACTGTTGGATCGCCTACGAACCCAAGTCAAGGTCAATCGAGGACGCATGGGACAGTACGAGGTCTGTGACTTTGTCTTGCTACTGTTAGCTTATGCCGTCAGTGGACTGGCGACGTTAGAGAGTTTTTTTGAACAGCTTGAAAGCGTCAAATCGGTACTAATGAGCGGGTGGCAACGGCAGCAGTGCCCTGTTGCCTCAACCCTCAGTCGCTTTTTAAGCGATATCGATACGACAGCCCTGGAGCAACTTCGCACGCTTTTTGAATCCGACCTTCTGGTTCACGGGTTTGAGCAGAGCAACAGTGGCGGATTGGTAGATCGCACTGGGAACCAATTTTGGGTATTTGATGTGGATGGAACCCATCAAACAACGCGACAACGCTCGTTAACCACAGCCGAATCCTATCCTGACTTGCATCGCCGCAGTCAGGCGGCCACGGCAAAGGGGCATATTGGTCGGGGGCGGGGAGAGGTGACACGGACACGGAGCACCGTCAGCCTAAGCCATACCAGTGAATGGTTAGGAACCTTTGGAGCGGCAGGCAATGGAACTCCTGGGAATGATTTAGAACGAATCTGTGGTGTGATTGGACGCTACCTGCAGTACCATCAACGCCCCGGAACGGGCGCGATTATTCGATTAGACGGATATTACGGGCTGCCACAATTTGTCAATCAAATTCAGCACCATCAATTCGGCTATATCCTGCGCTGTCGCGATTACACCCTGCTCCAGCACCCAGCACTCCAAGCACGCCTGCAAGAGATTCCCAACCAGGAATGGACGCATCCCGAGTCACACCAGGTACGGGAGGTGTTTGACGTCGAATTGATTGAGGATGGATGGGCCGGATATACCAACCCGGTGCGCTTGATAGTGGTGCGCACCCCCCATAATCCGAACCGGACCCATCGGATTGGTAAACAGATGGAGGACTTCATCTATGAACTGTTTATCGCCTCCCCAGCACAAGCTGGATTCACAGGAACGGACATCTTGAGTCTCTACTACGGTCGCGGAGGGTTTGAAAAACAGTTGGGGGATGAAGATAGAGAGGGGGATTGTGACCGTTGGTGCAGTTGGCATCCCGAGGGTCAGGAGTTTTGGCAAATTTTGAGCCAGTGGGTCTGGAATTGGCGGTTGTGGGCTGGCTTTGCCCACCATCCTCAAGCGGTGCGACAAACCCTTTGGGTGCCTCCCCAAGCCCCTACTGAAATAGCATCTGAGCCGCTGTCGGCTCCTCGCATTCCTTTAACCCTATCCGATGTCAACGCGGCTTGCCCTCCTGTGGACTCAGCAGACCATGGTCCGATGGAAGTTTGTGCGGCTTGGGCCAGGAGCATCGGCAAATTTTCGGGCCAAGATTTCAAACTGCTGGATGAACGCACTCTCCAATGTCCGGCAGGACATCTGATGTATCGTCGAGAAGTGCGTCAAAATCGGGTAGGAGACTTGCTGATTCTCTTTGGCATCAATCCACGCACCTGCCAGCAGTGTCCCCTAAAAGAACACTGTTTGGCCGAGGGGTCGAAAGGAACAGGAGGACGACGTGTCACCGTCATTCGGAAAAAGCTGCCCCTTGAGCCGAAAAGCCCCGATCTTGTTCATCCATCTATCCCCATAGCTGACGTCTCTATCCCTGTCCAGGCCCAAGACCAAGCTTCCAATGCAGGTCCATCCGCCGCTTCCCCCTCTCTTGCCACTCCTCTGCCCACTCGCCCTGTTCTTTGGCTCGACTTTCCTACCACTCATTTACGGCGCGATCTATCCCACCAACTACGACAGCACCAGATCGTCATCCAATCGGTTCTACCCCCTTGCCCTTTACCTGACCTCCCAATAGACCCTATCACCCGTGACCAACGTGCCCACCGCCGTTTAACTTGGACGCAACGATGGAACAAAAACGCTCTCTCAGATGCCGTAGTGCATTGGAAGGTTCAGCTATTTGGTGTTTCCTCTGCCGTTCTGGATTGGCTTAACAAGTTGGAACCCAGGCAGCCTGTAACGAACTGAATCTCATTGCGCATCTCGTGGGGGCTCTTCCCAGTTTTTGGTGATCTGAGTTCTACAAGCCCTAAAGTTCCGTAGCCACAGTTGGCGTGCGCCTCAGTTTTCACCAAAAGCTGGGAAGAGTCCCACACTGGCTCTCTCCATAATTCAAACCGTATAAACACGTAAAAACATTGTTTTATATAAAACTCTAATTCCCCCTAAAATACAGTCTTAACTCTACAAATAAGTCTCCTAAAGACTTTTCAAACAAGTATTTCACAGCAATGCAGCAATTTCACCTAAAAAAGTGCTTATTGTTTCACGCATTTCCTTAAAGATATGATAAATTCTTTTTTTAAATCTCAAAACTTGCGAGGAAATGTCTATGACTCGTCAGCGTGATCGTAAGAGTAAGCCCATTTTTTCAATTCCTGAGAGAAATTATTCACCCAGCGCTTTTGGAAATTTGGGCGAAGGTGGAGAGGAATGCTTGGACTTCAGTCTTGTTAATGAGGCTTCTGAAAAAACTCCAGACAAGTCTGAAGGAATTTTTAGTCGAATCATAGGCAGCTTAAAAGAGAAGACCACTGAAGTCGTTGATGTTGTGACGGAAATTCAAGAAACTTTTGAAGAAGCTCAGAATGGTGTTCAGCAGCAGGTTCTTGATTCCGCAAATGCTTTAGTAGAAAAAGTATCTAAGGCTACAAATGAAGTAGTCGATATCATAGGAGATATTGCCGAGCCTATTCAAGATGGTGTAGAAGAGGCACAGGATGTCTTTAATGACCGAGTAGTTGCCCCCATTCAAGATAAAGCCGAAGGAGTTGTAGAGCAGATCAGAGACTTCATGAATGGGGATGATTCGGCAACAGCAAACGCACCAGAAGCTATCGTTGCTGTCGGTGAGAGCGAATTGCCTCAAACCCAAAAGGTCGTGGCTATTGAGAGTGGCGATACTCTCTGGAAGATAGCAGAGGAAGAGTTGGGAGATGGAAACCGCTGGGTTGAATTTAAAGAAGCCGATGGCTCTAACTTTACCGAAGAAGAAGCTCGCCGCTTGCAAGTAGGCACTGAAGTTTTTCTGCCCGGTGAAGAAGCATCCTCCAAAGTCGTCGATACTGTGACGGAAATTCAAGAAACTTTTGAAGAAGCTCAGAATGGTATTCAGCAGCAGGTTCTTTATTCCACCGATGCTCTAGTGGAAAAAGTAACTAAGGCTACTACTGAAGTTGTCGATATCATAGGAGACGTGGCTGAGCCTATTCAAGATGGTGTTAAAGAGGTACAAGATGTCTTTAATGACCGAGTAATCGCCCCCATTCAAGATAGAGCCGAAGGAGTTGTAGAGCAGATCAAAGACTTCATGAATGGGGATGATTCGGCAACAGCAGACGTACCAGAAGCTACCGTTACTGCCGGTGAGAGCGAATTGCCTCAAACCCAAAAGAGCGTGACTATTGAGAGTGGCGATACTCTCTGGAAAATAGCAGAGGAAGAGTTAGGGGATGGAAACCGCTGGGTTGAACTTAGAGAAGCTGACGGCTCTAACTTTACCGAAGAAGAAGCTCGCCGCTTGCAAGTAGGCACTGAAGTTTACTTGTCCGGTGAAGAAGCCAATGGACCTATCGAGGAATCAACTTCACCAGAACCTGTTTCAAATGGACCACAAAGCCTTCCTCCTATTAGTTCTGGCTCAAACTTCTACCGTGACACAAACGTGAATCCATTTGCAGCAAATTTTCAAGGACAATGCACTTGGTTTACGTATGGGCGAATGCTTGAAACAGGTTTAATGCCAGACGGAGTTAGAGAAGCAGGTGCATTCTTGGGTAATGCTGGCACTTGGGAACAGGATGCTCAACGCTTAGGACTGAATATCGTAAACAAACCTGAAGATAGTAAATCTTACCTCATGGTGTTTCCTCCTAACGTTAGAGACGCTGGTGGTGTAGGTCATGTAGCCTTTTTAGAGGACGTACTTTCTAACGGAGATATTCGTATTTCAGAATCTAATTGGGCTGGTCAAGAAATTGCAGGAAGAACAATTCCTGCTGACCAAATCTCTGGAATTAAGTTTGTGGAATTAAGTTAGGGATAGCATTTCTTAAAGATCTTGCTTCAATACTCCTAGCTTAAGAGACTATTTAGTTTTTGTCTGACATTTATCAATAAAGGTCATCCACTATCCTTCAGTGGATGACCGTATAACTTTTTGACAAGAAAATGGAAAAGCTCAATTCTAACTCACGGCCCGAAATCGTTCCTTCCTGGAAGCTTGTCAAGCATGAAAATAAAGAAGAATTTGCTCTTATCTCTAGCGACAAGAGAGCATTTGGAATTTCACCAGTGGCTTCTAAAATATTGATGCGTTTGTTTAATGGAAAATATACCATTAAAGATATTCAGCATATTTGTAGCCAGGAAGAATTTGGTTCTCTACCCCCAGAATACATTGAACAGCTATGCTTGGTTTTATTTGATAACAGTATTATTAGCATTAAGAGTGAACCTGAAAGGGGTAATCTGCAACATAATAATAGCGACTCGAATGCTGATATCCTAACAAACGAATCAAAAAATCAGTCACAAAGCTGGACTTCCCAAGTATCCTCCCAGATAGCACTGAACACCTCAGAATCTAGTCTTCATACACTTGGCTTACGAAAAGGATTAGAGTGGATTCAATATCCAGAAAATATTTATTATCTCAGAAATCCTTTTGATGTCACGTACTTTAAGGTTTCAGGAGAAACTAAAAGAGCTTTAGAGCAATTTGGATATGCAACCCGCGCAGAAATCAAAGATGAATTTGGATGGGAAGATGAGGATATAAACCAATTAGAAGAAAACCTTAAAAAGCTTAATATGCTTGATAGTGGAGTTACTGAGGATGAAGATTCTCAGTTTTCTATAACGACTCCTTGGAATCGAATCCCGCTGTGGAATCCTGATGCATGGCTAAATCAAAAATTTAATGCGATCCATTTTCTTTGGTATAAACAAACAAAAATTATCATCGGAACCTTCTTGGTCTTTACTTTCATTGTTTCTTTATCATTACAAGAAGCATTGGCCCAAGAAATTACTAATTTAGTAAGTCACCTATCAATATGGACAGTCGCTCAATTTCTCATTTTCATAATTTTCGTCATTTCACTACATGAATTGGGACATGCTTTTACATTAAAAAGCTATGGAATGAAAGTGCCACAAATTGGCGTCATCTTAGGATTGATGCCAGGGATATATACTGATACAACTGATTCATATGGACTAAAACATTCAATTCAAAGATTTTGGGTTATGGCAGCTGGAGTTATCTGCCAAGTTCTTTTATGGTCAATTGGATTTTGGATATGGTTTTTAGCGAAAGATGGGACTTGGCTAGCCGATTCTGCTTATATTTTCATGGTCGCATCATCTTTTAGTTTAGTTATCAACCTTAATCCATTAACGAAATTAGACGGCTACTATCTATTAGTAGCAATTACCCAAACAGAGGATCTAAAGCAAAGGTCATTTGCCTTCTATCGCGATCTATTCCAAGAAAGAAAAGTTGTAGAGAATAAAAGTAAAATTCTAATATTACTGCTTTATGCTCCTCTTAGTCTGGGCTACAGTTTATTTATACTAGGCAGACTATTCCTCTTCTTTGGAAATAACATTGCAACTCAGATCCCAATTATCTTGTTGATTTTTATCATAAGTCTTATGCTATTCTCACTGACATCTAGAGGCATGGAGATAGTTCCAAGCTTTAAAGTCAAGATAGATAATTATAAAGATAATCCTACTAGCGAAACTATTCAGCTCAATTTACCTCGACCTTTACTTGAATTCATTAAGGTAGCTAAGAAGCCTGTATTATTTCTTGTCATTATTTCATTTGTTGGTAGCTGCTCTCTTCCAACTTCAGTAACAGGTGAAGCTATTATCTCATCTAGTCAAGGAGCAAGAAGAGTAGTTAGTATGCCTAGAGATGGCTTAATTGAATATGTTATCCAAGCGAATTCACAAGTAAATATTGGTGACAGAGTTCTTCAAATATCATCTGAAGATTTAAATAAAGAAATTGAAGATATATCTATACAAAAACTTGATGCTCAGACGAAAGTAGATTCTATAAAACTTAGAATTAGTTCTCTTCAGGAAAGATTAGAATATCTTGAATCCACTCTCAGAAGCTATCAACCCTTATACGAAATAGGTGCTGTTCCTTTACAGAATATTAAGGAGATAAATCTTGAAAAGCAAAATACCCTCTCTGAAATTGATACCTTGCGAGCAGAGCTTCTCAACTCGGAAAATATGGTTTTGACCCTTGGGACTAGGCTGTCAAGGCTAGAAGAACAAAAAAATAACTTGACTATTCTCGCTTCAGTTCAAGGTACAATCATTGGTCAAGATTTAGATCGGCTAGAGGGGAGGATAGTTCCCCGTGGAGAGGCCTTATTTGAGATTGCTGATTTATCAGAACTTACGGCAAATGTATCTGTAAGACAAGTTTATTCTGATCTAATTCAAGAAGGAGCAGAAGCTATATTCCGCCCAACAAACTTAGCTAATAAAGAATACAGTGCAAGAGTTACTTCTATTCCATCTGCTCTAAATAAGGAAGTAGATTCAACCCAGAAGATTAATCTTTCTGTTCCTATTCTAATTAGAAATGATGGAAACCTCAGAATTAATGAAACTGGATATGCCTCTATAAAAACAGATCGTCAAAGGTTATATCAGATTGCTTTTCGTGAGCTGGCTGATGTCTTACCCTTGCAAAGATTTATGCCCATCTTCTTAGGATTATGACACGCTTTTCTTAGATGGGCAGGGCTAGGTTTTATCCAAAATTCTTAGGACACCTCGTACCAAAATATCAACCATTTGGACCCTTTCCATATTTTGGGCGCTTTCTGTGGTGTGTCATCAGTTAGTTAAGCTGGAACAAGCAGTATTGCAGCAATTTGGTTCTAATGACAACCCGGTGCCATGCCTTGCGTGATGACCAATGGGAACGCATCAAGGATTTGCTACCGGGACGACCAGGAGTAGTCGGAGTCACAGCCAAGGATAACCGACTGTTTGTCGAAGCGGTACTGTATCGCTATCGAGCAGGAATTCCCTGGCGCGACTTGCCAGAGCGATTCGGTTATTTCCGTAAGATTCACACGCGCTTTCGGCGCTGGGCCAAGACGGGGGTGTGGGAACGAATATTTCAGATACTGGCCGAAGAGGCGGACAACGAATACGCCATGATCGACTCAACGATAGTCCGAGCCCATCAGCACAGTGCTGGTGCAAAGGGGGGGATGCCAACACCCAAGGCATTGGTCGCAGCAAAGGCGGGCTGAGCACCAAGATTCATACGACCGTCGATGCGTTGGGCAATCCGACAGGTTTTTACTTACCCCAGGATAGGCATGTGAACTTGATGGTTCAGATGTCCTATTGGAAACTATCCGAGCGGATACGGTTTTGGGCGACAAGGGATATGATGCAGACCAACGAGTGATTGAGCGCCTGCAACAGCAGGGCAAGACGGCTGTCATTCCCCCAAGCGTAATCGAAAGATACCGCGTGAGTACGATAAGGAGTTATACAAAGCCCGGCATCTGATTGAGAATTTTTTTGCCAAGCTCAAGCAGTATCAGGCGATAGCGACCCGCTATGACAAGCTAGCGGAGACGTGTCTCTCTACAGTTTACATAGCCAATGACACGCCCTAGCTTTTGGTGAGACTCGAGGCGATCGCCAATTTGAGCTACGAAATCTCAAGACTTATAGAACCCAGCTCACCAAAAGCTGGGAAGATCCCAGGTTAATTGTCGTTCAATAGTTTAATGCGTTGAAGTTCCTGCGAAACTGACCGAGATAGAACTTCCTCTCGAATAGCCTCAAAAGCGCTTCTAAGACTTGAGTTAACAACCTTTAGGAACCTGGCATCACAGGTAAGCCAAAGGATAAAAAGGTTTTCTGGTAAACCATCGAAATGCCTCTTCATAGCTTGAATAAATTGCTCGTCCTGCAATCGATGCTTTAGGTCCATGTCAGAACTATAGAAATCACGAATCCAATCACTGATGATGAAGGCACCAGGTTTGTTAGGTAACGAAGCCCGTTCAGCAAAGGGAAGAACCTGAATCTTAGAAATCTCCTCAATGTCTAGAGGAGGCATAGAACGTACAGCTTCCTCAATGAACGAAAAGACTGAAGGATCTAACTTTTGAAGACCCAAATTAGGACGTTTCCCCAATGGAATGATTCTACGACCAACCTGTTCTATCAACTCCGACCGGGACAGTCCTCGGTCTGCTGCTAAAAGATCAAGTCCTTCAACAGCTGTGGGGGTCAACGAAAAGTTGACTCGTTTTTTAAGTTCATCATGAAGTTCAGGGATGCCCCTAGTACGCTTGTTTCCCTTAGGCATGAGGCTAGTTCTCCGGGGGGGATGAAATGTCCTTTTTAAGATCGTAGTTGACCATCTTACATAGTCGAACTTTGAACTCCAACACCACAACTGGCTTTAGGAGAAGGAGAAATAGCCATGTACAGCTAGACTCGGCAGCTTGCAATCACTTAGAAGTTGTGTATAATTGTGTAACTACAAGGCTTCAAGCTTTTCTTCAAATCCGGGGGGATTCTGAATTAGCTGTGTGAGGGCTGTAGTTTCTGTCATTCAAGTGACGCAAAAGCAGAGTAGTGTTTTACTCTGCAAATTTAGGCATAGCGTTTTGGACTCTAAACAATGCTGAGCCAGGAAGAGTTTGAGCGATGGTGCGATCGCCTCGCTCTCTCGGACACAACACGAAAGGCTATTCAGGAGATCCGGTCTTCTGACCCCTCGCGTCGTGTTTTGGGTGGCAGAGTTAGTGTTACAGGCTTTTACTCAAGCCGAAAGATGAGGTTGACAATCCAATTTGAGTCCCATCGGAATGAATTAGCGCGTATATACGAGCTAGAGCATGATCCGGACGTACTAGAGTATTATGATGATAGTTGTCTAGGTGTTATTTTACGGCTGTAGAAATATCAGAACCTCGTTCCAGCATGTATTGCAATCTTCAGCGGCGAATTCCTCTGCGAGAAGCAAAATCCATTTCTCCTGTAAATCTGGATTAAAAACCGGGAAAGGAAAAACGGCTATTTCTTGATAGTCTTGCCATTCCTGGCTTTCAGATTTCTTTTTCCACGAATTAACACCTAGACAACTATCGTATTATGATCAACCACCACCTATAGAACTCATTTATCAAGCAAAGAGTGGGCGGCAAAATCGGCATCGGTATACGCCGGATTTCTTTATTATTCGTACCAGCTCAGCAGTATGGGAAGAATGCAAAACCGAGCAAGAACTAATAAAACTTGGTCAAGATAGTCCAAATCGTTATCGAGAGGGAGATGACCAAAAATGGCATTGTCCCCCTGGCGAGGAATATGCATCGAGGTTTGGGCTAGGCTTCAACGTTTGGTCAGATAAAGAGATTAGCTGGATTTTCCAGCAGAACTTCGTCTGGTTAGAAGACTACATTGGCTTGGAAGCATCTAGTGTGTCTGATGAAGCTAACCAAAATGTCATTGCCAAAGTCGCAGCAGAACCAGGAATCACGCTTGCGAAGTTGCTTCAGCAGGCTGAGGGATTTGATGCAGATGATATCTATACCCTAATTGTTACTGATCAACTATACGTAGATTTGAAAAGATTTAGGTTGGCTGAGCCGGAAACAGTACATATTTTTCTAAGCAAAGAACTAGCTTTAGGGTTTGACCGCACAAAAGACATCTCTCCTTCTACTATTCCAACTAGTCTCCACAACGTTCGAATTGCTGTAGGATTTTCTCTACTTTGGGACGGTGAGCCTTGGGTAGTGGCCAATACTGGCATTACATCAACAGCACTATTGCGATCAGATGGAGAACTCACTACACTACCAAACCTCACGATTGAAAAATTAATATCAGAAGGGAAAATACTATCATCAACTATTGAGGGCACTGTTGAAATAAAGGAACAAATCCAAGAAATTTTACGCTGTGCACGACCTGAAGATATTAAGGAAGCAAATCGTCGATACGAGATACTTCAACCCTACTTGGCTAGCAATCCTCCTCCTAGACCGTCCAGTACAATTCGCCGCTGGCGAGATTCCTTTCGCAAGTCTGAAGAGCTATATGGGAATGGATATATTGGACTTTTTCCTAAAAATCGCGAGAAGGGAAACCGTATGCCTAAAGTTGATGAAGGTTCTCATCAATTCATGATCAAATTCATAGAAGAAAATTATGAAAATCCCAAAAATCGAAGAGTTCTTCGAGTTTATGAGAGCTATGTTGAAGCATGTTCAGCTCGTGAATCACCATTTATCCCATTAAGTCGAACGACCTTTTCTAAAGCAATTAAGCAACGTAATGGAGTTAATCAAACACTTAAACGTGAAGGTCGTCGAGCCTCTATTCAGAAGGAGCCTTTCTACTGGGAATTAGGAATCACTACTCCTCGACATGGTAATCGCCCTTTCGAGATAGTTCATCTCGATCATACAGAACTAGATGTTGAATTAATCAGTTCTATTCAATCTCTTAACACCTGTAGTCACATCTCTATCGGTGATGTGACAAAACATAATCTTGGTCGCCCTTGGGCTACCTTTATGAGTGATGCTTTTTCAAGGAGACTATTAGCTGTTTATCTCACTTATGAGGAACCAAGTTATCGCTCATGTATGATGGCTTTGCGTATTTGTGTACAGCGATTTGGAAGATTTCCTCAAATTCTTGTGGTGGATAATGGACCAGAATTTCACAGTCATTATTTTGAACAGTTAATAGCTTATCACTACTCTACAAAGAAGCATCGTCCTGTAGCCAAAGCACGATTTGGGGCTGTCCTTGAAAGGCTTTTTGGTATTGCCAACACCCAATTTATTCATGAATTAACGGGCAACACCCAAATCATGAGGAAACAACGCCAAGTCACTAAATCAGTTAATCCTAAAAATTTAGCAACTTGGACATTAGATGCTCTCTATGAATCACTTTGTGAGTGGGCTTATGATATATATGATAGGCGGGAACACTCAACATTAGGTAAATGTCCTCGCGAAGCTTTTGATGAGGGGATTGCATTAGGAGGCACTCGTTTACATCGAAGAGTTGAATATGATGAAGCCTTTCGTATATTAACTTTACCCGCGCCTGATGGTAGTACACGGAAAGTACGGCCTGGCTATGGCATAAAGATTTGCAATATCTACTACTGGTCTAACGCTTTCCGAAATCCAGAAATAGAGCAAACCCCAGTAGAGGTAAGATATAGCAATCCGGTTTGATTTTTGAAGAAAGTAAGGGAAAATACAGAGGTCGAGTCGTACCAAGGTTACTCCAGTGGTCAATACCTCTTCCAAAACCGCAGTAGAAGAATTACAAGGATTTAT
>Ga0081535_100719_pt1 | contig 17280 bp, 21 predicted proteins | sample HotLakmasection3_FD_71020 | JGI IMG/M metagenome (GOLD analysis project Ga0081535, IMG submission 71020) | Hypersaline microbial mat communities from Hot Lake, Washington, USA - Section #3 (SPADES assembly) (version 2) | ecosystem: Environmental > Aquatic > Non-marine Saline and Alkaline >... | reverse complement strand
GAGCGCTCGGGGCTCTTCTTCAGTCAGGCGATCATCTAGGTGAAGAACCCCCCCGTGCTCGGCCGCAAGGACTTCATGTCCAACCACGAGTGGTGCTTCTACGGCTGGCGGGAGGGTGCGGCGCACCAGTTCTTCGGGCCGAACAACGCGACCGATGTCTGGTCGGTGACGAAGGTCAGCCCGCAGCAGATGGTGCATCTGACCGAGAAGCCCGTCGAGCTCGCGACACGGGCGATCGGGTACTCGTCGCACCCCGGCGAGAACGTGCTCGACCTGTTCGGCGGCTCGGGCTCGACGCTCATCGGCTGCGAGCAGACCGGGCGGAGGGCGTTCCTGATGGAGCTCGACCCGCTCTACTGCGACGTCATCGTGCAGCGGTGGGAGGCGTTCACGGGCAGAGAGGCTGAGCGAGTCTCTGGCCAGAGCGCCGCGATCGCTCAGGCCGAACAGAACGCCCCGGCGGCAGCCGAGGCGTGAGGGGGATGGGCGCGAGCTCGTCCGGCTCAGCCGGCCGTCGTCGCGGCGAAGAGGCCCCGGTCCACCTTCTTGAAGCGGGACTCGGGCCCCTTCTTCGTGATCTCCCGGAGCATCGCCGCGTAGAGCGTCGCCTGAGGCGTCTTGCCCTTGGTCTGCCAGCCGGCAGCGATGGCCCGCTCAGCGATGGCCTTCGCCGCCAGCGGCTCGCCGGCCTCGGCCAGGACCTTGGCCGCGAGGTCGAGGCCGCTCGGCGGCTTCACGATCTCGGTCTTGGCGGTCGAGCGGCGGTGGGTGGCGGGCTTGGCGGCAGTCGGCTTGGTGCCGGTCGCCTTCTTGGCCGTGGCCTTCTTGGCCGGCGGCTTCTTCGCGGCGGCCCGCTTGGTGGTCGTCTTCTTCGAGGCGGTGGTCGTGGTCTTGGCAGCCATGTGGCAGCTCCTTTTGGGTCAGGAAACAGCGAAGCCCGCTCGGGGCGGGCTTCAGGGAGTCGGGAGGGGTCGGATGTCGATCTCGCGGCCGCAGGCCGGGCAGGTGATCTGCCGCGGCGGCTGCGGGGCCGGGGCCGGAGCTGGGTCCGGCGCCGGTCGGGCCGCGAGCCCGGCTTCGAGCGCGTCGCGGGCCGCGCCGGTCACGAAGGCGGCGAGCTCGAGCAGCCCGTCGCGGATGTGGCCGAGGTCGCCCGGGTAACCCCAGTGGCGGTCGGCCAGGGCGGCTCGCCCGGCGTGGGCGTCGAGCTCGCTTCGCAGGATGGCGAGCAGGCGATCGATGTCCTCGCGTCGTTCGGCGTAGGCCTGCCTCGCGGTCTGGTCGGTCGTCATGGCGGTGGCTCCTTCTGGTCCTCGCGACCGCGGGCGTCCGCGTCGCGTGTGACACATGAAGGCCTGAGCTCCCGCCCGCAGCAAGGCGATAAGGGCCTTTCCGGCAGACCTTTGCGGGAATGTGGGCATCTCGGCCGTGAATGTGGGCAACCTCGCCCGCGGTGTGGGCGCCCGGGTCCGGGATGTCCCGGAGGCGTCGGGATCGGGGGGCCACGACGTGCCCGATCTCGCCGCTGACGAGGGGCCCGAGCGCCTGAGCCCCGCCGCGATGTCACCCGCCGATGCCGCCAAGGTGCTCGCCCGGCTCGGCGGCCAGCCCATCGATGAGGCGTCGCTGCGAGCGGACATCGACGCCGGCGCGCCGACCAACCCCGACGGGACGCTGAACCTCGTCCACTACGCGGCCTGGCTGGTCCGCCAGATGGCGGCCGCGGGAGGGGGCGGCCGTGGCGACTGACTTGCCGAAGCTCGATCCGCGCGCGCTCAAGCCGTCCGAGACCTGCCGCCTGCTGAACTCGACCCCGCTCGGCGAGGTGATCAGCGAGCGGCAGCTGCATCGCCACCGCACCCGGGCCGGCTTCCGGATCGGGGACGGGAGGACCGTCGATCTGCTCCGCTACGTCGCGTGGCTCGTCACGACGCGACACGCCCCGAAGCCGGAGCCCAGGGACGACGAGCTCACCGGCTACGACGCCGTGCGCGAGCGTGCCCGCGAGCGGAACAAGGCGCTCTCGCTCTCGGGCCGGAACATCGGAGACCTGCCCCCGGTCGGCGATCCCGAGCGGAAGCAGCGATGCACCGCATCGTTCAAGGCGTTCTGCGACGCGTACTTCCCGCAGACGTTCCACCTGCCGTGGTCGGACGACCACCTGAAGGTCATCGCGAAGCTGGAGACGGCCGTCCTCGAGGGCGGCCTCTTCGCGATGGCGATGCCCCGCGGCAGCGGGAAGACCACGCTCTGCGAGGTGGCGTGCCTCTGGGCGATCCTGATCGGGGCCCGGCCGTTCGTCTGCCTGATTGGCTCGGACGAGGAGCACGCGGCGTCGATGCTCGAGAGCATCAAGAGCGAGCTCGAGAACAACGACCTGCTGCTCGACGACTTTCCCGAGGTCTGCTACCCGATCCGGTGCCTCGAGGGGATTTATCAGCGGGCCTCGGGGCAGCTCTACCAGGGCGAGCCGACGCACATCGGCTGGACGGCGAAGGAGATCGTGCTGCCGACCATCGAGGGCTCTGCCGCGTCCGGCGCGATCATCGCCGTGGCTGGGATTACCGGTCGGATCCGCGGCATGAAGCGCAAGCGGCCCGACGGCAAGAGCGTGCGTCCGTCGCTTGTGCTCATCGACGACCCGCAGACCGACGAGTCGGCCCGGAGCCCCAGCCAGTGCGCGGCCCGCGAGCGGGTGCTCGCCGGGGCGATCCTTGGGCTCGCCGGCCCTGGCCAGAAGATCGCCGGCCTCATGACCGTGACCGTGGTGCGGCCCGACGACCTCGCCGACCGGATCCTCGATCGCGACAAGCACCCACAGTGGCAGGGCGAGCGGACGCGGATGGTCTACGCGTTCCCCGAGAACGAGGCCCTGTGGGCGAAGTACGCCGAGGTCCGGGCGGACGGGCTGCGTGCCGATCGGGGCATCGCCGAGGCGACGACGTTCTACGAACGGAACCGGGAGGCGATGGATGCCGGGGCGTCGGTCGCCTGGCCCGCACGGTTCAACCACGACGAGCGGTCGGCCATCCAGCACGCCATGAACCTCAAGCTCCAGGACGAGGCGGCGTTCTGGGCGGAGTACCAGAACGACCCCCTGCCTGAGGTCGACGCGGACGACGATCTGCTCACCGCCGAGCAGATCGCGGCGAAGACCAACGGCATGCCGCGGCGGGTGGTGCCGATCTCATGCACGCGGGCGACGGCGTTCATCGACGTGCAGGGGAAGCTGCTGTTCTGGCTGGTCGTCGGCTGGGAGGACGACTTCACCGGCTACGTCCTGGACTACGGCGCGTGGCCGGACCCGAAGCAGCCGTACTTTACGCTTCGCGACGCCCGGCGGACGCTGCTGACGGAGTTCCCGCGGGCGGGTCAGGAGGGGGCGATCTACTCGGGGCTCGAGGCGCTGGCCGGCGAGCTCCTCGGTCGCGCGTGGCAGCGAGACGACGGGACCGACGTTCGGGTCGAGCGTTGCCTCATCGACGCGAACTGGGGCCAGTCCTCCGACGTGGTCTACCAGTTCTGCCGCCAGAGCAGCTTCGGCGGGATCGTGATGCCGAGCCACGGGCGATACGTCGGTGCGAGCAGCATCCCCTTCAGCGACTACAAGCGGAAGCGCGGCGAGCGGCTCGGGCTGAACTGGCGAGTGCCCCTGGTGACCGGCAAGCGTGCGATCCGCCACGTGGTCTACGACACGAACTACTGGAAGAGCTTCGTCCACGCCCGCCTGGCCGTCCCGATGGGCGATCCCGGCTGCCTCTCGCTCTTCGGGAGGGACGCGGCCCGGCATCGCCTGCTAGCCGACCACCTGACCAGCGAGTACCGGGTCAAGACCGAGGGCCGGGGCCGGACGGTCGACGAGTGGAAGCTCCGGGTCGCCGGGCTCGACAACCACTGGCTGGACTGCCTCGTCGGGGCGGCCGTGGCAGCATCGATGCAGGGGGCGGTGCTGTTCGGGACCTACCAGTCCAGGCGGCCCACCGAGGCAGTCCGCCTGTCAGCGCTGCGTGCGGCAAGAACCACAGCATGAGATATCATTGGAGCGGTTGTGTACCTCGCGCCGCGGGTTGCACAAGCAGGCCTCGCCGTCGCGGACGATGATGCAAAACCTTCCGGGTCATGGGCGACAGCGACACGAACGCCCACCAGTATGGAACCTCAGTGATGATGATGGCTAAGCGAGAGGAAATCCTCGCGACCGAAGCGATCGACAAGCTCCTGGTGCTGGTGGAGGAGGCCACCCGCGCGACCGCAGACTCCCCTCGCAGCTTCATCGAACCTGCGCGGGGCACGCTTGACAGGGCGAAGTCCCGGCGACACCACCTCGTTTTTGGGCGGCGAGGGTCGGGCAAGACCTCACTTCTCAACCGTGCTCTTGCGGATCTATCCCTCGCCAGGACGCCGGCCGCCTTTGTCGACCTGGAGGCGTTCAAGGGCCACAGCTATCCGGACGTTCTTCTCAGCGTGCTCATTGAGACCTTGAGATCGTTCGATCAATGGCTCGCCGACGCCGGATCTCAGCCGGGGAACAAGATCACGTGGTGGCGAAGGGTCTTTGGGGCGAGGCCAGAGCGGCCTCCGCTCGATAAGGCAGGCGTCGCGACGATGCGAGAGCGGATCGGCGCTGCGGTCGCAGAGCTGCGAGACCAACTTGAGAGACAAGATGGCGCTCGCAGACAGCGGACCGTAGCAGAGGGATCGTCTGCCTCAGCCAGCGCAAGGGTCGAAGCGGAGAGTGAAGTTGGGGGCGGTGCCAAAGGCGGCCCATTGAGCGCTGGCGGCAAGGTGCGAGGCCAGGCAGAAGCAGGTGTTTCTTCGGCGTCAAAGCGGTCTGTCGAAGAGTCAATCGAGGACAGTCCGCAGAAGATCGACTTCCTGCACCGGAGAATCATCGAGTATCAACGCCTGCTCGACGAGCTGGTGGAGATCGCCGACGGCGCGGCCTTCGTCTTCCTCGATGACCTCTACCACCTCGATCGAGGGTCGCAGGCATCGGTCCTCGACTACTTCCATCGAATCGTCAAGGGGCGCGGTGTTTGGCTGAAGATCGGCACGATCCGGCATCGCACCGATTGGTACCGGCACGGCAACCCTCCGATCGGACTCAAACTTGGCGACGATGCTGACGAGATCGACCTCGACATCACCCTCGAGAAGTACGAGACCGCCAAGGGCTTCCTGACGAGGATCCTCGATCAGCTGCTGGACCAGGTTGGGATCTCGGAATCCACTGAGATTGCCACTGACGGCGCAATCGACAGGCTCGTGCTTGCGAGCGGCGGCGTCGCACGGGACTTTTTGACGATTTTCAAGCGATCTGTCAATGTGGCCCGTGAAAGAGGGCTGAACTATCGCGGAGCGTCAATCAACGCTGAGGACGTCAATTCCGCTGCAGGCGAACAAGACCCCGCCAAGCGCGATGAACTCAAGCGGGATACCGCAGAGGAGCGGCATGCGCTCGAGGATGCACTCGCGAAGATCCGTGAGTTCTGTATCTCTCTCAAGGCAAACTGCTTCCTCGTTGAACGCGACCAGGATACGCCTGAGGCGCATCTGATCGGGGAACTCGTTGACCTTCGATTCCTGCACGTCGTCCGCGTCCGGACCACCGTTCGCGGCGAGTCCGGCAAGCTCTACACCGCATACATGCTGGACATCTCGCAGTACACGGGTGAGCGTAAGCGTCGAGAGCTGGAGCTGATTGACTTCTGGAAGGGCACCGAGCTGGAGAAGCTCCGGCAGCGCAAGTACGTTTTCAACCTCGATCGCCTCAAGCCCAGTGCCGCGCCGCCCAGTTCGGGGTAGGCGACTCTTTGCAACAGGGTGAGCAGTGCGGGAGAACCACTTTGGGGTTTGGCGGCAAGCTCGTCGTGATTCGGCATAGGTAGCCCCTGAGCCCCGCACTCCGCGGGGCCAGCGAGGCTCCCGTGCCCCAGGACTCCCCCGATCTCGAGCAGACGATCCGCGACAACGCCGCGGGCCCCCAGCGGGTCCAGGGCGACTCGGGGAGCGTCCAGCAGCACTCGATCAAGGACCAGATCGAGGCCGACCGGTACCTCGCCTCCAAGGCCGCGGCCCGGAGCAAGGGCCTCGGGATCCGGCTGACCCGCCTCATTCCGCCTGGTGCGGAGGGAGGCTGAGTTGCTCGGGCTCTGGCCCCGCCGATCCCCCGCCGCCGTGTCCGGACCCGCCCCCGGCCGCGTCGCCCCGATCAAGGGCGGCCGCGTCCTCAGGGTCCTCCGCGGGGCGTTCGACTCGGCGGTCACCACCGATCACAACCGCCGCCACTGGGCCAACGCCGACGGGCTCTCGGCCGACGCGGCGGCGAGCCCCGAGGTCCGCCGGACCCTCCGGAACCGGGCCCGCTACGAGGTCGCCAATAACGCCTACGCCCGGGGCATCGTCCTCACGCTCGCCAACGACGTGATCGGGACGGGCCCGCGGCTCCAGCTGCTCTCCGACGACCCGGCCACGAACCAGCGCATCGAGCGGGAGTTCGCGGCGTGGGCACGGGCCGTCCGCCTCCCGGAGAAGCTCCGGACCGCTCGGATGGCTCGCGCCCAGGACGGCGAGGCCTTCCTCGTCCTGATGAACAACCCCGCCCTGCCCACGGCAATCAAGCTGGAAGCTCAGCTTGTGGAGGCGGACCAGGTCACGACGCCCGACCTGACCACCCTGCTCGACAATCGCGTGGACGGGATCGTCTTCGACGACTTCGGGAACCCCGTCGAGTACCACGTGCTCAAGGACCACCCCGGCGACTCGCTCCGCCGGTCGATCGGACTCGAGTACGACCGGGTGCCGGCCGCGGCGATGGTCCACTACTTCCGCGCGGACCGGCCCGGCCAGTCCCGCGGCGTGCCAGACATCACGCCCGCCCTGCCGCTGTTCGCGCAGCTCCGCCGATACACGCTCGCCGTGCTCGGCGCCGCGGAGACCGCAGCCGACTTCGCCGGGATCCTGTACACCGACGCTCCCGCCCACGGCGAAGCCGAAGCGGTCGAGCCGATGGACGCGATCGAGCTCGAAGCGCGGTCGCTGCTGACGATGCCCGGCGGCTGGAAGATGTCGCAGGTCCACGCGGAGCAGCCGTCGACAACCTACGCCGAGTTCAAGCGCGAGCTCCTCAACGAGATCGCCCGCTGCCTGAACATGCCGTTCAACGTCGCGGCGGGGAACAGCTCGGGCTACAACTACGCCAGCGGCCGCCTCGACCACCAGACCTACTTCAAGTCGATCCGCGTCGAGCAGGAGCACCTCGCGGCCGTCGTTCTCGACCGCATCTTCGCCGCCTGGCTCCGCGAGGCCGTCCTGGTCTCGGGGCTGCTGCCGATCCCGGTCCGCACGCTCGCCGCCCGCGGCGAGTCCCTGAGCCACCAGTGGTTCTGGGATGGCCACGAGCACGTCGATCCGGCCAAGGAGGCGAACGCGCAGGCGACCCGCCTCGCCAGCCACACGACCACGCTGGCCAGCGAGTTCGCCAAGCAGGGACGCGACTGGGAGACCGAGCTCCGCCAGCGGGCCAAGGAGCTCGAGCTCATGACCGAGCTCGGCCTCGTGGTCGAGGAGCCGCTGCCCACCCTGACGGAGGAGCCCGATGACGAGCGTGACTGACACGCCGCGATCGCTGCGCCTCGAGGCGCCGGTCACCGGATGGGACGCCCCCGTCGAGTCGGATGTCGCAGCGACCGAGTCCGGCGCCCCCGCCCCGCTACGCCGGTTCGCGATGACCGCGTACACCGGCGGCCCGATGCGGCTCACCGGCTGGACGCATCCCGTCGTCGTCGATCTCGCGGGCCTCCGGGTGACCGCGAAGAGCCGCCCGATCCTGAAGGACCACAACCGCGCCCTCATCGTCGGGCACACCGACGGGATCCGCGTCGATGCGGATCGCCTCGAGGTCACCGGCGTCATCAGCGGAGCGGGCGTCGTCGCCCGCGAGGTCGTCGAGTCCAGCCGGAACGGCTTCCCCTGGCAGGCCTCCGTCGGGGCCACCGCCGAGCGCGTGGACTTCGTGCCGAAGGGCCGGCGTGCCCAAGCCAACGGCCGCGAGTTCGAGGGACCGCTGCACATCGCCAGGAAGGCGACGCTCGGCGAGGTCAGCTTCGTCGCCCTCGGGGCGGACGACGACACCACCGCCCAGATCACTGGCTCCCCCGCCACCGGGTCCGCGATCGCCGCGGGCCGATCGGAGAACGACACGATGCAGTTCGACCAGTGGCTCGAGGCGAAGGGCTTCGCCGAGACCGACCTCTCCGCGGCCCAGGCGACCAGCCTCCGGGCCATGTTCGAGACCGAAGGCGCGGAGCCCCCGGCGGCTTCGACCGCGTCGGCGACGATCGACGCGGACGATGATCCCGTCGCCCGGATGCGGGCCGACGCTGCCGCCGAGACCGCGCGAATCGCCACGATCCGACGCGTCTGCGCCGCGACCGACGGGCGGCACGCCGAGCTCGAAGCCCGGGCGATCAGCGAAGGCTGGGACGAGACTCGCACCGAGCTTGAGGTCCTGCGAGCCGCGCGACCGCCCCTCCGTGCCGGCGGGGGCCGGCGGGACGGCGACGACGGCACGTCCGCCCGTGCGATCGAGGCGGCACTCTGCCTCTCGGCCGGGATCGCCGAGCCCGAGGTGGGCCAGTGGTACGACGAGCGGACGATGAACGCTGCCGTCACCGGCCGAATGCGTGGCGCCGGCCTCCACACCGCCTTCGCCTACGCAATCGAGGCGGCGGGCCAGTTCGCCCGGACGGGGCACGTCGACAACGACTTCATCCTCACCGCCCTGGAGGCCGACCGGACGCTCCGCGGCCAGGAGCGGTCGATCCGAGCGTCGGGTGGCGGCTTCTCGACGATCAGCCTCGCCGGGATCTTGTCCAACGTCGCGAACAAGTCCATGCTCGCGGCCTACCAGGCCGTGGACAGCGTCATCGGCTCGTTCTGTGCCGACGCGGACGTCGCCGACTTCAAGGAGGTCACCCGCTACCGGCTCACCGGCAACGGCGTCTTCGAGAAGGTCGGCCCGGACGGCGAGCTGAAGCACACGACGCTGAGCGAGGCCGCGTACACCAACCGCGTCGAGACCTTCGGCCGGATCTTCGCCCTGACGCGGCAGATGATCATCAACGACGACCTCGGGGCCTTCCTGCAGATCCCGCGGATCATCGGCCGGATGTCCGCGCTCAAGCGGGAGGAGGCGGTCTTCGAGCTACTGCTCTCGAACCCCTCCAGCTTCTTCTCGGTGGGCAATGGGAACTTCATCTCCGGTGCGGACACGGCGCTGAACATCGACGCCCTGACCCGCGCCGAGCAGACGTTCATGGACCAGACGGACTCGGACGGCAAGCCGATCCTGATCTCCCCGGCGGTCCTGCTCGTTCCCACATCGCTCAAGGTCACGGCCCAGCAGCTGATGACCGAGACGCGGGTCAACGAGACCACCGACGCGAACAAGCCGAAGCCGGCGAACAACCCCCACGCCGGCAAGTGGCAGCCGGTCGCGAGTCCCTACCTGAACGCCCAGGGCATCGCCGGCGGCAGCTCGAAGGCCTGGTACCTGTTCGCGAACCCCGCCGATGTGGCCGCGATCGAGATCGCGTACCTGCGCGGTCGCCGGGTTCCGACGATCGAGAGCGGCGAGACCAACTTCAACACCCTCGGCATGCAGTGGCGCGGCTACTTCGACTTCGGAGTCGCGATGCAGGACCACCGTGCGGCCGTCAAGAGCAAGGGCGAGGCCTGATGTGCGGTCTTCTGAAAGAAGTGAGCCGCTCGGCAGCAGGACCGAGCGGCTCCCAAGCCGTGCCTTGCCGCGAGCCCACATCAGTCGAGGCCCATTCCGGTCCCTGCTGACCGCGGGTGGGCTGTGGTTATCCCCGCGACGGGGTGTTTCCCGAAAGGATCAGAATCGCCTTCACGGCGCACCTCCTTTCGTTCTCGAAGTCTAGTCCGCGCTGCGGCACCGAGGAGCACTGACCCATGGCAACCGCTGTCTTCATCCACGAAGGGCGATCGATCGACTACACGCCCGGCTCCGACGTTGCCGCCGGCGACGTCGTTGTCCAGGAGGATCTGGTCGGCATCGCGAAGCTCGACATCGCAGCCGGCATCCTCGGGGCACTGGCCGTCGACGGCGTCTTCGACTTCCCAAAGGCGACGGGTGGCGGCTCCGGGATCTCGGCCGGCGCGACCGTCTACTGGGACGAGAGCGCGACGGAGGCGACGACCGACGCCGCCGCCGGCGCTAACAAGCTCATCGGCAAGGCGGTCGCCACCGCCGCCGACGGCGACGCGACCGTTCGCGTCCGACTCTCGCAGTGACGAAGGACGCCCGTGGCTGATCTCCTCGATGCCGGGAGCCAGTGGCTCGACCAGCAGCGCACCGCCCACATGACGCGGACGGTGACCTACGAGCGGGGCGCGAGCTCCGTCGAGGTCCCGGCCACGCTCGGCCGGACGCTCTTCGAGCAGGTCGACCGGATGGGGCTCGTCCAGCGGACCGAGTCGCGGGACTTCCTCGTCCTGGCCGCCGACCTCGTCCTCGATGGCTCCGAGGCCACGCCGAAGGCGGGCGACCGCATCCGCGACGCGGCGGGCTCGGCCGTCCAGCTCTACGAGGTCATGGCTCCGGGGAGCGAGCCCCCCTTCCGCTACAGCGACCCCTACCGACGGACGCTGCGGATCCACACCAAGCACGTCGGTAGCGAGCCCCTCCCGTGACCACCGCTCCCTCCGACCGGCAGCCGCACGTCCCTCGCCATCCGGCGCCCCCGAACGCCTGGCACCGCTGGTCTGCCCTCGCGCTCACGGTGGGGATGGCGGCCCTGGCCGTGACCGTCCAGTGGGGCGTTGTCACCACGAAGCTCGACCACGTCGAGCAGCGCCTGGACGAGCTCATCTTCGAGGCCCGCACCCTCCGGGCCGAATACCAGTCGCTCGAGCGACGCGTCTCCCACATCGAGGGGCGCCTCCTGGGGGCAACGCCGGCGCCATGAGCACGATCGTCACCATCGCCGATGCCGTCACCGACCGGCTCAACGCCGGGAGCTTCTCGCAACCCTTCACGGCCGAGCGGCTCTACCAGCCGACCTTCGACCTCGCCGACCTGGCGACGCTCCGGGTGTCGGTCGTCCCGCGCAGCCTCACCATCACGGGCGCTTCCCGGCGGATGAGCCAGTACGAGGCCCAGATTGACATCGGGATCCAGCGGCGGCTGACCGCGGATCCGGCGGACGATGAGAGCGAGATCGACGACCTCATGGGCCTGGTCGAGGAGATCGCCGACCACCTGCGGTTCGAGCGACTGGCCGGCGCTCCGGAGGCGGTCTGGGTCGGCGTGGCCCAAGAGCCGCTCGTCGCCACCGAACACCTCGAGGAGCACCGGCAGTTCACCAGCGTGCTCTCGGTCACCTACCGGGTGCTGCGATGAACAACATCGTCATGTTCAACGTCGCGGCGAACGCGTTCAACTGGACGAGCCTCGCGAGCACGCCCACGGTCCTCTCGGGCCAGCTGTTCTGCGACGACGCGAACGTGAACATGCGCGTGAGCGGCGGCACGCCGGTCGAAATGCCGCGGGGACGCTCGATCACCTTCCACCGCGTGGACCTCTCCACCGTCGAGATTCTCGGCTCGGGCGCGACGGTCATGGTCGTCGGCGGCACCTGGCCCTGATCCGCCCCGGAGTCCCGCCCCCGGACACACCGCACGGCCGCGGCATAGGAGCACCTGAGTATGGCCATCAGACTCGGCATGGAAGCGAAGCTCTACTACAAGACCGGTGGTCAGGATGCCGTCGGCGATTGGACGGAGCTCACCAACGTCAAGGACGTCACGCTCTCGCTGGAAGCCGGCGAGGCGGACGTGACGACCCGCGCCAACAACGGCTGGCGAGCCACGGTCGCCACGCTGAAGGAGGCGACGGTCGAGTGGGAGATGGTGTGGGACACCGTCGACGCGGGCTTCACCGCGATCAAGGACGCCTTCATCAACAACGCCGTCATCGGACTGCAGGTACTCGACGACGCCACGGGCTCGGGCGAGGGGCTGCAGGCCGATTTCATGATCACGAACTTCAGCCGCAGCGAGGCGCTGGAGGAGGCGCTCATGGTCTCCGTCTCGGCCAAGGTCACCTACTCGGAGACCGCCCCGACCTGGCTGGAGTGATGCCCCCGTGCGGAGCCTGCGAGACACCCCCGACCCATGAAGACCTTCACCGACAACGCCGGCCGCTCGTGGACCGTCGAGATCAACGTGGCCGCGCTGAAGCGTGTGCGGTCGCTCGCGGGAGTCGATCTGCTCGAGGTCCTGGAGGGCACGCTCATCGAGCGGCTCGTCCGCGATCCCGTCCTGCTCTGCGACGCGGTCTACGCCGTCTGCAAGCTGCAGGCCGACGAGCGGGACCTGAGCGACGAGGACTTCGGCATGGCGATGGCGGGCGATGCCATCGAGGAGGCCACGGCGGCGCTCCTGGAGGAACTGGTGTCTTTCTGCCCGAGCCCGAGGGACCGACGGAACCTCGGGCGAATTCTGGAGCAGACGAGGACGGTGATGAACCGGGCCCGCGACCTGATCGAGCAGCGGCTGGAGAGCGGCGAGCTGGAGCGAGCCGCGGAGGCAGCCCTGCTCGCGGAAGTGCCCGCGACGCCGACCGGCTCATCTGGCAGTGCGCCGGGATCCTCGGGCTCGACCCCGGACCCCTGACCGTGCGGGAGCTGCTCGTGATGACGGACGCCCGGCAGCGGGATGCGTGGGCACGGACCTCCTCGCTGATGGCGCTCGTCGCCAACACCCAGCGGGATCCCAAGAAGGGACGCCCGCTCCGGCCCAGCGACTTCGATCCGTTCCGTCAGCGGCGCTCGATCGGCCACGCGGGCGAGACCAAGGTGGGGGTCGGCGTGCTCAAGAGCGTGTTCATCGACCGAGCCGGGCCGGTGCCCGGCGGCCCGGCCCGATCCGGAGGTGCCCAGCCATGACCACCAGGAATGCCGTCTTTGGGTTCGGGCTCGTCATGGTCGCCATGGCGCTCGGGGCGTGCGCCGGCTTCGACCTCGGCGACGTGGTCAAGGTCCGGACCCCGAACGAGATCCAGCAGACCCGCGGGCTTCCGGCGTCCACTTCCCTGAACGAGGCCGAGGCCGAGTACCAGGCGTGGTTCGAGGACGTCCAGCGGACGGGCGCCCAGTGGAAGGCCAGAATCGAGCGCGGCGGCGAGATCCGCGGGCTGCTCGGGCAACTCTCGCTGACCGCGCTGAGCGACCTCGGCCCGACGCTGGCCGGCGTCCCGGTCGCGGGGCCCGCCCTGCCGGCGCTCACCGGACTGGCCGGACTCTTCCTTGGGGCCGGACGGCTCCGCAAGGAGAAGGAGGCCTCGTTCAACAAGGGCCTGAAGGAAGGCCGCGACATGAGCCCGCCGGTAGGAGGCTCGATCCCGTGATCGACATGCGGATCCAGCAGCTCTTCTTCGACCGGCCGCGCGTTACCCGCGCCGTCGATCGGGCGAAGCGTCAGGCGCTCTCCCGCGCGGGCGCGTTCGTCCGCCAGCGAGCCCGCACCAGCATCCGGAAGCGCAAGGGCAGCAGCGAGCCGGGCTCGCCGCCTTTCAGCCATGAGGGCAGCCTCCGGCGGTTCATCCTCTTCGGCTACGACCCGCGGTCCGAGTCCGTCGTGGTGGGGCCGGTCGGCTTCCGGCGCAGCCGGGCGCCCGAGGCCCTGGAGTACGGCGGGCCGACCACGATCTACCGTCGTCGCCGCGGCCGCCTGGTGCGGGAGCGGGTCCGGATCGAAAGCCGCCCGTTCATGCGCCCCGCCCTCGAGCGGGAGCTGAGCCAGCTCCCCGCCGTCTGGCGGAACAGCGTCCGGGGACGCTGAGCGATGGCGGCGACTCAGGGCATTCGGGCCGGGCGAGCCTTCGTCGAGCTCGGCGTCAATGACCGGCTGACGGCGGGACTTCGGCGAGCCCAGCGGCGCCTTCGGGCGTTCGGAGATCAGGTCCAGTCCATCGGCCAGCGGCTGGTCGGGATCAGCGCTGCCGCCGCGACGCCGTTCGCGCTGAGCGGGGCCGCCTTCGCGACCTTTGAACAGAGCATGGCCCGGGTCCAGGCCCTGACCGGGGCGACCGCGGCCGACTTCCAGCGGCTGTCGAATGCGGCCAAGCGGCTGGGCGAGTCGACGGTCTTCTCCGCCAGCCAGGCCGCCGACGCGATGGGCTTCTTCGCCCTCGCCGGGTTCGACGTCGAGCAGATCCTGAAGTCGATCGGCCCCACTCTCAACCTCGCCGCCGCGGGCCAGCTCGAGATCGCCGAAGCCGCCGACATCGCGGCCAAGATCATGTCGGGCATGGGGCTCGAGGCCGAGCGACTGGGCGATGCCGTCGACGTCCTGACCAAGGCGATGACCACGGCCAACACGGACCTCGGGATGCTCGGGGCGGCGATGAAGTTCGTGGGGCCGATCGCCAAGACGGCGGGCGTGCAGTTCGAGGAGCTGGTCGCGGCGATCCAGCTGCTCTCGAACGCTGGCATCCAGGGCGAGATGGCCGGGACCACGCTGCGGGGGGCGATCCTGGCCCTGACGAGCCCGAGCAAGGAGGCCGCGGACACGCTCGCGGAGCTCGGGGTCCGGGTCCTGGACTCCCAGGGCAACGTGCGATCGCTGGCCGACATCATCGGCGACCTGAACCGGGCGATGGCCGGGCTCGGCTCGGGCCAGCGGCTGGAGATCCTCGGGCGGATCTTCCAGGCCCGGCAGGCTGCGGGCGTCGCCGAGCTGCTCAACCAGGGGGCCGACCGACTTCGAGCGTTCACGGACGCCCTCGAGGACGCCGGTGGGACCGCGGGCCGGATCGCGGGCGTCCAGCTCAACACCCTGAAGGGCCAGCTCACGATCCTGAAGAGCGCCCTCGAGGGACTCGGCATCGCGATCGGCGAGTCCATCGCGGGACCGCTTCGCGTGGCGGCGTTCCTCCTCGGCGAAGCGGCCGGAGCCGCGGCGCGGTGGGTGCGAGAGAACCGATCGGCCGTGGTGATCGCCGGGGCGTCGATCGTGATTGTCGCCGGGCTCGGTGCCGGCCTGATCGCCCTCGGCATCGCGATCAAAACCGCCGCCTTCGCGGTCGGCGGACTCGGGGCCGCGCTGGCGCTGGTGAAGACCCTGCTTGTCGGCGTCGGTGCCGCCATCGCAGCGATCGCGTCTCCCGTCGGGCTCGCGGTCGCAGCGGTGGCCGCCCTCGGGACCTCGCTGCTCATCTGGTCGGGTGCCGGAGGCGAGGCGCTCGCGTGGCTGCGCGATCAGTTCGGCCGCCTGCGCGACTTCGTCGGCAGGGTCACGGCGGGGATCAGCGACGCCCTCGCTGCCGGGGATGTCCGGCTCGCGGCGGAGATCCTCTGGCTCTCGTTGAAGCTCGCATGGCAACAGGGCGTGGCCGAGCTCAACGGCGTCTGGCTCGCCGCCCGGAACTTCTTCGTCACGAACGCCCAGCGGATGTGGTTCGGCGCCGTCGCCGCCGCCCAGATGGGATTCCACGCCCTCGAGGTCGGCTGGATCGAGACGACGGCGTTCCTCTCGAAGACCTGGACTCGCTTCGCCACCGGGATCAAGCAGGTCTGGGAGTCCGCGACGTCCTTCGTCGCCAAGCGGATGCTTGAGATCCAGGGGCTCTTCGACGACTCCCTCGATGTGGAGGCGGCGAAGCGGGCGGTCGACGAGGAACTCGAAGCCCGGCTCAGCGAGCTGGACTCCGCGGCGGGCCGCGACATCGCGGCCCGTGAATCAAAGCGTGAGCGTGATCGCCGGGAAGCGGACGAGCTCAACGAGGCCACGCTCGCCGAGATCGGCCGGCGCTTCGAGGAGGCCCAGGAGGCCCTGCGCTCCGGCTCCGAGGAGCAGATCGCCCGAACGCAGGAGGCGCTCGAGGAAGCCCGGCGGAAACTCGACGAGGCGATCGCCGAGGCCCGCCGCCGCCGCGACGAGCAAGAGCAGGACACACCGGGGGACCAGCCCCGATCCCCCGCCGACGTGATCTCAGAGATCGACGAGCAGCTCGCCTCCCTCGGGTCGCGGATCGCCCGGGGCGTCGATGTCCGCGGGACGTTCAGCGCCGCCGCTGTCGCCGGCCTGTCCTCCCCCGGGAACGCCGTCGAGCGGACCGCACGCGCGAGCGAGCAGACCGCCAAGAACACCCGCCGCCTCGTGGAAGCCGCCAGGACCGGCGGCCTCACCTTCGCCTGACTCGGAGCAGGGAGCACTGTGTCGATCATCGTCGAGGAGAAGTTCGACAGCCGCATCGTCGCCGAGGGCCAGAGTCCGTCGGCGGAGCTTCGGTACATCGTCTTCGGGACGACTGACGACCTCGCGGCCCGAAGCGCCGTCGCCGGCCAGGCTCCGGCCACCTACGACAGCCTCCCCCGGACCGCGGTCCAGATCGAGCCGCTGGCCAACGAGGTCTGGGAGGGCGTCGCCCGCTACGGGACCATCCAGCAGTCCGCCCCGCCGCAGACGGGCGAGTCGTCCTTCGCATTCGACACCGGCGGCGGCACGCAGCACATCACGCACTCCCGGTCGACGACCGGGATCTACGCCCCGCCCGGGATGGTCGCTCCCAACTTCCAGGGAGCGATTGGTGTGACCGACAACGGCGTCGAAGGCGTCGACGTCACCGTGCCGGTCTACCAGTTCAGCGAGACGCACTATCTCGCCAACGCCGTCGTGACCACGGCGTACAAAGGCACGCTCTTCGCCCTCACCGGCAAGGTGAACAGCGGCGGCTTCAAGGGGCTCGCCGCCGGCGAGTGCCTGTTCCTCGGTGCCTCGGGTTCCAAGCGCGGCACGGACGACTGGGAGATCACGTTCCGCTTCGCCGGCTCTCCGAACGCCACCGGCCTCAGTGTCGGACCGATCGGCGGGATCGCGAAGCAGGGCTGGGAGTACCTCTGGGTGCGGTACGCCGACGTCGAGGACGAGACGGCGCAGCAGCTCGTCAAGCGTCCCGTGGGCGCGTACGTCGAGCGGGTCTACGACTTCGGCAACTTCGCGGCGCTCGGGATCGGGACATGAGCGGCGACCTGCGGAAGGTGCGTTCGGGCGATCCCCTCCGGATCCCAGCCGGCGCCTACAACGCGTTCATCGACGCGGCGCGGGTCGCGCGGGCGATCGACGCGGACGCTCGCCGAGGACTGCTCGCCTCGACCGGCAGCGGCGACCTCGTGTGGGTTCGCAACGACTCGGGGGCGGACCTCCCCCGCTTCGGCGTCCTCGGCATCGCCGGGATCAAGCGGCGGACCGCGG
>Ga0081535_100717_pt1 | contig 17398 bp, 13 predicted proteins | sample HotLakmasection3_FD_71020 | JGI IMG/M metagenome (GOLD analysis project Ga0081535, IMG submission 71020) | Hypersaline microbial mat communities from Hot Lake, Washington, USA - Section #3 (SPADES assembly) (version 2) | ecosystem: Environmental > Aquatic > Non-marine Saline and Alkaline >... | reverse complement strand
CCGGGGCTGACGGCGGCGCAGCGTCACGCGCAGTGGGCGCTGGCGCGCGAGGGCGGCGCGCGGATCGTGATCGGGGCGCGGTCGGCGGTGTTTGCGCCGTTCGACGGCGAGCGGGGCGCCCGGCTCGGCCTGGTGGTCGTCGACGAGGAGCACGACCCGGCGTACAAGCAGGAGGACTCGCAGCCGCGGCACCACGCGCGGGACGTGGCGATCAAGCGGGCGCAGATGAGCGGGTGTCCGATCGTTCTGGGTTCGGCGACGCCGTCGCTCGAGAGCTGGCGCCACGCGCGCGAGGGGCGGTACGCGACGCACCGCCTGACAACGCGGCCGGCCGGCGCCGAGCTGCCGCGCGCGCAGATCGTGGACCTGCGCGAGGAGATCAGGCGGGACGAGACGCGGCTGGCGAGCGAGGCGCTCCTGGGGCCGACGCTTCGCGGGGCCCTGCGCGAGACGCTCGGGGCGGGGGGGCAGGCGGTGCTGCTCCTGAACCGGCGCGGGTTTGCGAGCTTCATCGCGTGCTCGGGGCGCGACTGCGAGTGGACGCTTCGGTGCGACTCGTGCGACGCGAACATGGTGCATCACCGCGCGGGCGTTCCGGCGGGCGGGGTGGTGCGGTGCCACCACTGTCTGGCGGAGCGGCGCGTGCCGAGCGAGTGTCCGCTGTGCCGATCGGGTCTGCGCTTGATGGGCGCGGGGAGCCAGCGGGCGGAGGAGGCGCTGCTCGGGGCGATGCCCGAGCTTTCGGGGGGCGCGCTGCAGCGGCTTGATTCGGACACGATGCGGCGCGCGGCGGACTGGTTCGGGGCGTTGTCGCGCTTCGCCTCGGGCGAGACGAGAGTGCTGCTCGGCACGCAGATGATCGGCAAGGGGCTGGACTTTCCGAACGTGCGTCTGGTGGGCGTGCTCAGCGCGGACACGGGGCTCGCGCTCCCGGACTTTCGCGCGGCCGAGCGCACGTTCCAGCTCGTCGCGCAGGTGGCGGGTCGGGCGGGGCGCACGCGGGAGCGGGGGCGGGTGATCATCCAGAGCTTCTGCCCGGAGGAGCCGGCGATCGTTCTGGCGTCGCGGCACGACTACGTTCGTTTCGCGGACGCGGAGCTGGCGATCCGGCGCCAGAGCGAGCTCCCGCCGGTGTGGCGGATGGCGCGGATCGTGTCGCGCGACGAGGACGAGGCGAAGGCGAAGGACCGCGCGGAGGCGATCGCGCGGTGCGCGCTGTCGCTCGGCGAGCGCGGGCTGCGGGTCGACCCGCCGGCGCCATGCGTCGTTTCGCGCGTGCAGGACCGATATCGCTACGAGGTGTCGATCAGCGCGCCGAGCGCGGGCGCGGTGCAGCGGGCGCTGGCCGCGATCCGCAGCGCGGGGCTTGCGAAGAACGACCGCGCGACGGCGGTGGACGTCGATCCGCTCACGATGCTCTAGCGGCGTCGGGCGCGGGGGCTCAGCCGAAGACGGGCCCGAGGTCGAGCTTGCGGCGCATGGCGGCGAGCTGGCCGGCGTGGAAGGTCTCGTGCGCGCCGAGAGCGCCCACCATGCCCGCGTAGTTCCCGCCGAAGAAGGCCCAGTCCTCGGGCAGGGCGTCGACGACGCGCTCCTCGGGGAGGGCGAGGAACCAGTCGACGAAGGCCTGCCGGCGCGCCTTGAGCGTTTCGCGGAGTTCGGCGATCGCGGGCACGGCGTCCTGGGCGGGCTTCGAGCCCATGCCGAAGCGTTCGTTCCAGGAGGCGTCCAGGGAGGCTGGCTCGCCGGTGAGGGAGGCGAGGAGGGAGTCGTAGGTGTGGGCGAGGTGCCCGGCGGTCCACGCGGCGTGGTCGGGGCGAGTGCTCGCAGGTCTCGAGCCTGGTCGACTCGTCGAAGCCGTCGAGGGTCTGGTCGGTCCAGGACGCGGCGAAGTTGAACGCGTTGAGCGCGCTGTTCTTGAGATGGCTCATCGATGGCTTCCTTCGGGCGCGGCGGGGTTTGTTTCAGCCCTGGAAGACGGTCACGGGCTTTCGGTCGGCGGCGACGATGTCGAGTCGGCGGACGGTCGCGTCGCGGGGCGCGGCGGCGAGGGAGGCCGGGTCCCGCTCGATCTCCTCGGCGATGCGCTTCATGGCGGTGACGAAGCGGTCGAGGGTGGCGAGGGACTCGGTCTCGGTGGGCTCGACCATGAGGCAGTCGCGGACGGGCCAGTGCATGGTGGGGGGGTGGACGTCGTAGTCGATGAGCCGCTTGACGATGTCGTTGAGGGTCACGCCGCGGTCGAGGAGACGACGCGGGACGGTGACGAACTCGTGGGCCGCGAACTTGCGTCGCTCGGTGCTGAAGAAGGGCATCTCGTAGACGTCCTCGAGCCGGGCCGCGAGGTAGTTGGCGCTGAGGACGGCGAGCTCGGCGACGTTGCGGAGTCCGTCCGGGCCGCAGGCGCGGATGTAGGTCCAGCATCGCACGAGGACGCCGAACTGCCCGACGAAGGAGCGGACCTTGCCGATCGAATCGGGGCGGTCGTAGTCGAGGAAGTACGCGCCGTTGTCGTCCCTTTGCACCTGGGGCGTGGGGAGGTAGGGGGCGAGGAAGTCCCTGACGACGATGGGTCCGGCGCCGGGGCCTCCGCAGCCGTGGGGCGTGGAGAAGGTCTTGTGGGTGTTGTAGTGCATCGCATCGGCGCCGAAGTCGCCGGGGCGGGTCTTGCCGAGGATGGCGTTCATGTTGGCGCCGTCGAGGTAGAGGAGTCCGCCGGCGTCGTGGACGACGTTGGCGACCTCATCGATCTTGGCGTCGAAGAGCCCGGCGGTGTTGGGGTTGGTGATCATGAAGCCCATGATCGTGTCGGGTCCCTCGGCGTCGATCTTGCAGCGGAGGTCGTCGAGGTCGGTGTAGCCCTCGGGGGCGTCGACGGAGATGACGCTGGCGCCGCACATGGCGCAGGACGCGGGGTTGGTGCCGTGGGCGTTTGAGGGGGCGAGGACCTTGGTGCGCCGGGTCTCGCCTCGGGCGTTGAAGTAGGCGCGGAAGACCTTGAGCGCGGTGTACTCGCCGTGGGCGCCCGCGGCGGGCTGGAGGGAGGCCTCGTGGAGGCCGGCGATCTCCTCGAGGAATCGTCGGGTCTCGTAGAGGAGGCGGAGGGCGCCCTGGAGGTGGGCGTCGTCCTGGAGGGGGTGGAGCCCGGTGAATCCGGGGTGGGCGGCGGCCTGCTCGTTGATGCGCGGGTTGTGCTTCATGGTGCACGAGCCGAGCGGGTAGAACTGGGCGTCGATCGAGAACTGTCGCTGGCCCAGGTGGGTGTAGTGGCGGATGACCTGGGGCATGCCGAGCTCGGGCCAGGCGGGGGCGTTTCCGGCGAGCGGCTGGGGCACGGGCGTCTGGTCGACGTCGAGCTTCGGGAAGGTGGCGGCGCGGGCGCCCGGGGAGGTCTTCTCGAAGATGGTTGGGATGACGGGCCGCTCGCTGCGCGTCTGCGCCTCGGGCGCGGCGGCGAGGTGGATGGCGGCGGCGGGGTTTTCGCTCGGCGTCTTTGGGGCGCTCGCGCCGGGCGTGTGGGCGGCTTGTGGCTTGCTCATGGTCGTCATGGTGCGACTCCGCTTGGAGGAACGGCCGGCCGCGCCGGGTTGGGCGCGGCCTCCGGAAGGGTTCGATGCGCGGCGGGTCAGGCGGCGGCGTCGCGGAGGGCGCGGACGAGGTCGTCCATCTCCTCGCGCGTGCGCTTCTCGGTGACGGCGACGAGGAGGTCGCGCTCGGCGCCGATGCGGCTGGCCTTGGCGCTCGAGAGGTCGACGCCGGGGAAGACGCCGCGGCTGGTGCAGAACGCGAGGACGTCGCGCGCCGGCTTCGGGCAGGCGACGACGAACTCGTGGAAGAACTCGCCCTCGTGCCGGAGCGCGTAGCCGGGGAGCCCGGCGATCTCGCGGGCGAGGTGGTGGGCCTTGTGCCAGCACTGCTCGGCGACGTCGCGGAGGCCGCCCGGTCCGAGCGCGGTCATGTGCATCGTGGCGCGGAGGGCAAGGAGGCCCTGGTTGGTGCAGACGTTGCTGGTGGCCTTGGCGCCGCGGATGTGCTGCTCGCGGGTCTGGAGGACGAGGGCGAAGGCGCGGCGGCCCTCGGCGTCGACGGTCTCGCCCACGAGCCGGCCGGGCATCTTGCGGAGGTAGGCCTGCTTGGCGGCGAAGAGGCCCAGGTAGGGGCCGCCGAGCTGGAGCGGGATGCCCAGGGGCTGACCCTCGCCGACGGCGACGTCGGCGCCGAGGTCGCCCGGCGTCTTCAGGAGCGCGCAGGCGACGGGGTTGAAGACGGAGACGCCGAGCGGCTTGGCGCCCTTGTCGCAGGCCTCGCGGGCGGCCTCGAAGCAGGCGGCGCTGTCCTCGATGAGGCCGAAGACGTTGGGCGAGGGGACGACGACGGCGGCGACGTCGAAGTCGGCGTGCTCGCGGACGGTGGCGGGGGAGACGAGGCCGTGGTCGCTCGCGGGGAGGACGACGAGCTCCGCGGGGAGGTCTGAGAGGTGGGTGCGGAGGGTGGCGAGGTAGTCGGGGTGGACGGTGGAGGCGACGAGGACGCGTCGCTTTCCGGTGACGTTGAGCGCGAGGTTGACGGCCTCGACCATGGCGGTGGCGCCGTCGTAGAGGGAGGCGTTGGCGATCTCCATGCCGGTCAGTCGCGTCACCTGGGACTGGAACTCGAAGAACGCCTGGAGCGCGCCCTGCGAGGCCTCGGCCTGGTAGGGGGTGTAGGCGGTGAGGAACTCGCCGCGGCTGATGAGCTGGTCGATGAAGGCGGGGATGAAGTGGTCGTAGGCGCCCATGCCCATGAAGCAGACGCCGGCGGCGGCGGGGCGGTTGGCGCCTGCGAGGCGGGCGATCTCGCGCTGGAGCTCGAGCTCGGAGGCGGCGGGCGGGAGGTCGAGGTCGCGCCCGAGGCGGCTCGGCTCCGGGATGACGTCGAAGAGGTCGTCGATGGTCTCGACGCCGACGGCCTCGAGCATCGTCTGGCGCTGATCGTGCGTGATGGAGGTGTAGTCCATGTCGGCGGTGACTCCTTCGGGTCCGGGCGCGGGTCGTCCGCCACTTCCGGCCGCGGGGGCGCGGCGTCTGGAGCGGCGGCGGCTCTCGGAACGATGCATCCTAGATGCTCGCTCGGGCCTAAGCTACGCCACCCTCACGCAGCGATTCGTCACGGAGACCCCCATGCGATTCACTCGTCTTGCGATCGCCCTTGCTTCCGTTCCCGCCGCCTTGGCGCTGACCTTGCCCGTCGCCCTCGTCGGGTGCGCGGCCTCTCCCGAGCCGGCCGCCGACGCGGCGCCTTCGAGCGAGCGCGTCGAGGTCTTCCAGCGGCGGGTGGACACGCTCGCGAGCGTGTCCTTCGGCGGTCGCGCGCCGGGGACGCCCGGGATCGAGAAGGCGGCGAGGCACATCGAGGGCGAGCTGGCGGCGATGGGGGCGGAGCCCTTCACCCGGGGCGGGACGGCGAGCTGGCGCCTGCCCTTTGAGGTGGCGGGGGAGCTCGAGATTCAGCGGGCCTCCTTCGCCTATGAGGCGCCCGGCGCCCGGGGTCAGCTGCGGCTCGAGGAGCAGTTTAACCCGCTCGGGATCTCGGGCGAGGGGTCGGCGGAGGGGACGCTCGCCTTCGTGGGCTACGGCATCGAGGAGGGGCCGGAGGGGTACTCGAGCTTCGGCGCGACGGAGGACCTCTCGGGGAAGATCGCGGTGCTCCTTCGCTTTGAGCCGCTCGATGACCGGGGGCGGAGCCGGTGGAGCCAGCGCGACGAGGGGTGGTCGAACGCGGCGGGGCTGCGGGCGAAGTTCGACGCGGTTCTGGAGCGGAACCCGGCGGGCGTGATCTTCATCAGCCCTCCCGGCGTGGACGACCCGCGGGCGGACACGCTGCCCACGGCGCGGAGCACGCGCTTTGGCGAGCGGGCGGGCGTCCCGATCGTCGCGGCGACGACCGAGGCGGCGGGGCGGCTCGTCGAGCTTGCGGACCACGAGGGCCGGTCGCTCATGGACCTGCGCCGGCTCGCGGATGAGGGCGAGGCGGGGGTGATCGATCTCTCGGCCGCGAGCGTCCGGCTTGACGTGTCAATGACGATCGACCGCGTGCAGACCGACAACGTGGCGGGGGTGATCCCGGGGCGGGGCGCCCTGGCGGACGAGTGGATCGTGATCGGGGCGCACTACGACCATCTCGGGCTCGGGCAGGTGGGCACGTCGCGCTCGCCGCGGGACGTGGGGACGAAGCTGCACCCGGGCGCCGACGACAACGCGTCGGGCGTGGCGGGCGTGCTTCAGGCGGGGGAGGAGCTGGCGGAGATGTACGCGAGCCTCCCGTCGGGCGCGGACGCGCGGTCGATCCTGCTGCTCTTTTTCAGCGCGGAGGAGTCGGGCCTGCTCGGCTCGCGGGACTTTGTCGAGAAGGCGCGGCTCGATCCCGAGTCGATGGTCGCGATGTTCAACCTCGACATGATCGGGCGGCTGCGGCGCGACGCGCTGACGGTCTCGGGCGTCGGGACCGCCCGTCAGTTCGACGACCTGCTGCCGAGCTACTGGGATCGGCACGGCTTCCGGGCGGAGCTGACGCGCGGGGGGCTCGGCCCGAGCGATCACGCGTCGTTCTACCGGGGCGGCGTTCCCGTGCTCTCGTTCTTCACGGGGCTGCACGAGGACTACCACACGCCGGCGGACACGCCCGAGAAGATCAACCCCGAGGGCGGGGCGCGGATCGCGTCGCTCGTGGCGGAGCTGGCGTTCGACGTCGCGACGACGCCCGAGCGGCTCGAGTACGTGGAGACGCGCGCGGAGCGTCCGTCGATGCCGCGGATGCGGTCGAGCGTGCGCCTGGGCTTCATGCCGGGGAGCTACGACGAGACGGAGCGCGGGGCGGTGGTGGGCGAGGTGCTCGAGGACTCGCCCGCGGAGGCGGCGGGGCTCCGCGAGGGGGACCGGATCGTCCGATGGAACGGCGAGGAGCTGGCGAACATCTTCAGCTACATGCAGGCGCTGGGCGGGCACAAGCCGGGCGACCGGGTGGACCTGGTCGTTGAGCGCGACGGGCGAGAGGTGGAGCTGACCGCGACGCTCGGCTCATCCGACGGCACGCGCTGAGGTCGGGGTCCGGCGTCGCGTCTTTTCACCCGCGCCGCGCTGCACTACCCTGCTCGCGCCCGAGGAGCCTCCCCATGCTGCACGTCGCCTTCTCCACCGTCGCCGCTCCGGACTGGACCCTTCGCCAGATCGCGCGCCGGGCGCGCGAGTGGGACTTTGACGGCGTGGAACTCCGCACGTTCGGCCCCGGCTCGACGGACCTCGCGTGCGACCCGTGCCTGAGCGAGCCGTCGAAGGTGCGGGCGGCGCTCGAGGAGGAGGGCGTGGCGCTGACGGGCTACGCCACGGGCGCCCGGTTCGACGAGCCGCTCTCGCCGCCCCCGCCGGTCGGGTTCGTCTTCGGCGACATCGAGCGGCCGGTGCGGGAGCTGAAGCCGACGGTCGAGCACGCGGCGAGCGCGGGGGCGCCGTACGTTCGGGTGTTCGCCTACGAGCGGTTCGGTCAGGAATCGCGTGCGGGCGCGGTCCGGCGGATCGCGGACCGGCTTCGGCTGGTCTGCGACGACGCTCGCCACCAGAACGTGCGGATCGCGCTTGAGAACGGCGGGTCGTTCGGGCGGATCGAGCAGCTCCAGGAGATCATCGAGCGGGTGCAGAGTTCGCTGCTCGGGATCAGCTACTCGCTTTCGGCGGGGGTCCTGTCGGGCGAGGACCCGGCGGAGGCGGCGCGGGCGGCGGGCTCGAAGCTGCTCGTGTGCCGCGTGACCGACCGGCGTGGCGATCGCCCGTGCGCGATCGGGCAGGGCGATCTTCCGTGCGAGGCGTTCATCCGGGCGCTGGACTCGATGAGCGTGCCCGCGCCGGTGGTGATCGAGCACCCGGCGCTGTGGCGCGACGACCTCGAGCCCGCGGAGGACGTGCTGCCGGCGAGCTTCGCGGCGGTGACGAGCTGGACGGGGTCGGCTGAGATGGCCCGGGCGTGAGTCTGGGGCGCTACGCTGCCGCGTGAGCGATCGCGAGCACATCCTTTCCCGTTGCCGGGAGCTCGGCTTTGCGGCGGCGGGCGTCTGCGACGCGGCGCCGATCGAGCGGGCGCCGGAGCTGCGTGAGTGGCTCGAGGCGGGAAAGCACGGCGAGATGGGATGGATGCGCACGCACGCGGAGCTTCGGGCGGACCCGGCGAGGGTGCTGCCCGGGGCGCGGGGCGTGATCATGGTGGGGGATCTGGTGCGGACGCGAGCCGAGGCGCCCGCGGCGGCGGAGGCGGGGACGGGCCGCGTGGCGCGGTACGCGCAGGGGGGCGATTACCACGTGGTCATCAAGAAGCGCCTGCACGCGCTGTGCGACGAGCTGCGCGAGCGGCACCCGGGCGAGGCGTTTCGGGCGTTCGTCGACACGGCGCCGGTGATGGAGCGCGAGCTCGCGCTGCGCGCCGGGCTCGGGTGGATCGGCAAGCACACGCTGCTGATCAACCCGCGGCTGGGCTCTCACCTGCTGCTCGGCGGCATCCTGACGACGCTGGCCTTCGACCGCCCGGAGCCGGAGCCGGACCACTGCGGCGAATGCACGCGGTGCATCGACGCGTGCCCGACGGACGCGATCACGCCCTACGCCGTTGAGGCGCGTCGGTGCATCAGCTACCTGACGATCGAGCACCGGAGCGAGATCGAGCCGGAGCTCGCGGAGAAGACGCGCGACTGGATCTTCGGGTGCGACGTGTGCCAGGACGTCTGCCCGCACAACTCGCCCCGGCCCGAGGGCGTCGACGTGGGCGAGGCGAACCCGGCGTACGCGTCTCGGCGCGAGCGCTTCGACCTGCTCGAGGTGCTCGGGTGGACGGAGGAGGACCGGCGGCGCGCGGTGCGGGGGTCGTCGATGAAGCGGGCGAAGCTCGAGATGTTCAAGCGGAACGCTCGCGCGGCGCGCGACAACCACGCGCGTTGAGCGGCGTCAGCTTCCGGGGGTCAGTCCTGGCGCCCCTCGATCGCGAGCAGGAGCACGCCGGCGGCGAGCGCGAGGAGGTCGTCGATGGGTGAGTCGTCGCCGGTCTCGCGGATGGCGACGCCCAGGCGGTGGATGAAGGGGTTGAAGTGGGTGCGGTAGGCGACGAGTTCGCGGCCGCTCTCATCGAGCAGGTGGTAGCCCTGCGGCGTGAGCATCGCCGCGAACTCGTGCACGCGCCGGATGATCGCCTTGATCTGCGAATCCTCGCGGATGAGCCCGATCTGTCGCCCGCCGCCGTCAAAGACGAGCCACTCGTCGCGGATGAAGCTCTTGACGCCCTTGCGGCGGAAGGAGCCGATGGGCCCGCCGGGGTGGTCGGCGTCGGGCGGCACGCTCACGGTGTAGGTGGCGGCGAAGTCGATGACCTGCTCGGTCCCGATGCGGAGGAGCTCCTCGCTCTTGGTCTCGTCGGTGTAGAGGCGAAGATCCTCGCGGAGCCTGAACCGCTTCTGGTCGCAGTAGCCGACGACGGCGCCGGCTTGGTCGTGGACGTGGAAGCCGGCTCCGAAGAGCCGGAAGACCTTGCGGCGGATGGTGTACCGCTCGCCCGCTCGCGTCCTCATCAACCGGCGACCGCGCCGCGGGCGACGTCGAAGCGGCGGGCGATCTCGGTCCAGTCGATGACGTCCATGAACGCGTCGACGTACTCGCTCCGGCGGTTCTGGTACTTGAGGTAGTAGGCGTGTTCCCAGACGTCGCAGCCGAGGAGCGGGACGACGCCCCAGATGGTCAGGTTCTGCTGCTTCTCGGCCTGGAGGACGAGGAGCTGGCGGCCCACGGGCTCGTAGACGAGCCAGCCCCAGCCGGCGCCCTCGACCTGGTTCGAGGCGGCCTTGAACTGGGCGGTGAACTTGTCGAAGGAGCCGAAGTCGCGGTCGATCGTCTCGAGGAGGTGGCCCTCGGGTCGCCCGCCGCCGCCGTCGTTCCGGGGCTTCATGCCGAACCAGAAGAGCGTGTGGTTGACGTGGCCCGAGCCGTTGAAGGAGACGGCCTGGGTCCAGTGCTTGACGAGGGCCATGTCGCCCTTCTCGCGGGCCTTGGCGAGCTCGTCGAGGGCGTTGTTGAGCCCCTGGACGTAGGCGGCGTGGTGCTTGGTGTGATGGATGCGCATCGTTTCCTGATCGATGGCGGGTTCGAGCGCGTCGTAGGCGTAGGGGAGCCCCGGGAGCGAGTAGCGCTCGGCGGCCTCGTCCCAGCCGAGCGAGCCGGACTGCTGGGCCACGGCGGCGGAGGCGGCGAGGAACGGCGTGGCGCCGAGGGCGCCGAGGGCGCCCAGCGCGCTTCGCCTGGAGATCGCGACGGCTTCGGTTGACACTGGTTCTGGTCCGTGGTGAACGGGGGCGTGGGTCATCGCGGCTCTCCTTCGAGCCGCACGATATCCCAAGAGCGTCCGCTGATTGTGTGAGCGAACGGTGAAATCGGCTTAGGTCACGCCGACGGTGACGCCCACGGGCTTCGGGGCGACCTCGTGGGTGGGCTCGACGGCGATCTGGAGCGGGGCGCGCCTGCCGCCCGGCGGGAGGCCCTCGTTGTCGATGTGGCGCTGGATGGCCATGAAGCCCTCGAGCACCATCTCGGGGCGGGGGGGGCAGCCGGGGATGTAGACGTCGACGGGGATGAACTGGTCGATGCCCTGGACGGTGGCGTAGGTGTCGAAGACGCCGCCGGTCGAGGCGCAGGCGCCCATGGAGATCACCCACCGGGGCTCTGACATCTGCTGGTAGATGCGCTGGAGGACGGGCATCATCTTGATCCCGATGCGGCCGGCCACGATGAGGAGGTCCGCCTGGCGGGGCGAGAAGCTCATGCGTTCGGCGCCGAATCGGGCGATGTCGTAGCGGCTGCAGGCGGTGGCCATGAACTCGATGCCGCAGCAGGCGGTGGCGAAGGGGATGGGCCAGAGGGCGCTTCGGCGGGCCCAGTTGACGGCCTGCTGGAGCGTGGTGGTGAAGAATCCGGCTTCGGTGCTGAGTGCGGCTTCGATGCCCATGGCGCGAGGCCCCCGTCCTTGAAACCCGTCCTTGAATCGGTCGTCGCGGCGCGTCCGGGCGAGGACGGGCCTTGCATACCTTATCGTACGCGGCGTCCCGGCGGATGTGGTCGCGGGCGTCCGGCGGGCCCGATAGCGCGGTCCTGCGACCCGCGCCCGCGGCCTACGGCGCGTGCCCGGCGCGAGCGGCGCGGTCCGCCGAGGCGAAGCCACCGGCCCATCCGGCGCGGCGAATCCCCCGTTCCCGCTCCGGGCCTCCACCCCGCCCGTCCCCTCGTCGATGAGCCCGACGACGAGAGGGAGACGGCCGATGCGTGGCGGGATCAAGCCTGTAGCGGCAAGCGTGGCGCTCGCCCTGACCTGGGCCCTGGGCACGGACCCTGGCCTGGAGTCGGCGTCCCCGCTTGGTCCGGCCTCCGCCCATGCGGGCGCGGAGGCCGGTCCTCCGGCCGCCCGGTCGCTGCGTCTTGGGGACGAGGCGGTGACGCGGCGGGACTACGCCGCCGCCGACGCGCTGTACCGGGTCGCCCTGAGCGTGCCCGCGCACCGGGAGGTCGCGAGCTCCCGGCTGCACGCGCTGCACGACCTCGGGGCCTTTGACCTGTCGGCCGACGAGCCGCAGCTTCGGGAGCTTGAGGGTTGGCTCGGACCGCGCTTTCGGCGCTACGAGACCGAGCACTTCGTGGTGCTCTCGGACGCCGGGCGTCAGGGCGCGCTGGCGCGCGGCCGCACGATGGAACGGGCTCGTCACCAGTTCTTCCGCGTGATGGAGCGGCTGGGCTTCCCGGTCGTCCCGCCCAAGAACAAGCTGGTGTGCGTGTTCTTCGAGCGGCACCAGGACTACGCGGCCTTCGCCAAGACGCGGGACAACGTCGACACGGGCTGGATCGCGGGCTACTACACGGGGCTCGGCAACCGCGTGGTGTTCTACGACGACGCGACGAGCCCGCGCTTCCTGCAGGCGCGCGACGCCATCCGCCAGTACCACGCGACGCTCGAGGACGCCCGCGAGCGGGCGACCGACGCGCGGCGCGGTCGCGATCGCGAGTCGGCGGACCGGCTGGGGGGGGACGCCGACGACCCGCCCCCGCGGGCCGCCCGGGCAGGCGCTGCCCGTCCGTCAGTTCCGCCCACGACGTCCGCGGCGCGCCGAGGGGCGCCCCCGGCCCGACGCGCACGGCCGCGAACCAGTCCGCCCCGGCGCGCGGCAGCGAGGCCGAGAGCGTCATGTCCCGGGCGTCGAAGACCGCCCACGCCCGCGCGATCGCGCGCGGCTCCCCGGCGGGCTGCGCAAGCGAAGCGCCGGCGAGCAGCAGCGCCGCGAGAACGACGCTAGACGTCGAGCGATTCCACATCGAGCGCGTGGTCCTCGATGTACTGGCGACGCTGCTCCACGTTCTCGCCCATGAGCGTCGCAAAGAGCGTGTCCGCCTCGCTCGCCTCGTCCCAGGTGACGCGGAGCAGCGTGCGCTTGTCCTTGTCCATCGTGGTCTCCCAGAGCTGGTCCGGGTTCATCTCGCCGAGGCCCTTGAAGCGCTTGATCTCGATCCCGCGTCGCCCGACCTGATGGAGCGTGTCGAGGATCGCCGGCACGTTCGCCGCCTCGACGAACTTCGCCTTCCCGTCGTCTTCGCCGTCGTCCCTGGCGGGCTTCTGGCCCGTCGTGCGCCACGCGTACTTGGTCGGCAGGCGCTCGCCCGTCACGGCCTCCTCCTGCACGAGGGCGTAGTCGAGCGCGTCGATCCCGGCCTCGCCGAGTTCCGCGATGACGCGGACGAGTTCCTTGTTCTCGTGCAGTTCGCGGATGGTCACCGCCGGCCCGCGTCGCGCGTCCTCCGCCACGTCGCGCTCGTCCTCGGGCGACTCCTCCTCGACGAGGTCCGCGACGCGGAGCCCCTCGCGCTTGACGATCGCGTGCGCCTCCTCCTTGCTCCAGGCGAAGGCGTCCCCGCCGGGCCACTGGAGGCGGAGCGACGGCAGGCGCCCCTCGCCCTCGGGGTCCGCGTCGCGCGTGGCGAGCAGGTCGGGGAAGGTGACGCCCCGGCGCTCCACGACCTCGACGAGCTCCCGCAGGCGCCGCAGTCGCTTGACCACGCGGCGCAGCTCCTCGCCCTCGATCTCGCGAACCACCGCGGGCTGCCCGTTGTCGCCCGGCGCCGAGAGATCGCGCACGAGCAGCGTCGAGTTCTCGAGCCCGAGCTCGGTCAGCACGTCGTCCATCTTCGCGTCGTTGAGGACGTACTGCGACGTCTTGCCGCGCGTCACCTGGTAGAGCGGGGGCTGGGCGATGTACACCCGCCCGCGCCGGATCAGCTCGTTCATCTGGCGGAAGAAGAACGTGAGCAGCAGCGTGGCGATGTGCGAGCCGTCGACGTCGGCGTCACACATGATGATCACCTTGCCGTAGCGCAGCTTCGAGACGTCGAAGTCCTCGCCGATCCCGCACTTGAGCGCGCTGATGATGACGCGGATCTCCTCGAAGCCGAGGATCTTGTCCAGCCGCGCCTTCTCGACGTTGAGGATCTTGCCCTTGAGCGGGAGGATCGCCTGCGTGTCGACGTCGCGGCCCTGCTTCGCGGACCCGCCGGCCGAGTCGCCCTCGACGATGAACAGCTCGCTCTGCTCGACGTCCCTGGTCTTGCAGTCGGCGAGCTTCGCGGGCATGGAGCCGCTCTCGAGCGCGCTCTTGCGACGCGTCAGCTCCCGCGCCCGGCGCGCCGCCTCGCGCGCCTGCGCCGCGATCACCGCCTTCTGGCAGATCTTCCTGGCCTCCGACGGGTGCTCCTCGAGCCACTCGTCGAGCTTCTGCCCGAGGACCGAGGAGACGAAGCCCTCGATCTCCGTGTTGCGCAGCTTGCCCTTGGTCTGCCCCTCGAACTGCGGTTCCGGCAGCTTCACGGAGACGATCGCCGTCAGTCCCTCGCGGAGGTCGTCCCCCGAGGGTGTCGGGTCCTTCTCCTTGAGCAGGCCGTTCTTCTTGGCGTACCCGTTGAGCGTGCGCGTCAGCGCCGTCTTGAGGCCCGAGACGTGGGTGCCGCCGTCGACGGTGCGGATGTTGTTGGCGAAGGACAGCAGCGACTCGTTGTACCCGTCGTGGTACTGCATCGCGATCTCGCACACGAGTTCGCCCTGGGCGCCCTGCTGCTCGCCCGTGAGATGGATGACGTCCGTGACCGTGTTCCGCGCCTCGTTGAGGTGCTTGGCGTACGCGGCGAGTCCGTCGTCGTAGCGGAACGTATCGCGCCTGGGCTCGCCGTCGACGCCGACGCGCTCGTCCGCGAGCTTGATCGTCACCCCCGGGTTCAGGTAGGCCAGCTCGCGCAGGCGGTTCTGCACGGTCTGGTAGCTGAAGTCGGTGCCCGCCTCGAAGATCTCGGGGTCGGGCCTGAACGTGACGCGGGTGCCCGTCGCGCGGGCGTCGCTCGCGGTCTCGTCGTCGATCGCGCGAAGCGGGCGGTCCACCTTCCCGCGCTCAAAGCCGATGAGGTAGGTCTTGGCGTCCCGGCGGATCTCGACCTCGACCGACTCGGACAGCGCGTTGACGCACGAGATGCCCACGCCGTGCAGGCCCCCCGAGACCTTGTACGCCGAACTCTCGCCCCCGAACTTGCCGCCCGCGTGCAGCACGGTCATGACGACCTCGACCGCCGGCTTGCCGTTGAGCGCCGGGTTCGGGTGGCTCATCGGATCCACCGGGATGCCCGAGCCGTCGTCGGTCACCGAGCACGAGCCGTCCGCGTGGAGCGTGACCGAGACGGTCGTGGCCCGGCCCGCCATCGCCTCGTCGATCGAGTTGTCCACCGCCTCCCAGATGAGCTGGTGCAGGCCCGACTCGCCAGTGTCCCCGATGTACATGCCGGGCCGCTTGCGGACGGCCTCCAGGCCCTCGAGCACGCGGATCTGCGCGGCGCCGTAATCGGGTTTCTTCACCAGAGCCCCGTCGGTCGACGGCTCGGCCTCCGGCACGGTGGTGCGGGTCTCGTCGCTCATCGTCTGGCTCATCGCTCCCCTCAAAAGGGCAGGCGGCCCGCCGTCCGGCGAGCCCCCTCCACGAAGCGATGATTATAGGCGATTTTCGCGCTCCGAGCCGATCCGGCCGACGCGCAGGCCAGGCCGCCAGAAGCCTCTCCGCCTCCCTCTCGCCTTCCAACGGGTGGGGGGCGGGGGTGAGGGCACGAGCGGCGCTCGAAGGCGAAACGAACGCCGGGCGAACCGGCTCAGTGGCGCCGCACGCGCGATCAGGCAGGAGCGCGGGAAGCCCGCTCGCCCGAGGCCCCTCCCGCTGGAGCGGGCGGGCGAGCGGATGGTTCAATCGACGATCGCCACCCGGCTCACGCCCTCTTCGAGCAGCTCGTAGGTCAGCTCCACGTCGTCGTCGAGAAGCCGCACGCACCCCATCGAGCGCTGCTGCCCGATGGAGCTCGGCTCGATCGTCCCGTGGATGCCGTAGCCGGAGAGGGCGGCCGTCTCCGGGCTTGTGCCCTCGAGCCCGATCCAGCGCTCGCCGATCGGGTTCTCGGGGTCGTCCTTGTCGTAGCGCTCGCCCGTGCGCGGGTTGGTCCAGTTCGGGTTCACCAGCTTGGAGCCGCGGCGCACGATCCACTCGCCCGTGGGCGTCGAATCGAGCTCGCCGAGCCCCACCGGGAACGATCGCACGTACACGAGCCCCGGCTCCCCGGCCGACGCGTCCGGAACGGTCGCGAAGAGGTCCATGCGGTAGTCGCTCTTGTCGACGACCGCGTGGAAGGGGCCCCTGACGATCTTGAGCGTCTGGCCCACGCGGATGCGCCGGGGGTCCGAGATCCGGTTGATCCGCTGGATGAACCGCCAATCCACGTTCGCGCCCGTCGCGCTCGCGATGCGCGACAGCGCATCGCCGGGCCGCACGACGTAGCGATCGACCAGCGGGTCGCCCGAGGCGATGGTGGGGGAGAAGAGCAGCGTGTCGTTGATCGCGGTGAGAGACTCGCGGAGCGCCGGCTTGTCGGCCGGGGCGCAGCGCTCGTCCAGGAGCGCTCCCGACAGGAGGCGGCGCGCGTCCACGAGCCGGTTCTGCTCGATCGCCTCCAGGCCCCACATGATCCGCTCGCGCACGACCTCGGGGCTCGAGAACACGGGCTTGGCCGGCGCGGCGCCGCTCTCGTCGGGCACGTCCGCCCCGACGGCGCCCGTCCACGTCTCCTCCTGCGGCGCGGGCTCGGGCGTCGCGGCCTGACGGATCTGCTGCTCGAGCAGCCCGCCCGCTCCCGACGCCGGACCGCTCTCGACGGGCTGGCCCATGCGCAGGATGGCCGGCGGCTGCTCCTCGGGCGTCGCGGCGATGGTCTTCTTGGGCGACTTCTCCGCCGCCGGCTTCGGCGGCTCGGGCAGCGCGACGGGCTCCACGGCCCCGCCCGGGGCCTCGCCCGCAACCCCGCCGAGCGTGAGTTCCGCGCTCTCGGCGGCGTCCGGGCCGTCGCCCCACAGCCACCACCCGCCGATCGCCGCCCCGCCAAGCACGATGAGCGCGGCGACCGCGCGGGTCCGGCGCTGACGCCGACGCTTCCGCCGGCTCCACCCGCCCGAGGGCCGGTTCGACCGCACCCCGATCACCTGCCTGCGCGTCTGCGACGAAAGCGTCATGCCGTTCCTCCTGCCGGTTCCACGCGAGCCTCCGCGGGCCGCGACGATAGGGCGCCCGCACCGCTCGCATCGGCTCGCCCGCCCCAGCCGCTCCCGGAGCCGCGAGCCGCCCACACTATCGGTCCAAGGCGCCCTCGCCTCGACCCTCTTTACACGGAAATCAGGCGGTCCTCCGTCGCGATCGCGTTCACCCGCGCGTCGTGCGGCTCGAGCGGGATCCGCTCCACCACCTGCGCCGCAAAGCACACCCCAAGACGCCGCACGGTGGGGGGGAGATCCGCCAGAAACCGGTCGTAGAACCCTCCGCCGCGACCGAGCCGACCGCCCCGCGAATCGAACGCCATCCCCGGCACGAGCGCCAGCCCAAGCTCGCCACGCGACACCGCCTCACCGTCCCCCGGCTCGCGCACGCCAAAGCGACGAACCTCCACCTCATCGAGCGAGGCGAGTCGCACCGCGCGGAACGTCCTCGCCTCCCACTCCACTCTCGGCGCCGCCACGAGCCGCCCCGCCGCGAGCCACGCCGCGATCGCCGGCTCGATGTCCGGCTCGCGATGGTCGGGCAGAAACACGAGCCCGCCGCCGCCCCTCTCCCCCCCCGCGCCCTGCCCCCGCCCCGCCCCGCCGGAGCCGCCCCCCCCCGGCGCGCCGCGCCCGAGCCCCGGCTATGCCTTCCTGCCCATCCAGCGGCACGGCGCCCGCATCGCCGCCGCCGTCGCGCGCGGACGGCCCCCGCTGGTGCCGATGCGCGGCGCGGGGACGGTCT
>Ga0081535_100715_pt1 | contig 17433 bp, 16 predicted proteins | sample HotLakmasection3_FD_71020 | JGI IMG/M metagenome (GOLD analysis project Ga0081535, IMG submission 71020) | Hypersaline microbial mat communities from Hot Lake, Washington, USA - Section #3 (SPADES assembly) (version 2) | ecosystem: Environmental > Aquatic > Non-marine Saline and Alkaline >... | reverse complement strand
AGCAGCGCCTCGTCGTCCGCCTCAACGCCCTGCTCCTTCGCCCACGGACGCAGCACCGCCAGGATCCCCGTCTCCCAGTCGATGAGCGTGCCGAAGCAGTCGAACGTGAGCACCCGGAACTCGTCGAGCGGCCTCGTCACGCCTCCGAGTCCTCCGCCGCCGCGAGCGCCGAGCGGATCTTGATCTCGCCCGACAGCGTCTTGTGCACCGGGCACCGGTCCGCGATCTCAAGCAGCCGCGCCCGCTGCTCGTCCGTCAGGTCCTCGCCGAGCAGCGTCAGCTCGCACTCGATCACGTGCACGAGCCCGTCCGCCGAATCGCAGTCCGCGCAGTCCTTCGCGTGGACACGGTCCTGCCGCATCGCGATCGACACCCCGTCGAGCGGCCACCCCTTGCGGTCCGCGTACATCCGCAGCGTGATCGTCTTGCACGCCCCGAGCGACGCGAGCAATAGCTCGTACGGGTTGGCCCCGCGATCCGCACCGCCGAGGCCCGCCGGCTCGTCGGCCGTCACGTGGTGGCGCCCCCCCGCGGTGATCCGCGTGGTGTAGGGCTCGGGTCCGATCGTCGCGATGACGGAGGAATGGTCCATCCGGGCAGCATAACCGGTGCAGACCGCGCCCCCGGACCCGCCCGCGCCCGCCGCGAGAGACCCGATGGACGCCGCCCGAGATCGGGGTACGCTTCCCGCGACCCGCGCCCGAACGCCGCCGGCATCCACGCCGGCCGTCCGGGCGAGGCCGAACCGGGAGCGAGAGAGCGTGAGCACGTTGAACGTCGAGAGATCGGAGCGCCCGCGCCCGCGCCTTCTCGGACCCCCGGCGTTCTGGACGTGGCTCGCGCTGTGGTACGCCGCCTGGCTCGCCATCGTCACGATCGGGGGCCACGCCCAGACCGTCGCCGACCACTGGCCCATCGCCCTCGCGATGGCCATCGGCTCCTACTTCGCCGGCTCCACCCCCATGGGCGGCGGGACCATCGGCTTCCCCGTCCTCGTCCTCATCCTGGGCGAGAGCGCCTCGCTCGGACGCGACTTCTCCCTCGCCGTTCAGTCGATCGGCATGACCTCCGCCTCCATCTTCATCCTCGCGAGCCGACGCCCCGTCGAGTGGCGACTCCTCGGCTGGACCCTCGTCGGCGTCACCGTCGCGACCCCCCTCGCCGCCGCATTCATCGCCGGCCGACTGGGCGATGTCTGGCTCAAGATGCTCTTCGCCGTCGTCTGGTGCAGCTTCGGCGTCATGCACTTCGTCAAGATGCGGGAGATCGTCGCCCGCGAAGGCGTCACCCGAACCACCACCGGGCTCGACCGAGAGATCGGACTCGTCGTCGGTCTCGTCGGCGGCGTCCTCGCCGCCATCATCGGCGTCGGCGTCGATATGGTCCTCTACGCCGTCCTCGTCCTCCTCTACCGTGCCGACCTCAAGATCGCCATCCCCACCTCCGTCATCGCCATGGCCTACGCCAGCCTCGTCGGCGTCGGCTCCCACGCCGCCCTCGGCTCCCTCGACCCCGCCATCTTCGGGCACTGGCTCGCCGCCGCCCCCGTCGTCGCCATCGGCGCGCCCTTCGGCGCCGTCGTCGTCCACTACCTCCCCCGCACGCCAACCCTCATCGTCGTCAGCGCCCTCTGCGTCCTCCAGTACGTCTGGATGCTCGAACGCACCCGACCCGAAGGATGGGCCCTCGCCTTCGCCCTCGGCGGGCTCGTCGTCTTCAACGTCGTCTTCCACCTGATGTACGTCAGAGGCCGACGCCTCCACGACCGACTCGGCGAGATGCCGACCGAAGCGCTCAAGCCCTGATCACGCCTGACCGCCCCGCGGCGCAGCCGCGGCGACGACGCGCTCGCTAGCGCCCGAGCAGCCGCGCCGCCTCGTCCACATCCTTGTCGCCGCGCCCCGAGCAGTTGATCACCACGGTCTGCTCCGCGCCCATCCGCCCCGCCAGCTCCACCGCGTGGTGCACCGCGTGCGACGTCTCAAGCGCGGGGATGATCCCCTCGAGCTCCGCGAGCCACGTGAACGCCTCGAGCGCCTGCGCGTCCGTCACGGTCGTGTACGACACGCGCCCCGCGTCCTTCCAGTAGCTGTGCTCGGGGCCGACGCCCGGGTAGTCAAGCCCCGCCGAGCACGAGTGCACGGGCGAGGTCTGCCCCTCCTCCGACTGGAGCACGTAGCTCATCGAGCCGTGCAGCACGCCGGGCAGGCCGAACGACAGGGGCGCCGCGTGCTCCCCCTCGCCCGTCCCCGACCCGCCCGCCTCAACGCCCACGAGCTTCACCGACTCATCCTCGACGAACGGGTGGAAGATCCCCGCCGCGTTGGACCCCCCGCCCACGCACGCGACGACCGCGTCCGGCAAGACGCCCAGCTCGTCCCGGCACTGCCGCTTCGTCTCGCGCCCGATCACCGACTGGAAATCCCGCACGATCACCGGGAACGGGTGCGGCCCCACCACCGACCCGAGGATGTAGTGCGTGTCCTCGACCGAAGCCATCCAGTCGCGCATCGCCTCGTTCGTCGCGTCCTTGAGCGTCCGCGACCCCGAATCGACCGCCCGCACCTCCGCCCCCATCAGGCTCATCCGCACCACGTTCAGGCGCTGGCGGCGCACGTCCTCGGAACCCATGTACACCACGCAAGGCAGACCAAGCCGAGCGCTCGCCGTCGCCGTCGCCACCCCGTGCTGACCGGCGCCCGTCTCCGCGATGATCCGCGTCTTGCCCATGCGCTTGGCGAGCAGGGCCTGACCGATCGTGTTGTTGATCTTGTGCGCGCCCGTGTGCGCCAGATCCTCGCGCTTCAGGTAGATCGTCGCCGCCGAGCCGCTCGCGCTCCGCTCGGCGGCGAACGCCGTCAGACGATCCGCCCGCGTGAGCGGCGTCGGACGCCCGACGTACCGCCCGAGCAGGTCGGCCAGCTCCTCGTGAAACGACGCGTCCGCCCGCGCCCGCGCGTACTCCTCCGCGAGCTGCGTCAGCGCCGGAACGAGCGTCTCGGGAACGTACGCCCCGCCGAACCGGCCAAAGCGGCCGGCGGCGTCGGGCACGGCGAAAGCGGTGGTGCTCATGCCCCGAGTCTAGGGCCGGCGCAGGCGCCCAGGCCCCCCTCTCCCTGAGCAAGAAGCGCCGGGCGAACGGGCGTCCTCACCTCCGCAGCCCGCCCGCCGCCGCGAGATCCGCCCGGCCCGCCGCGCCCGGGTGCGCCGCCTCATCCTCACGCGCCCGCCGGGCCCCGCGCGCGACGTCCACGAACGTCAGGATCAGCGCCCCCGCGATGAACGTGCCGGCCAGCGCCGCCAGCGCCGTCCCCGCGCCAAGCCGATCCTTGAGCAGTCCGAAAACAATGACCGCCACGCCCGACAGCTTGTACGTCAGCCCCCAGAACCCGAACGCCTCCGCCGCGCGGTGCGCGGGCGTCATGAACCCCACGCACGCCCGCGTGCTCGTCCCGATCCCGCCGAGCCCGAAGCCGAGCAGGTTCCCCACCACCCAGATGGGCCACGTCGCGCTCGTCCCCGACCACGCCACCACCGCGAGCGCGAGCGACGCGACCACCCACACGCCCAGGAACCCGAGCACCGTCGCCTTGTGGCCGAGTCGGTCCTGATACACCATCGGGATCACCGCCCCGATCCCCGCCGTCACCGTGATCTGAAGCAGGAAGAGCGCAAGCCCCGCCCCCTCGATCCCGAAGTCCGCCGCGAGCACCCCCGCGAAGAAGATCGTCGTCTGCACGCCCGCGCCGTAGACGAGGAACGCGACGAAGAACAGCGCCAGGTCCCGTCGCGGCCGGATGTCTCGCAGCGTCCCGAACACCCGCCGCGACGCCTCCGCCAGAATCGCCCGCCGACCGAGCCGCTCCGCGGGCGCCGGGTCCGACGGCACGAAGAGCGCCGTGGGCGTCGCCATCACGAGGAACCACACGCCCGCGAAGACCAGCAGAGGCCGCCAGTCGTGCGGGTCCTCAAGCCCGAAGACCATCATCGCGCCCGCCGTGATCACGAGCAGCACCAGCGCGCCGAGGTACCCCATCGTCCACCCGATGCCCGACACCCGACCGGCGTTCTCGGGCCGCGCGATCACCGGGATGTACGCCGCCAGGATGTTCTCCCCGAGCGCGAACGCGAAGTTCGCCGGGATGTAGAGCGCGATCGCCAGCGCCAGCCCGCCCGCCGGGATCAGACCCAGCGCGCACGTGAGCAGGGCGCAACCCGCCCCGAGCGACAGCAGCATCGTCTTCTTCCGCCCCGTCAGGTCCGCCGCCGCGCCGGCCACCGGCGAGACCACCACCACCAGCAGCATGCTCGCCGCCACCGTCGCCGACCACCACGTGTCGTCCGTCTCCGCGTCCCGAACCACGACCTCCTTGAAGAAGATCGCAAAGAGCATCGTGTTGACGATCAGCGTGAACGACTGATTCGCCAGGTCGAACATCCCCCACGCCCACACCGTGCGCGGCGACTCGAGACCGGAAAAGGGATTCAACCGGCGGAGGTTCACAACCGGGAGTATGGCGAGATCGAGCCGCCGGGGGCGCCGATCGCTCGCGTCAGCCCACGGACCGGGGTCTATGCTTGCGACCCAGTCTCAACGAGGAGTCCCGATGCCCGTCCTTGCCCAGACGCCGGATCTCGTCCACTACCTGCCCATCCTCACCACCATCGTCAGCGCCGCGTTCTTCGCCGTGATCCTCCGGCGCTGGCTCGTCCGGCGGAGCGGGCCGCACCTGCTGTGGTGGGCCTTCGGCGTCTTCGCCTACGGCGTCGGCACCGCCCTCGAGAGCTCCGTCACGCTCTTTGGCAACTCGGTCGCCCTGACCAAGGCGTGGTACGTCGCCGGAGCGCTCCTCGGCGGCTACCCCCTGGCGCAGGGAACCGTCTTCCTGCTGCTCAAGCGGCGCACCGCGCTGGCGCTCACGGGCATCACCGTCCCGTTCATCATCGCCGCCAGCGCGCTCGTCATCGCATCGCCCGTGGTGCTCGCGAACCTCGAGCCGCACCGCCCGACGGGCGACGTGCTCGCGTGGACGTGGGTGCGCTGGATGACGCCCTTCATCAACCTCTACGCCGCGGCGTTCCTGATCGGCGGCGCGATCCTCAGCGCCGCCCGCTACATGGGCGAGCCGGGGCTCCAGAACCGGGTGATCGGAAACGCCCTGATCGCGCTCGGAGCGATCCTCCCGGGCATCGGCGGCTCCATGGCCAAGGGCGGCTTCGTCGAGGCCCTCTACGTCGGCGAGTTCGTCGGCATCCTCCTGATCTGGGCGGGATACCACGCCTGCACCAGGGCGCCGGCGCCGAGCAGGGCGAGCGAGACCGCGACGCCCGCGGCCGCGTGACCGACACGACGGCCGACGACGGGCGTCACAACAACCAGCGCTTCAGGAACTCCACCTGGAGGTCCTTCGCCTCCGCCGCCGCCCTGCCGAAGCCCGCGTGCTCATACGGCGCGCCGGTCTCCGGCCACGTCCTGAGCGTCAGCTCCGCCCGGGAGCCCTCCGCCTCGTACCGCTCCCGCAGCGCGCCGAACAGGCTCCGGATCGCCTCCACCGGGACCCACTCGTCCTTCTCAGAGTGCAGCGCCAGAAGCGGGATCGGGCGCCACGCGCTCGCCCGGGCGATCGGGTTCAGCTCGTCGAGGAGCGACCGCTCGTACCGCCCCTCGTACGCCGGCATGAGCCCGAAGTCCCCCGCCGTCGACTCCACCGCCGCGCACACGAACGGGTGAGGCTCCCCCAGACGCCGGAGCGTCCCCATCCCCCCCGCGCTCATCCCGCCGATCGCCAGCCGCTCCGCGTCCACCACCTCCGCCAGCTCCCCCTCCGTCAGCTCGCGGACCACCTCGTCGACCTCGCGAACCCCCTGCCGAACCACCTCGAGCGTGCGCTCGGGCGAGTGCATCGCCCGGTCCAGTCGCTCGCCGTGCCCCGGAAGATCGATCGCCACCGCCGCGATCCCCGCCCGGATCCACCGCAGGTACCGCCCAGGATCGATCTCCTTGGACACGGTCCGCCCGTGCATCCAGATCACGGCCGGCGACTTCGTCTCCCAGTCCGGGTGCGCCACGAGCGCCGGGATGCCGGACGTCCCAAGCCGGGCGCTCCGCGCCTGCCGCGCCAGCGCCGAGGGAAGCCGCGAGAACCGATCCGGCGGCGTCTTGAAGGTCGCCATGCCCCCACAGTAGGCCAGGCGACGCCTCACCCGCCCGCGTCCAGCTCGCGCCCCCGATCCCGCGCCGCGACGATCGCCCGCGCGATCGCCTCCACCACGCCCGCCTCCTCCCACACCGCCAGCGCCGCCGCCGTCGTCCCGCCCTTGCTCGTCACCGCCGCCCGAAGGTCCGCCGGCCGCGTGCCCGACGCCTCGCTCAGGAGCGCCGCCGAACCCGCGATCACCCCGCGCACGATCCGGTCCGCCTCGCCCTCGGGGATCCCCGCCTCCCGAGCCCCCGCGATCATCCCCTCCGCCAGCGCAAAGACGTACGCCGGCCCCGAACCCGCCACCCCCGTAAACGCGTCGAAAAGCTCCTCCTCGAGATCCACCACGTTCCCCACCGCGCTCAGGAGCCGACGAGCCAGCGCGTCGTCGCCCCGCTCCGCCCCCGCGCTGAGCGTCACCGCGCTCACCCCTCGCCCCACCCGCGCCGGCGTGTTCGGCATCACCCGGACCACCCGCGCCCACTCGCCGAGCGCCCCCCGCACCCGCTCCCCACGCGCCCCCGCCAGGATGCTCACCACCACCCGCGACGTCCCGCCGCACGCCTCCCGCGCCTCACGGGCGACCTCCCCCAGCGCCTGCGGCTTGACCGCCAGAAGAAGCGACGTCCCCGGGCCGATCGACGACCGCAGATCCCCGATCCGCGCCGCCGAGCGCACCCCCGCGTCCTCGAACGCCCTCCGCTTGACCTCGTCCGGCTCCGCGACGACGATATCCCGTTGCCCAAGCGCCCCCGCGCCAAGGGCGCCGAGCAGGATCGCCTGCGCCATGTTCCCGCCCCCGACCGAGGCCAGCTTCGCCGGGCGCCCCTCTCCTCCGCTCATCTGAAAGCTCTCCGTGGCAGACACGACGGCCGAGACGACCAACCAGCCCGCTCAGGACGCCGCGCGTCAGGAACCGGACGCCGCGCCCGACCCGCGCGATCCCTCCGAGGTCGTCAGGCTCGCCAGGCACCCCAGGCGACCGCAGACCAGAGACTACATCGACCTCATCTTCCGCGACTTCTGCGAGCTCCACGGCGACCGACGCTTCGGCGACGACCAGGCCATCGTCACCGGATTCGCCCGCATCCGCTCCATCAAGGTCATGCTCGTCGGGCACCACAAGGGCCGTGAGACCAAGGAACGCATCGCCTGCAACTTCGGCTGCGCCCATCCCGAGGGCTACCGCAAGGCCCTCGCCAAGATGCGCCTCGCCGAGAAGTACGGCGTGCCCATCGTCACCCTCGTCGACACCCCGGGCGCCTACCCCGGACTCGGCGCCGAGCAGCGCGGCCAGGCCGAGGCCATCGCCGTCAACCTCCGCGAGATGTCCCGCCTCAAGACACCCATCGTCTCCGTCGTCATCGGCGAGGGCGGCTCGGGCGGGGCGCTCGGGATCGCCGTCGCCGACCGCGTCGCCATGATGCAGAACGCCTGGTACTCCGTCATCAGCCCCGAAGGCTGCGCCGCCATCCTCTGGAAGGAAGCCAACGCGACGACCAACGCCGCCGCCGCCAAGGCCCTCTCCCTCCGCGCCGAGGACAACCTCCGCCACGGCATCATCGACGACGTCATCGAGGAGCCCGAGGGCGGCGCCCACACCGACCCCAGGCTCGCCGCCGAGAACCTCGAGCGATGGATCGTCGAGCGCCTCCGCCGCCTCCAGCGCACCAAACGCGAGACCCTCCCGGACCGCCGATACAAGCGATTCCGAGCCCTCGGACGCTTCGACGAGGCCCCCGCCGCAGCCGCCCCCATCTGACCCCCGCGGCCCCGCATCGATGCGGTGTTCCCTTGCCTTTTTGAGGCGTGAAGGCTACATTTCCCGGCCTTCACCCCGTCGGCGGAGCCCGCCGACCAGGCGCAACCTCCGCTTCTGCAGGCCTTTGGAGGCCGTCGCGTGGCCAAACGCAAGTCCGCTTCCGCCAAGAAGACGACCAGGCAGCCCGGGGCGTCGCGCGCCGCATCCTCAGGCAAGAGGCCCGCCAAGAAGGCCACGAGCCGCCAGACCGCCGCCGGCAAGAAGACGTCCGCCAGGAACGCCCCCGCCCGCAAGAAGGCCGGCGCGAAGAAGCCCGCCTCGAAGAAGACCCCCGCCAAGGCGTCGACCGCGCCCAGGAAACCCGCCGCCAAGAAGGTCTCCTCGAAGAAGAAGACCGCTTCGAAGAACGCCCCGCCGAAGAAGGCCGCCGCGGGCAAGAAGAAGAAGACCGCGACGAAGGCGTCCTCCGCAAAGGCCGCCGCGTCGGAGGGGAAGACCGCCGGCAAGCCCGCCTCCAGATCGCCGAAGAAGAGCGACTCCACCAAGGCCAGGTCCAACGGCAAGCACGCCTCGGCCCGGACGGAGACCAAGGCCGAGGTCCGCGCCCGCGAGGCCGCCGACGCCAAAACGCTCAAGGAAGCCCGCGACGCCGCGTCCCGCCTCGCTGCCCTCGCCGGCCTGCCCGCCGTCGTCTCGGGCGACGCCCCCCCGCGCGAAACCCAGAAGAAGCGCCGCCGACTCACCAAGAGCCCCATCGGCGCCAAGCAGCTCGCCGCCTACCGCGAGCTCCTCCTCCAGAAGCGCCGCGAGGTCGTCGGGAACGTCTCCTCCATCGAGGGAGAGGCCCTCAACCCCGAACGCTCCGGATCACTCTCCGCCCTCCCCCAGCACATGGCCGATCAGGGATCCGACGAGTTCGACCAGACGCTCTCCCTCGGCATCGCCGCGTCCCAGCGCAAGCTCCTCCAGGAGATCGACGACGCCCTCGAGCGCCTGGACAAGGGCGTCTTCGGCATCTGCGAGATGACCGGCGGCGCCATCCCAAGGAACCGACTCGAAGTCACCCCGTGGTGCCGCTACTCCTACGAGGGCGCCCAGATGGCCGACCGCGGGCACCCGTGGTGACCGGCGACGCGCCGCCCACTCCACCACCCACGCCAGATCCCGCGGCCCGGAGCCGCGCGGCGACCCCTCCCCCGCCGTCCACCCCCTCGCCCGCCCCCTCGCCCGCCCCGGATCACGCCGTCTCCACCGCCGCGCGATCCCCCGTCGCCTGGGCCCGCCTGACCGCCGTCACCGCCGTCGGCGCCGCCATCGACCTCGTCAGCAAGCACCTCGCGTTCAAGCACATCGCCGACGCCCCCGTTCCCGTCCGACGCGCCGACGTCGTCGCCCTCGACCCCGAGCACCTCAACCTCGCCCTCATCCCGCCCCACGAGCCCGTGACGGTCCTCCCCTACCTCCTCGAGCTCAAGCTGCTGCTCAACCCCGGCGCCGTCTTCGGCGTCGGACCGGGCCAGCGCGGCTTCTTCATCGTCTTCACCCTCATCGCCGTCGCCGCCGCCATGTGGATGTTCACCCGCTGGACCACCGCCCGCGACCGCGTCACCCACGTCGCCATCGGGCTCATCCTCGCGGGCGGGCTCGGCAACCTCTACGACCGCCTCGTCCACGGCTGCGTCCGCGACTTCCTCCACCCGCTCCCGAACGTCCCCATGCCCTTCGGCCTCGCCTGGCCCTCGGGCGAGACCGACCTCTGGCCCTGGGTGAGCAACGTCGCCGACGCGTTCCTCCTCGTCGGGATCGGCGTGCTGATGATCAAGCTCTGGACGACGGGCGACGACGCCGCCCCGCGACGCGCTCAGCCCGAGGACGTCGAGACGCCGGGCTGACCCCCCGCCCGCTCGCGCAGCACCTCGAGCATCTGCCGCACCTCCACCGCCATCCGGGAGTTCGGAAACTCGCGGATGATCTCCTCGCCGACCGCGAGCGCCTCGCCCCACGCCTTGTCCTGCACGAGCAGCTTGAACCGCACGCCCAGGTTGTCGCGGGCCTTGCCGATGACGCCGCGCGCCACCTCGCGGAACTGCGCCGCCTCCTCCTCCGAGAGGTAGTGGTCGAGCTCCTTGAGCAGTTCCATCGCCTGCTCCGTCTCCTCGCGCTGCGCCGCGTGCAGGAACCGGCGCTCGAGGTCCAGCTTGTACCGGTTGTGCGCCTGATCCACGCGGGCCAGCAGGTTGTCCACCCGCGGCGAATCGGGGTACAGGCGCTGAATCCGCGCCGCCTCCTCCGTCGCCGCGATCCACTGCTTCTGCTCGATCTTCTCTTCGAGCGCCTGCAGCGCGCGGGTCACCTGCTCCTCGTACGTCTCCGCCCGCCCGCGCTCGATCCGCGCCCGGAAACCCTCCGCGTCCTTCCGGTAGCCAAACCGCTCCGCCAGCTCCTTGACCAGGATCATCGCCGCGTCCCAGTCGTGGTCCACGATGTCCTGCTCGATCGCCCGGCACAGGAGATCCCGCTCCTGACGCCGGTGGATCACCCGCTTGGCCGCCTCCGAGAGGCCGCCCTCGTTGACCATCTCGTGGATCGCCTCGCTCATCTCGTGGATCTGGTCCGCCAGATCCGTCATCGAGCCCTCCGCCTCCGCCGAGCCGCGGAGCCCGATCGGCGCCAGCGCAAGCGACACGATCAATCCAAGGAACGCTTCGCCACGGAACGCCGGAAGCGTCACCATCACCACCAGGCACCCCGCCACGAGCAGCAGGTAGAAGACGAGAAACTCCCACGCCGGCGGCCGGATCGCCGAGCCCTTGTCGCGACGCCCGTCCACGTTCCGCTCGTCCTGCGCCATCACTGCTCCTCGTCTCGCGTCCATGCCCCGCGCAAACCCCCGGGCCGATTATGTCCCGGGCGTCGGCTCCCCGCACGGTCGAGTCACCGGGCTCGTGCACAGGAACCGAAGCCCGGCGCCCCCCGCCCGAAACTGGTGATCAGAACCCGCCGGAACGTACACCACGTCCCCAAGTCGCAGCGCCCTCTCCTCGCCGTCCAGGAAGACCGTCCCCTCGCCCCCCACCACGACCACCGTGTGCTCGTAGTCGTGGGCGTGCCGGGGCGTGTGGCCCCCCGCGTCCACCCGGAACTGCCGCAGCGAGAACGTCGGCGCGCCGTCCGCACGACCCACCATGATCGCCATCCGCACCCCCTCGGCGCCCTCCATCGACACCGGCTCCAAGGGAGCGCTATCAATGTTCCGTACGATCACGCCGATACTGCCTTCCCGGTCCGACGCGTCACCCGGGGGCCGCCGAGCGGTGGACCACCCAACAGCTTACCACGAGCCCGCATGAACACACCCCGCTCCACCCAGCGCGCCGCCCGTCCGAGACTCGAGACCCTCATCGAGCCCTTCACCCTCGGACCCTTCGCCACCAACTGCTACCTCCTCAGGGCGCCCGAGGGCCGCGACGCCTGGATCATCGACGCCGGCTGGGGCGCCGAGGCCATCATCGACCGCGCCCGCGACCTCGACCTCGCCCCCTCACGCCTCATCCTCACCCACGCCCACCCCGACCACATCGCCGGCGCCAGCGCCGTCCGCGAGGCCTTCCCGGGCATCCGCGTCGCCATCCACGCCGCCGAGACCGACTGGCTCGCCGACCCCGCGAAGAACCTCTCCTCCGCCCTGGGCGAAACCCCCATCGTCACCGCCGCCCCCGACGACGTGCTCGAGGACGACCAGACCCTCGAGCTCGCCGGCGACCCCTGGCGCGTCATCCACCTCCCGGGACACTCCCCGGGCGGGATCGCCCTCTACTCATCGCCCCTCGCCGTCGCCTTCGTGGGCGACACCCTCTTCGCCGGCTCCATCGGCCGCTACGACTTCCCCTCCTCCGACGGCCCCACGCTCTTCGCGTCCATCCGCGAGAAGCTCTACGCCCTCCCCGAGGACACGCTCGTGCTCGCCGGCCACGGCCCGTCGACCACCATCGGGCGCGAGATGAAGACCAACCCCTTCGTGCGCCCCGAGTGACGCGCTAGAAGTCCCGCCGCCCGAACCGCCACGCCGCGATCGCGAGCACCGCCGCCTCGAACGCGAGCGACGTCCCAAGCACCCACCACACCGAGCGCGAGCGCAGCTCGCGCTGCAGCTCCGCCTGCATCAGCTTCCCCTGGGCCTCGCGCATCTCCTCGGTCATCTCGCCCTCGTCATCGAGCCGCATCTCGATCTGCACGGGAGACGGGTCAGGGTTCACGAACTCGGGCAGGTCCGCCGCGTCGATGAGCCACCGCTCGAGCAGGGCGATCGTCTCGGCGGTCTTGGGCAGGACCGTTTTCACGGCCAGCGCGTAGCGGTGGTACGTCACCGACGAGTCCCGGGACTCGCGCGCCGACTCGAGGTTCGCTCGTGCGCTCGTCAGCCGAGCCTCCGCCACCTGCTGGTCGTTCCACGCCTCGGCCCGCTCGCGCGTCGTCTCCCGCTCGAGCGGGTCGCTCTCCACCCGGTCCTCGAGCTGCTCGATCGTCGTCTCGTAGATGTGCACCCGCGTCTCGTTCTGGAGCCGCCACGTCAGCAACCCCGACTCCGCGCCGTGGACCAGGAAGATGAAGAACCAAAAGAGCAGCGTCAGGATCAGCGCCGTGATGGCCGATCGCGTCAGGATCCCGAGCAGCGCGCACACCGCGTACAGGAAGGAGTAGAACGCGGTCACCACGGGGATCGACAGGAACAGCGCCGGCTCCCACGCCCCGCCGCGGACCCCGATCACCAGGAAGCACAGCGCCGTGAACACCGTCACCTGAAGCGCCACAAAGAGCAACGACGCCGCGAACTTCGTCAGGAACAGACGCGTCCGTGAGAGCGGCTTCGAGAGCGCCAGGTCGATCGCCCCGCCCGCGAGGAACTCCGGGAACACCCCCGCCGTCGACGCGAGCGCCAGGATCGACGCCCCCCACGCGAGCCACACGCCGAGGCCGAGGTTGATGAACGCGTACTTGTAGAAGACGTCCCGCGGCGCGAAGTTCTCCGCCGGGAACGACGTCTCGTACCACAGGAGCGTCAGGTTGCCGTCGGACGAATACCCCACGGCCGCGAGCGCCAGCACGAGCACGCCCGAGATCGCCATCGCGATCCAGAAGATCTTCTTGGCCGCCAGCTCCCGGTAGGAATCGATGAACAGCGCGAGCGTCTGCGTCAGCATCAGCCGCGCCCCCTCTTCGGGCGCCGGCGGTCGCGCCGCGCCGTCCGCTCGCCGCCGATGCGCTCTTCCGACTCTTCCACCGCCGCGATGAACAGGTCCTCGAGCGACGGCCGCGAATACCTGAACGACCGGATCACCACGCCCTGGCGCCGCAGCTCGTCGAGCACCGGCTGCACCCGCGAGGCGTCCGACGATTCCACCCGCACGACGCCGCGCTCAAAGTGCACGCGCTCCCCCGTCTTCAGTCGGCAGCCCCCGTCGGTCTGGACGCACAGCGGCGACACCAGCTCCGCGCTCGTCTTCTCCCCGTGCGGCTCGTGCTCGAGCTGGTACCCGAGCTGCCCCGCCGCCAGGTCGTCGATCTTCCCGAACCGCCGCACGAGCCCCCCCACCATGATCGCCACGCGGTCCGTCACCGACTCCACCTCGCCGAGCAGGTGCGAGTTCACGACGACCGTCTTCCCCTCCTCGCGCATCTGAAGGAGCATCTCGCGGATGTGCCGACGCCCCACCGGGTCCACGCCGTCCGTCGGCTCGTCGAGAAACACCAGCTCCGGATCGTTGATCAGCGCCTGCGCCACCCCGAGCCGCTGCTTCATGCCCTTGGAGTAGCCGCCGACCCGCTTCTTCCGCCACTCCGAGAGCCCCACCCGCTCGAGCAGCGCGTCGGCCCGCCGCCGCCGTTCCGCCCTAGGCGTCTTGAGAAGCCGCCCCACGTAGTGCAGCGACTGCTCGCCCGTCAGGTGCTCGGGGAAACGGATGTGCTCGGGCAGGTAGCCCACCCGCGTCAGCGTCTCCTTGTCGCCCACGGGCGCCCCGAGCATCATCCCGTCGCACCGCGAGGGACGGACGATCCCGAGCAGGATCTTCACCAGCGTGCTCTTGCCCGCGCCGTTCGGACCGAGCAGCCCGAAGATCTGCCCGCGCTCCACCTTGAGCGACACCCCCTGCAACGCGCGCACCCCGCCCCGATACGTCTTCTCCACGCGGTCGAGCGTCAGGGCATGGGCGGCGTCCGTCACGGGCGGCGATCCTCCGGGTCATCTAGCATCGCGAGCGCTCTCGCATCGGGAATCCATCGACCGTCGCGAGCGAAGGAGTCTTCACGCAATGTACCGGTCCCTTGGCGAGTTCGTCGCGGCGCTCGAGGCCGATGGCCAGCTCGAGCGCGTGCGCGAGCCCGTCAGCCCCCTGCTCGAGATCGCCGCCCGCGCCGACGCCGAGAGCCGCCGACAGGCGCCGGGCGAGCCGGGCGCCAGCTCCTTGGGAAACGACCCCCGCCGCTGTCGCCTGGGCGGCCGAGCCCTCCTCTTTGAGAACGTCGAGGGCTCCGAACTCCCCGTCCTCATCAACGCCCTCGGCAGCTACCGACGGATGGAAATGGCCATCGGCGCGCCCGAGGGCTTCGACGCCCTCGCGGAAAGGATCGGTCAGCTCGCCAAGCCCGAGCCCCCGCGATCGCTCAGCGAGCTCATCGCCGCCGTCAAACGCTTCGCGCCGCTCCTGAGGATCCCGCCGAAGACCGTCAAGCGCGCGGCCTGCCAGGAGATCGTGATCGAGGGCGACGCCGTCGACCTCTCCCGACTGCCCATCATCAAGTGCTGGCCCTTCGACGGCGACCTCGCCGCCGTCGGCTACCCCCCCGACCTCAACCGCGGCATCCCCGAGCTCGACCTGCTCGCCGACCCGAACTTCCGCGGCCGCTACATCACCTTCGCCGGCATCCACACCATCCACGCCGACGACGCCAACGAGACCAAACCCGCGTCCCACAACATCGGGATGTACCGCGTCCAGCTCCTCGGTCGCCGCCGCCTGGCGATGCACTGGCACATGCACCACGACGGCGCGCGACACTGGCGCTCCTGGAAGAAGCGCGGCCAGCGAATGCCCGTCGCCATCGCGCTCGGCGGCGAGAGCGTCCTCCCCTTCGCCGCCATCGCACCGCTCCCCCCCGGGATCAGCGAGCTCCTCTTCGCCGGGTTCCTGAGCGGCCGCGGCATCCCCATGGTCCGCGGCCGCACCGTCCCCGTCCGCGTTCCGGCCAACGCCGAGATCGTCATCGAGGGCTGGGTGAGCCACGAGGCCGGCGGCGTCGGGTACGACCCCCGCGATCCCGAGGCCGGGCCGCTCGGCCCCGGCGCCGTCTTCGAGGGCCCCTTCGGCGACCACACCGGCTTCTACTCCCTCCCCGACCGCTACCCCATCGTCGAGGTCGCCGCCATCACCATGCGGCGCAGGCCCATCTTCCCCGCCACCGTCGTCGGCCTCCCGCCGCAGGAGGACTACTGGATGGGCAAGGGCGTCGAGCGCCTCTTCCTCCCGCTCTTCAAGACGATCGTGCCCGACGCGCTCGACTACGACCTGCCCATGTTCGGCGCCTTCCACAACAGCGCCGTGATGCAGATCCACAAGGAATACCCGCTCCAGGCGCGCCGCATGATGTCGAGCGTCTGGGGCGCCGGACAGATGGCGTGGACCAAGATCGTGATCGTGGTCGACGACGACGTGAACGTCCACGACGAGCGCGCCGTCCTCCGCGCGATCGCCGAACGCTGCGACGTCACGCGCGACGTCGAGCTCGTCAAGGGCCCGCTCGACATCCTCGACCACGCCGCCCCCGCGCTCGGCGCCGGGACCAAGATCGGCTTCGACGCCACCCGAACCTGGCCCGCCGAGCACGAGGCGATCGGCGGGGACGCCCCCCGACCGCCGCTGCCCGACGCCGCCGCGGCCGGCCGCGGCGTGGACGCCGTGCGCGCCGTCCCGGGCGTTCGCGACGCCGCCTGCCCCCCGGAGCTCGCCCACGGCTGGCTCTTCGTCTCCATGGATCCGGACGCCGACATCGAGCGCGTCATCGACGAGCCGACCCTCGCGACCGGTCCCGCGCCCCCCATCCTCATCGTCGTGGGCCCCGAGATCGACGTGCATGATCTCGACGAGACGCTCTTCCACTGGGCCGCCAACATGGACCCGGGCCGAGACCTGCACCGCCGGCGGGGGCGCCTCGCCTTCGACGCCCGACCGAAGACCCCCGGCGCCACGCGCCTCGGCATGCCCGTCCGCGACTGGCCCCCGGTGCTCACGATGAACCCGGGCGCGCCCCATCGGGACACGTGAGCCCTCGGGCTGTTCTTGTTCCGTTCGGAGACCTCCCGGTAGCCTGCAGGGCATGGACCGCGCCTCCTTCGTCATGACCATGTTCCTGAGCTACGCCGCGATGGCCGGCGACGACGGCCCCGCCTGGGACCGCTCCCTCCCCGGCGCCGACAACGCCGTCCTTGAGCTCGCCGCCTCTCCCGACGGTCGTCTCGTCGCGACCGGCCGGTTCCAGACGATCGGCGGCGTCGCGGCCGACCGCGTCGCGGCCTGGGACGGCGCCGCGTGGTCGCCCATCGGCGACGGCTTCAACAGCGCCGTCGGCGCCTGCGCCGCCTTCGACGACGGTTCCGGCGAGACGCTCTTCGTCGGCGGAGGGTTCACGCAGTCGGGCTCGACGCTCGTGTCGCGCGTGGCGCGGTTCGACGGCGCCGCCTGGACGATCGCGGGCGCCGGCTTCAACCAGGACGTGTTCACGCTCGCCGAGGTCGCCGGGGAGCTCTACGCGGGCGGCTCCTTCACCCTCTCCGGGAGTTCGCCCGTCCGCGGCGTCGGTCGCTGGACCGGCTCCGCGTGGACGAACGTCGGCGGCGGCATGGTCGGCGCCGTTCACGCCCTCGCCGAGGATCCCGCCGGCGACCTCATCGCCGCCGGCGAGTTCACCTTCATCATCGGCGGCCCAAGCGTGAGCAACATCGCCCGCTGGAACGGCTCGCAGTGGTTCGCGATGGGCAGCGGCCTCGACGGCGCCGTCTACGCCGCCGCCGCCGGTGATCTCGGCGCGGGCGAGACGCTCTTTGCGGGCGGGGACTTCACCTCGAACGTTGCCGAGTGGGACGGCTCGTCCTGGACGCCCCTCGGGGGCGGCCCGGGCGGTCTCGTCCGCGACCTGCTCGTCGCCGACCTCGGGGCCGGGCCGGTGCTCCTCGCCACGGGCCGCTTCGGCCCGACCGGAAACGGCGGCCTCGCCGCCTGGGACGGGTCGGCCTGGACGATCCTCGCCGGCGGGCTCGCGGCCACCAGCGCGGAGGGGGGGGGCGCCGCCCTGGTGGGGGCTCTCCCCGGGCGGGGGGCCGCCGTTGATCGAGGCGGTGCCGCTGGTCTGGTCCCAGGCGCGGAAGGTGAAGGTGGCGGTCTCGCCGTTCTGGCCGTCGGGGATGTACCGGACCTG
>Ga0081535_100711_pt1 | contig 17519 bp, 19 predicted proteins | sample HotLakmasection3_FD_71020 | JGI IMG/M metagenome (GOLD analysis project Ga0081535, IMG submission 71020) | Hypersaline microbial mat communities from Hot Lake, Washington, USA - Section #3 (SPADES assembly) (version 2) | ecosystem: Environmental > Aquatic > Non-marine Saline and Alkaline >... | reverse complement strand
CATCCCAATGCTGCTTAAAAACGTCGGTATAAGTCTGAGTTTTCTCGGATCCAACTGCAACTATTGGTAGTGGATCCTCAGGCTTGTATTTCTGCAAAGTGGGATCAAAGTTACCACTGAGCATGTCCAATTCAATCTGCTGAGCCTTTTGCGCCGCGACTTTGCGATTGATGATACTGTCCGGCAACCCGACTGACAAACAATAGCGCCTTGCTCCGATAGCTCCATCTCAAGCGTAAGCGTTCGGCGTAAGCTTCAACTTTGACTTGTCCTTTGGCCATAGTTCGGAAGGGGGGTAAAGTACATCGCCTGCACCCTCACTGTTAGTCACGGTTACTTCTGACCCACTCCATCCGCTTTTCGTGCCCGGTTTATACCAATTTCGTACCAGTTTTTACACCCAAACTGGCCCAAAGTGACCTAACCTCTCGACCATCCTCCTGGAAATCAATCAACACCTTGATGGCTGAAGCTGTTTCCTGGATGGCGTTTGAGGCTGCAATGCTTGAAAGCGGGTGAACGGACTCGAACCGTCGACATTCAGCTTGGGAAGCTTGGTAGCAACCACTGTTATACAAGGTCTTCAGAACCTAGAAATTTCCGTTACCCCAAACTTACCCCAACTTGGACAGGGTGAAGAATTCCCTCGACTGCATCTCAGAAAGCTGATGGTCTACTGGCGCAACCAAGGCTTGTCCACCGGCTAAAGTTGACCACTACTACGATTGACGCAAATTCGCCGACCCCCTCTTGACATGTCCTCTTCAGATCCTTGGCAAAGAGCGTGGCACTCCATGAGCATCTGTCTCCGAACTAGTTGGAGGCGGTCTCTCGGGCTGCGGATTTACGCGAAAGCTGGATTTTTGGTATCGGGCATCTATTAGGGAATGAACCACGATGGCTAACTGAACGTGGCAAACAGAGAGGGGTAGAGAACGTCTGTCATGAACAATGGGCGATCTCCAGGGTGCCCTACTATGAGGGGCGATTTTGCCGTCCATGGTAAACCCGCAAAATCAGCACCTCATCTTCTAACACGGTGTAATGGAGGAGATAGCCAAATTTCCCAAAGCGCACCTTTAGCTTTCTCAGACCGGGAGCTGAAGCGATCGGGGTGCCTCGCTGGGGGGACTGAGAAAGGCTTTTCCCCGCCTGGATGATAGCTTGCACAGCACGGGTTGCCGCTTCTGGACTTTGGGCTTTAAGAAATCGATACTGGCGATCCAAATCGGCCAGGGCCGGACGCGACCAAACTACTGTGGGCATGGCCGTTCGTCGTCGCTACCCAGGCTGTTTGCCCAAGCTTCCACCTGGTCATGGGGAACGGCATCATACTGGTAATTAGCCAGTACCGCTAAGCTTTGCTGGACCATCTCGTCTTCAGAGAGCTGAGAAAACTGGAGATTTTCATCCAGTTCTCCGTAAGTGGTATTCTCCACCGCTGATTCCGACTCTTGATGCTCCAATAACTGCACGCCAGCCGTCAGCACATCTAGCACTGTCTGGTACTTACCGCTGGCAATTTGCCGCTGGACCAATGCCTCTAACTCGGGTGACAAAACAACTTGCATGGTGTGTTTTCTGTAGGTCGGGGTAGTTCTATGGTAGTTGGCGGTTACAAAATTAGGCATCTCCCTTGAAGCCGTCTCCTGCGAAGTCAGCATAACTGTGGTGTACATTGAATATCTATCTTTCCACGCTGTAAAGGATGAGCTTCACAGCGTTAAGCATCGTTGCGATCGCATCCCTGGTGCTGATGGTCTACTGGCTCAATCAAAGGCTTGGCCACAGGCCAGAAGCAACCCACTGCTAGAATTGATGCAGGTTAGCCCAAACCCTCTCGAAATGTCCTCTTCAGATATCCGGCAACGAGCGATCGCACTCCTTGAACACCTGCCTCAGAACAAACTGGAGGCGGTCGTTCAACTATTGGAGGTTTTGGCTGAACCGCTTCCTCAGCCATCCACAAATTCTGAGGAAAGTCGGTTGATTGACATCATTCAGCGGCAACTGCCCGAGGGAGAAGCTATTTGCTTGAAGGAGTTGCGTGAGCGGTGTGAATGGGGAGAACTCTCCGAGGCTGAGCATCAAGAGTTAATTCGTTACGAAGACTCGTTAGAGCAATACCGAATAGAGCGACTACAGGCCTTGATCGAATTGGCCCAGTTACGAAACCTAGACCCGTTAAGCCTCAATCAGCAGATGCCCAGGCCGACCCATCCCTTCAAGGCTGCCTGAGTCCAAAAAATCTCAGGTAAGAAGATAGGTGATGCGGCAAGCCCATAGCTTTGCCAGTATTCAAAACGGTTATCCTGCCAATAGTTCACAGTGTCCGTGGATGCGATCGCACCACTGCTGGGCCAGAGTCGCAACCTCTTGCCGCTGCGTCTCGTTGGTCCATAACTCAGACCAACCTAGTTTCCAACGACTGAGTAGCCGTTGCAGGTCTACCAGCTCAGTTGCAAATGCTATCTCAGTCTCCAAATCAATATTGGGAACAGCCCACTCGATAAAAAATTGACTTTCTCTGACCAGGTGTTGCGCTACCGGTTCATCCGATCCACTGCGGGCAAGCAGATGAATCCGTGTCAGATTCAGAGCCAGACTATCTAACTGAGTAGTCCGATTTGCCTGAAGATACTGCGTTTTGAGAATATCCCAATTTATTGCCATGGAACGTTGCCCAAAAGAGACTGTACGATTTGGTTGATATCTTCGCGTAGTGCAGGGTCCTGAACTTCCATCGAACGATTGTTTGCACTGGGGCGAATATTGATGAGCGATTCGTAACCGACTGTTTGCTTTAACGGATACCAGTCAGCGCCCCAGATATTGGCTTGTTGACTGCCGTCTTCCAATAACACGAGTTCACAGTCCGCATGAAGCTCTCCACCTCCGGCCACTATCCACCGTTCGACATCTACAGCCAGTTTAATGTAAATCCCAAGTGCCTCTAGCATCTGGCGCATTTGCTCAGGCTCAGCTCGGCTGCAAAGAATGAGGATCATAATCCTTTAGAAAACTGACGAATGCAAATGTACCACACTGATGTTTTTTCGTAGGAGTTTCTCGAAATCATCTGAAAGGAGAGGAATCAAACGCCAGAGCTATCGTCTTATTCTGATTGGTGTTATTCATCCGTCAAGTCAATAGCCTCTTCAGCGGTAAAGACAACTACTTCTTCCAGATTCTCAGGGCTAATCGGGTCTCCCATAGCCAGTGCCCTTTCTTCGGTCTCAAATTCACAGATGCGATGTCCCATGCCATAGACGGGTTCCACGTGTAAAACTTGAATGTCGTTAATGGGGATGATTCGCGGCGGCATGTCGGATTCGACAATTTTCAATGCCAGGTGACAGTTTTCCCATAGAGTTGTTTTCTTCAAAAGATCCTGCACTCGTTTGGGATCTCCACGACGCATCAATTGATTGGCCAGATGGTCGTGTAGGAGTTGCTCTTGCCCCACTGCCTTTAAAATCCGGCAAACGATCGCTGGGGTCTGAAGGTGGGGGGCAACCCAGTACTTGTCAATGTCGTTTTTGAGATCAGGCAACGGCTTGAGACGGCGTTTACTGAGGGCATCGTCAAAGTAGCTGGCTTCTATACCGATGGCTTCCTGGAGTTCTTGTTTTTTAACCTGTAGCTCCAGAGCAACCGCGCCCAATAATTCCGGATGGGTCTTTGGTAGGTCCATCAGCCAGTCACGATCGCGAAACAGGCGATCGTCCATTAGATAGTTTTCAATCAGGTCCTCCCAAAGCTCATAGTCGGACACGTTTGGAGATTGGGGCAACCAGGTCAGATAGCTGGCATAGGTTTGAGCCTGAACGATATCCTGAGCCTGATTGCTGCAAGCCTGAAGGTCGGCATCTGTAAGCTCTCCTGACGCATCAGATTCATCCTCCAGCACAGATTCAACCCTATCGACTAATGACAAACCCTGTAGACCGTAAAAATAGAGGAGGGTCTTTCGTCGCCAGTCACTGAGCCCTTCAAGAGGCTCATTTGCTTCCAGTTCCTGGGCAGCTTCAATCTCGATTTTGATTTGGGCTTTGAGAAACTCAAAGGGTAGTGCTCCGGCTTCCGCAAGAATCGCGTTGTATCCACCGATGGGAGTAAACGGATCGAAGATGGCCATGGCCGATTCACAGATGGCAGCTAGCTGTTCTTTGCTGGATAGACTCCTTAACCGGTGAGTCATCGCAATTTCTTCTAGGGGGTCTTCAATATCTGGAGATTTGAGTTCTTCGACCCGTTCAAAGAGTTCAGCTAGCAGATTGGCGTAAATCCACCGTTCGATTTCGGTGGCGTAAAGCTGTCCATGTTTGACTGGCCACATGTCGGTTTTCGAAAACCCTTGCGCGAAGTACTGGTGTAGAGAATCGTACTCTATGACTTTAATGCCAGAATTGAGACGAGGGATCAAACTGAGGCGACATGCAAGCGCCTTTATCAGCTACCCACCAGGGCTTTGAGTAATGAGCTGCCAAGAACTCCAAGCCATTCAGCAAGAAATCAATGCTCTTCGCAAGCGCATTGAAACGGTCTACTGCCAACTCTCTACCACGCAACAGCAGGCCTACTTTGAATTGTTCGGGGAGACTCATCACGGCCTAGAGGAAGCCTGGTTTCGGCTAGATGCCGTTTTAGAGAAAATACAAGCTGAGGAGTGCGAATCCAAGTAACTTTCTCTTGCCGCTGTGGCGGCGAATAATCTGCGCTCCCATGTCGATATATGGGTTACAAAAGTCCACAAGATACGAAGGCCATGGTGGACAGCATTGAATTCAATCGCCTGGAGAAACCTGGTCTCATCCCCTTCGTCCCGAACGAAGTTCAGAAAATCTTCTAATCCTTTCTGTCTCTCGATTATAGCGGTTCTCAATAAACCGTCCTACCAATTTCCTACCGCAATCTGCCTAGAGGTGTTCCCGGCGATGGGGATGAGTAATCAAGGGCAGTCGCTTTGTTGAAGGCAGTGGTTGCCTTCACCTTGCTGACAAACCAGGACGAGATTTGATTCCGGCACTGGTAATCCAGATCTCCAGGGCTCTGGGTGGCGAGATGTTGACGTTATCGCCCAGGCTGCCCCAGATGGATCACCAATAGACCGGGGGCAGCGGCCTAAATATCCTCCGATAGGTGGGTGTGAGCGAGAAAATGGGCTAAAACTGAGGTGATCCAAGGCTGCCTATGGCCTCGCTCAATTCTGGAGGATTACCGCGATGGTTGAACCGTTGTCCCTGTTGGCTGGAGCCATCACCACCTACATTGTCCCAAAGGCGTTAGAAAAGGTGGGCGAGAAGGTTGGGGAAGCCACCTTGGCAAAAAGTGGTGCGGCCATCCAGGCGACGCGCAAGGCGGTGCAGGAAAAGTTGAACGCGACCCAGACGGCGGGTGTGCTGACGATCGCTGAAGCTGAACCCACTGAAACCAACCTGAAGCTACTAGAAACCGTTTTGCTGACCCAAATGCGGCAAGATCAGCAGTTTGCCGAGCAGCTGCAAGCACTGAATCAACAAATCCAGGCGCAGACGCCCGGCTTACAGGCCGTGCTGGATACAGTGCGGGTCAGGGGCAATGTGGATGTGGGCAACGTTGAGCAGGTAAGTGAAACAGGGGTGACCGAACAAATCGTGGGTCGCAATCTGGGGGTAGGTGGCGATCTGAAAATCGGCGATATCACCCAGAAGCAGTAGACACTGGCAAACGTCAATATATGACTTGGGTGAGGGAGTAAGGGCTTGAACGAAAATTCACCAGTTCCAGATGAATCACGCCCAGACGGGTCGCAGTCTGGGCCATGGCAGATTGAGCAAACCGTCCTCAGAGAAGTTTCTGTTGCTGGCAGCTTGACGATCGGGGATGTTACCCAAACGACCCATGTTCATCTGCCGCCGCCCCCGAAGACGGAACCCAAACGCTTCACGGTTCCCTACCCCCGTAACGGGTTCTTCACTGGACGAGACGCCATCCTCACCCAGCTCCACGACAACCTGGGGCAAACCGGCACCGCCGCTCGCAGCCAGGCCCAGGCGATCCACGGGTTAGGCGGGGTGGGCAAAACTCAAACCGCCGTTGAATATGCCTATCGCTATTTTCAGCAACCCTCTGGCTATGACTGGGTGCTGTGGGTGAATGCTAGCAGCTTGACTCTGGCCGGTAGTTTTGGGGCGATCGCCACCGATCTGGCCCTGCCCAACCATCGGGAAAATAAGCTGGATGAGAACATTGCGGCGGTAAAATGCTGGCTGGCCACCCATGAGCGCTGGCTGCTGATTTTCGACAACGTAGATGATCCCGACACGGTGCAGCCTTTTCTCCCCAATGCTCCCCATGGACAAATGCTGATCACCTCGCGGCTGCCGCGACTAGAACGGTTGGGGGTGGGTCGAGCGATTCCCCTCGATACCCTAGACCCTGAGGAAGCCCAGGAATTTTTGCAGCGGCGCACCCAACGGGACAGCCTCGACCCGGCTGAGCAGCAAGCCCTGGAAGCCTTAGCCCAGGAACTTGGCTATCTGCCCCTGGCGCTGGAGCAGGCCGCTGCATATATCCAGACCAAGCAGGTGAGCTTTGCTGCCTATTTGAGCGCCTACCAGCAGCGCCGCTTGCAGGTGCTAGAAAAAGAGCAGCCCCAGGTGGGTAACTACCCTGCGTCGGTGGCTACTACCTGGCAGATCAACTTTGAGGCGGTGCAGGTCAGCAGCCCCGCCGCCGCTGATGTGTTGCGGCTGAGTGCCTTTCTGGCACCGGATAATATTCCCTACGAGATTTTGGGGCTGGGCAAAGACCACCTGGGTGAGGCGTTGGGAACTGCCTTAGCCCAGGTGGCCGAGGATGAGCTGGTAATCTCTGAACTGCTGGCGGAGCTGACCCGTTATTCTCTGATTCGGTTAGAAACGGATAACCGCTACAGCATTCACCGCCTGGTACAGGAAGTTTTGCGCGATCGCCTCACCTCAGCCCAAAGGCAACAATGGCTTGATCGGACGGTCAATGCCCTGAATGAGATATTTCCATCTCCAAAGTTTGAGAATTGGGGTTGGTGTGCGCGGCTGGTGGAACAGGTGGAAGCCATCGTCCCCCAACCAGCCACCGAGACGCTTGAGTTGGCACTATTATTGAATCAAACCGGCTATTTTCTGCACCAGCAAGGGCGCTATGGGGAGGCCGAACCCCTCTACCTGCAAGCCTTGGTAATCAAACGATCACACTTCGGGGAGGCGCATCCTGATACCGCCGCCAGTCTAAACAATTTAGCCGGATTATATCTTGCCCAAGGTCGTTACGAGGAGGCTGAGCCTCTCTTCCAGCAGGCCTTAGAAATCTGTCGAGCACAGCTTGGAGAGGCGCATCCCGACACGGCTAGCAATCTGAACAATTTGGCCACTTTGTACGATTCCCAGGGGCGCTACGGGGAGGCCGAGCCCCTCTACCTACAATCCTTGCAACTCCGGCGATCGCAGCTTGGAGAAGCGCATCCCTACACCGCCATTAGTCTGAACAATTTGGCCGGGTTGTACCAGTCCCATGGGCGCTACGGGGAGGCTGAACCCCTCTACTTACAAGCCTTACAAATTCGGCGATCGCAGCTTGGTGAGGCGCATCCCGACACTGCTCAAAGCCTAAACAATTTGGCCGGGTTGTACGAGGCCCAGGGTCGCTACGGGGAAGCCGAACCCCTCTATTTACGAGCCCTAGAAACTTACCGATCGCAGCTTGGAGAAGCGCATCCCAACACCGCCAGCAGTCTGAATAATTTGGCCGAGTTATATCGTACCCAGGGGCGCTACGGGGAAGCTGAACCCCTCTACCTACAAGCTTTAGAAACTTATCGATCGCAGCTTGGCGAGGCGCATCCTTCCACAGCCATGAACCTGAATAATTTGGCCGAGTTATATCGTACCCAGGGGCACTACAGAGAGGCCGAACCGCTCTACCTAAAAACCCTGGGAATCCGGCGGTTGCAACTTGGTGAGGCGCATCCCGACACCGCTCAAAGCCTAAACAATTTGGCCAGCTTGTACCAGTCACAAGAGCGCTACGGGGAATCCGAACCCCTTTACCAACAAGCACTGGAAATCCATCGATCGCAGCTTGGCGAGGCGCATCCCTACACTGCCGGCAGTCTAAATAATTTAGCCAGCTTGTACCAGTCACAAGGACGCTACGGGGAGGCCGAACCCCTCCTTCAGCAAGCCTTGGAAATCTGTCGATCGCAGCTTGGCAAGTCACATCCCGACACCGCCATCAGTCTGAACAACTTGGCCGGGTTGTACTACGCCCAAGGACGCTACAAGGAAGCGGAACCCTTCCTGCTGCAAACGTTGGCAATTTTCGTGCAAGTCCTGGGGGAGAATCACCCCAATACCCAAAGGGGTTTGCAAAATTTCGTGTTTTTTTTGCAACAGGTGGTGGCAGCAGAGTGTACTGAAGACCTGTCCGATCATCCTGTTACCCAAGGGATATTAGCCCAGTTGCAGCAGGTATGACGGCGCTGGCGGGTAAAAAGGGAGAGCGCCCTGCATCAGCCGATCGCGATAGACTGAGCAAAGCTAACGTTCGCCTACAACACCACACAGGGCAGCCAGAGCAACAATGGCACTCGCAAGTGATCGACTCACACAACTCATTTCCCTGAGCTTTGAGGATTTCCTGGCTCAGTATGGCGATGACAGCCGCTACGAACTCATTGATGGAGAACTGTTTGACTTGGAACCGACGGGGCCTCATGAGCAAGTGGCAGCGACAATTGCCCGCTGGCTCAATTACGACATCGTGCAGCAAGGGGCCGATTACTTCATCCCCCATCGCTGCCTGATCAAACCCCTAGCCAACCAGACCGGGTTTCGCCCCGATGTGATTGTCCTAGACCGCGCCGCCCTTTCCCAAGAGCCGCTGTGGGCCAGCCAACCCGTAGTCACCCTCGGGAGCACTATCAAATTTGTGGCAGAGGTGGTCAGCAGCAACTGGCAAAATGACTACGCCCGCAAGCTTGAAGACTACGCCCTGCTTGGCATTCCAGAATACTGGATTGCTGACTATCAAGGGCTCGGCGGCGAATTCTTCATTGGTCGGCCCAAACAACCCACATTAACCCTCTGTATCTTGAACTCAGAGGGGCGTTACGACCGGCAATTGCTGCGCGGTGACCAGCGCATTACGTCTTCTGTCTTTCCTAACTTGAACCTGACCGCCAAAGCCATCCTTGGGGTTGGATGAGATGGATCCCTAGCCGGTATGGGTGAATGCCAGCATTCAGCGGCCTCGGACAGCAGCACCAACAACCCCGGCACCGCAGATGGTGGCAACAGTTGCGACTCAGCTGTAATGCAAGCGCGATACCCATAGCTTTCAAGCAAACACTTCCCCCTGCCCCTCGGGAGTGAAGCAGGGGACAGATGGAGTAGGATCAAACATAACGGTGTACTGAGCTGAGGGACTCAGCCGCCGCAGGGCTTTCAAATGGGCATCAGCATCATTACGACGCCGAAATCGGGCTACGGTGCGCCGCTGCATGTGGGGGAGGAATTGAACAACGCACCAGGGATGGAGCAGCTGGTTGTAGGCCGTGGGAGATTCCACCTCGTAGGCCACAGATGAAGAGTACTGCTGGCTCTCTAAACGGTAGATCTCCTGCTCGCTGACAGCATCCCTTGGGCAAGACTGCACGCTCTCCCCGGCACTGGCAGCGCTGGGCCTCAACGCCTGCTCAATCTTGCCCAACAGTTCAGAGGCCTCTCGATCAGGGGGATGCAGCGTCCAGGCGTTGATTGGGGCAGGCTGGAAGGTCAGCCGGTAGGTTTTGCTGTTTCTACCGTGAACGAGCCAAACGGCCTGCCGAGGAAGCTTTTGCAGACGGTACGAGCCTTGCCCTGGCGTTGCCAGCGCCGCCCGGATATGTTTGATATCGGCCATGATTCGGTGCCCCTGGCTCATATGACTGTCCTCCCCGATGAATCAATGTGGTGCAGTTGATGCCACCCTACGCAGGAGAGATTTGCCAAAACAGAGCACAGTGATATTGACAATCTTGGGTTAGGTGTGCTCGTCTTCGTGCTCAGTGGAGCAGAGGGCCTGCCGCAGGTCTGCTGGAATCTGGTCAAAGTTGTCGAGCAAAAAATCCATCAGGGCTAGATGGCGCAGGTCAATTGGGGTGGGGCGGCGATAGCTGCGACCTTTGCGAAACCAGCCTCGCACCGTCGAGACTGATCGGGAGCAGATTGCCGCCATGTCTTCTTGGCTGACCTGCCACTTGGCGTAAAACCGCTGGGGCGTCATGCCCAGTTGGCAGTAGCTGTACCGGTCAATCAGATGCTGCTCGCGGGGAGAAAGCGGGCGAGGATTCATCGGGTAGCCTCATCATCCAAGGGTTCGAGGTCTTCTTCCCAAGCGATATCGGCCCTGACCCAGGCGGCACTGGGAGAGGCATGATCGAGCCAGATCAGGTAGCACCACTGCCAGTGGCGGCTGTGGGGGGCATAGCTGTAGAACTGGCCAATGACCAGGCCCCAATCGGTTGTGTTGCCATAGGCAACCCAGCGGAGGCGATAGCCGCAGTGGAAGCGAGGCGCTTCGACATTGGGGAAGGCCGCAGGCAGGTCAGTGGTTTGCGGTAGGTGCAAGTGGCCAGGGTTGAAGGCATACCCAAAGGCTCGATGAATGACCTGAATCTGGCGCGATCGCTGGCGCGGAAAGGGCTGAACCATAGGGAGGGCACCTCCTAGGTGCTGGTGAAAGTCAGCCTGGCCGCCAAACAAAGCGGAGGCGACTTGAACTAGCGGATATGATTATCTATTTTAGTTTAATCTACCCTAGATTAGAGTAGATTACCTTTAATCGCAACGATTCGCTTAGGCTTGCTCTAGAGCTAGATAGAGCGGTTATGACTACCCAGAAGCGCCAGACCAGCATTTACCTGCCAGATCCGATGAGGGATGCCATTCAGGCGATCGCAGATAGAGAGCAGCGATCGTTTACGTTTGTGGTTGAAATGCTTTTGAGGGAGGCTTTAGAGGCAAGAGAGGCCACCAGGAAGAATGGTTAATGAAACAGCAAGGATATTGGCGCTGATTGCCTGGCACATCTTTACGCGGCTTCCCAAGATGGTATTTGGCTTTGTAAAGATTGGATCCTAGAAAACCAGTTCGGTCATAAGATTAGACTTCGGTAGATATCGCTATGGGATGAAGCAGCGGACACCCCTTGCTGAACCACTCCCTTCAGCCAGCCCAATGTGATTTCGAGGTGGCTGATGCCCCGTCGCCAGCGCAGGATATCCTGAGTGCACAGACTATCAAACCAATACATTCATAGAATTGGGCTTCGCCCTTAGGGGCCACAAGTAGCCGACTTCAATGGGATAGTAGCGCGGGTTATGCACCACAACATCACTAGGTAAGCGTAAACACTGGTGCCAGCGGCTTTTGCTCATCCACACCAACAACTCCTGGTTGGAACCCACGGTAGGCTAACAGAATGACATTTAGATAAGCTTGCAACAGCTGATCTCGATCCTTTGTGGTCTACTTGGACTAACGACTTTCCATAGTTACAGCCTACTTAACGAGAAATACTGACTTCCGAAATTCGTTTTTCTAGCTTTTCAATTATTTGAGTATATTTTATATCATGTGCTCTTAGTTTATTGAGCTGCCTTGCCTGACTAACCATCTTCTTGATTTGGCGAACATTAGATGTGTCAATTGTTGCATTCTGCAAACGTGGAATAATTATATTCATGTACGCTTCACATAAATTCGATACCACCTGTTCGCTGAATTGAAACTTTTTTGCGAAAAACTCTATTCGTGATTTTATCTTATCGAGCAATAAGATGTGATCTTTCCAGAGTCGAGCTCTCTGTAATGATTTTTCTAGATCGGATAGTGCGTCTACTGAATCTTTAGCACTTCTTACTTTACGAGATTCGGCTTGAAGAAAGTATGGCAAGTAAGAGTTTGGAGCTAGTTTTGAAAGTCGAATTGATGACTGATAGCATGAATTCGACATTCCTAATTTTTTATATGCATCGTAATTGGCAATTTCTTGTTTCACAAGAGACTTCGATACTTTTCTCCGAATTAATACAATTAAGTCATCAACACGACCGTACTTTTTTTCTAATTCATCCTCTAACTTTTGCGCCTCTAACACCGAAAAATCAACTTCGACAAGGACTTTTCTTAGAAACGACAATACTGAGGCTTGTGTTTTCCCGATAAAATCCGGCGGTTCTAAAAACAGCTTAAGCAAGCCAGAACTTTTCTCCCACTCATATTTAAATACAACTTTTTCTTTGAGTTCCGTCCGAAACTTTTCAAGATGGAGTTGAAGTTCTGCTCGAGGTTTTGCAGTAGCAATATAAGCCAAACAGTCTTCGCTGTAGAAATCAAAAATCAAGAAAAATAATAAGATAAGAAAAGCTATTAATTCAACATTTAAGACTACACCAAAAAGCACATTGAAAACAAAACCGCTTAAAGCCAATAATAATATAGCAAAAAGTATTGGCAATGAATAAAATATTTGCAGTCTACCACTGCTTGAGCTTGCTATTTCACCTGTGCAAATTACAAAAGCACATGCTAATAAAGAGGTAGAAATAGCAGGCAAAAAATTATCGCCACTTGCAATTAACAATACACCAGTAGAAATTGCTATTGCAAGGATGCTTGCAAAAAGTACAGGGCGGGATGGAGAATGTTCTTGATGCTGAAGAAAGATCTTTTTTCTTCCACCAAAAATCAGATCACTGTTATCAAATATATATCCAAAGCAAAATTGCAACCATCCAATGGCTCTTACTTTATAGTTGTAGACTTGAGTAGAACCCCGAGCGCCATTCGTAATTATAAGCACGACTATTATACTTATAGCAAAAATAAAGATAGGAAAACTATAAGCCAATATTATCAAAAAAGGTAAAACCCGCATGCCTAAATACATAACAATGCTTGTCACTGAGCCAACAAACACCTTCACCATCTTCCCGCTGAAAAATCCCGCAACAATCATAGCCATGAACATATAGCTAAGAAAAGATGCAATAGGGGAACCATCAATCCAAAAAAAATCTTGAAGTGTTGACTTTATTTCAGAGACATTTTTAAGTGCAACTAGAAATAAGCTGGGCCAAAAAGGAAGCAAATAAGCAAAAATAAAAGATTTAACTCCTAAGACTACACAAAAGAATAGATTGGCAGGTAATACAAACGATACATAAGTGCTATCTCTCTTGCTAGAACGTTTGATATTGTTGAGGATGGCTTTAAGTTCGGTCCAAAACCCATGGATAAATAAAGCGGTGAATCCAATAATAATTACCGCGAATAACATTGATAGAGCTATTCTTCCCCCTAAGGGAAGGGATATATATACATCAATTGCATTCTTGTACAGTGGGTTTATCTTATCAAGAACAAATCCGATAGTTAGCTCGAACAAAAAACTAGACTTTTGAAAAATAGATAAACTTTGAGTAATTAGATATGTGCAGACAAGCGTCGATACTAGTAAAAACCAGAGAAAAAATCTGCTGACTCTTCTCAAAGCAGCGCTATTATCAGTAACTAATAAGAAATTTGGAGAGTATAAATCGGGGGCCTCCTTCAAAAGAAAGTATAGAGACGCAAGCTCATGATCTCCTATCTTTCTCGACAAATATTTCGATCTTAAATCTTGAGTTGATACCTCTTCAAAAAACTCGAAGTCGGATTTCAAAGCTCCTAACTTGTAAAGCTGAATCAGTATATTACAGTCAAGTGGATTAAGAGCCAATTTAAAGAGACTATCTTTCTGTTGGATCAGCTTGGATACTACGGAGTAGTCTGTTCTGCTCATTAATCCGAAGACTGTGGACAGCTTCAGAGGTTCTATTTCAGCAAGGAAATACTGATGTTTATAATATTCAAGTGATTCAGGCAACTGATTTCTAATACTTATCAAGCATTTAATAGCCGATTCCGGTAAGAGCTTATCAATTGCATTGAGCACATAGATATACTGTGATAACTCTACAGAATCTAAATTGTCAATCAGAAGTATGGCTTGAATTTTTCTGTTAAAGGTTGAGAGAAATCTAAGACTTTCATCTGAATCAAGGAGGTCTTTAATCTCTGTGATATCTGATAATTTACGGTTGATTTTTGCAAGATCAACGTAAAACACTTTGATGCCATCTCTTTTTTCTAAATAATTAAAACTATGGTACAGCGTAGACGTTTTTCCGCTACCTTCTGAGCCTCTTAAAAATATACCTTTCTTTGACGAAACCAAGAATTCACAAAATTCTTTAATTTCATTAAAAAGCAACGCTGAGTCTCCATTAATCAGTGATATATCCCACCCTATATCCTGGGTAAAGAAATCACGAAAATCCTCTGCGAAGAATATATCTTCTGTTTGACTCTGTGTAAGCATTCTTTAGTTTTGCTCCCTCAATTTGCTATTAAAAATCAAAATCGCTTATGTCGTTATCAATATAAGGTTCACAATCAAAAGACAAAGAACTTGAAATCTCATCCAAATCTAGACTGTCGCTTAGATCTGGATCTTGAAGGTTTACTCCAATATCAGGTATGTCTTCACCACCCATTATTTTCTCAAGCTCTTCGCTCGACAGCACACATTTCAGATTTAGAGTATGCCCAACATCATCAAGTGTACTTATTGTTTTGCCGATGCCCTCTAACCTTAATTCTCGAAGAGTGCTATCTCCAATTTTTTTTTCTACATCCTGATTGGGATTAGAGTCATCACCTGAACCAGAATTCTCCAAAACTTTAGCTTGTGTAGATTTATCATCATCTACTTGAAGATATAGCGAGAAATCAATTTCATCTATATCTGTTTCAACCTCTACTCCCGTCTCTTTTGAATCTAGATTCGCTCCACTTACTGATGTCTTCAGTTTTACATCACTACCTTCATGAATTGTTGTGGCCAGCAAAGTCGCAGAGACTCCAGAAACTGAGCCAATCACAAAGAAGCCAAGATTTCTCTTAAACGATTGATTGTGCTTGAGCGTCTTTAAGGAGTCAGATTCTACTCTACTCTTAATATAGACAGCATCATCACGTATCTCTTTAGATAGATTCTTTGAATGCTGGCATCTTGTTAAGAAAGTCAGCAGTGCTCTCTTCTTTAAGTCATCATCCCCAGCAGATATATACTTGATAAAATCATCTGCAATTTTCTCGGCTTCATTATCTCCGATCGACGACACAGCATTATTTTGGGAATTTATATAAAAATTTCTGACAACCGTCTTCATGAGTTTTACTTCTTGCGATACGTTGCCAATTTGAATTGTTTTTGCACTGACATTGCTAAGAACAGATTGCGATGATGACGTATTAAATGACTGTGCTTGTTTCTTTAAATATCCATCGATTTCTTCAATCACACTAATTCTCTGGATTCCCGCTCTGCGAAGGAAATCTTCTACAAACTGATCTCTCAGCTTCAACAAGCTAACAAAGCTATTCAAAAATAGTAATTTATTCTGCGGTTCTGTACTTTGGAAAACACTCATGGGTGAATCTAATACCTTCAAGCACTCTTGAACCTCTTTACTTTGATCGATATTAATTTCTCTAATCTTACCATCTAATAATTTTATAATTTCATCGGCATCTAGACTGCTGTCACCCAAAAAAATCTGCTGTAATTCTTTAAATTCTCTAAAATAGATATCCAACAAAAGAAGTATTGTTACTTTTGCCACATTTCTTTTTTCAGCTACAAGTAAAACTTGTTTGTAGATTTCTGTAGATAGTGTTTTGTCCATATCAATCTTTGCTATAGCTCCTTGCTGTTTGCTCATTCAGCGTAGCCGTCAGATTCTCAGCGCTGATAAGTTCCCGTTGCCCTCGGTCATCTTCAGATAGCAAATAGCCCGTCCCCGAAGCTTTAACCATAGTTCTGCGAGTCAAGTTAGTCCCGTGACTATTCCTAGCTTCCTCGAATCAGTAACCATTGAAGTCATACAATCCATGGCCGTCAAAATGGATGGGTTGATCACGGGTTTGCGCCGATCCTCCAGGCGATCGCTCAGGGCTTTGAGTAGGAAAAGTCAGGTTTAGTATCGGGACCATGGAGCGGGGCTCTTGCGTTTCACCACCTTCACTTCTAAGGTTCCCCGAAATGCAGTGACATTATCGTGGGTAGATCGCACTAGCCCTGTTCCAACCTCTGGGCTTACCCAGTCGCCCAACAGTTCAACCAGAAACGACTCACCCGGCACCCTGGTTGACTGACAAAACTTAGCCAAGATCATGGTAGTACATACGCATCTTAAACTCGATTCGGTAAGTGCGGCGGTCGTGCTGTTTTCGTGAAGACATAGCCGGTTCGGGGGCACTGATCTGGGTAAAACAGACCGCCGCAATGAGTTGTCAACCTTGCTCTAGAGCCGTTTGGCTCTCCCGTGATGATTATGCAGCGACAGGAGAAAAATGTCAGCAGATGAGGCAGCGGGCGAAATCGCTCAAAGTTGGTGAACCCATAACCTGAGCGTTTAATCAACTTCAGCCGAGTGTTGACAGCAGTTATAAATTCAAACGGTATTAGCAGATACAGACATAAGTGAGACTGAATCAGGCACCAATAATGGATCTAATGCCAGCATAGGCGTGGTTCAAAATTGTTGTTGGCAGTTAAATTTTCAGCTTTTTAGTCCGTTTTTAGTTCATGTGAGGATGCTGCTATTTTTGTCAGAGAGGCTGAAACGCCCGTCTGGCGTCGAATTTACAATTGCTGTGCTCCGTTGGTTCGTCTCAACGCCATTGAGTTATTGCCTAGATCTTTTTGTAGCTCTTGGCGAATCAGGGCGAACCGCTGTACATCGGCCTGGGTCAGCCAGGACTCAATTTCGTAAATCGTCTGCCCACCCTGCCGGTGCGATCGCAACGTGAGAATAGTCTCTGGCAGGTGGTTGGCATCCCCCCTGAACTCGATATTCAGATCGCGCCCCCGCTCCACAATTGTGTAGAACTGCTTGCCCTCGAACACCCGCTGCCCCCGGTGCTGCCCCTGGCAAAAACGCTCCAGCAGCAGCACCGCCGTCCCCGCAATCTGCTCCTGGGTTTGGCGGTCAACGGGAATCGGTGTTCTGGGGCGCGGCGGGGTCACGTTAGGTCATTGATAAAGGGATTGAGCCCCGCCATGATGGCGGCATCATCTCCCAAGAACTGCCGCAGGGGCTGATCCACCGGCCCTGGGTCGGGCAGGGTTTTGATGGGTTCTGCTGGGGTGGATGTCATGGAGCTATTGGCTGATGGTAGATGTCGTGAGGATAGCTCAACCAGTGGGAGAGCGGTCTTAGGTGTCGTTATCGAATCATCGAAAGCTTCCAGTTCTGGGAGAAACTGCTCCTTGATTTCTAGTATCTGAGTCGTCAACTGCTGAATTGATCGCACAGCCTGCCGCCGAATTTCATCCTGGGGAGCCTGAACCGCTGCCATCGCAAACGGCCCATAACAACCATTGAGCGCCGATCGCATCCGGGAAGGGAG
>Ga0081535_100709_pt1 | contig 17566 bp, 17 predicted proteins | sample HotLakmasection3_FD_71020 | JGI IMG/M metagenome (GOLD analysis project Ga0081535, IMG submission 71020) | Hypersaline microbial mat communities from Hot Lake, Washington, USA - Section #3 (SPADES assembly) (version 2) | ecosystem: Environmental > Aquatic > Non-marine Saline and Alkaline >... | reverse complement strand
GAGCGGGGCGCGCGGGGGGGGCTCCGGACGCCGCTCCGGTTCCGGAAGCTGGATCCCTGGGGCGCGATCTCGGCCAGGAGCAGCGCCCCGCCGCGGGCGACCAGGACGGCCGCCACGACGCCCACCGCGAACCAGAGGACCGGCGAACGCGTCCAGTCGTTCAGCGCCTCCTCGGCGCTGCGCGCGCGGCGCTCTGAGGCCTCGAGCACGGACTCCAGCTCGTCGCGCGCCTCCACGGCGAGCTGAAGCCGTTCCTGGCCCAGCTCCACGCGGCGCTCCCAGAGCCCCAGCTCCCGGGCGTCCAGCTCGGCCCCACGTCGGCGGAGGCGCAGCTCGCGGACCTCGCACAGCATGAGCCGGGCCGTGGGCATCGGGAACCACATCCCGGGCACGCCCCCATGCTCGAGGCGGAGAGGTTCTGGGACCGCGGCCTCGGGGCGCAGGCTCGCGCAGGGGTCCTCCTGGGCGCGCGCCGGGAGCGAGGTCGCCAGGATCACGAGCGCGAGGCTAGTAGAGATCGCGGAACGCATCGGCCACCTCCTCGTCGGTCATCGCGGCCACGTCGGCGTCGAGCCCCACGATCTCCCGGGCGATGGCCTGGCGCTCCTCCCGGATGGCCGCAATCTCGGCCGCGTGTTCGGTGTCGCGCTCGTCCAGAGCCGCGCGGCGCGCGTCCAGGGCCGCCACCTTGCGCCGGGCCTTCTCCACGGCCAGCTCGTCGGCGATGCGCGCGGTCCGGCGCCGGCTCGCGTTCCAGACCAGCCCCGCCCCGAGAACGGCCACGAGCCCGAGCACGAAGGCCCAGGCCCACTTCCGGAACCAGTCCCAGGCCGCGCGGAGGCGCGTCACGGGAGCTTCGGGGGCGTCTTCGCCAGCGCGGGGACCGGGGTCTCGCGGTGCTCGAGGTCGATCTTGGCGTAGCGCTTCGCGACCCCCTTCAGCGCCTCGAAGGCCCAGACCGAGAGCCCACCGAAGGCGGCGAAGTAGACCACCGCGGCGAGGCTCCCGCCGGCGTAGTGATCCTCCACGGTACCGGGCCAGAAGAGCCCGATCAGGACGCCCACCGCGACCGGATGCCAGGGGAGGGTCTTGCGAGCCGCGAGCCAGAACCAGCGCAGCTTCCCCGGGGTCTCGGCACGCTCGCGCGTGAAGACGAGGGTCTTGAAGAACTGGCCGCAGATCATGGCCAGGACCATCCAGACCAGCCCGGGGTGACGGGTCAGGGTGCCGAACGCTTCGGTGAGGGTGTCCATGGGCTTCTCCTTCAGCTCCGGGGGAGCGAGCACGCTCCCCGCTCCATGCGCTCGGCCATCTTGGCGAAGCTCCGCCACAGCGCCGGGGTCATGAAGTTCTCGGCCCAGCCGATCATGGCGGTGACCGGCTCGTTCTCGTCGATGAACTCGAGGAAGTGGGCGTCTTGCTCTGCCGGCGTCTTCGAGCGGTAGCGGGTCTTGCCGTCGGGCTTCTTGCCGGCCTTGGCGTAGGTGCCGAAGTTGGGGACCAGGGCCACGTTCCGGAGCCCTCCGCCCACCTTCTCGATGCAGCCGACGAAGTCCGCGATGGAGCGGTCGATCACGCCGTCGTCCGTGTAGGTCTGGCCCCCGATGAAGGTCCGCCGGGGGAAGCGTCGAGCGAGCGCGCGCGTGAAGGCGTTCAGGGGGAACCAACGCATCCGGACGCCGCTCCCGAAGGTCGAGAGTCCCACGACGCCGCCCGCGAAGCGCTCGGCCATGAGGTCGACCAGCTTGGTCGCGTGTGCGTCGGCGCGCGCCTTGCCGGGTCCGCCCGTCGCGCGGATGGGGTTCGAGCCCAGCTCCGGGTCCAGGAGCCCGAGGTTGTACTCCCCGGCGCAGCGGTCCATGTCGTCGGCGAAGCGCTCCTCGTGTCCGATCCAGGGGTAGCCCCAGATGAAGGGGAGGATGTCCCGGGCGAAGAAGGCGTCCGCGTAGCGCTTGCAGGTGTCGACGCTGTTCATGAGCCCGAAGCGCCGGTGCTTCTCGTCGTGCCACGGTCCGCCGATCGCCACCCACTTGGCCCCGTGATCGTCGAAGCGCTTCGCGAGCGCCGCCGGGCTCCCGTGGCTCGAGGGGGTGATCTTGCGGAGGTAGAGCGCGAGGCCTTCCGGCATCGGGATCGACGACATGAGCCGACGATACCACCGGCGGATTCAGGAGCGCTACCTACGCCGGCGCGGCGGTGTCTCCAGAGCGCTCTCGATACGCTGGAGGCTGGAGTCGATGCTGCCGAGCCGGGTCTGGACCTGGATCACGGTCTCGCGGGTCGCGCGGGCGCGCGTGGCCTCCTCCTGGCGCTCGCGGTCGATCCGGGCGTCGGTCTCGCGCATCGTGACGATCGCGGCCGAGTGATCGCGCGTCGTGTCCCGGACCTCGATGTAGCTCCGGAGGAGGTAGCCGCCGATGCCGATCAGGAGCGAGAGGAGGAACCCGCCGGCGACTCGGATGATCGTGACGGCGGTCCGGGCTCGGGTCTTCTCGTGATCGTCCTCGAGCTGCTTGACCTTCAGCGCGCCGATGTCCTCCTCCTGGCGCGCCGTGGTCTGGGCGATCTCCTTGATCGCCTCGGAGAGGTCGTGCCGCTGCTTCGCGTCCTCGGCCCAGGTCCCGGCCAGGCGCTCGAGGCCCGCGCGGACCTCCTCCTTCACGCCCCGAGCTTCGGCGCGGGCGCGGCCGATCTCGTCGCGGAGGTCCCGGAGGGCTTGTGCTTCGGTGGGGGCCATGATCAGGTGTAGGAGAGGTTCAGCCAGAGGCGATCGATGCTGTCCGCTTGGTGCGCGCCGCCGTCGGTCCCGGCGATGATCGAAATGTAATAGAAGTGGCTCGTGCTCCACGTGTGCGAAGCGCCCAGGGCCAGCGTCCAGGTGTGCTCGGCGTCTCCAAGTCCCGCCGGGTTCTCCGTGAGGGCCTGGACCGACGACGCGTTTCCGTTCTGGTCGACGCGGAAGAGCCCCATCTGCGTCCGGGAGCCGGGGGCCCGAGTGCCGCCGGGGTCGAGCCGAATGCCGATCGAATCGATACGCGCCCCCGGAGGCGGGTTGCCGATGGGGATCCGGACGTTCGCGAGGTCGGCGGACGACGAGAGCGCGTAGCCGGTGGGGCCTCCAACGCTCCAGCTCGTCCCGAGGAAATATTGAGTGTGCGCGACCGCCCAGGCCGTCGGTCGGGCCTCGTTCAGGAAGCCCGCGATCTGCGCGAGCTGGTCCTGAAGCGTTCCGCCGAACAGGGAGATCTCCCCGACAATGGTGTCCGGGACGCCGATCTTTGCCGAGCCAGGCTCGCCTGCGAGGTCGCTGATGATCTTGTCGAGCTGGGCCTCCACCGTGGTCGCCGGGTTCGTGGTCAGGTCCGCCCACTGCCCACCGCCGCCGTAGGTGATCGCGGTCGCCGCGTGTGCGCCGGCCGCATCGTTGACGTGGTCCTGGATGTCCGTATCCAGCTCGTCGAGCTGGGAGCGGACCGAGCCCGCGGAGAGGGTCCCGTTCGCGCGCGCGCCGACGCGCGCCGCACCGTCCGGGTTTGCCGTCGTCGCGAGGCTCGAGACCACCGCGTCCAGCGCCGCCTCCACGGTCACGGCGCCGATGCCGGCGATGGCGCTCGCCCAGTCACCCGAGCCCCCGTAATCGATGGAGCTGGCGGGGTGGACCGAGCCGGCGCCGTCGACGTGGTCCACGAGGTGTTGGAGGAGCGCCGCCACGGCCTCCTTCGTGGTCCCGGCCACCAGCTCGAGGGTGAGGCCCTCGAGCCGGATGAAGTCCTGGCGACGGGCCAGCTCGATCGCGGCGTCTAGGATGGAGGTGACGCCATCGGCGCGGAGGATGTCGCAGACCAGGATCAGCCCGGGGTCGAGGGGGACCGGGGTCGCGGTCCCCGCCGGAGCTTCGGCGCCCTGGCGGACCACGAAGCGGAAGGTCTCGGTCTGGAGGAAGAAGAGCCCGAGGCTGTTCCCGTCGATCCGGGGGTCGCTCAGGGTCCGGTCGAACTCGATGAAGACGCTGACGTACTTCTCGTTCCCGCCGCCGGCGACCGCGGTGGAGACGCTGTTCTCGTCGACGCTTACGTCCACGTTCTGCGTCGAAGGGATGGCGATCCGCTGCCCGCTCGCGTCGTAGGCCACACCGGGCCCCGAGACGTTGATCGTGAGGTTCGGGACCCCGTTCTGGGCCGGGTCCATCCCCAAAGCGATGCCGACCAGAGCGTGGTCGGCGGCCACGTTCCAGAGGGCCGCCTCCACGTCGTCGAAGGCACCGTCCAGCTCGGCCTCGGTCACCTTCTGGCGGAAGTAGAAGTCGCGGCGATCCATCGGGTCCCTACCTTATCAGGCGCAGGCGCGCGGGCGCGAGGCTAGTGGAGAATGAACTCGTCGCCCAGCTCGGAGAGACCCAGCTCCACGTGGTCGACGACGAGAGAGGCCACCGGGCCCCGTACCGTGATCAGGTGCGTGTGCGCCGGCTTCATGTACCGGGCGATCGTAGTGATGGTCGCGATCTGGTCCTCGGTCAGCGCCTCGGTCAGCGCCTCGGTCGCCACGACCTCGAAGCTGTAGAGGCTGAACGAGTCAGAGGGCCCCAGCTCGAGGTCTCCGATCTCGTCGACGCCAAGCTCCCAGCCGCCGCCCCCGTTGAAGGCGATCACACCGACCTCGAGTCCGAGGAAGAGCCGGACCAGGTTCACGATCCCGACCGCGGTCCCCTTTTGCTTGTAGGCCGCCACGAGGACCGAGATTAGCCGGCGCTTCTCCTGGACGCTCAGGTCGAAGCTGAAGGGGTTCCCGAGGTCCAGGAGCATCGCGTCCAGGAAGGGCTCGGAGGCCTTGTCCGGGTCCAGGATGTCGGTCCAGGCGTCCACCTGGCAGAGGAGGAGATCGGTCACGTCCTGGAGGCACGAGAAGAAGGCCTCCAGCTCCCGGGTCGCGTCCTCCTCCCGGTTCTTCTGGGGGATCATCCGCCACAGCTCGAAGCGCCGATCCGCCGGCGCGTTCGTGCAGAGCAGCCCCTGGAACGTCGCCGCGTTCAGCGGGGGTCCGATGACGTTCTCGAACAAGTCCTCCACCCCGGTCGCCGTGACCTGGTAGGGCGCGTTGCTCAGCTCGAGGTCCAGGGTCACGTCCACGACCGCCGAGGAGACCCGGATCACCGCCACCGCCGACACGTCCACGGCCGCTTGGGGGAAGGCGCTCAGGCGCTCGAAGGTGTAGGCCTCGGGGTCGAGCGCGGTGTCCGAGACCGGCTCGTTGAACGTGATCCGGACCGTGCGCGAGTCGCGCGCGAACGCGCTCGAGACCTCGGGGGCCACGAGGTCTTCGGTCGTGAAGCTCCAGGAGGTCCCGATGTTGGTCGGGGTCCCCCCGGAGTCGCCCTCGATGTCGACGCGAACCTGAACCGCGATCAGCGAGGGGAAGTCGACCGGGGGGATGATCTCGAAGCGAGTCCCATCGGGGAAAGTCCCGAAGACGTTCGCGGTCCAGCCCGGTTCCACGAAGGCCGCGAAGAGGTCCATGACCAGGATCTCCGGGCCGGTCCCGACCCGGACGTAGACCTGGATCTTCGTCGACCCCCAGCCCGAGTCCGTGACCATGTCGAACAGGATCGGGAGGTCGACCCTTACCCCCGTCTCGCCCGGTTCGGGGTCCCTGTTGACGATCTGAATCCACGGGTCCCCGGCCCCCGTCCCGAGGTCGTCCAGGACCACCGCGTCCACGAAGAACGCCGGGATCTCGACTTCGGCGCTCACTTCGTCCCCAGCTCCAGCACGAAGCTGACTTCGGGGGTCCCGCCGCTCGAGAGCGAGGCGGCGACGTCGGACAGGTCCCGGGTCTCGCCCGGCCGGATCTCCACGCGTCCGTGCTCCGTACCGTCGATCCGGATGGAGGCGAACCAGGCCCACTCCTGGAGCCCGAGCGGGGCCGTCCCGGTCTGGAGGAAGACGCGCGCGCGCCGGCCCTGCTTCAGGCTCCGGATCTCGACGCCGCCGACGCCATTCAAGCCCGCGCGCGCGCCGGCGAGCTGCGCGTTGATCACGTCGCGGACCTCGTGCGCTCGCGCGTTGGCGATGTCGACGAAGTCCGCCGTCTGGAAGGTGATCACCTGGGGGGCTCCCTCGTCGATCTCGAGGGTGATCGTCTGGCCGTTGGCCAAGGTGTAGGGCTCGAGGAGCGCGGTCACCATGGGAGGAGCCGAGCGAGGCCCACGGATCCGGGCCCTGAAGCGGACCAGCTTCTCGGCCGCCACGGGCCCCGAGAGGGTCTGGGAGACCGCCAAGGAGTCCCCGGGGACGAAGCGACGCGTGAAGCCGGGCTTCATGTCCCCGAGGACGAAGACGGCGTCCCCGTCGGGCGCGATCCAGCCCTCCAGGTCTTCGGCGACCCGGGCCTGGTTCACCCCCGGAACTTCGCTCAGGAAGTAGGACATCTCGCCCGGTTACTGCTGACGGAAGACCTGGATATGGTCGAAGGCGGCGCGCCGCGTGACGTCCTCCACGTGGATCCCGAAGCCGGACCGGCCGCTGGTGAAGGGGGCGCTCCCGGAGTTGATCCCCAGGGTGTCGTCGATGAACTCCTCCATCCCGACGATGGGGGTCCAGACCGGCGCGCCGCTCAGCGGGTTTGCGTCCAGGTCGTTCTCGAAGCACTGGAGGAGCACGTCCCCGTTCACGTTCACGATGACGTCGAGCCGGAGGTGGTGCCAGGTGTCCTGGGCGAAGCCCGCACCCGAGCGGAGGAGGATGCCGTTCGCAGCCGGGGCCGGGACGAGGTCGGGGAGGCCGTTCGCCGGCGCGCCCTTGCGGAGGATCAGGCGGTAGGGGTCGTCGTCCCCGCAGCCCAGGAGGTAGCCCTCGTGCGTCACCTCGGCCCCCTGGAGGCAGGCGAAGAAGAAGGGCGAGAACCCGGTGGGGCCGCCGCTCGGGAGGCGCTTGACGCATCCCCGGATGCTGACGCCCTTCGCGTGCGGTGCGAAGTTGACCTGGTTCGTGAAGAGCCCCACGGCGCCGGGGGCCGCCGGGACGCTCAGGCTGTTGAAGCCGTAGAGGAAGTTGCCCCCTCCGGGAGGCCGCGCGATCCCGGTCGTGGCGCCGCGGTCCACGACCCCGGCGGCCAGGCTGTTCGTCAAGAAGGTCCAGTCAGTAGAACTCACGGTTTAGTCCCTCGTCTCGCTGTGATAGAATCGGGACCATGTCGCGATTCCTTCGTCACGCTACCGCATCCGACGTCGCCCTCGCCATTGAAGAAGGTAGGCTCCGTGTCACCGCTGCGGGAGAGATCTGGGGGAAACGCCCCGAGCCCAAAGCGGTCTGGCGCCCTCGGGCGATCGAAACCGTGCTCGCTCCTGGGCATGTGATCCCGTATCTGAGGGTCACCTTCAGCCACTCGGAAGGGCGGGTCCGGTGCCTCGTTCACAAGCTCGTCTGGATGGCGTTCCGAGGTCCGATCCCCAACGGGCTCGAGATCGATCACGTCGATGGGGATAAGTCGAACAACGCGCTGACCAACTTGGAGCCGGTGACCTCCGGAGAAAACCAGCGCCGATCTTGGAAGCTGGGGCTTCACAAGCCGAGGACTCCGGTGAATCGGGCTTGTAGCGATGCAGTCCTTCAAGAGGTCCGTTCCCGCCTCGCATCGGGCGAAAGGCAATCGTCGATTGCTGACGATCTCGGCCTCTCCAGGGGTGTCGTGAACCGAATCGCCAAGGGAAAGACCTACGCGTCCTCTCGAGAGGACGCTACAGCGTCGCCATGAGATCGATCCAGAAGACCGATCCCGAAGGGGTCACGATGAGCTGGCCGGTGCCGTTGTCCGTGAAGTTGATCGCGCTCCCTCCGGAGGTTCCGGAGAGCTGGATCGTGTTGGCCGTCTGATTGACCACGAAGTAGTCCGTGTCGGGGGCGAGACCAGCGGGGAGGGTCCCACCATCCGCACGAAGCCGGACGGTCTGGCCGTTGCCCAGGCCGTGGTTGTTCTTCGTGAGGGTGTCCGCGGTGTGGTCCGGGACGGCCGCGAACGGCGCGATCGTCTCCTCGAAGTCCTCCGTGGTCTCCGCGGAGCCGCCCGGTCCGCCGTCGTAGCTCGCCGCCGTCGTGGCGCCCATGGAGAACTGGAACGAATCGTTGAGCCAGCCTTCCGCGAAGTCCTCGAAGGTCTCCGGGACCGTATCGAACTCGGCCGCCACGCCGTCGACGTCGGCCCACGAGGTCGCGAAGCCCTCGAGCGCCACGAAGCCCAGCTCCGTGATCCGGGGGCCATAGACCGTGATCCCGCTGTTCGCGGTCCCGACCGCGGGGCCGGCGTCGGGGAAGAGGTCGGCCTTCCCCACAGCCGCGCGCAGCTCGAAGCCGACGTCGCCGACGCCGCCCGCCTTGCTCAGGAGGTCGACGCGCCACCATCCGGGGATCGCCTCCACGACCATCGCCTCCTCGAGCAAGGTGTCCGTGGAGACGGCGCCGCGCCCGGTCCGCTGGTCGAAGTAGACCCGGATGTGCTGGAGCGCTCCGCTATCGAAGTTGACCGCGATGGAGCAGAAGTTGGGGGCGCTGGTGTCCTTCTTGACCCAAAGCCGGCAGCGGAGGCGGTCCCCGCCGATGCCGGTCTGGTCCCCGGTCCAGAGTCGATCGCCCTGGGCCGTGAAGTCGGTCAGGAGGAAGGCCTCGTCGTCGCCCAAGGGGTCGAGCTGGTTCGCCGTCGTGGAGCCGAACAGGGGGTTCGACGGGGTCCAGGTCTCGGCGCCTCCGGAGGGGATCAGGTTCCCCTCGTCCGGTTGGATCTCGTTCGTGTACCCCTCCTCGAAGTCCTCCACGGACTCCGGGGTCAACGCGGGGCCGAAGACGGTGTCCAGGGTGAAGCCGAGCGCGGTCCCGAGCGCGCCGCTCGAGTCAATGCGGACCGTCCCGCCAGGATCGGACCAGACCCGGACGCGCCCGTCGGGGAGCGCCACGACGCCGCTCTGAATCACCGCGATCGCCGACGTGTTCGCGACCAGGGCCGCGATGTCGTCCGCCGTGGCCTCGTCCAGGAGCTTCACGTTCCCGGTCCCCTGGGCCCCGTCCTGGATCTGCGCCGCGCTGAAGCCGATGCGCTGCCAGGTGTCGGGGTGGCTCACGTTCACCACCCGGATCTCGGAGTCGTAGCCGCCGATGTCGGACTGGAGGAAGAGCCGGAAGCCGCCGCCCGGGTTGATGATCCCGGCCGTGAACTCCCCGGCGTAGCCCTGGAGCGTCTTTTGCGTGTTGATGTGGCCGGCGACGCCCGCGACGTCCACCTGGGCAGGGGTGAAGGTCACCGCGACGAAGGCGCGGTTGTTGAAGTAGATCCGAACCGTCTCGCCCCCGGCGTCGAAGCCGATCGGGGGCCCGGCGCTCGTGTTCGCCGCCTGGAGGTAGGCCTCAGTCGCCGCCACCGGATCGCTCGAGACCGAGCCCTCGTCGGTCGTGACGTCCAGGGTGTCCCCGACGCTCACGGTCCAAGGCTCGGCGGTCCCGGAATCGGTCGCGGTGTTGCCGTCGTAGCTCGCCGGCGAGGTGACTCCCATCGCGAAGAAGTAGGGGACGTTGTCCCAGGCCTCCTCGAAGTCCTCCACGGTCTCCTGGCCCACGCCCGGCTCGTAGATGGACGCCTCGAGCTGGCCGGGGTTCGGCGGGTCGTCGAACCCGAAGACGAAGCTCTCGTTCGTGTCCCAGCCGGCGCGGAACGACTCGAAGGGAGCGGTGGGGGCGCCGGCTCCGCCCGCGTAGTCCGCTGCGTCATCGCTCCCCGTGGCCACGACCGCCCAGAACTCCGCAAGCCCGGTTACTGCGTCCTCGTCCTCGAAGCTGGGGTTCAGGAGGGCCATATCAGAGCGGGCCGCCGGTCTCGCCGTTGATGAGGGTCACCGTCCCGAGCACGGGCCACTCCCGGAGGAGGATCGAGAGGTCGCTGTGCGCGGCGTTCAGGGTGAAGTCGGCGTCGTCGTCCCCGATCTTCCGGACGGCCGCCACGTCCCGGACCACGTTGAAGACGTCGCTCAGCGGGAGGAGCCCCACCGGATCGCCGTCCTCCTCCACGAACTCGAAGCCCCAGCCGATCGCGGTGTTCAGCGTCCCGTCCGGGTTCCGGACCGCGAAGAAGCTGGTCAGGGCCGACTCGATCGCCGCGCGCGCGGCCGTCGCCGTGTAGCCCTTCCGGAGCCAGACCTTCGCGGTCACGTCGACGGTCTTGTAGAGCGCCGGGGCGACGATCAGGCTGAAGGTCAGGGTGTGGGGGTAGGTCACCGTGACCATGGTCTCCACGGCGTCGAGGAGCGCGCCGGTGGGCACTCCGCCGCCATCCGGGACGATGAAGAGGTAGCCGCTGTTCTCCGCGATCGCGCCGTCCTCGTCGCTCGTGAGCATGAGGGCCCGGGCCACGCCGGGGACGCGGAGCGCGTTGATCTCGAAGTCCTCGCGCGTGACGGTCCGGGTCAGGACGCGGAGCGAGAGCGGGGCCTCCTCCCGGATCTCCTCCACGCTGGCGCGATCGCTCGCGGGGCTCGAGGCCGCCGGGTTCGTGACGGTGGCCACGACCGCGGTCCCGAAGCTGTCCGTGAAGCTCCCCTCGATGACCCGGACGGTCTCGGCCTCCACGACGCCCGCGGAGCCGCCGCCGGTCTTGTAGTCCACGACGATCGTCCCCGTGGGGATGGCCCCGATCACGCCGTCGCCGAAGCGGATCGTTGCCCGGTCGTTCTGGTCGACGGTCAGGGTGAAGTAGCGATCCGCGCTCGTGGTCTCGAGGAAGTTGGCCACCTCCGTGTAGGCGCCGTTGCCGGCGACCACGACCGCCGAGCCGTCGAGGTAGGGGACGCGCCCCAGCATGATCTCGAGGTTCGGGGTCCCGGCGCTCGCGAAGCTCTCCTCCTGGGGGTCGGCGTCCTCCGCGGTCCCGCTCGCGCTCGTCGCCCCGGCCGCGATGGTCACGTCCGCGATCAGGCGGAAGGTGACGGGGTCGGCCACGTTGCGGGTCCGGACGACGGTCCCCGCGGGGAAGACGACGTCGCCGGCGACCGGCGCGCCGATGGAGATCGTCACGTCCACCTGGGACGAGGTCGCCGTCGGGGCTTCGTACCCGATCAGCTTGGCCATCGCGATCAGGTTCTTGCGCTGCGTCGCCTGGCTCCACCGGGACTCGATCGCCTGGTTGTCCTGGTACTTCGTGAGGACGCCGCCGACGAAGGCGTACATCTCCACGAGGAGGTTCCCAAAGTTGGCGATCTCGGTCTGCGTCCAGGTGGGGAAGACGCTCGAGATCAGGTTGTGGAGCCGGAGCCGGAGGCTCGCGAAGTCCTTGTCGGTGTAGTCGAGCTGTTCGCCGAGAACGGGCATCCGGAGGGCCTCCGCCGTCGCGACTATACCCCGGGCAGCGCGCGCGGGCCCAGCTCAGGCCGCCGCGTCGAGGAGCGAGACGTTCTGGGGGACGTCCCGGAAGAGGATCTCGCCCCGGGAGCCCACGATGTCGTAGCGGAGGATCACGAGGATGATGCTCGGCTGTCCGAGCGGCCCGGTATCGCGCCGCGCGTCGACCTCCTTCACGCGGACCTGGGGGACCCAGCGCGCCAGCGCCTCGGTCGTCCAGACGCGCGCCAGCTCGCGCGTGACGGCGTCGTTGGGCCGGTGCCTCAGGAAGTGGAGCAAGGAGCCGAAGGAACCGCGCCAGGGCAGCTCCCCGGGGGTGTAGTCCGTGCTCGCGCGGGTCCCGAGCACCTGGGCGATCATGTTCTGGATCAGGGTCAGCCCGGAGCCGCTCACGAAGTCGGCCGGGCCGCGCCGGAACGGGGCCAGGAGGCCCGAGCCGGTCACAATGCCCCGGGCGGGGCTCCCCGCCGTGCTCGAGGAGCTGGAGCCGCTGGGGGCGTCCGGGGCGAGGGGGTAGCTGGCCTCGACGGGCATGGCTCGATGCTAGGGCTGGTTGCCGGCCGCGTCCAAGGGGAAGACCCGGACGGTGGGGCTCGAGGACCAGCCGCCCACGCGCGTGACGCTGTAGCGGAGCCCGCCGACGATTGGGACCCGGATCGACTTCGTGTAGAAGGGCGCGAACGCGTCGCCGTCGTGGACCAGCTCCTCCACGCCCGTCGCCGGGAAGCGGACGGTCACCATGATCCGGGAGAAGAGCCCGGTCTCGTCGGTCACGTCGAAGCTCACGGTCCCCGTCTTGGCGAGCGTCGTCCCGGGAGCCGGCGAGAAGTTGGAGACGACCGGCGGGGTGATGTCCGCGCCCGCATCGGGCTCCGGTGGGGGGTCGATGGTGTAGGCCCGATTCCCCTCGCCCAGGCCGCCGACGTCGGCCGTGATGCAGAGGATGTCCATGGAGACCTCCGGCCAGCCGTCGTCCCTCGAGAAGGTGAAGCGGTAGCCGCCTCCGATGGGGTCGACGGTCCCGCTGTAGCCTGGGGCCATACTCAGGCCCTCGGCCACGACCTCGATCCGGTCCGAGAACTGGGCACGGATGAAGACCAGGCCCAGGCCGCCGTCGTTCGTGCTCGTGATGTCGAGCACCACGGAATCGGCCTCGCCGATCGTCGCGCTCCCCACGAAGGCCACCGCCGGGGGGTTGTCGATCACCGGGGGGATGGCGCTGATTCCCAGGTCGTTCTTCGAGACCGGGGTCTCGAAGGCAGGCTCCGGGATCGCGAAGCCAACGTCGGAGAAGTCCGCCATGAGCTAGACCGCCGGGACGGTCCCGTTCCAGGGCATCGTCCACTCGGCTTGCTGGACGAGGATCCGGGTCATGGTCTCGAGGGTGTCCCCGTTCGCGCGGCCCGTCGTGATCTGGCGGAACAGGGTCGAGATCCCCTTCCATCCGACCGGGGCCGACAGGGCCGTGGAACGGCCCCACATGAGGGGGATCGTGATGTCGTCGCCGCTCTCCGGGTCCGCGCCGAACTGCTTCGGGATCTGGTTTACGCTCGCGCCCAACCCATAGATGAGCGGGCTCCCCATCCCCACGAAGGCTCCCCCGCTGTTCTTGCGGAGCCAGCCTCGAGCCCCTTCCGACGTTCCCGAGGGCGGTCCTTGCATCTTGTAGGCCTGCGACCCGTCGCCGTCATTCCATCCGATGACCACGGGGTCCCCGTCCGTGTCGGTGTAGGAGTTTGGGGCCAGCGCGTCCATGAAGAACCCGGCTTGATCGTTGCCGCTGGAGGAGTTGCGACCGAAGGCAGCGAAGACGTAGGGCGCTGCATCGTCCGCGACGGCGTAGAGGATGCTGGCCCCCGAGAAACCGAAAGCAGCCCCGCTCGGGGACGCGTCCGTACCCGACCCCATGACCACAGCTTCCTCGGCCGGCGTCGTGGCGGCCGGCGTCGTGTTCGCGCTGGGGCTTCCGCCGGTGAAGCCGTCCACCGCAGCGTACTTTACCCGGCAGTTGGCGGAGTTGCTGACGCGCTGGAAGGTGAAGGCCCGAACGTTGTCCGGATCCCGGATCGCGAACCAGGCGCGGGTGTTGTCGCGGAACTTCGCGATGGTATCCAGCTCGTCGCCGGCCGCGTTGTAGGTGGTGCCGTCGCCGCTCTGCGTCACGACCCACCCGGCCACCTTCAGAAGCTCCTTCAGGTGCCAGAGTAGCTCCGAGCCGTTGCTGAAGGAGATCCCGTTGGGCTCGCTCGGGTTGTTGAAGTGGTACGCCACGGCGTCATCCTATCAGAGGGCCTTGACGCGCGTCGCGGCCACGTTGCCCGGGATGTAGGGGGAGCCGAAGGTCACCGGCCCCGCTGACGTCGTCCCGGTGTTCAGCGTCGCCGCGATCTTCGCCAGCTCAGTCGCCACGAGGCTCGCGATCGCGACGAACTGGGAGCCAGGTCCACCGAGGTCAATCAAGGCCTGGGCGAGCACTTCCACGAGGGTCCCGCCGTCGATCTTGAGCTGCGTTCCGGCGGTGATCCGGACCTCAGTCCCGCCCTCGAGCGTGAGGGTCTGGGAGGCCTCGATCGCGACGGTGCCGGCGTCGTTGTCCATGGTCTGCGTCTGGGAGCCGACCACGAGCCGGATCACCTTGGACGCGCCGAGGGTCGTGGTCTCGGAGCCGGCCTCGAGCCGGAGGACGTTCTCGCCCTTCTCCTTGTCGATGATGGTCAACTTCTTGCTATCGCTCCGGGTGTCCACGATCAGGTCGTAGCCGCCGAAGGCGAGGACGCGGATGTCCGGGTTCCCGCCCTCGCTCGCGTCCGGGACGTCGGGCTCGTCGTTGGGCCGCCCCCAGTGACCGGCCATGTATCGGGGCTGGTCCGGGTCCCCCATGTTGAAGAAGAGCGCGACCTCCGCGCCCTCCTCAGGAACCCAGAAGGTCCCGCGGTCCTTCTCCCCGGCCCCAGGGAGCCCGATGGGCAGCGCCCAGGCGCTCTGCGGCTCGAGGAGCCCGGGGACGCGGACCCGGACGCGCCCGAGCCCCATGGGGTCGTCTCGCGTGGTCACGGTGCCCACGGCCAAGCCGAGGAAGGGCGGATCGGGCTGGTCGATGTCCATGTGTCCTCCCGGGGGGACGCCTACTGGCGGAAGATGGAGCGGCCGGTCTCGGAGTCCAGGATCTCCCGAAGGGGCGCATCCTCGCCAGCTCCGGGCTCGTCCGGGCCATCGCCCGTGTTCTGCGTCCCGCTGGCCGCCGGCTCGCTCCGGTTGCTCTCCAACAGCTCGAGGCCCCGGACCCGGCGCGAGGTCGTGGAGTGCCCTCCGTGGCCATCCGAGACCAGCTTCAGCGTGCATCGGTAGCCGCCGGGGGAGAGGTCGTGCTCCACCTCCGTGACCCAGTAGCGGACGCTCAGGCGTACGCCCATCCCCTCGATCTGGACCACGGTCTTCGCGAAGAGCTGGGGGTCGCCGATGACCGGGAGGCTCATCTTCACCGCGACCTGTTGCACGCGCCGGAACCGCGCGCGTGCGCGCGTGCGAGCGTCGGCCGCCGTGTCGCTCGAGACGGGGACCACGTCCTCGGAGGCGAGGCGGTTGCCGACGTGGACGCTGGAGCCGTCCTCGGGGTCCAGGATCTCGAGGATGGGGGCGAGCACGTCCCGGTCCGTGTCGCTCTCGTCGTCCGCCGTCTCGTCGATGTCCTCGCGGCGGAGCGGGTCCCGCCCTCGGGCGCGAACCCGGCCCGGGCGCGCCGTGACGTCGTTGTCGATCGTCGGCTCGTCCAAGATGTCGCCCTGCCCCGGATCGGTGAAGTAGCGGAAGGTGCGGACCGGGGCCTCCCCCAGGCGCCGGGGGTGGAAGTGGAAACCCTCGTGGTCCACGTAGAACTCGAAGCCGAGGCGCGAGGCCCACCGGCGGATGAACTGGGCGTCCGTGAGCCGGGATTGCGTGATGGTGTCGATGACCTCGGCCGTGTCCTCGATGATCGCGCTCGATCCGGTGAAGCCGGCGTCGCTCGCGAGCCCGCGGATGACCTGGCTCACCGTCTGGTTCTGGAAGGTCCGATTCCGGACGACGGTGTTCAGGAGGACGCTCTCGGCGTTGGCCTCGATCTCGAGCCGTCGGAAGCCCTTCACGCTGGTGATGACCACCTGGCGCTCCGGGCTCATGCGCCCGGGGTAGCCCCATGCGACGATCAGCCGGCTCCCCTTCTTGAAGACCGGGTCGTCGAAGTTGGAGAGGTCGGCGTTGTCGACCACGAGCTTGCAGACGTCGGCCTTGCGCTCCCGGTCCGTGTACCGGAACTCGAGGACGCGGTCGGTCACCACCCGGAAGTCCTGGCCCTCGTCGGTCCGGAGCTTCACGAGGAGCATGGGGGCTTCGCGGGGGCGCGGCATGGCTCAGATCATCCGGTCTTGCGGCGGTTCTCGCTGAAGACCTCCTCCACGACGGTCCGCACGCTGGGGACCACGAGGGCCCGGCCCGGGGCCAGCTTCAGCGTGGGATCGTGGATGGGGTCCGGCTGGAAGTCCGCGATGATCCACCACAGCTCCTCCGGGTTGTCGAACCCGGGGAAGTAGCGACCGGCGAGCGCCCAGAGGGTGTCGCCCTCCGCGACGATGTGGACGCGGTTGTCCGGGAAGTCGCGGTAGCGGAAGGGGTCGGGGTCGGTCAGGACGCGGTCGCCGGCGGCGTCCGTGTAGGCCTCCGTGAAGGTGTAGCGGCTCAGGCGACGCGGGGGCATGGCCTACTCCTCCGATCCTCGGTTGGAGCGCTGCGTCCCTTGCTCCCGAACGGTCTCGCTCGAGAGCCGGACGTCCCGGATCTCCTCGAGCGTGAGCCGGGCTTTGAACCGGACGCTGGCGCCCTGCTTGTTGAACTGCTCGTGCGTGATCTTCACGTTCCCGAGGACGCACGTCATCGAGACGAGCTGGGGCCAGAAGAAGAGGATCCGCGGCGGCGCGCCGTCCCGGACGCCCTGGGCATCGGCGCTCGGGAGCGTGAGGCTCAGGAGGAACTTCCTCCCATCGGTGATCGCTTCGAGGTCCGCCGGGGACTGGGCCCGGAATACGAACTCGAGATCGTCGAAGGTGTGATTGCTGGTGTGGCTGTACTGGAGCTGTTCGTGGCTCATCCCGAGGATGACCTGCTTCGTCCAGTTGACGGCCACGGTCTCCCCCAGGGTCTCGGGGAAGAGGGGCATCTCCACAGTCTCCCCCGTCCGGAGGTTCGTGAAGGAGACGCGCGGAGGACGCTCCGCGACCACGCCGCCGAAGGTCATTCGGCCCCCGCCGGGACGGGGACGAAGCCGCGCGCGCCCTCGCGGCGATTCGCGTCGGTCGTCGTGCGCGCCAGGACTTCGCTATCCACGCGAAGCTCGATCACCTGCGTCTCGCGGCGCTTCTGGGCGTCCTGGCGCTGCGCCTCCACGGCCGCCACGATTGCCCGGGTCCGCTCGTCCTCGGCCCCGCGTCGAGCCGAGGCCTCCTCGGCGAAGGCTCCGTTCGTGTCTCGCTCAGCGATCAGGCTCGCGCCTCGAGCCTCGCGCGATCGCGCCTCCGCGGTTCGCTCCCGGACGCGCTGGCGTGCCACGGCGCCCTCGGCGATCAGAGCGTCGGCTCCATCGGGGCGCAGGGGGGCCGGGATCCGGGCGACCACGCCGGCGATCGCCGCGATGGCGTTGTCGATGGCGTTCATGATGGTGTCCGTGATCCGGCCGAAGATGAGCCCGATCCGGACGCCCAGGTTGAAGAAGAAGTCCGAGACGTCGTTCCAGGCCTCGATCGTCGTCGTCGCCGCCCAGACCGCGACACGGACGAGGAAGCCGAAGAAGTCGATGACCATCGCGATGCTGGTCACCATCCCCGCGAACATCGTGGCCATGGCCTGGCCCAAGCTCTCGGAGTCACCCTCGCCCTGGTCGCTCATGATGCCCAGGAGGACGAGGAGCCGCCGGACCTCGGAGCCGAGGTTGGAGAAGTTGCGGGCGATCTGACGCCAGATCGGCGCGAAGTGTCCGAAGGCGGTCCGGATGTGGCGAACAGCGCTCGTCCCGGAGTCGACCAGGAAGGTGACGGCGCGGCTCACGCGCTCCACGAGGTCGATCACGGTGTCCGCGACGCGCGCGCCGAACTCCGCGAAGCTCGCGCTCGGGAGCTGGCCGCCGGCGTCCTCCGCGACGTCGCCGAAGATCCCGAAGGCCTGCC